>Ga0315280_10012777_pt1 | contig 10089 bp, 8 predicted proteins | sample YL17G06_40_MG_FD_203697 | JGI IMG/M metagenome (GOLD analysis project Ga0315280, IMG submission 203697) | Sediment microbial communities from Yellowstone Lake, YNP, Wyoming, USA - YL17G06_40 | ecosystem: Environmental > Aquatic > Freshwater > Lake > Sediment | place: USA: Wyoming | collected...
GTCTCCGAGAAGGTCTGCCCGGGAAGGGGCAGAAAGGAGACACCCCGTGTTCCGCTATCCGGGGGCTGCCCACCAGCGCTGCGGAGCTCACTGGTCCCGCTCACTGGAGGATCTTATGCCAGCGCTGCATGCGGTCCGGCGGCGGAAGTTCCGACGGCAGTTCTGGTGGTTCGGGAAGGCCGACCACGAACCCACCCTGCGCCGCCGGGCGGCCAGCTATCCCGGCTTGCCGAGGTTCTGGGCACCCCGGAGGGTGGCGAAATTCCAGGCCGCGTTCCCTCGCGTCTTGGCCTACTTACGCTGGCTAGCCCACTGGCGACATCGCCTGCGCACCACTGGCTTCGCGCATGGCTTCTTCCGCCATCGGCACTGTTACTTGAGTCGCTTCCCAAGTTGCCTCAACCCGGCCCACAGCGAGCAAGTCCTAGGCTGCTTCATCTTGGCCTGCGAGCAAGCCCATGCCTGGGGAGACCATCATGACTCGGAGTGCCCTTAAACGCGCTTTCAACAGAAATGCCAGACAGTGTCCAGACAGAATTTGCCGTTGACAAGCCCCCGGGGGGGACGGATAATTGAGTGTACCGATTCCTTCCGTGCGCAAGTCATTTCGGTACAAACAATTCTCTGTGGACGCTACGCCCCTTCACAGTTGAGGGGCAACACATCAGCGTTTTGCCGCGACACCGCCAATCCGCTTGTGCATTTCCAGGAGGCGTATGGGTGCCAAATACATCTTTGTCACCGGAGGTGTAGTCAGTTCGCTCGGGAAGGGCTTGGCGTCCGCATCGATCGGCTGTTTGCTGGAGGCGCGGGGGCTGAAGGTGTCGTTTTTGAAATTTGACCCTTACCTGAACGTCGATCCGGGCACCATGAGCCCCTTTCAGCATGGGGAAGTCTTCGTTACCGACGACGGCGCGGAGACCGACCTGGATCTGGGGCACTACGAGCGCTTCAGCCACGTGCGCATGCTGCGCGACAATAACTGCACAGCGGGGCGGATCTACGAGACCATTATCACTAAAGAGCGACGCGGCGACTACCTGGGCAAGACCGTGCAAGTCATCCCGCATGTCACGAACGAAATCAAAGCGGCCATTCGGAAGGTTGCTAGTGACGTGGATGTGGTGATTGTCGAGATCGGCGGCACGGTGGGCGACATCGAATCACTGCCGTTTCTCGAGGCCATCCGGCAGATGCGCCAGGAACAAGGCCGCGACAACGTCGTCTTCGTCCACTTGACGCTGGTGCCCTACATCGGAGCTTCCGGGGAATTGAAGACCAAGCCAACTCAGCACTCCGTGAAGGAGCTGCGGGAGATCGGTATTCAGCCCGATATCCTGCTCTGCCGCACCGACCGCTTTCTTTCCCAGGAACTCAAGGCCAAGATTGCTCTGTTTTGCAGCGTCTCCGAGGAAGCGGTGATCACCGCGAAAGATGTGGACACGATCTACGAGGTCCCGCTGGTCCTGGGGCGAGAGGATTTGGACACGCAGATACTCCGCTGCCTCAAGCTGCAAACCGGCGAACGTAACATGCAGCCCTGGATAGAGCTAGTGGAGCGCATCCGGCACCCGAAGGACGAGGTCTCGATCGGCATCGTCGGCAAGTACGTGGGATTTCAGGACTCGTACAAGAGTCTGAACGAGGCGCTCGTCCACGGCGGGATTGCCCATAACCTGAAGGTGAACCTGCTGTGGGTGGAAGCGGAGGGGCTGGAGGGCGAGCACAGGGACGAGCAGTTGCGAGATCTGGACGGCATTCTGGTCCCGGGAGGTTTTGGGAAGCGGGGCATCCTGGGCATGATACGCGGCATCGAGTTCGCCCGCACGCGCAAAGTACCCTTCTTCGGAATCTGCCTGGGCATGCAGTGCGCGGTGATTGAGTACGCGCGCAATGTTTGCGGCTTGGAGGGGGCTGATAGCTCGGAATTTGATCCGTCCACGGCTCACCGGGTTATTTACAAGCTTCGCGAGCTGCGCGGCATTGACGAGTTGGGCGGGACGATGCGCCTGGGAGCCTGGACCGCGCGCCTCAAGCCCGGCTCGTTTGCGCATCAAGCTTATGGTCAGCTCGAGATTTCCGAGCGGCACCGGCACCGCTACGAATTCAACCGCGAGTATGAGGAAGTGCTGGTGGCGCACGGCTTGGACCTCACGGGAGCCACGCCCGACGGCACGTACGTGGAGATCGTGGAGGTCCGCAACCATCCCTGGTTCCTGGGATGCCAGTTCCATCCCGAATTCAAGTCTCGGCCCCTGGAATCCCACCCGCTCTTTCAAGCTTTCATCGGCGCAGCCTATCAATACCGGAGAATACGGCTGGGCTTGGCTCGAGAGGTCGTGCGGCCGGAAGAGAAGGAGGTGGCTGCGGGCGAAGTCGCGGCGGACGTGGTGCCCGCGAGCAAGGAGGCCGCTGGCCCGGAAACCTAGCAGCTTGGTACTGCTGCTTGGCCCTTACAGCACTGCGTGCCTGGCTCAAGCGGTCCTAGCGAGGGCTCAGCGGCTGCGCAATGGCCGGACAGCAGGGAAGACTTGAATCAAGCGAGAGCGCGGGGCTGAAGCCAGCAATCTTTCGTAGGTTCCGAAACCTCGCATTTTGACATCGAAGGAGAGAGGAATAATGACATTACGCCCTTACTTTCTTTTACTCGCAAGCGCTGTTCTGCTCAGCGGCGCGGCGGTCGTGGCACGAGCCGAGGTTTCGGAAGCGGACCAACAGGCTCTGCGGAGTCGATATGCAGGAAAGGTGCTGATCTTTCGGAAATGCTATCGCATGGCAAGTCAAGTGGAGATCAGCGATGACGGGGTAGTGAAGGGCAGCAGCCACCGACCGGGCTACTGGACCGTGGACGGCGCGGTGCAAGTAAGAGACCTGGAGTTCCGGAAGGATCGCGTTACCTTCAAGTGCTCAAAGTTGTGGGCGAACATTAAGGACGACGGCCAATTGCACTATTTCCCGGTTAACGCTGCCCTGAAGGGAAAAACTGACTATCCCGAAACTGTAGAAGTCACCTTCCGGACCACGAAAGACGCGGTGTCAGCAGAGGAGATCAGTGGGCGAGTGAAGCAGGTCTTCCTGGGTGAGCAGGAGTCCATGTTAGGTGCCACCCCGCAGCCCATCGCGGCTTTTATTCAGAAGATTCCCGCGCAGATGGACATTGACCCCATCACCGGAGTGGAGTTCTCCGGCACCTTGCCGAAGGTGGTCTCGCGGCCCGAGCCAGACGTGCCCCGCGAGGCTCAACTGGTGGGGCAATCCGGACGTGAAAGCTTTGTGGTGTTTGTGGATGAGCAGGGGAGCGCTGCGGTGGTGGGTTTCACGCGGATCTTGCAGTACGGGTTGGAAGAGACCACCATCGCGGTCGTCAAGAATTGGAAGTTCGCGCCGGCGATGAAGGATGGGAAGCCGCTGGCGGTTCGCATCCCCATGTTCATCGACTACAAGCTGCCAAACCCAAAGTAGGTTTGGAGCTGGAAATTCGGGATCAGGAGTTGGGGAAAAAACAAGCCGAATCCCGGACCCCGAGTCCCTAATCCCGGTTCTACGGGGAGAAACAGCCCATGAGCCACTTGGTTCGTGTGGGGAAAATCACGCTTGGCGCGGGCTGCCCCCTGTGCGTGATTGCTGGGCCGTGTGTCATCGAGAGCGAGCAGCACACGCTGAAAATGGCGGAACGGCTCGCGAGCGCCGTGCTCTCTCTCCGGCTCCCCTACATCTTCAAGGCCTCCTATGACAAGGCCAACCGCACTTCGATGGATTCGTATCGTGGCCCGGGCCTGCAACGCGGGCTGGAGATTCTGGCCCGCGTCAAGCGAGAGTTCGGCATTCCGATCCTGACCGACGTGCATGAGGTCGCGCAAGTCGGCCCGGTGGCGGAAGTGTGCGATGTCATCCAGATCCCGGCTTTCCTTTCGCGCCAGACCGACTTGTTGGTGGAGGCAGGTCGCTCCGGGGCGGCGGTGAACATTAAGAAGGGCCAGTTTCTTTCGCCGTGGGATGTGCGTCACGCTATCGAGAAGGTCCAAAGCACCGGAAACCACCGGATCCTCGTGACCGAGCGTGGGACCACCTTCGGATACAACAACCTGGTGGTGGACATCCGCGGCCTCACAGTGATGAAGGAGCTGGGAGTTCCCGTCATCCTGGATGTGACCCACGCGCTGCAACTGCCGGGCGGCGAAGGCACGCGGAGCGGCGGGCAGCCCCAGTTCATCGAGACACTCGCACGGGCGGGAGTGGCCGCGGGGGTCGATGGCATCTTCATGGAAGTCCACGACCGGCCCGCGCAGGCGCTCTCCGACGGCGCGAATGCGCTCCCTTTGCAGCGCTTCCGTCCTTTGGCCAAGAAGCTCCGCGATCTGGGGAAGTTCATCCGGAACTTGAAATAAGGTTTTGCAGCATGTAGGATTCGCGACTTGCTCGCCGGATTGTGTCATGGCAGGCCGAGACCCGCGCAAAGAACTTGCCTTACTGGTAAATTCCGAATATCCCATCATCTACTTGGAAACTTGGGAAGAGGCCCGCGCTACTGAGATCCTCGGGCTCGTGGCTGAAGACCTGATCGTGCCCCTGTACGTCTGGACGATAACTTCCGGATTTGCGCGGGCAGGTGGGGCGCCAATCTACAACACCCAGGAACCCAGCCAGGCTTTGGCGACCATCAGCACCGTCACAGGCGATGGCTTGTTTCTGCTCAAGGACTTTCACAAGTACCTGGGCCAGGACGTGATTGCGCGGAAACTACGGGATCTCACCCAGGAATTTCGTCGCGCCCGCCGAGCCATCGTCATTTCCTCCCCGGTCGTCAGCGTTCCCATCGAACTGGAAAAGGATACGGTGCGGTTTTCCTTGGGATTGCCGAGCGAGGTAGAGTTGAACCGGCTCGTGGTGATGACGGTGCGCGACCTGATGGGAAAATATCGAATCAAGAGCGAGCTTACCCAGGATGAGATGCCCGGATTGGTGCGCAGCCTCCGCGGGCTGACCCTCGATGAGGCCCCCCGCATCCTTCCCCAGCCCATCCTGGAAACTTCGCGCTTTGACGCAGGTGCCATCGATCGCGTTCGCGAGGCTAAGGGCAAGCTGATCCGAGACCAGGGGGTGCTTGAGTTTCTGAGGACCGAAGATGGCTTAGGGGCCGTTGGCGAGCTTGTCCACTTGAAGGCCTGGCTGGAAAAGCGGCGCGCCGCCCTTTCCCCGGAAGCCACGCGCTTCGGCTTAGAGCTTCCCAAAGGCATCCTGATCTTCGGCGTGCAGGGTTGCGGCAAGAGTCTTTGTGCAAAGGCGGTTGCCCGCGAGTGGAACATGCAGCTCCTAAAGTTCGACACCAGCCGCCTGCTGGAGAAATACATCGGTGAATCCGAGAGGAATCTGCGCAAGTCACTGCAGGTGGCCGAGGCGGTGGCGCCGGCAGTGCTTTGGATCGATGAGATAGAGAAGATGTTCCCCCGGGCCGCCCTCAGCTCAGACGCCGGCGGCGGGCTCTCCAAGCGCCTGTTTGGAACGTTCCTCACCTGGATGCAGGAGAAGAAATCCCCCGTCTTTATCGTGGCCACTTCCAACGACATCTCCTCCTTGCCGCCGGAATTTCTTCGCAAAGGGCGCTTTGACGAAATCTTTTTTGTGGACTTACCGGACGCGGAAGAACGAGAAGCGATTCTCCGTATCCACCTTTCGCGGCACAAACAGCACATCGCCAAGTTCGACCTGGCCAAGCTGGTATCCGCCAGCCAGGACTTCAGCGGCGCGGAAATTGAGCAGGCCATCAGATCCTCTCTCTACTTGGCATTCAATCAAAAGGTCCCGCTCTCAACGGAAATGCTGCTTAAGGAAATCCAGTCCACCTATCCTATCTCGGTGACCATGAAGGAAAAGGTGGATGCGTTGCGAGAATGGGCTCGCCAGCGCGCCGTGCCCGCGAACTGATTCCCCCGCGTTGTGTGTCGGCGCGCGATAGGGCAGTGCTGCTTCTTAGCTCTGCGGTTCTTCGTTTCTGGTAGGTGAGCCGCGGTAGTCACTGTGAGTCCTGTTTTTTGTTGAATCTACCGTGGGCTTGGAATCAACCGGGGAGCCCACGATTGGCCCTGCACTGCGGGGTGCAGGGCTGTAAGAGCACAACGGTGGCCTCGGCTGGCCTTGGGTGTGGCCAAACGCCAAACGGAGCTCATCCAGAACTGACACTGCGGTGCGCTGTATACCGACGCCACACCGTGGCAGCATGGAAGTTGACGTAGACTTCCGAATAAGGTACGTTGCCCGCGTGGGGAGTTCCGGCTGGACCTCGCGGCTTCCCGCGTCATCGGTACATGGCTTTCTCCATTCGTAACCTGAAAATCCGAGAGCAGATCCTTTTAGTGACCCTGCCCCCGCTCTTTGTGTTGTTGTGTGCGGTCGGACTGTTCTTCTACGCGTATTGGAGCGCCGTCCATACCGGACAGCGCGCGTTGCGGTCCCAGGAGAGCATCGTGCGAGGCGAGGCTCTCCTCCGCCATCTGACCGAAATGTTCATGAGCGTGCGGGGTCAGCTCTTTACGAACCGGCCAACCTTGCTTGTTCCATACGAAACGGCAGCAGCAGAACTTGTGGACGACCTCGACGCCCTGCGCGATCTCGAAGCGGACGATTTTTCCCAGGCTGCGCAAGTGGATGCGATCCGGGCGGAGACCAATCGCCTGCAGACCGAATGGGCGCTGCCCGTCCTTGACAAGATCAAAAGAGGCGAAGGGCTCGACGTGCCCGCAGCGCTCCAGGACGGGCAAAACCGCATGTTCTCCCTCCGGGGGCGGGTATTGAAGCTTCTGGATGAGGACAGGCGGGAGACCGTCGCTGAGATGAAGTCAGCGGAACAGGTGATGCGGCGCATGCTGATGCTCGGCGTCAGCGTGGCCGTGCTGCTTGCCGTGGTGCTAGTTTTCCTTACGCGCGTGGTCACCCGGCTCATCGTAGCACCTGTGCTGCAATTAATCAGGGCGTCAGAGCAAGTCAGCCGCGGAGATTTTCGACTTTCCCTGCCGCCGGCGGTGGACAACGAATTTGGCGTGCTGTCGCGCAGCTTCTCGCACATGACGATGGCCTTGCGGAGAGAGCGCGAAGAGATCGCCGCCTTGAACAAGTTCTCGGAAGCCGTCACCCAGTGCACCTCCGAGCACGAAGTCTATGACCATTTGCTGCACTGGCTGAAGGAGCGCTTCGAGCCGCGGCAGGCGATCATCTTCAAATTGAATCCTGCCGAGAACTTTCTGGAGGCTGCCGCGACCTTGGCTCCTCTACCGGAGGAACTCCGCCCGTGGCCGGTCATCGAGGAACCCCACAACTGCAAGGCGGTCCGCACGGGCCGGCGGTTTCGTGTGAACGACGTCACCGCCGAGCCTCTCTGTCCCTCCCAGTTTGCTCTGCCCGGCGAGGGAAGCTACTACTGCGGGCCCTTGATTGCCGGCGGCATCATCATTGGCGCCGTGCGCCTGGAGGGGCTGAGAGACTTCTGGACGCCGGAACGCGAGAGGCTGCTGGAAAGCTACCTGAGCGGCGCGGCCTCAGCACTTTCCAACCTGCGGCTGCTGGACACGATGAAACAGCAGGCCAACGTAGATAGCCTTACCGGGCTGTATAACCGCCGCTTCCTCGAGGACTATGCGCGGAAATTGCTCGCCATGGCGCGCCGTCGGCAACAACCCGTGGGCATCATCATGATGGACCTCGACCACTTCAAGAGCTTCAATGACATCTTCGGCCACGAAGTTGGCGACCGCATCCTCCGTCAGTTTGCCAAAACCATCACAGGGGCCATGCGGGAAACCAACCTCGCAGCGCGATTCGGAGGCGAGGAGTTCGTGGTGTTGCTTCCCGACACCGGTCCCAAAGCCTGCCTGCTGGTGGCGGAACGCATCCGCCAGGCGGTCATGCGCATGGCCGTACCTTCGGGGACCGAGAAACCCCTCCCTCAGGTCACCGTCAGCCTGGGCATCGCGCTTTTCCCCGAACACGGCCAGTCGCTCGAAGAAGTCCTCCTGGCATCGGATAAGGCGCTGTATGAATCCAAGCGCACTGGACGCAACCGCGCCACGATTTACGTCCCGCAGGTCGAATCGACCAACTAGCCTCCAGCGTAGCCCGCGCTGCAAACCTCGCGCGCCAGTCGTCGATTGTGGCTTCAGTCGCTTCTCGCCGTACGAGCCGTAAGCTGTGCTATCATCCTCAACCTGAGGCATGCCGCGATGAGCCTTGAGACGGCCCGCAAGGTCCTAGAGATTGAGGCGCGAACCCTGGGCGAACTGGTGGACCGCCTGGATCAGGGCTTCGTCCGCGCGGTGGATATGCTGATGGCCTGTCAGGGGCGGGTGGTGGTCACGGGGATGGGGAAGTCAGGCCTGGTTGGGCAGAAAATTTCTGCCACCTTCTCCAGCACGGGCACGCCCTCGTATTTCCTGCACCCGGCAGAAGCGCTGCATGGCGACTTGGGCCGGCTGGTCCGCCACGACGTCGTGTTGGCGCTCTCCTATAGCGGTGAGACCGAAGAGCTCCTACGTTTGCTCGATACCGTGAAGCGCCTGGCCATTCCCCTCATTACTCTCACCGGGAACCGCGCTTCCACCCTGGCCCAGGCGAGCGACGTGGTGATCGATGTCGGCATCCGTCAGGAGGCGTGCCCGTTGGGCTTGGCGCCCACCGCCTCGACCACAGCCATGCTTGCCATGGGCGACGCGCTCGCCATGGCCGTGCTGGAAAAGCGCGGTTTCAACGAGGAAGATTACGCTGCCCTGCATCCCGGCGGCGGGCTGGGCGTGAAGCTGCGGCGCGTGGAGAACGTGATGCATACCGGCGATCAAATTCCACGCGTTCGCCTCCCAACCGCCATGCCCGACGTGATCTACGAAATGAGCAAGAAGGGTTTGGGGCACACCGCGGTCGTGGACGACGGCCAGCGGTTGGTGGGAATCATCTCTGATGGCGATTTGCGCCGCTTCCTGCAAAGGGAAGGGAACCGCGCCCTCAGCCTGACCGCCGCCGACTGCATGACGCGAACGCCTGTCACCGTCGGTCGGCACGAGCTCGCTACCAAAGCCCTGAACCTGATGGAAGCGCGGAAAATCACCTCGTTGCTGGTCGTCGATTCCGAAGGCAAGCTGGAAGGAGTGGTGCACATCCACGACCTGTGGACGACGCAAATGTTTTAGCCGAGCCTTCAGCCGTCAGCGTTCAGGAAACCCTGCAGGTCCCAAGTCACCGTTGCTGATGGCTGTGAGCTGAGAGCTTAGAGATGCTTCGCCTCTCCAGACAACTCCGCGAACGCGCCTGCAAAATTAAACTCCTCCTGATGGATGTGGACGGCGTGCTCACCGACGGCCGCATCTATTACCTGCCGCGCCCCGGACGGGGTTTGTTCGAAACCAAGACCTTCCACTCGCGCGACGGCCTGGGCATCCGCATTGCCCACAAGGCGGGGCTCAAGACGGGGATCATCACTGGCAGAAGTTCGCCGGCACTCGAACATCGCGTGAAAGAGTTGGGTATCCACTTCCTCCAACAGAACGCTCTCGAAAAGCTCGAGCCCTACCAGAAAATCCTTCACGCCGCCCGCTTGGAAGACGAGGAAGTATGTTACGTGGGCGACGACATCATCGATTTGCCCTTGCTCAGGCGCGTGGGCTTGGCGGTCGGCGTGGGGAGTGGTCACGAAGAGTTGCGCCGCTACGTGCACTATTGGACGCGCCGGCCGGGTGGCTTGGGCGCGGTTCGCGAGACCATCGAGCTGATCCTCACCGCGCAAGGCAAGTGGAACGCGGTCCTCAAGTATTACCTGCGCTAGTGCCGGCCTGTAAGATGTGCGTGACAACTTGATTCTTTGGCGGCCCATTTCCCCTGACGTGACTCGCTGAGTCTTTGCTAGAGAAGATCCGCTCTTGCGTGTCCTCGCCTAATTCTTCCCCCCTGCGGCCGAGGGGTCCACGGAAACGCCCATTCTAGGGCTTATTGCCCGAAAGAATGGCTTCGTGTGGCTGAAAAATGGGTTCGTTTTGGGTTCATTTTTTGAGGCCTCGCCTTTTATTTTCAATAACTTGGTGGCTTTGCTTTGTCATTTTTAGCATCTTT
>Ga0315280_10012778_pt1 | contig 10089 bp, 7 predicted proteins | sample YL17G06_40_MG_FD_203697 | JGI IMG/M metagenome (GOLD analysis project Ga0315280, IMG submission 203697) | Sediment microbial communities from Yellowstone Lake, YNP, Wyoming, USA - YL17G06_40 | ecosystem: Environmental > Aquatic > Freshwater > Lake > Sediment | place: USA: Wyoming | collected...
CACTCTGTCTCCATAGGGTTGTCTCCTCCGTGTGACATAACAGTGTTGTGGAAACCATGTTATGCCACAGGAGACAACCCTTTCCTATTCCAGTTGTGAGAAATGCGGGCTAGCCCTCATCCGCCGCTCGTGCTTCTCGACGAAAGCCTGATAGTCGGCTGGCGTGTCGATCCCGAACGTCGGCTCGTCCACCACGCCGACAAGGATCGCGTAGCCCGCGTGGAGCACGCGAAGCTGCTCCAGCTTTTCCAGCTTCTCCAGCGGCGCCTGCGGCATTTGGGCCAGGCGCAAGAGGAAATCGCGGCGATAGGCATAGAGCCCCACGTGTTGATAGAAGTGCGGCGGATCGGCCTCCAGAAGGCCATCGTTCCACTCGCGGGCGTGCGGGATCGGGCTGCGGCTGAAGTAGAGGGCCCGGCGACGGGAGTCGAAGACCACCTTCACGCACGCGGGGTCCTCCAATTGGGCCCGGCTGCGGATCGGCGTGGCCAGGGTGGACATGACCGCGTCAGGGTTCTCTTCGAGCAGACGAATCGCCAAGTCGATCGAGCTGCCGGCAATCTCCGGCTCGTCCCCCTGGACGTTCACGAAGATGTCAATCTCCGGCATATCTCGGGCGACCTCGGCCACGCGGTCGGTCCCGCAGGCGGCATCGGGGTCGGTCATCACAGCATGTCCGCCAAAGGACTGCACCACGTCGTAAATCTCGCGGTGATCGCAGGCGACGCAAATGCCGGCCGGGCGGGTCGCCCACTGCGCCGCCTCGTAGGTATGCTGGACCAGCGGCTTGCCCGTTTCGCGCAAGAGCAGCTTGCGCGGCAGGCGCGTCGAGGCAAGGCGAGCGGGAATCACGATGAAACTGGTTGTCACGGCGAATCCTGCGACGAGGTCCCAAACACGTCCTGCAACACGTGCTCGCGGACGAATATGGGCGTTCCGCACGTCAAGGCAAGCATCAAAGCATCGCTCGGACGCACGTCGACCTCGCGGACCTGACCGGCCTGATCGATCCGCAACGTCGAGAAGTAGGTGTGCTCGCGGAGATCATTGATGTTCGCGCTGCGCAGCGTCCCTCCCAACGCCTCGATGGTCGCGGCCATGGCATCGTGTGTCAACGGACGCGGTGACAGTAACCCCTTGAGCCTTCTGTCAATCGAACTCGCCTCGAAGATGCCTATGAGGATCGGGAACCTCCGGAGCCCGCCAACCTCGCGAAGGTAAATGACCTGAGTCTCATTGATTTCGGAGATGACTACAGCATCGACGTCGAATTCCGTGGCGTCACCGAGACGAGCGGGTTTTCCGATAGGAGGAAGCTTCTCGTCGCCGAACTGCGTCAGGGTCTGCCGCGCATGCTCTTCGCAGAGGTGCTTTTCCTCGAAGCACTTCCGCTGGCGCGCGAACGTAAGATGAAACACGGCTCGGTTGGAACAGGACTGACAATTCATACGCGCCGCCTCCAGGAACCCAACCGGGCCGTACTTGCCGTCTTGGCGAGCAAGCGTCGCCGTCTCAGCCTACCGGGTCGGAAGAGTGCTGCCAAGCAGTGGAGTGGATGGTGTTCTCTGATGGCACGGTGGCGGGTGGGCAAGTCCCGCGTTTGAGCACATGCCCACCCGCGGCTTCGCCGTGTGTGGGCATGGCACCCCGGCTTTCCCGTGTGTGGGCATGGCACCCCGGTCGTCCGATCCAATTTTCTGCTACACTTGAGGACTCGGATACACTCGACCCGGCGGCACTTCCTGTCGGGGGCCTCGATCGGAGGAGTTGATGTAACTATGTGCGGCATCGTGGGTTACGTCGGAGCGGTGGATGCCGTGGACTTCCTGGTCTCGGGGCTCCATCGCCTGGAGTACCGCGGATATGACAGCGCGGGCGTGGCGACGATAAGCCCATCGGGGGGTATCGTCGTCGTGAAGGCCGCGGGGCGGATTGACCGCCTCAAGGCCCGGCTTGCCAATAACCCCGTTCCCGGCACCATCGGAATCGGGCACACCCGCTGGGCCACCCACGGGGCGGCGAATAATGCCAATGCCCATCCACATGTGGGGGGGTATGGCGAGCTGGCGGTCGTTCACAACGGGGTCATCGAGAACTTCGAGCCCATCAAGGAGCGGCTCCAGGCGGAAGGCTACGAGTTCAGCTCCTCCACCGACACCGAGGTGATCGCCCACCTGATCGCCAGTTGTCTCAAGCGCCGCCCGCCGGTGGAGGACATGGCTGCCGCGGACTACGAACCGCTAGTCGCCGCCGTGCAGGAGGCGCTCGCCCAGCTTCACGGCACATACGGCCTGGCGGTCCTCTTCCGCGACTACCCGGACGTGATCGTGGCCGCGCGACTGGGCAGTCCGCTGATTGTCGGCATCGGCGACGGGGAGCATTTCGTGGCCAGCGATGCCTCGCCGCTTGCCGGCTACACCGACAAGATCGTCTACCTGGCCGACCATGAGCTGGCGGTGCTCACCGCCAATTCGCTCCGGGTGATTCACCGCGACCACGGCCCGATATGCCACAGCGTGCGGATCCTGGACATGGAAGCCGGCGACGTGGACCTGGAGGGCTACCCGCACTATATGCTCAAGGAGATCTTCGAGCAGCCCGAGTCGCTCCGCAACGCCATGCGCGGGCGGATCGACCACGACGCCGCCACGGCCAAGTTCGGGGCCATCAATCTCTCGCCGCAGCACCTCCGCGCCGTGAGCCGGCTGGTGATGACCGCCTGCGGCACGAGTTGGCACGCGGCCCTCGTGGGCGAATACCAGATTGAGATGCTGGCGCGGATCCCCGTCGAGGTGGAATACGCCAGCGAGCTCCGCTACCGCAATCCGCTCTTGGAGCCCGATACGCTCCTATTTGCCATCACGCAGAGCGGCGAGACGGCCGATACGCTGGCGGCCCTCCGCGAGGTCAAACGCAAGGGCCATCCCACGCTGGCCATCTGCAACGTGGTGGGCAGCTCGATTGCCCAGGAGGCCGACGGCGGGGTCTACTTGCACGCCGGGCCGGAAATCGGCGTGGCCTCGACCAAGGCGTTCACCTCCCAGTGCGCGGTGCTGGCCCTCCTGGGGCTCTACTTCGGCCGCATGCGCCACGTGAGCTTCGAGGCGGGCCTGAGAATCATCCGCCAGTTGGAGGAGTTGCCCGAGAAGGTCGCCCGGGCCCTGGACTGCAACGATCGGGTCCGCCAGCTCGCCTCGAAATACGCCGACTGCGACAACTTCCTCTACCTCGGCCGGCAGTTCAATTTCCCCACGGCCTTGGAGGGGGCGCTGAAGCTCAAGGAGATCAGCTACATCCATGCCGAGGGCTACCCGGCCGCCGAAATGAAGCACGGTCCGATCGCCCTGGTCGATAAGCACACGCCCAGCGTCTTCCTCATGCCGCAGGGGCCGGTCTACGACAAAGTGATGGCCAACGTGCAGGAGATCAAGGCCCGCGGCGGGCCGGTGATTGCCATCGTATGCGAGGGCGATACGGGCGTAGACCGCCTGGCCGACGACGTGATCGAGGTCCCGGCCGTCGAGGATTTCCTGCAGCCGATCGTCTTCATCGTTCCGCTGCAACTGCTGGCGTACCACATCGCCGTGGCCCGCGGCTGCGACGTGGATAAGCCGCGGAACCTGGCCAAGAGCGTGACGGTGGAGTGAGGCAGAGGGCAGAGGGCAGAGGATGCCCCGCTTTCCAGGGGGGCCATCGGAACCTTCATTCCGTAGGTCATTACCCGATAAATCCCTCCTCTTTTTCCTAACCTACTTGAATCCCCCTAACGTCGCCCATATCTTTGGTGCGACGCTGTCGCTGCTCCGGGCCCGAGGCAGCCTTTGTCGTCGCGGTGAGCATCGGGAGGTTCTGTCTAGCACCTATTGAAAAGGAGGTACTCATGATGTCACGCCGAATCTTGTCGTTGTGTAGTGTGGTGGTTGTGCTGGGCGCGGTGGCTCCGGTCTACGCCCGTCCGCGGGCGGCGACCTGCGCTCCGGCCACCTGTGCTCCGGCCGCGTGTGCCCCCGCGGCCTGTGCCCCGGCAACCAGCGCTCCCGCCACCTGCGCCCCGAAAGTGGAGTACGTGCAGAAGACGGTCCTCTGCCCCACGACCGTCATGGAGACCCGCCAGGTCACCGTGACCGAGTGCCGCCCCGAGGTCCGCCAGCGCAAGTACACGGTTTGCCAGCAGGTGCCGGAGACCAAGGCGGTCCAGCGCACCTGCACGATCATGGTCCCGGAGACCCGCAAGCGGACGGAAAAGTACATGGTCTGCAAGCCGGTCACGCGCGAAGAGACCCGCGAGTACACCGTGATGGTCCCGCACACCGAGACGCGCCAGGGCACGCGCCAGGTCTGCAAGATGGTCCAGGTCAAGGAAAAGCGGACGGTCTGCGAAGACCAGGGCCACTGGGAACAGCGGGCATGCCAGATCGCCTGCGCCACCTGCGGACCGTGCTGCGCCCCGGTGCGGACCTACTGCTGCTGGGTCCCGAACATCGTGAAGAAGGAGATCGAAGTCACCGTCTGCAAGCCGCAGATGGTTACCGAGCAGTGCAGCTACCAGGTCACCGTCTGCACGCCCGAGAAGCGGACCTGCAAGGTCCAGGTGTGCGACTACAAGCAGGAGGAGGCCACGCGGGAGGTCTGCTACACGGTCTGTGTGCCGAAGACCATCACGCGGACCGAGCAGGTCACCACCTGCAAGACCGTGCAGGTTGAGAAGACCTGCAATTACACGATGATGGTCCCCCACCAGGTGCAGAAGACCGTCTGCGTTCCGGTCTGCAAGATGGTTCCCAAGACGATCACCGTGCCGGTCTGCTGCCCGCAGCCCTGCTGCGCCGAGCGGCCCTGCGGACACTGCCGCCGCTGCCGCGGATGCTGATCCCCGCTTTGGGGACGAGCTTTCGGCTGTGTCAGCGATCAGCTTTCAGCTATCAGCAGGAGCTGACGGCTGACCACTGAGGGCTGACTGCTGATTGCTGATTGCCGTGCGCGGAAACCCTGTACGGGTGGCCTGCCCACCCGTGCTTCGTTTATACTGGCCCCCATGAAGATCACCCAGATTGTCTGCCAGGTTCTTCGGATCGAGAACGTCCAGCGCAAGACCTCGGCCTGCCAGGATTCGGTGCTCGTCCGCGTCCGCACCGACGACGGTCTGGAAGGGATCGGCGAGGCCGATTCTTCGCCGGAGGTTGTCAAGGCGGTCATCGATGCCCCCTACAGCCACAATGTGGCCTGCGGGCTGCGCGAGCTCTTGATCGGCGAGAACCCGCTGGAGACGGAGCGCCTATGGCGCAAGACGTACCGCGGGACGCAGTACTTCGGCCGCACCTCGGTCACGATCTCGGCCATGGCCGCGGTGGACATGGCCCTCTGGGACCTCAAGGGGAAGCACTTCGGCCAGCCGATCCATCGCCTCCTGGGCGGCAAGTTCCACGACCGGATCACGGCCTACGCCTCGATCCTCTTCGGCCGCGACGGGGCCGAGACCCAGGACATCGCCCGGCGGTGGCGCGAGGAGGGCTACCGGGCCGTGAAACTCGGCTGGGAGCCGATGGGCCCGTCGGAGGCCCTCGACTGCGAGTTGGTTCGCGGGGGCCGCGAAGGAGTCGACGATGAGGCCACTTTGCTGATCGACGCCGGCTGCGTGTGGGACACTCGCACCGCCTTGCGCCGGGCCCAGCTCTTCGCCGAGTACAACATCGGCTGGCTCGAAGAGCCGCTCCAGCAGGCCAACGTGGACGGCTATGCCTGGCTCCGCGACCGCTCGCCGGTGCCGATTGCCGCGGGCGAAGGCGAGTGCGGCTCCGAGGCCTTCCGGCCGCTGATCGACCGCCACGCCCTGGACGTTTACCAAGTGGACCTTGCCCGCAACGGCTTCACCGAGGCCGCCTACATCCGCCGCCGCGTCGAAGAAATCGGGGCTCGGCTGTGCAACCACTGCTATACGAGCGCCGTCACCGTAGCCGCCAGCCTCCAGTGGCTCTCGACGTGCCGCGAGGCGTTTCTGTTCGAGGATTGCGTGGAGGACAGCCCCCTGCGGCACGAAATGACCATTGAGAAGCTCCAGGCCGTAGACGGCTGGATCACGGTTCCCGACCGTCCCGGGCTCGGCGTGACGATCAACGAGGATTTCGTCCGCTCGCGGTTGATCGCCGAATCGGGGTAGGATTTCGGGTGCTGGGCGTGCACACCTCGTCTGACAGGTCGGGTGCCATGCCCACGCTTGTCGTGGGCATGTTTCAGGCCCGCATGGCGACGCAAGCGTCGCCATGGCACCGGCCATCAGAAAGCTGATGGCTGATAGCCGCCCTTGGTTTACCGGCTTGCCTCCGCGGGGTATACTGCTTGGGTCGTAAAGTTGTTCTCGGTTTGTCTCGTCAATCTCCCTGTGGTCACGGAGCGATGCGATGAAAGGCAACGAAAAGGTCATCCAGAAGCTGGACCAACTATTGGCCGACGAGCTGACGGCCATCAACCAGTACATGGTACACTCCGAGATGTGCGCCAACTGGGGCTACGAGCGCCTGCACGAGAAGGTGGAGAAGCGGGCGATCCAGGAAATGAAGCACGCGGAGAAACTGATCGCACGGATTATCTTCCTGGAGGGCTCGCCCACCGTCAGCAAGCTGAACCCCATACGCATCGGCCCGGACGTGCCCAAGCAGCTCGAAGCCGACCTGGCCGCCGAGATGGGCGCGATCCGGGCGTACAACGAGGGGATCCACCTGGCCGACGAACTCGGCGACGCCGTGAGCCGCACGCTCCTGGAGGGAATCCTCAAGGAGGAGGACGAGCACGTCGATTGGCTCGAAGAGCAGCTCGACCAGATCGCCCAGATGGGGCTGCCCATGTATCTGTCGACGCAGACGGAGGAGTAGGATCGTGCCGGGGGGCAAGCACTGAGTACTCAGTACTCTGTCGTGTACCATGTTGGGTTCGGACCCATGATATCCCGATACAAGACGAGAGATCCGACGCCATCGCCAGCGACGCTGATCCTGCCTTGTCTCTTCGCGGCTGCATGGCTGACGCCGCTGCTGCTCAATGCGGCGGACAGCGGGAGCATCAATAACCTCGTCGAAATTGACTGGGCCGCCCAGGAGCGGCGGCTCGGCCGCACGGCTGACTCGCCGGAGGCGATCCGCGCGGCGCTGGAGCGTGCCGGCAAGGTGCTGGACGACTTGGCCCGGTTCGATCCGCCGCCGGAGCTTGCTGCGAAGAAAGCGGAACTGCGGCGCCTCCGTGAAGAGGCAAGCGAGCTAGCGTCGCTGGGCGCAGAAGCACGCCTCGGCTTGTATCATCGGATTCGCACGGTAACGCGGCAGGCGGCACTCAAGAATCCGCTGCTGGCGGGGCGGCCGATCGTGTTCCTCCAGCGCCACCGCTTCATCTCGCAAATGCTCCACGAGTACCTCGGCTACTTCTACGACTACGAAGACATCGCCGGCGGCGGAGTCTATGTGCTGGAAGAGCCAGGCCGGTCTTTCAAAACGCGGGACCTGATCCGCGGCCGCCTGCCCAAGGGGAACTACACCACGCTGGCCCTCTCCTACGACGCCCGGACGATCTACTTCGCCTTCTGCGAGCGGGCCCCCAAGAAGCCGGACTATTACTCGCCCGAGCGGCGATGCTTCCACCTTTTCGCCGTGGATGCCCACGGCGCCAACCTGCGCCAGCTCACCTTCGGCCCGGACGACGATTTCGATCCCTGCCCGCTCCCCGACGGCGGCCTGGCCTTCATGTCCACGCGCCGCGGCGGGTTCGGCCGCTGCCATAACCCCTGGGAGCCGCTCCCGGCCTACACGCTCCACCGCCTGGACCGAGGAAAAGGGGACAGGCACCTTTTGCCTGAAAGGCCCGGAGGGTGCTTCGCACAAAAGGTGCCTGTCCCCTTTTCCGGACCTTCCGTCCAGGACGGATTACAAATCCGTCCTACCGGCCAGGTGCGAAGGCTTTCGCATCATGAAACCAACGAGTGGCATCCTTCCGTGCTCGCCGACGGGCGGATCGTCTATACCCGCTGGGACTACGTCGACCGCTCCGCGGCCAATTACCACGGCCTTTGGGTGAGCAATCCCGACGGCACCGGCGCGCAAATCCTCTTCGGCAACTACACCGAGCGGATCAACGCCTGTTACCAGCCTCGGGCGATCCCCGGCTCGCGGCGGGTCTGTTTCGTGGCCGGGGCCCATCATGCGGTGGTCGGCGGGTCGCTGGTGCTCGTCGATCCGGCCGCCACGTCGCTCGATCCCAAGACCGGGCAGGACCGCTTCGACTCGATCGAGCGGCTCACCCCCGAGGTCTGTTTCCCCGAGGCCCCCGGCTGGCCCAAGAGCTACTTCCACAGCCCCTGGCCGCTTTCGGAAAACTACTACCTGGCCTCCTTCAGCTTCCGGCCGCTGCCGGGCATGGGCCCCGGCGTGAAGGACGACAACTCGACCGGTCTCTATTACCTCGACCGCTTCGGCAACCTGGAGCTCTTGTACCGCGACGACGGAATCTCCTCGATGTACCCGGTCCGTCTGGTGCCGCGGCCCGCGCCGCCGGTAATCCCCAGCACCCTCGATTCAACGGGTGCCATGCCCACTGAGGGTGCCATGCCCACGCGGGGTGGCATGGCCTCGCGAAGCGTGGCCATGTCTTCCGGCAACCATGGCGACGCAAGCGACGTCATGCCACCCGATCTTGGCGACGAGGGCGAGTTTGTGCTGGCCGACGTGCGGCAGAGCTTCATGCGGCTTCCGGCAGACAGGCCGATCACGGCGCTCCGCATCTTCCAAGTCCTGCCCAAGACCGAGACCCATGTGGCCAACCAGCCGCGGCTGGGTTACGCCAATGCCGAGAGTGCCCGGATGCTCTTGGGGACTGTGCCCGTCGAGTCCGACGGCTCGGCCTACTTCCGCGTGCCTGCGCGAAAGCCGGTCTACTTCCAGGCGGTCGATGCCTCCGGCCGGGCAGTGCAGACCATGCGGAGCGTGGCTTATCTCCAGCCGGGCGAGCGGCGGAGCTGCGTGGGCTGCCATGAGCGGCCGGGCACGGCCCCGCCGCAACGGCAACTGCTGGCCACCGGTCGCCTGCCTTCGTCCATCGCGCGCGGGCCGGACGGGACGCGTCCGCTGTCTTACCCGCGATTGGTGCAGCCCGTGCTCGATCGGCACTGCGTCCGCTGCCACGACGGGGCGGCCGATGCCCCGAGCCGGCTGGTGTTAAGCGGCGATCTGGCGGGGAGCTTCTCGCGATCGTACAAGGGCCTCGAGCCCTTTGTCCGCTGGTACGAATGGGGCGGCGCGAGCATCCACCAGGTGGGGACTCTGCCCGGCCACGGCGGGGCGGACGAAAGCACGCTCCTGAAGGTCCTCGACGACGAGGACCACAAGGACCAGGTGCGCCTGCCGGACGAGGACCGCCGGCGCCTGGTGCTGTGGCTCGACGCAAATGCCTCGTTCTACGGCACTTACAGCAAGTCAGAGCAGACCGCCCAGCGCCGCGGCGAGGCGGTGCCCCCGCCGAGGGTGCAGTAACAGGGTTCAGGGTTCAGGGTTCAGGGTTCAGGGTTCAGGGTTCAGGGTTCAGGGTTCAGGGTTCAGGGTTCAGGGTTCAGGGTTCAGGGTTCAGGGTTCAGGGTTCAGGGTTCAGAGCCGGGCCGTGTCGGCCCGGCGTCTAGCCGCCACGCTTGCGCGGCGCGAATGTCCCAACATCCACCCGCCCTCGCGCATTGATCCCGTAGACGCGCCGAGAACAGCCATGACCTACGCGTCGGCCCCGGCGGAACCCGGCAAGCAGCCTCGCACAGCGGGTCGCAGTACCGTGGAGGAATCACCAAGGGACCTGCTGCGCTCGGTCTGGGACGAGGCGGCCCCGGAGCTTGCGCGCGTGGCGGCGGCCCTCGGGGTGCCGGCGAGCCGTGCCGAGGATGTGCTCCAGGACGTTTACTTGGCCGCCTCGGAGAAATCGCCCGGCGGACTGGACGCGGCGGAGCTGCGCCGATGGCTCTTCCGCGTGGCCGTGAACCGTTGCCACCTGGAGCATCGCCGCCAGACGCGATGGCTGGGTGCCCTGCGCAGCCTGACCCGGCTCCTCGGGCGCCGCAGTGAGGAG
>Ga0315280_10012781_pt1 | contig 10087 bp, 9 predicted proteins | sample YL17G06_40_MG_FD_203697 | JGI IMG/M metagenome (GOLD analysis project Ga0315280, IMG submission 203697) | Sediment microbial communities from Yellowstone Lake, YNP, Wyoming, USA - YL17G06_40 | ecosystem: Environmental > Aquatic > Freshwater > Lake > Sediment | place: USA: Wyoming | collected...
CCCGCTTGGCCCAATCCAGCCGTCCGAGCAGATCGGCCGAAAACGGACTGTTGCTCAGGAACAGGATCTCCGCTTCGGGAGGCAGCACCGAGCAGGCTTCCGCCCAGATCAACCAATGATTGAGCGCGAAAATCCACGACCGCTTGTATTCGCCCGGCAGAATCAGGGGTTGCACCACCCGCACCCCATGTCCGCGGTCTACCCGGAACTCGCGTTGCCAATCCGGCACACTGTCGTAGAGGCGATGAACCTGGACCGGGCTCATGAAGATGACCGGAAGATGGTCGGCCAGTCCCAGCGCGATTTCCTGGGGCCGTTGCCAGACTTCCTGCCAGACCACCTGCGAATAAAAGAAAAGCACCCGGGGACGCCGGCTCGCTCCGTCGGCGTTCGGACCGCCTCCCGCGCGCAGTTCGTTCATTGCTTCGGCGCGTCGGCGTCGGAACCGCGCAACCGTCAGCGGCGCCCAGGTGAGCGACCGCGCGACCAATCGCACCGAGCGCGCCAACAGCGCCATCCTGGGGATGTCACTCGTGAAGGGCATGAGGATTCTGAGGCCGCAGGGAGAGCCGCCGGATGTTCTCGTCTGCTCGGCTGCGCAGCGCCCCCGCGCCGGGGCGCCGGCCGTCCGCTCAGATGATGTAGTTTCGCCGGCGCGCCAGCTCCTCTTTTTTCTGAAAGAAGATCGAAGTCCACTCCGCGCTGCCGCGGGGAATCTTGCGCTGCATGGATTCGATCATCCGCTCGACTTCCGCGTTGATCTCGTCTTCGATTTTCAGATCGTTCGTGATCACACGGGCGATCACGGTCACCAGGCTGGTTCGCATCCCGGTGAACCGAATGAGCTTGTTGTGCGTCAGATGATCGGCCATCTGGTCGGCGAGGTATTGAATGCGGTCGTCGCTCAGTCGCATAGGCGCTCTCTCAGAGGACGGTCTTTCGTTCGCGCACCAGCTGGTCGCGGATCTTGCGGCGCAACAGATGGACGTCAATATTCTTGCCGGCGATCTTGTCGCGGTGCGTCTCCATGATTTGGTCCACCTCTCTCATCAGCTCATCCTCGCGCTGAAGATCGTCGAGAAAGAGCTTCCGCACCACACGGTCCACCTCTTCGGCGGGGACCAGCAACTTCACCCGCTCGTCGTGCTGCAACGCCGCCACGATCTGTCGGCTGAGATCTTCCACTTTCTCCGGTTTCAATCTCACAATTGTTTCCCTGACTTCGAAGAATAACGTCGCACGCTTTTTTGGCCCCCAACAAGATAAAGCCTTAGAGTCCGTCCAGCGCGTCGTCAAGGCCCGATTTCCCGGTCAGAAAGGCACGCCAAACTTATCATCTTCCCACCGCCGTGCTTGCGTTTCATAGACATTCGTTGCCACCGGGAAAATGGCAATTGCCTCAAGTCTCCATTGGCCCGACGCACCCGCGGACGACATTCCGGTGACAAAATGCTCGACAACCGCGCCGGTTTTCTTTACGAGTTAATACGGTCTTGCCCGGAACGTCGGCGGTGTTATGAGCAGGTTCTCATCCCTTCGCGGTTCGGACCATGACACATCTGACCATCATTTCTGGGGAAGCTTCGGGCAGTCGCCACAACCTCGAGAAGGCTCCTCTGACCATCGGACGGAGTCGCGAGTGCCAGATTCAGTTGCGCGACCCGATGGTCTCGCGCCGCCACGCGCGCGTCTATTTTGCCAGCGGTCAGTACTGGGTGGAGGATCTCGGCAGCCGCAACAGCACCCTGGTGAACGGCCAGAAGATCGCCAACGCGCAGGCGCTTCATTCGGGCGACCGCCTGGAGATCGGCGAGACCACGCTGGTCTTCGAATCCGAAGTCTCTTCCTCCACCCAGTCCGAAGTGGTCGAGCCCCGTTCGCCGGCCGAGGGGTTGGAGGAGACCGTGTTCGAGGACTCGGTCGGCCCGCTTTGGTTCCTCGAGCAGCCGTTCGAAGCCAACAGCCTGGAGATCCTTTACCGCATCGCCTCCATTCTGAACGCCGGCCTGGGTCTGCCCCACCTGGTGCGTGATTCCCTCGGCGCCATCCGGTCGTTCTTCAAGGCCAACACGGCCTGCTTCTTTCTGACCGAGCAGCTGGCCCCGCTCATTCAACCCACACTCGTTCTCAGCGACGAACCCTCGCCGCCGGTCAGTCAGCGGGTAGTGCTGTTCAGTCTTCGGTCGCGACGGGCGGTTTGCGTTCGGGATACCCGCGCGGAATTGCCCCCGACCGACGTGGTCAACCAGACCGGAGCGGCGACCGGCCGCTCGCTGATGTGCGCCCCCTTGATCCATTCGGAAAAGGTCTTCGGCGCGATTCTCGTGGATCACCTCCAGCCGAACTACTTTGACCATCGCTCCCTGGCTTCCTTCACGGCGATCGCTCACCTGATCGGCGGGGCGGGGGCCCAGGCCCAGCGGATCGAACGACTCGAAGCCGAGGTTCGCATGGCCCAAGGCGGGCCGGCCTCCACCGAGGCCTTGACAGGTGTTTCGCCGGCCATAGCCAAGCTGCACCGCCAGATCACCGAAGCCGCCCACGCCGAGGAGCCGGTTCTCATCGTCGGCGAATATGGGTCGGGCAAACATGAAGCGGCCCAGGCCGTCCACCAAAACAGTCCCCGACAAGCCGGCCCCTTGGTCTGGTTTCACGTCCTGGCGACCGAGGAAGCCGACTTGGCGTCGGTTCTGTTTGGGGTTTCGCAAGGGGATGCCAACGGCGTGGATCAGCCCGGTTCCGGGAGAGTCGAGGCGGCCCACGGCGGCACTCTCGTGATCGAGGAAATCGGCGCCTTGCCGCGGCAACTGCAGAAGGAGCTCCTGGCTTTTTTGCGTACGCTCAAATTCCAGCGCGTGGGCGCCCAGCGCCAGTACTTCTCGGATGCCCGCCTGATCGTCACGACCAGCCAGCCGCTGGAAGAGGCCGTGCTGGCCGGGAGATTTGACCCCGACTTGTTTGCCGCCATCGGGGTGCTGACGATCGTCGTCCCGCCGCTGCGCGATCGGGGCGACGACGTCGTGGAGCTGGCCAAGCGCCTGGTGCAAGAGCTCGCTCCGCGGGTGGGTCGAAGAAAAATCTCACTCTCCGCGCCGGTCATTCAGGCCTTCCAGGTCTATCGCTGGCCGGGCAATATTCGCGAACTGCGAAGCGTCATCGAACGCATGGTCGCCCGCGCGCGCGGCGACGAACTGGTCATCCCCGACTTGCCCGGCGAGATCCTCGAACAGGTCCATCGGATTGTCCCACCCACCGAATTGGAGAAGACCACCGATGGCGGGTCCGTCCCCCGCACACCCTGACTTCTTCTCCGCAGCCCCCAATCGAGATCGTTCTGACAGATCGAGGAACAAAACCATTAAACTCTACTGGGTTTCCCCACGGCTTCGCTTCTTCCTCGAGGCAGGTTGATCAATCCGATCCGCGATCTTCTCGATTTCGTCTCGATCGTTCGAGGGTTCGAATGAGGAAGGTCAAAAGATCATTGGCAGGGGTGGCGATGCCGCACTCGCGGCCGTAACGGACGATCATGCCGTTCAACGCGTCAATCTCGGTCCGCCGCCCCGCGCGAATATCCTGAAGCATCGAAGGATGATGGTCATAGGTGGCGGGGACGAGCCGCCCGACGAGAACCTTGTCATACGCCTCGGCCGTGGGCACGAGCATCTCCACCTGGCGAGCGGCGGCCACGGCGTAGACTTCGCGCACGACCCGGCGAAGGATCTCACGCGTTTCCTCGTGCTCGATCAACTCCCCGTAATGCGTTTCCAGCAGTGTCGCCGTTGGGTTGAGGGAACAGTTGTAAAGGATCTTGGCCCACAAATAGGCATGGATACGGTCGGTGGGAAGAGTGGGGATCCCGGCCGCGCTGATGATTTTCGCCAGCGACTCGATGATTCCGCTTAGCGACGCATCCGGTTCAATCGTTCCGAGCATCACTTCCTCGGCATAGACCGTGACACGGCAATGGCCCGGTTCGTCCACCACCACGCCGAAAATCACCCGGCCCCCGATGGTTCGCTTCGCGCCGACGAACCGGGCGATCGTCTCGACGTTGCCAAGGCCGTTCTGAAGGGAAACCACCGGCGGTTCGCCTGCCAGAGGAACCTCGACCAACTGCGTCATGGCCGTCTCGGTGTCATAGGACTTGACCGAGAGGAACACCGCATCGAATCGCTCGCCGGCAACCTCGGCGATGGACTCATGCGTGGGCAGGCCCGTGATCTGGTGGTCGCCCCAGATGCCCGAAATGCGCAGGCCCCGTTCCGCGATCACGGCCATGTGATCGTGCCGGCCGACCAGCGTCACGTCGTGACCCGCGCGCCGCAGAAAGCCGCCGAACACGCTTCCGATCGCACCCGCTCCGAACACCAGGAAACGCACCGCCCCACCCCCGTTAGAAAAGCGAATGATGAATGATGAATTGAAAAACTTTGACGACGACACGCGGCCTCGGCGTTCGCTATCGGGCTTTTTTGTTCATCGTTCATAATTCATCGTTCATCGTTTGCTTCTTCCGTTCATCATTCATAATTCATCATTCCGTATCTCTTCCCACCCCAGTCGCTCGCGCTCGGCCCAAAACTCCTCAAACGCCACATAGTTGGGCTGCTGCCAGCGTCGCCGCAGAATCTCGTTGCCGACGTGACGAAGGATAAAGCGGAAGAATTTCCGTTTGTAGGGATTTCTCGCGGTCAGCCCCTCCCACACGATTCTCGGCTGGGTGTAAAAGCGCTGGAGAACCTTCCGATAGAGCCACTCAACCTCCGACCGCGCGAGCCGTTCGGTCGGCATGATCGCGTGAAAAAAGTCGTAGTGCGAGAGGTCGCGGTCCTCGATCCGCCCCGCTTCCTCCATGCGGCGATAATACGGCGTGCCCGGAAACGGCGTCGTGATTGTGAGAACCAGAAAATCGCTCGCGCGCCGCACCAGCCGATACGTCGCTTCCATCGTTTCGGCATCATCGTTCCAGTCGCCAAACATCAGATTGGTCATCGCCATGATGCCCTGTTCGCGGATCAACCGGATCGCTTCCTCGGAGCGGTTGAGGTTGAACCGTTTGTGGTAGCTGTCCAGCACGCACGGCGCGGCGCTTTCGATCCCCAGCATGATCTGGAAGCAGCCCAGCCGTCGAAGGCGCGGCAGGAGATCGGCATCGCGCAGAATGTGGTCCACCCGCGCCTCGAACCAAAAATCCATCTGGAGCCCGCTGCGCTCGAGCTCGTCGCAAAAGGCCTCGATCCGCTCGCGGCTCCAGTTGAAGCTGTCGTCGGCAAAATCCACCACGCGGGTGCGATAGAGGTCGCAGGCCGCCCCCACGTATTCGAGAATCCGTTTGGCCGAAATCCCTCGCCAGCGCGACTGCCAGAACGCCGCTTCGGAGCAGAACGCGCAATCGTCGCCGCAGCCGCGGCTGGTGTTGATGTGGACGTGATCGCGCACACTGGTCAGCTTGTAGACCGGGTTGCGGGCGTCCACGAGGTCGAATGCCGGGACGGGGAGCGTGTCGAGCTCCTCGAGCTGCGGACGGGGCGCGGTTCGCCGAACGCGGCCGTTCTCAGCAAAAGCCAAACCGGCGATCGCGTTGGTTGGCCGAGCTTGTTGCAGCGCTCCCAGGAGTTCGGCCAGCGTCTGTTCGCCCTCGCCGACGATGACATAGTCGAACAAACCCTGTCCGCTCTCGCCCAGAATCCGCTCGACGTCGAGACTGAGGTGGCTGCCCCCGCCGACGATTTTTGCCCCCGGCGACACGCGCCGCACCAGCTGCGCCGCATCGAGCGCATCGGGCACCAGACAGGTGATGTTCGCCGTGATCCCCACGACGTCCGGCTTTTCGTGGCGCAGGATTCGCTCCAGATCATACCACGTGCGAGGGAGCGCCGTTGCGTCCACAAATCGGACGTCGTGCTCTTTGCGAACGTAGGCGGCCAGCGCCAGAAGTCCGGGACTTGCGGCCCACAGCTTCAGCGGCGGGTGAATGATGTGCGGGGGATCAACCAGGAGGACTTTCAAACGTTCAAAACCTCTGGGTATTGGTCTCTTTGGTCTGCTCGAGATTCAGCCTTTGTCGCCCACCCGCCCTTGAACATTGTTTCGTCGTGGTCGGTTCGGCACGTTTGGATTGCAGCCGTTTGGCGGTGCTCGCGGCGTCCTTTAATCTCTTCCGGATCGCGGACTTGAGATCAAGGTGTCGGACTTCTGCCCACGCCTGTGCTTTCCACTTCCAAACCTCCGTCTGGGCCTTTGACTCACGCACCTTGGTCGCCATATAGACCACCTCCAGGAGAGTGACCACGCGCAACGGTTTCGAGTAACCTTCAAGCAAGTTTACCGCACAGACTCTGGCCTCCTTGTTGATGTTGGCCAGGTGTTTGTAGTTCCCGCTCAAGAGGATATCCATCACACGTACCGTCGCCAGGGCTATGTGCAAGGCATCTTCAAGTTTGCTGGGCGGAATGATTCCCTCTCGAATGTACGTTGCGGCCAAACGCTCGATCTCCAAGCGCTTCCCCTCGTTACTCAAAACCACTAGCATATACTTGCTGATGACTTCAAGCAGTTCCGCCCGTTTCATCTTGTTGAGGGAGTTGCGAAAAGCGAAGTGGCGCGGGCTGTTAGCCTGTGAATCGTGTGGGATCAGACAAATGCCCCCCATGCACCAGTCAATCCGGACGCCAGCCGAGCTCGAACATCGCTTTTCGCAACTCCCTCTTGTTCTCTGTCCGGGCGATTTCATCAAGAACGACCGTCGAAACGAAAACCGCATAAACCCCAGTTTTTGCGTAGTTGTCCAAGAGCTGGATCGTCCCGTCCCACTTTTCCGGCGCATCGTCTGCGAACAGAAATCTTATGACGGATGTGTCGAGGCAGATGTGGATCTTCTTCATCGGCTTTTCACGCGCCATTTCCTGCATCCCGGGAAACTCAAAGCAGGATGGACCAACGCGATGGAAGAATCGTGTTTTCAGGCGGGAGAAGCAAGATGAAACCCCCCGATGAGGCTTCCTGCGCGCTGCCTTGAGGAGTGCGTCTCCCGGTTTCGGAGTAAGTACTCGAGCTCGCTCATCCGAGCGGTTCCCCGTTGACCGCAGAACGGCCGCCTGCTACGGTTCAGAGCAATTAGCAGTGAGGCATTGGTGGAGGACAACTCCAATGGAAAAAGAAACCCTCTGGCGGCAATTCGAGGAACTCTCACCCGAAGCGCAGCAGGAAGTGTCCGATCTTATCGCCTTCCTCCGTTCACGGCATCCACGACCGGCCGAGACTTCGCCCCGCGAGGTGAAGTTGGAGGATGAGCCCTTCGTAGGGCAGTGGAAAGATCGGCAGGATATTCAAGACTCCGCGCAATGGGTTGGGGAACTGCGCCGGCGAGAGTGGAGAGAGCCTGATGGACCAAGTGGTGCTGTTGGACACAAGCGTGCTCGTTGATGTTGAGCGCAAGAACGCCGAAGCGGTCGCTTTTCTCGCCCGTCTGGAAAGCGAGCGCCGATCCGCAATCAGCGTAGTTACGGAAATGGAATTGATCGTCGGTTGCCGCAGCAAGAATGAACTGCGGTCGTTACAGCAGTTCATTCGGCGGTTTCAGGTCTACATGTTAACCCCACCGATTGCCCAAGCCGCTGTTGATCTCCTCCGGCAGTACCGTCTCAGCCACGGCTTGCTCGTGGCTGACGCCTTGATCGCCGCAACCGCCCTCTCCATTCCCGCCCCGCTGGTCACGGCAAACCGGAAGGACTTCGACTTCATCGGAGAGCTGGAGAAGTGGCCATATCTGTAGATGACACCCAAAGCTCTCCGAATCAGAACACCGGTTTGCCTGGTTCCTCAGCCGGCCGCGTTTGCCGCTTCAAGATTTTTCTATACACCACCCGCCCCCGCCGTTCACAATAGCCTCATTAGGAGGTAGTAGGATGGCCCCTGCTTCCAAGGACCATTGGCGCCCGGCTGACATTCGCCAGCCCCTGCTTTCGCCCAATGTGGCCAACGATCTGGTCCAGCGCGCCTCGACTCAGCTCGAACTGGCCCGCAGCGAAGCCAAGCGCCGCGCCGCCGAGTCCGGCCTCGAGTTCGCCCAGCGCTACACCCAGGCCGTGGACGAGACCGTCCTCTTCCTCTGGTCTTCGGTCGCCAAGTTCGGCTCCCGCGGCCTCCACCTCTTCGAGCGCATCGCTCTGGTTGCCCAGGGCGGCTACGGTCGCGCCGAATTGAACCTCTATTCCGACGTAGACTTGCTGGCCGTGCTGCCTTCCGACCTGAAGGAGGACGAGGAGCGCGCCATCCGCCAACTCTTCCATCTCCTCTGGGACCTCCACCTTGATCTCGGCCACTCCACCAAGACCATCGCCGAGTGCGTGGATACGCTCGGCACCGACATTGACTCGGCCACCGCCCTGATCGAGGCGCGCTTCCTCACGGGCAACCGCGAGGTGTTCGACGCCATGCGCGAGAAATTCGAGAAGCGCCTGCGCGGCAACCAGCAGCGTTGGTTCCTCGAGTTCCGCCGGCGCGACTGGGACGAGCGTCACGAGCACTACGGCTCGTCGGTCTATCTGCTCGAACCCAACGTCAAGCAGGGCGAAGGCAGCCTGCGCGACGTTCACACCCTGCGCTGGCTGGAGTTCCTTTTGTACAGCTCCACCTCGCTCGAAGGGCTTCTCGCGAACAACCTCATCACCGCCGAAGAGCGCGACACGCTGCTTCGCGGCGTGGATTTTCTCCTGCGCGTTCGCAACCAGCTGCATTTGCTCGAAGGGCGAAAGTGCGACCTGCTGAGTTTCGACAAGCAGCCGCGCGTGGCCCACGCCCTCGGCTACCAGGCCGACGGCGAATGGCTTGCCGAAGAAGTCCTCATGCGCGACTACTACATCGCCGCGCGCGAAATCTTCCGGATCGCCCAGCGCGTGGTCAACGAACTGACCGAACCGGCCCAGCGCGGCCCGCTCTTCAAGCGCGAGCGCGCCCTCGACGACCGCCTTCGCGCCCGTCAGGACCGCGTCTATGCGGCCGGAGACGAAGCCGCCTACTTCCAGGAAGCTCCCGCGCGCATGATCGGCGTCTTCGCCGCCGCCCTCAAGGCCGGATACCGCGTCGCCGAATCCACCAAGCGGACCATCGAACGGCTCCTGTGCCGCGGCGTCGGGGCCGACCTGAGCGAAAACGAAGAGGCGCGCCGCGCTTTCTTCACCATCCTCAGCACGCCGGGCGAGGTCGGCGCCACTTTGCGCGACCTGCACGAATGCGGCGCGCTCGAAGCCTGCCTGCCCGAGTTCCGCCGGCTCTTCTGCATGGTCCGCGCCGACTCCTACCACAAGTATACCGTGGACGAACACCTGCTTCGCGCCGTCGAGGTGGCCGACCGACTCCGCGCCGGCGATTCCTCCGCGCCCGAACTGCTCCGTCGCGAGGCCGAGCGCGTTCGCCGCTGGGACCTCGTTTACTTCGCCGTCCTCATTCACGACATCGGCAAGGGCGAAGGCCACGGCCACGTCCTGCGCGGCGGCCAGATCGCCCAGCGCATCACCGCCCGCATGAATCTCCCTGTCGAAGAAGCCGAGGTCGTGCGCCGCCTGATCCTCGACCATCTCAAGCTGGTCCACGTCGCCCTGCGCCGCGATCTCGAAGATCCCAGGCTCATCGGGCGCGTCGCCCGCGACATCGGCGACCCCGAACACCTCCTGATGCTCTACATTCTGACCTATTGCGACCTGCGCGCCGTCAGCCCCGACAGCTGGTCGGAGTGGAAATCGGCCCTGCTCGCCGAACTCTACGAGAAGACTGCCGCGGTGCTCTCCGGCCGCCCCACGCCCGAGCGCTACACCGCCGCCGACGTTCAGGAACTCATCGAAAAGGTCCGCGCCCACCTCACCATGTCCGAAGAGGAGCAGACCATTTCGCTGGCCGAATACATCGCCGAGTTGCCCGAACGCTATGCCTCCACCACTCCATCCGACCAGATCGCTCATCACTACGAGATGTTCGAAGCGCTCGACGACGAGAACCGCGTGGTCTGGGAACTCCAGCATCCCAAGGGGGTCAACTATTCCGAACTGACCGTGATCGCCTACGACCGGCCCAGTGTGTTCAGCGT
>Ga0315280_10012782_pt1 | contig 10086 bp, 9 predicted proteins | sample YL17G06_40_MG_FD_203697 | JGI IMG/M metagenome (GOLD analysis project Ga0315280, IMG submission 203697) | Sediment microbial communities from Yellowstone Lake, YNP, Wyoming, USA - YL17G06_40 | ecosystem: Environmental > Aquatic > Freshwater > Lake > Sediment | place: USA: Wyoming | collected...
CCACCAAGGTGGCAAACCGCCAAAGGACGAGAAACAATAAGGAAAGACCTAATCCTACTACCCATAGTCCCCTTAATATTCTGGATAATCATACTCATTATTCAGAATATACCCTTATAGAATGGCACCCTTGGAGTACCCCAGCTTAGCAGTATTTACCATCCTATCCTTACTTGCTGTCACGAGATAGGTGACTTCTATTGCGAAACTCATTCCGATGCCGTCATAGATGTCGATGTTGACGTCGTAATATAGTATGTGTTATTATTATAACAGCTATTCTGGAATTGTCAATATCCTGTTTGGTAGACTATTATTAATCGAAAACTGAAAGCACGTACCTAAAAAGTCATGTATTGTAATCATTTAATTTTTTTTAGACAATGATCTAACTATATCCAAAAGCCAATGGGAAAAAACACTAGAAACAAAAAAATTAAGAACTTCAAGCTAGATACCTATACTCGCAACCTCTTTGTCCTCTTCGATCAAACTAGAGATACACTTATTCGTGCCGTTGAGCTTGAGCTTAAACAGTCTAAAACTAACTTCGCTCAGTGCCATATTTTCTATGTGCTTACACAGGAAAAAAATGGGATGACCCAAGGTGATCTTTCAAAATGGCTTCTTAGAAATCTAAACACTGTCTCTACTCTGATAAATAAAATGGAAAAAGAAGGAGTGGTTAAAAAGACCAAAAACAAGGAAGATGGCAAAGTGTATATTACGTTAACCCCAAAAGGTTCTGAAGTATGGGACAAGGTAAGTGAGCGCGCTGTTTTTTTAACCTTCTCAGTTCTTTCAGAAGAAGAAAAGGAGCAATTTAAAGTGCTTCTAGAGAAATTGCGGACTGGAGCACGCAATATACTTGGGCTGGACTTCAAACCCCCGTTCTTACCATAACACAAGGTCGCAGGCTGTATTAACCTGTTGGGTTAGGACAATATGCTATCAACTCTAGCATATCTTTAGTAGAGAAGCTAACTCAACTAGGTCTGGAGTGGGTGGTAAAGGACATTAGCTGATTGCCATGGCAGAAAAGACGTGGAAGAATTATAAAGAAAAGAAGCATGCCAAGCCACTACCATTAAAAGGTATCAGGGTACTTGAGGTTTGCACTCTCATTTTGGGTCCGGCGGGGCCAAGTTTTGCCGCAGCGATGGGTGCCGAAGTTATTAAGTGTGAAATCCCGCCTATGGGGGATACCTGTCGTAACATGACTCCCTTTGGCTATTTATTTAGGGGGTACGGGCCAGTATTTGTTCACAGTAATATCAACAAATACTGGATTGGCCTTGACTTGCATAAAACTGAAGCACAGAAGGTGTTTTTAGAACTCGCGGCTAAATCTGACATTATTGAAGAAAATCTGAGACCGGGCGTGATGGAAAACTGGAATGTTGGTTACCGACAAATCAAGGAGATTAATCCGCGCATTATTTATATCTCCAAGAACGGCTTTGGCCAGTGGGGGCAATATGCTGTCGAAAATCGGCCTTCCAACGATGGTGCCTCTCAGGGATTTTCCGGATATGCCTGGATGTCGAGTTTCCCTGACCAACCGCCACTTAAGAGCCGCATATACCCCTGCGATGATTACGGTGGATTGATGGGTGAGGTGGCAAAACAGCTAAACAAAGAAGGGAACGTTGGACCTAAGGGTAAGGGCTGGATTAAGACCACAATCCGTAAGATACTTACCAACGAGGTTTACACTGGCACTCTTATCTGGGGTCGTAACAGCGTGCGTGATCTTCCGGTTGTTCGGGCAGAGAATGCCTGGCCGGCTATCGTTACAAGGAGCACTTTTGACCGAGTACAGATTGTCCTGAGGGAACGGGCTCCAGTCACTCTACATCCCAGGCGAGTGGCAAGCCGATATCTATTGAGTGGGCTGGCTCGCTGTGGCCATTGTGGTAAGGCTTTGGTTGGTCAGGACGCCAAAAGCGGGCAGTTCACTTACTACGTTTGTGGAACATTACTAAAGAAGGGTGCAGGCTCGTGTCCAGCCCGTTATCTTAACAGCCAGCAATTTGAGGGCCTAGTTATAGAGAAGATAAAGGAGCATGTCTTGACTACTGAGAATCTTACCAGGCTAGTTCATATAGTAAACGAGGAAATGGATGGTCTGGCAATAGAGTATCGTCAACGTTTGGACAGCATCCTTGATGATATCGCCGATGTGAGCCGTCGATTGGAGAGGTTATATGATGCTCTTGAAACCGGGAAAATACAACTCGCCGATTTGGCGCCACGGATTCAGCAATTGAGGCAGCGGCAGGAGCAATTGCAGGCAACACGACTGGAATTGGAGCAGGAGCTTTCTGACAGGCGTGTGGAGCTGGCAGATGCAGAAACTGTAGCTCAATGCGTGGTTGACCTGCGTAATACGCTGAGCGAGAGTTCCCTTGCCGAGAGGAAATCATTTGTTAGAAGCTTCGTAAAAGAAGTGAAAGTAACCGGAGATGAAGTATTATTAACCTATACGATACCTATGCTACCTGGGGGAATGACTGAAGAGAAGTTGCCAGTTCTGTCTATTGGACACTATGGTGGGGAAGCGGGGACTCGAACCCCGACGCCTTTCGGCACATGATCCTAAGTCATGCCTGTCTGCCAGTTCCAGCACTTCCCCGTATAAAATCATTATAGCCCATCGGGCTATAATTCCACCAATCCCCGGTCGGTGAGCCTGATTTCGGGGATTACCGGCAGAGCCAGGAAGGAGAGGGTGGCGAAGGGTGAAGTTAGCCTTGTGCCCAGCTCGGCGGCTATCCTCTCCAGCTCTTCCAGTTTACTCACCACCACCTCTAGTGGCTCATCAGACAATATTCCGGCGATGGGTAAAGGCAGGCTGGCTAGCACCTTGCCCTGGGCAGCAACCACCAGACCACCCTGTAGCCGCTCAATCTCCTTAATGGCAGTGAATATATCCTCGTCGCTGACGCCGACGGCGATAATGTTATGAGAATCATGGGCAATAGAGGAAGCCAGCGCCCCCCGCTTTAAGCCAAAGCCGCTGACCAGCCCCACGCCAATGTTTCCTGTAGCCTTATGCCTCTCCACCACCACCAGCTTTAGAATATCCCGGCTGGTATCAGGAGTCGCCCTGATTTTTTCCATTCTCTTTCTGGTGATTATCTGAGCGGGGACGACCTCAATAACCGGCATGGCTTCCCCTGAGTCTAGGAGCCTTAGTGCACCGATATTAAAAGGCTTGATATTTACCGTATTGGTCAGTCCTGGGGTGACCTGGGGTAGTTTAAATAGAGGCTCGCCATCTCTGGCGACGATGTTTCCCTGGTAGAAGACGAGGTCAATCTGCAAGCGGGGCAATTCGCTGAGCACAATCAGGTTAGCCATATAGCCGGGGGCTACCGCCCCCAGCCCGTCCCGCCGGAAATACCGTGCCGGGTTGATGGTGGCAAGCTGGATTGCCCGCACCGGGTCAAGCCCCAGCCCTATCGCCTTTCTCACCACGGCGTCAATATCGCCATCCCGCAGCAGGTCGGCGCAACTACGGTCATCAACGACAAACAAGCACCGGTTGTAGGTCTTATCAGTGACGAGGGGCAGCAGGGCTTCCAGGTTTTTCTCGGAAGAGCCCTCCCGAATCATGATAAACATGCCCTGCTTCAGCTTCTCTTTAGCCTCATCTAGAGAAACAGACTCATGGTCAGAGTAAATGCCGGCGGCAATATAGGCGTTGAGGTCTTTCCCGCTAACGCCGGGGGCATGACCGTCAATAATCTTGCCCTCAGCCAGGCTGATTTTGCTCAAGACCGCCTCGTCACCGCCAAGCACTCCGGGGAAGTTCATAACCTCCCCCAAGCCGATGACCTCTTTACGTCTTAGAAGCTGGCGGATGTCTTCGGCATTGAGGCTGGCTCCTGAGGTCTCAAGGCGAGTTACTGGCACGTAGGAGGGAGCCAAGAGAAAGAGGTCAAAAGGCAAGCGGCGGGCGTAGTCTAATACGTATTTTATGCCCTCAAGGCCGCAGACGTTGGCTATCTCGTGGAGGTCGGTAATGAGGGCGGTGGTGCCGTGGGGCACCACCGCCCTGGCGTATTGACCAATGTCAAGCATTGAGCTCTCGGGGTGAATATGACCGTTGATAAGACCGGGGGCGATATATCTGCCCCCCAAATCCAGAATCTTCTTTGCCTGACGGTAGTCCCCCACCCCGGCTATCCGCTCTCCATGGATAGCCACGCTAGCTGCTTCAATCTCACCGCTAAAGACGTTAACTACCCTGGTGTTAGCCAGAATCAGGTCGGCGGGAGTCTCCCCCTTAGCTACCGAGATTAGCTCGGCGAGCTTCTTGGTCATTAGCCCTCGCTCTCCATTGTATATATGCCGGGGAGATAACGAAACCTCTCATTCCAGTCTATACCATAGCCGACGATAAACTTGTTGGGGACGGTTAGGCCCAGGTAATCAATATTGACCGGGACCTTTCGCCTTGAGGGCTTATCGGTCAGTGTGCAGAGTTTTAGAGAGGCAGGCTTTTCTTTGCCCAGATGCTCTAAGACAAAGGCGGTAGTGAGACCGGTATCTATAATGTCCTCGATGACCAGCGCATGCCTGTCTTTAATCTCAGACTGGACACCCTGCACCAGTTTAATCCTCCCCGGACTCTTGCCCCCGCCGTAGCTTGACAGGCGGATAAATTCCACCTCAAGCGGGAAGTCAAGGAGGCGGATAAGGTCAGCCATGAACATAAAGGAGCCCTTGAGGATGCCGATGAGGAGCGGGTGCTTATCGCGGTAATCCTGCCTGATTTCAGCCGCCAGCCTCTTGACGGTGGCTTCAATCTCGTCCCTGGTGAAAAGGAGCGTGAGTTTAGGTTGAGAACCCATAACTACCTGGGATTATAATTCTTAGCATTAGTCCTGTCCACCAGAGGTTTGTCTTTGCCTTTGCTTGAGGGTATAATTGGTAAAACTTGTTGGAGTAAAAACATTGCCCTGGTTCTATCATGTAGGCAGAGTAATAGCGAGGGCGCTCTTTACCCTGCTGACCCGCTGGGAGGTCAGGGGCAGGGAGAATATTCCCGCCGATGGACCGGTGCTGGTGGTGGCTAATCATCTTAATCTAACCGACCCGCCCTTGCTTGGCGTTAGCCTGGAGAGAAAAGCGATATTTATGGCTAAGGAGGAGCTGTTTCGCTCCCCATTATCCGCCTACTTCGTCGGTAGCTTTGGTGCCTTCCCGGTACACAGGGGCAAGCTGGACAGGAAGGCGCTTCGCCAGTCACAGCAGGTTTTAACCGACGGTCTGGCTCTGGTTATGTTCCCCGAGGCAACAAGAAGCAAGAGTGCCCGCCTTCAGCCGGCTTACCCCGGCTCGGCGCTAATCGCCATGCGTAGCGGCGTGCCTGTCCTTCCCGTAGGCATTAGCGGCACAGAAAGGATTAAGGGACTAGGCTGGATACTGCGCCGCCCCCGTATCACGGTCAATATCGGTCGCCCCTTTTATCTACCGGCTAGTAGCAGATTGACCAGGGCTGAGCTGGCTGAGAATACTAATTTAATAATGGAGCGTATCGCTGAGCTCCTGCCTCCACAATATCGCGGGGTTTATGGCAAGCGGTGAAGATTGAGAAAACAAAGGAAATCGGTTTTTGCTACGGGGTTAAGCGCGCCATTGATATCTTAGAGCGGATTGCCCGTGAGCGCGGCGGCGTGGAGACACTGGGGGCGGTGGTGCATAACCAGCAGGTGCTGCAAAGGCTGGCTGAGATTGGCGTCAGGGTGGTGCCGGCTATAGATGATATCCGGGGCAATATTGTGGCGATTAGCTCGCACGGGGCGAGCCCGGAGTTAGAAGAGAGGCTTCACGCCCGGCATATTGAGGTAGTTAATACCACCTGCCCCTTCGTTCACCGGGTTCAGATTGCCGCCCGCCGCTTGGCCAGAAATGGTTTTTTTGTCATTATCTATGGAGACGCTGACCATACCGAGGTTAAGAGTGTCCTCGGTTGGGCCGGGGGGAGGGGGGTGGCTACCCTTGATGAGAAGCTTGTCGCCAGGCTAGACCCTTTGCCCCGCCGCCTGGGTATTCTATCTCAGACGACCCAGATACCAGCCCATTTTACCCAGTTTGTGAAGCGGCTCATTGACTCGGTCTTTACCAGGGACTCCGAGCTGCGCGTTATTGACACCATATGTCATGATATCAGGCGCCGGCAGGCAGAGGCCCTGGACCTGGCGGGGAGGGTGGACCTGATGCTGGTTATCGGGGGGCGGGGCAGTGCTAATACCAATCGTCTCGCCGAGTTGTGCTCTGCGGTGACCAGGACCTATCTTATTGAGACGGCGGACGAAATAAAATTGTCGTGGCTTCGCGGCAAGCACCATATAGGGGTAACTTCCGGGGCATCTACTGCCGAGCAGACTATAGACGAAGTCCTGGCTTGGTTGGAAGGCTTATAGCCCCATCTCCTGAGCTACTATCTCCCGGTAGAAGCTGGCGTCACCGAAGGAGACCTCAGCCGCTTTAGCCCGCCGCGTGTAGTACTGCAAGTCGTGGTCTATGGTCACGCCGATGGCACCGTGAATCTGGTGGGCTAGGGCCATAACCCGCTGGCAGGCTTCACCGGCCCATGCCTTGGCGATGGCTATTTCTCTGGTGCAGGGAAGACCCTCGCTCAGCATCCAGGCGGCCTGGTAGGTGGAAAGCCTGGTGCCGTCAACATCGGTGGCCATATCAGCGCAGTAGTGCTGGATAACCTGAAAGCTGCCGATGGGGCGGTCATACTGCTTTCTTTCTTTGGCGTAGCTCACGGTCATGTCCAGCGCCTGCTGGATGCAACCGACCATCTCACAGCATTTGGCTACGGCGGCTCGCTGGATTATTTTCTGCACCTCATCCCACCCCTGGTTTAACTCCCCCAGGGTGTTCTCCCTGGCTACTTTTACCCCGTCAAAGACCACCTCGCAGAGCTTGTCGTTGGCGATAGTCTTTAGCACGCTGCAGCTTATGCCCGGGCTTTTGCCGTCAACAATAAACAGGCTGAGCCCCTTTTCCCCCTTGGCTTTCTCGTCGGTTCTGGCGACCACCAGCATATAATCAGCAATATGGGCGTCGGGGACAAAGAGCTTGGTGCCTTTTATAACATAGCCGTCATTATCGGCGGTAGCCCTGGTCTCAATGTCGGCATCGTAGCTGGCGCTGGGTTCGGTCAGGGCGAGGGTGAAGAGCATATCACCGCTGGCTATCTGGGGTAGGTACTGCTTTTTCTGCTCCTCGCTGCCAATATCAGCAATGGTTAGACCGCCGAGAACCACGGTGGAGAAGTAAGGACCGGGCAGGCAAGCCCTGCCCATTTCCTCCAGCAGCACTGCCAGGTCAAGGAAGCTCATGCCACTGCCACCGTACTTTTCGGGAAATGCCAGCCCCATCCAGCCCAGCCCCGCCATTTCCTGCCACAGCTCCGGTGAGTAGCCGGGGTCGCCCTGTTCTATTTCCTTGACCACCATCTTGGGGAACTTATCGGTAAGAAAATCGCGAGCCATTTTCTTTAGCATTTCTTGTTCTTCAGAGAGAGCCAGATTCATTATCATGCCTCCTAGTCGTCTACTGGTTATTGGGTGGGTAGTTCCAGTTTTCTTAAAGCCAGGATATTCTTCAGTACCTCTGTGGTACCGGCTTGAAGGCTATAGCCCTTGGATGAGAGGTATGAGTGATAAGCCATGCCGCGCATCGGCACCAACTTGGACTGGGGCGAAAGCTGACCGTAGAGCCCCAGAATCTCTATCGCCGTGCCGGCAAGGCGCTGTTCAAAGGCAGTGCCGTATGCCTTGCTCATGGATGATTCCCAGTTTGGGGCTCGCCCCTCGTCCATAACCATGGCGATGCGGTACATATGTAACCGCCCGATTTCAAATTCAATCTGGAGCTGTGCCAGTTTGGGACGAATAATCGGGTCCTCGGATAAAGGCTTGCCCTTTCGCTTGGTCTCCTTGGTGTACTGGATGAGGGCGTCAAAGAGGGGGTAATTGCCCATCAGCCGCTCCATCCCGCTCCTCTCGTAGTCAAGCTGGTTTAAAATCTGGTAAAAGCCCTTGTTCTTCTCCCCGATGAGACATTTCTTGGGGATACGCACGCCATCAAAGAAGACCTCGTTAAAGTGCACCCCGCCGGTAATATCAACGATGGGTTGAATGTTAATCCCGGGGAGGCTGGTCTCAAAAAAGAACTCGCTGATGCCCCGGTGTTTGGGGGCATCGGGGTCGGTCCTGGCTACCAGGTAAATCCAGTTCATGTGGCTACCGCCACTGGTCCATGTCTTCTGCCCGTCAATGACATAGCCGTCGCCGTCCTCAACGGCTCGGGTCTTAAGTGAGGCGAGGTCACTGCCGGCGTCGGGCTCGCTCATGCCCAGACCGACATAGGCTTCGCCTTTTAAGATTATGGGCAGTAACTCTTTTTTCTGTTCCTCAGTCCCGTAGTGGACGATGGCACCACCAATCTGGCGGTCGGCAAACCAGTGGCAGGCAGCCGGTGCCCCGTAGCGGAGCATCTCTTCGGTCAGGATAAGCCGGTCAACAAATGAACGCCCCTGCCCCCCCTGCTCCCTGGGCCAGGTCAGACCAATCCAGCCCCGCTCGGCCACCCGTTTGCTGAACTCGGGGTCATGCCCCATTATCCAGGCATCGCACGTGGGCTGCCATAGCCCCTGTCTTATCTCCCCTTCCAGAAACTTACGAATTTCCTGTCTGAATTTCTCCTGCTCATCAGTCGGTCTAAAGTCCACGCTTATTCTCTCCTTCTAGCCGTCAGTCTGAATCTATCGGTCTGAAGTCTAGGGGGTGCGTAGTGATAGGCAGGTAACAGTCCGGGAGATGCCGGGAATGGGGTGGATTTTTCCAGTAACCAGGTCACCAATATCGTTTAAACTGGTTCCTTCTATTATGGCGATAATATCGTAGGGGCCGGTTACAGTATCAACCGACTTTATCCCTTTCAACTTTTCCAGGGCGGTGGCTACTTCCCTATTCCTGCCCACCGCCGTTTCAATCAGGACGAACGCCTTGGCTGCCATTTAAATCACCCCTCCATCTATCAGGCTGGTGTTAGTATCAGGTCTTAAGCATTGTAAACTGGGCTTAGTGTACTGTCAAGGTCGTCGCCTTGCAGTGACTGTTTAGCTTGGCTTATAATGTTCTACCTTGCAACGAAACTCAAGGAGGGTGAGTTTGGAATACTTTTTAACCGAGCAGCAAAGGGAAATCAAGAATCTGACACGAACGATAGCTGAGGAAAGGGTATTGCCGGTGCGGGCGGCGCTTGATGAGAAGGAGGAGTTTCCCTGGGAGATTATGAAAGTCCTCGCCGATGCCGGCTTATTCGGTGTCTATATCCCTGAGGAATACGATGGTCTGGGTGGTGGTATTTTTGAGCTGTGTCTGGTGGTGGAGGAACTGAGCCGGGTGTGCAGTGGTGTCGCCGTTAGTTATGCCGCTAGCGGGCTGGGGACATTAACCCTGTTGCAGTTCGGGAGCGAGGAGCAGAAGCGCAGATTCCTTCCTGACATTGCTGCTGGCAGGAGATTGGCTGGCTTCGCCCTGACCGAGGAAACTGCGGGCAGTGACGCCGGCGGCATAAAGACAACTGCTAAGCGCACTGGTGATGGTTATATCCTTAACGGAACAAAACAGTTTATTACCAATGGCGGTGAGGCTGAGGTATACACTATTATCGCCTTGACTGATAAGGAGAGGGGACCTCGCGGCGCCAGTGCTTTTCTGGTGGAGAAGGGCGCGCCCGGATTTTCCTTCGGCAGGAAGGAGAAGAAGCTGGGCATCCGCGCCTCGGCTACCAGGGAGCTTGTTTTTGAGGATTGCCTCGTCCCCCCAGAGAATATGATTGGCCGGGAGGGGATGGGTTTTATTATGACCATGAAGCTACTGGATTACTCCCGTCCCGGCCTGGGTGCCCAGGCGATGGGGCTGGCCCAGGGGGCTCTGGAGGCAGCGGTTGATTATGCCAAGAAACGTGTTCAATTCGGCCACCCGATTATCGCCCAGCAGGCGGTCCAGCACATGCTGGCGGATATGGCGATTCAGGTGGAGGCGGCTCGGG
>Ga0315280_10012783_pt1 | contig 10086 bp, 10 predicted proteins | sample YL17G06_40_MG_FD_203697 | JGI IMG/M metagenome (GOLD analysis project Ga0315280, IMG submission 203697) | Sediment microbial communities from Yellowstone Lake, YNP, Wyoming, USA - YL17G06_40 | ecosystem: Environmental > Aquatic > Freshwater > Lake > Sediment | place: USA: Wyoming | collected...
TTTATCCTTCATAGTTACCTCCTCTTAACACGTTTCTAGGCTCTACTTTCATGCTATGTAGCTCATGTCTCACCTCCACCATGCAGATTTACGGGCACAGATTTGAGGAAATCAGCTAGCTGGAGGAGAAGCTCATGAATATCAAGGTTATCTATGGAGTGAGATGGGCACCACCTGGGATGATTCCACCCTGCTTGAGGAGGTAAAGCAAATAAATCTTGAGCTGGAGAGGAAGGACGCTGTCAAACGCCACTTCCGCTATGACTGGGAGGAGATAGCAAAATATAACCCCGATTACTTAGCCTACGTTGAGGCGGAGAGGGGGCGTCTGGGTGAGAACCACCCCTTGTTTTTAACCCAGTACCGGCTTCTGCCCATCCATGGCGGCGGAGGTTTTTTGAGCCGCCAGCAACTGGCTCAATTGCAGGGAGAACATGAAAGAAGGCACCAGCCGGCGCCGGGGCGAGTTTATGTTGGCGGTATTGACCTGGCGGGGGAGGCTGAGGTGGATGAGGGGGGCTATTTAATCAGCCCTAAGCCGCGCCAGGATTCCACGGTGGTTACCATCGGCGAACTGGACTTCCCCGCCCCTGATGACATCCAGAAGCAGCCCAGAGTCTGCGTTGTCGAGCATTACTCCTGGAAGGGCAAAAAGCATGCCGAGCTCTACTCCCAGCTGGTGGATATCCTCAAGAACGTGTGGCACTGCCGCCGGGTAGTGGTTGATGCTACCGGCATCGGTCAGCCGGTAAGCTCGTTCTTAAGGCAAGCCCTCGGCTCGAAAATTTCCCCCTTTACCTTCACCCAGCAGTCAAAATCGGCTTTAGGCTTTAATTTGCTGGCGGCGGTTAACTCGGGCCGGCTCAAGGTTTATAAAGGCGATGGCTCGGCGGAGTACCAGGAGTTCTGGTTTGAGATGGAGAGGGCTAAGAGCCAGTACCGCCCATCGCAGACGATGAACTTCTATGTTGACCCTTCTGAGGGGCACGACGATTTCCTCATGAGCCTGGCGCTTCTCGTTGAAGCCGGCAGCCAGTATGAGCCGAGGGGGGCGAGGGGGGTGTGAGGGGGGGAAGCCCCTCTTCTTTTATAAACAAATTCCCCTTCCCATTATTAAGGGGAAGGGGATAAAGGGGATGGGGTTTCAGCTCTAATAAGAATAGGCGAATTTTCTGCCTATCCAGATGCCGAGGAGAAAGAGCCCCACCGCCACCAGCCCCATCAGAGCGTATATACCCCACTGAGGGAAGACAAAGCTCGCCACACCGGCATTTATGGTAAAGGGGGTAACAGCAGTATTGTCCTCGGTATCACTTATGGTTACACTATAGGTCTGGAGTGGCATATCTGGCACTTCAAAGGTAGTTTTAAAGCTGCCATTGTCATCTGACCTATCTGTTGCCACCGACTGCTGCTCAAGCTCAATGTTAAGCCGGCTCTTGTGGCCAAAGCCGGTGCCGGTAGCAGTTACCGTATCACCGATAGCCCCCGATACTGGGTCAAGGACAATAGAGGGAATTACCGTAAAAACAGCTTCAGCCTTATCACCTGCCTCGTCCGCAGCTATAACTTTATGTTCCTTGCCGGTGCTCTCGGGGATATTGAAGGAGTAAGTACATTCACCTATATCGGAAGCTCTCGCCGAGCCCAGTTCTGTCTGAGTAGTATTGGAATAGGTGAAGGTTACCGTTTCGTTGGCATGAAATCCTCTGCTGGTAAGTGTTACCCCAGTGCCGACAACTCCTCCCGCTGGACTGAGCCCAACAATGAATGGTCGGGGAATATCAAATAGTGCGCTTTCGCCTAATTGGTTGCCGTTTTTATCCCTTACGGTGACCAGGGCTGTTCCGGGCATAGCACTTTCAGGAACTTCGAAAGTGAGGCTGAATTTGCCGTTTGCTGGAACAGTTACCGGGCTGCTACCGACTTCGGTGTTACCAAAGTATATGTGTACCTGGTCGCCGGCATAGGACACAAAATTTTCCCCGCTAGCGGTAACCGGGGTGCCAACTGTGCCCGAGGTCGGGGAGAGGGTGATGATGGGGGCAGCAAAAGCTGGTGTAGAGAAAATAGTTACCGCCAGCAGCAGAAGGATGACGGTTGTCGCTAAAACGGCAAAAAATTTATTAAATCTCACCGCTGGCTTCCCATACACCGGATATCGCCCGGTGTAGTTAGCAGTTTATATTTATCTTATAATAGCCTTCAATCCACCCCCTGTCAACCCCCCTCTAAAATCTCCCCCTTTTTCAATGAGAGCTTACTTGTTAATAATATTCGCTGCTCTTGCTTTTTCTGCCTGCCCAAAAGCCAAGGAAAAAGATAAGGAGAACGCCAGCCCCTATTAAGCAATATAGACCCCAGTCAGAGCCGCCGACATAGAATGTACGGGAACTAGTCCAATCGCCAGCATTTGAGGCAGCATCTACCGCCCTTACCCTCCAGTAGTAAGGGGCTTCCTTCTTGGTTGACTTTAGCGTTTCCCCTTTAAGGAGGGTATATCCTGATGTAGTCAGTTCGGTCTTCTCCAGCACCGTATTGGTAAAATCGGCATCAGAGGCAATCTGGAGGTCATATGTTACTGGTGTGCTCAGCTCATCAGCATTATTAACATCCTTCGTAACATTCTCCCAGTCCAAAAACGCCCTTGATTTTGCCTTTTCATCGCTGGGGGGCAGTACCAGTTTTGGTGTTGCTGGGGCTGTTGACTCTATAACAAAGGAGGCTTGCATAGTATTGGTGCCATCACTGGCAGTTATGGTGTGATTCCCATGCTCGCTCTTGGGAATCTTGAAGGTAGCCGAAAAAGCCCCCGTATAATCACTGCTAGTAGTGGCGACCGCAATCGGCACACTGGCGTAGGTGATATTTATCTTAGAGTCAGGCTGAAAGCCGGTGCCACTAATGGTTACGCTCATGCCAACATGACCAGGTGAAGCGGCGCTTGTTATCGTGCTGATGGTGATATTAATCGCCATTGTGTAATTCGCACTGGCACTGTTGGTGCCATCACTGGCTTCCACCGCATAGGTGCCGGCGAGGCCGGTGGGCACGATAAAGCTTGCCGTGAAACTGCCTTTGGCATCAGTATTTATCGACGCCGGAGTGGTAGTAACAGCAGTGGCATTGTATTTGATGGTTACCGGCTTGCTGGCGCTAAACCCGGTGCCGGTAACGGTCATGGCGATGCCGGAACCCCCGCTGGTCGGAGCAATGGTTATTTTCTGCCCGACAGCGAAAGTGGCAGTAGCATAATTATCGCTGGCATCTTGGGCTTTTATGGTGTGGCTTCCTCGGTAACTTGAGGGAACATTAAAGGTAACATCATCAAAGGTGCCGTCGTCATCGGTAGAAGTAGTGCCGACACTGGTACTGTCAAAGTAGATAGTTACATTTGAGCTGGCAGCAAAGCGGGTGCCGCTGACCGTAACTGTATCGCCGACATAACCCGAGGTGCCACTAATGGAGATGCTAGTGCCAACGACGGTAAATGTATCCGTGGTGAGTATCTCGCCCTCCTCAGTATAGCTAGTGTATACGTAGTATGTGCCGCTGGTGACATCTTCACCATCAAGTTTCTCGGGAACATCAAAATAGATAAGAATATGACCGGTATCGTCAGATGCCTCCGCCGCTACCTGTTCGTAGGCTTCAAGGTCAGTAATGTCGGCTCCTACGAGAGCGGAGTCGCCGGAGAAGTAGATAAAGACCGCTGTCGCCGGCTCAAAACTGTTGCCTTTCACGGTGACGGCGGTCCCCACCGCGCCAGAAGTTGGGGATAGGGAAGCGTTTGCTGCCAGAGCTGGTGTTGCCGCTATGGCTGCCAGCAGAGAAAAGATAAGAGCCAACGCCAGAGTACGAAAAACCCTATTATATTGCACTGTCCACCTCCCGCATTTTTATCAAGTCAGCTAAATAGTAAGTCATGCCCTGATATCCTGTCAATGGCAGGCAAAGTGCGACAAACAAATATTGACCAAATAGAACATATGTGCTAATATGAGCATCACCGCTTAGCTTGGGAACGTAAGCCATGTGTTGGGATGAGAGTGGACAGGATTTACCCCCGGAGTACTGCCAGTATAGAGATGATGGATGCGAACTTGCTGACTCATGTCTTAATTGTCCGTTTCCTGAGTGTATTTATGCTCAGCCTGGGGGTAAACAGCAGTGGCTGAAGGAGTTGAGAGACAGGGAGGTATTAAGACTGTTCACTGCTCAGAGCAAAGGGGTGAAGGAGCTGGCGTTTATGTTCGGCGTTAGTCGGCGCACTATCCAGCGGATACTAAAGAGGGCTAAAAATGAATAAAACTTCTATCGCGGCACAGTTAAACCGTCTTGATATCGACCGCTTGAGGGGGTATCGGGAGCTACTTGATTGCTACCACGGTCGGCAGTGGGAGGGGAGAGAGAGGTGGGGGGAGAAACGCCTGACCTTCAACTATACCAAGGTCTTCGTCGATAAGGTTACTACATACCTGATGTCTGGCATTAACTTTGCCGTGGATGCAGTTGAGGATTCAGACGAAGCCAGGGACAGAGCCCGTAGTGCCGAGGCCGCCCTGCGCCTGGTCTACGAGGATAATAACCTGGAGCAGCTTGACCTTGAGACCGAGATTGATTGCGCCATCCTTGGCGATGCCAGCTACAAGGTTATCTGGGACGGCGGGGCAAAGAAGGTGAGGGTTACCGCCCCCGATGTCCAGGGAATCTATGTCTGGTGGCTGGGTGATGATACCTCAAGGGTATGGAGGGTAGCCTCTAAATACAGCCTGAGCGCTGAAGAGAGCGAGTTCCTCTATCAGGTAAAGCCTAAGGGTAAGACGGCGACTGTTGTTGAGCTATGGACCGACGCTGAATTTGAGCTTTACCTTGATGATGAGCTGGTTGAGAAGAAGCCCAACCCCTACGGTTTTATCCCCTTTATTATCTACCCCAACCTTAGAGAGCCGAAGAGCTTCTGGGGTATATCTGACCTGTCGCCGATTATGGAGTCGCAGCGGGAGCTTAATCGGGCAATGTCACAACTGTCGCGGATACTGGAGCTATCGGGCAATCCCATCGCCGTTCTGGAGAATGTGGAGGAGGCTGAGGATATTGCCGTCAAACCGGGGGCGGTGTGGACTATCCCCGAGGACGCTAAAGCCTATCTTCTTGACCTGCTGCAGGGTGGTGGGGTCAGGCTGCACCTGGATTATATAAATCTACTCTATAGAACCATGCATGATATAGCCGAATCTCCGCGGGCTGCCTTTGGTGGAACCGAGAGGGACCTATCCGGGGTAGCCCTTGAGATTGAGCTTAACCCCCTGCTTCAGAAGGTGAGGCGGAAGCGGATTATCCGGACCGCCATCTATAACCGGAGAAACCGGATGATTCTTAACCTCCTGGAGAAGTACCACGGGGAAAGCTTTGGCGAAAACCGGTTGCGGGTAATCTGGAGTCCGATACTGCCTCAGGATATAGCCCGGCTGGTCTCTAACGAGCAGGCAATGGTCCAGAGTGGTATCCATTCCCGGCGTGGGGCTATGGAGGAGGTGGGGATTGAGGACCCGGAGAACGAGTTTAAGCGGTGGCTGGAGGAGAGGGAGGCTATCCTCAAAATGAACAAGCAGCTTAACGCCAAGTCAACCCGAGGCGGAGAGGGAGGGAGAGCTTTAACCGCCGAGGCTGGAGGCGTTGAGGAATCTCCATCATAAGGAGGTGAAAATTGCCGAATTATAGTAACGAAGACCAAAGTCCTGCCAGGGAGGAGCTGGAAAGTGCCGCGACCAGGGTTGTGGAGCTTGAGCAGCTTGTCGCCAACAAGGAGAGTGAGCTTGCGCTCAAGGATTCCCGCATCTCTGAGCTTGAGCAGGCAGTAGCGAGCAAGGATAACCAGATTGCTGCCCTCAAGCAGTCCCTGGCTGAGCTTGAGAGCAGGCTATCTCAGGCGGTAGAGGCTTATCGGGCTCTGGTGGTTAAGGCAAACCCGGCCATGCCCGAGGAGCTCGTGAGCGGGGACAGCATTGAGGAGATTGACCAATCTCTGGCCAGTGCTCGGCTTCTTATTGATAGGGTGAGGCAGGAGCTGGAGGTTGAAATCGCAGCGGCAAAAATCCCGGCGGGGGCACCACTGAGAACGCCACTGGACTTCTCAGCGCTATCCCCAAAGGAGAAGATTCAATACGCAATAGGAGAAAGGAGATAAACGATGGCATTAACATTAAATGAGGCAGCCAAGCTGTCAAACGATATGCTTTTGCAAGGGGTGGTGGAGACTATAGTCAAGGACTCGCCCATCCTTCAGCAACTACCCTTCATTGAGATTGTGGGCAATGTCCTTACCTATAACCAGGAGAAGACCCTGCCCACCATAGATTTCTATGATGTCGGTGACCCTTGGACTGAGTCAACACCAACCTTCGAGCAGAAAACGGCGAGCCTGAAGATTATGGGTGGTGATGCCGATGTTGATAACTTCCTCAAGGCGACCAGGAGTAATATCCAGGACCTGGAGGCAGCCGTGGTTGAGCTCAAGGCTAAGGCGCTCAGAGACAAGTTTGAGGAGACCTTCATCTACGGTGAAGCCACCAGTACCAAGCAGTTTGATGGTCTGAGGAAGCTCATTGGTACCACCACCCCCGGCTCCCAGGTAGTTGCCATGGGGGACAGTGGGGCTACCCTTACCCTGGCGAAACTGGATGAGCTTATTGATGCTGTAAAGGGGGGTAAGCCCGCCCTGCTGCTGATGAGCCGGCGCTCAAGGCGCAAGCTCAATGCCCTGGTCAGGGCTGACGGCGGCATGATTGAGAGCGATAGGGACAACTGGGGCAACTTTATCCAGTTATGGGACGGCATCCCGATTGGCGTCAATGACTGGATACTGGATACCCATGTCCTTACTGGTGGGGTGGAGACGGCGACCACCGGAGGCGACTGCTCCACTATCTATGCCTTCCAGATGGGGGAGGGGGCGCTATGCGGCTTAACCAGCCCCGGTCACATCACTGTTGAGCCAATCGGCTCCCTTGAGACCAAGGACGCATCACGAACCCGAATTAAGTGGTACTGCTCGCTGGCCCTATTCAGCTCAATCAAGTCCGCCGCTTTAATCGGCGTTCAAGACTAAAACTAGCTAATTTTGGGGAGCCTCTTAAGAGGCTCCCCAAAAGTCGAAGACTCTTCGAGGAGGAAAAAATGGAAAACAAGGACTCAGCTCAGTGGAAATGTCGCTATCGGCTTGAGAAAAGAGAGGGCGATATAAATGGGTGTAAGTCGCCAGAGGAAAGGCTTGCCTTTTTGGAAAACACCAGGCCTTATGCGGTGGTTGAGGGCGAGGGTAACTGCCTGCTTAATACCGGCATTGATGAGATGTGGGACCTAATCGTTGGTGACTCGGCAAACCACTTCAGTAATACCAGCGCCCAGGTTGGCGTCGGTGATTCCAATACTGCTGCCAGCCCCACCCAGACAGATTTACAGGCAGCTACTAACAAAACCTATAAGGGGATGGAAACCGGCTATCCTACCTCAACTGCGCAAAAGGCAACCTTTAAGGCTAGCTTCGGCGCTTCTGATGCCAATTATACCTGGAATGAGTGGGTAGTGAAGCAGGCAACCTCTACTAAGTGTCTTAACCGGAAGGTTGACTCTCTGGGGACTAAATCTTCTGGCACCTGGACTCTTGAAGTTGCGATTACCTTGAGCTAGCGAGGTAAGGGGGGCTAAATGTCAACCGAGATTTTAAGACCAAATGCTGCCGGGGATGAGACAAGTATTCCCTCCCAGTATCCTAACTCTACCGAACATTGGGATAAGGTAGACGAAGAAAGTGCAGATGATGCTACCACTTATGTTTATACAGGCCTGACAAGCTACACTAGAGACCTTTATAATCTATCTAACCCTACGGGCTCTGGAACAGTTAATTCTATTACTATTTATTTTAGAATTCGGGGCTACACTGCTCAAACGGTTTATGCTAAACCAGTCCAAAAGTCAGGTGGGACAGTTACGGAGGGAGGGGAGCAGAGTAGTTATGGGCTTGACTGGGTAACAAAGAATCAGGTGTATACGACAAACCCTGCGACTTCTTTGCCATATACCTTTGAGGAGTTGGCTAGTTTACAAGTCGGGGTAGCGTTGAAGGGCAGCGCAGGTGCTTCACACCGTTGCACCCAAGTCTATGTTGAGGTTGATTATACACCAGCAGTAACCGAAAAGACCTCGTCTGATACTGGCTCTGGGGCTGATGCCTTGACTTCGGGCAATCCTGTGGCAACCCTAATTAAAGCTGAGACTGGCGCCGGCTTAGATGTGGTGGCTCAGGCTCAGGCAATACTAGAAGGAGCTGAGGTTGGCTCTGGCGCCGATGCCTACGTTTCACTGGTAATCTTTGAAGCCAGGTTTTCATCCGATGTTGGCTTAGGGGTAGAGGGTACACCAATGCTCAGCGCTATCCTGGCTGGCAGTGAAACCGGTGCTGGTATTGAAGCCCTTATTGCCCGGCTACTGGCTTCCTTTGATACTGGCTATGGTGTTGAAGTAGGTAGTGTTGAAGTCGGCGGGCTGCTCGAGGAGCTGTTTGCCAGTGAACTGGGGCAGGGCATAGACGCCCTCGTTGTCAAGAGAGAGATATTTGGTGGAGGTGAAGGCACGAAGTTCTTTGGCGGGGGACACAAGCCCCCGCATCGGGCGAGTTAAGCCCGGAGGGGAGGTGCTAGATTATGGACCTGAATATGATGAGAAGTATCCTCAGGCGCGACCTGAAGGATGAAGATGCGGCAAACTACCGCTGGAGCGATGATGAGCTGGACAGACACATCGCTCATGCGGTGAAGGAGTTCTCGGAAGCGGTGCCTCTGCCGGCAAAAGCCACCCTACCCACCGCCCCGGCCTCCAGGGTGATTGATATATCATCCCTCACCGATAGGGTTATGGTGGAGGCGGTGGAGTATCCGGTGGACAAATTCCCGCTCGCCTACCAGAGGTTTGCTCTCTGGGGGCATGCCCTGACCCTTTTTGGCGATGAAGTCCCCGACGGCTCTAACTGCAATATCTATTACGGCATGCTCCATACCCTTGATGCCCAGGGGTCTACTATCCCCACCAAGCACGAGGACTTAATCGCTATCGGCGCCGAGGGCTATGCCGCTGTGGAGTGGGCGGGCTATGCCATCAATAGGGTTAGCCTCGGCGGCACCACCACCCCACAGGAGTTCCTCAACTGGGGCAATCAGAAACTAAAGGAATTTAGAAGCGAACTAAGGAGACTGGGGAGGAGAAATCAGGTCAGAATTCGCCAGCTCTACAAGGTGTAAAGGAGCTAAATGAGGCAGCTTAGTTCAACATTACTTGCCGCTCAGAAGCAGGCAACCTCTGTCCCCTATGTCAGGGTGGAAGCATTAGATAGACACTACGGGGTGGTCAACCTGAGGTGGTCAAGGCTTTATACCGGCACAGAGGATGATTACTATCACGCCATGACCATGCCCGAGGATGGCTCCCTAATCAGGGTCAGGGTAACACCCACCGCTGACTCCAGAAAGCTGTATCGCCAGAGGGTGCCCAGCCCCACCCCCCAGTCCGATTTCAGCCAGTGGGTCTACACCAACCAGTATGACGTGGTTACTGTCGCTGGCTGCTGTCTCGGGGCTGAGGTCTCTATCTTCTGGATTAAGAGCGACCGGAAGGTCTACCAGCTAAAGAGCACCGACTGCGGGGTTAGCTGGGGAAGCCCTCAGCTCCTTGGCTATACCCCCACCACCGCCATCAATGGCATTGCTGCTTCATATAAGCCAAACGGTGATATTGCCCTGTTCTTTGCTGACCAGGCGACCCTCTATGTAATGAAGCGAACAGGTGGTAGCTGGGGGAGTAGGGTCGCCTGGGACAAGTCCACCGGCGACCTATCAGGTGTCGCTACTGTTTATGGTGGCGACTGGAACCTTTTTGTTACCGGCAAGGACTCGGGCGGTAATTTTAAATTGTGGTCGCTGGTCTACGGTGATGGCGGGGATGTAGCCGCTGGCGCCTGGTCGGAGCTCAGGGAGTTTGCCTCAGCCCCCTCAGATGGCAGCTTTGAGTACCGGACGCCGTTTATGG
>Ga0315280_10012786_pt1 | contig 10083 bp, 13 predicted proteins | sample YL17G06_40_MG_FD_203697 | JGI IMG/M metagenome (GOLD analysis project Ga0315280, IMG submission 203697) | Sediment microbial communities from Yellowstone Lake, YNP, Wyoming, USA - YL17G06_40 | ecosystem: Environmental > Aquatic > Freshwater > Lake > Sediment | place: USA: Wyoming | collected...
GCGGCAAATTCTCCCTTACTTACTTTAAAAGTCAGACCCTTAAGAACATTCGTCCTGATCGAACCGCTCTGAAACGATTTTGTAACGTTTTTAAATTCTATCATTAATGACCTCCAAGATATTGCGGTATTATTTCTTAATACCGACTGTGTCACCTTCATTAAGCCCTGAGGTTACCTCAATATCGCTACCGCTTTGAGCTCCTGTCTTAACGGCCCTTTTTTCAAAAGTGCCATTGGCCTGTCTTACGAGAACAAATCGGCTATTTCCTTCTTTAGTAACGGCTGAGCGGGGAATTGTTAAAGCACCTTTTTTCTCTCCCTGATAAATAACTACGCTTGTGGTCATATCGGGGCGTAAAATTTCTTCGTTAGGTCCATCGATCTCTATTACGACATCGAAATTTACCACGTTCTCCTGAATAACCGCTTTAGGATAGATGGCCTTAACCTTACCGGTGAATTCTTTACCGGGATAGGTATCGACTGTGAAAATAGCCTTCTGCCCGACCTTAACACGTCCTATGTCCGTTTCATCGACAAAGGCGTCAACCTGGAGCTTGGAAAGATCAATGATTGTTATAAACGTCGGCGCGATGAGTCCGGCAGCGACGGTTTCTCCTTCCTGAGTCGTTACGGAACCTATAACCCCGGAAATAGGAGCCGTGATAGTAGCGTATGACAACTGGACTTTGGCGTATTCAAGCGCAGCCCTGGCCGCTTCTTTCGTTGCTTTCGTTTGTTTTATGGTATACAAATCCTGCCCGTTAAAAAGCGGCATTGTAACCTTTAATCCGGCAAAGTTATCCCCTCGATCAGGGAAATACATCGGCCCATTGGCTCCGTAATCCGTTTCTGCGCTTAATGCGGGCCATAGCGCGGCTTGGGATATTCCTACTCCCGCGTCCGCCGCTTTAAGATTGGCTTGGGCCTGAGCAACCTGCGCCTCAAGATCCTTTTTTTCTATTTCAGCGATGATCTGGCCTTTTTGAACCATATCGCCTATGTTGGCATAAAGATGCTCGACTTTTCCGGGAATTCTTGACCCGACCTTGACCTCCGCTCCGATAATAGGCTTCACCGCGCCCGTAGCAAGAATAGATGATCCGATATCCTTCTTTTTCACCGACACAGTTTCAAGGGCTGGGGTCTTTTCATTTTTACCAAAAAATGGGAATCCACTCGCAAAAGCCATCCCTGTTAACGCAATAAATACAAATAGAGCTAAGATAGAATTTCTCATGCGGCCTCCTTTTATAGGCATTTGTTGTCCTGAGACGATTCTGCTCTTTCCAAATTCAAATAGGCGTTTTTTCTTCTTGAATTTGGCAATGCCTTTTGGGCCAATTTTTCTATATAGCCCGTTATATTCTCAAAATCCTTAAATGGAAAACCAAGAACGGTTTCATTCGGCCCTATGTCTGTTGCGTCTCGGCATCCATAACATCCAAAGCTCATATTAAACTTCTGTTTGACATAAGGGATAAGAGTGGCATCAACACATGTGGCCTGAAGCACGGCCGTTTCACTTCCAATGCGTGCTCCTTTTCTGTTGTTCAGCTCAGCAAGCGCCAGCCACATAAGTTTTTCCGTTTCGTCCTCGACCACTACAATATCGGGTTCGATTTCGGCTGTCTCAAGAGGGAATAAATATAACGCTCTTAGCTTGCCTTTTTCAAGCGTTGTCATGCCTTTAAACATATTTTGGCCGGTTTCCCGCTCAAATGTAATTCCAAACCCCATAAGTCCCATCCCGTTTTTTAATCCATCGGGAAGCTCTTTAAAACCAAATGCGGCGGCTGCCGCAGGGCATGACATGCCTTCCGCGTCAATAGTCACATGTTCACCGCGCCTTGCCTTCATAAGGGCTTGACAATACCTGTGTCCGGCAAGGGGTTTTGCTTTTTCTATAACGCCCGGCGCGCCTTTAAAAATGAACTTTACCCCGACCGGTGAAGCGCTTAAATTAATATTTTGTTTCAACAAAACCGCCTGTTCTCTTATTGCTTTTATATTCATTTTAAGCACCCTTAATCATTACTTTATCTTTTCTGATTAATCCTAAGAATTAAAAACCAAACAATTATTTTTTTTATTCATTTTTAATATACCTATCATAAAAATTAAGAAACTTGCCAATGGAAATATGTTTGACTTCCATCGCCTTCACCCAGTCTTCTAAAAACGACTTTCCCGAAGCGGTTACGACATAATTTCTTTTTGCCGCGCCTTTTCGATGCATATCCCACTTTGATTTAACAAAACCTTCTTTTTCAAAAGCACGCAATATCCTATAAACAGCGCCTGCATCTGGATCCGTCTCCAGAAAACCTTCTTTTTTTAGATTATCCATCAATTCATAACCGTGTGATGGACATCGTAATAACAACGCCAACAGACACGGTTGTAAAAAACGAGGGGTCCTCCCTGAAGGACAACCGCAGACGGCCTTAAGCGCTATTTGTGATCTTGTTTTATTCATGCAACACCTCCGGTTGTGGACTGATACATATATATGCTTATAACATATATATAACATACCTGTCAAGAAAAATCGCTTCATTGAAAATAACGCTTTGGCGAGAAGGTATATTGAGGAATTAATACGGCAGAATCAACTAGATAGCTCTCGGGCGTGTCACTTTGGGACACACCGCTCACTCATGCGTCCCTTTTTGACACGCCCCTTATTTCTTATTAAATCTTCTGTTTTATCATCTTCTCGGCTTCCAGCCAGTTATCCATATCGTGCCCCTGCTTTTTGCCTTTTTTCTCGTATAGCTCATAGGCTTTCTTACGGATCATATCGGTCAACTGATCCTGCGGTACGGACGCCTCTATTTTATTTGTACTTTTCTTTGCCATGTATATCACCTCATCCACTCTTCAATTTTCTTTCTTATTTCATCCCGTATTTTTCTGAATACCACTATCCGCTCTTCTTCGCTGCCCTGCGCTTCTGCCGGGTCTTCTAAATCCCAGTGGATCTTTTCATGCTTGCCTGGGAAAACCGGACATGTCTGCTTTGCATTGTCACACACAGTAATTATATAATCAAATTGCTGGCCAAGAAACTCCATCGCAGACTTTGATCTGTGTTTAGAAATATCAATACCTGCCTCCGCCATAACCTTTATAGCCAATGGGTTAACTTGTGTTGGCTTTACCCCTGCGCTAAATACCTCAAACCTATCACCTGCAATATGCCGCAAGAATCCCTCGGCCATCTGGCTGCGGCAGGAATTGCCCGTGCAAAGGAATAATACCCGTTTTTTATTCATTATCGTCTCCATTCAGACTGTTATTGCGAGGCTGAGCTACATTGTGCTATAGCGCCACTTTTTGTTTTTAACAACGCATAAGCGTTCTTAGCTCTTGAATTTGGCAATGCCTTTTGGGCCAATTTTTCTATATAGCCCGTTATATTCTCAAAATCCTTAAATGGAAAGCCAAGAACGGTTTCATTCGGCCCTATATCCGTATCAATAGTCACATGTTCACCGCGCCTTGCCTTCATAAGGGCTTGACAATACCTGTGTCCGGCAAGGGGTTTTGCTTTTTCTATAACGCCCGGCGCGCCTTTAAAAATGAACTTTACCCCGACCGGTGAAGCGCTTAAATTAATATTTTGTTTCAATAAAATCGCTTTTTCTCTTATTGCTTTTATATTCATTTTAAGCGTCCTTAATCTTTAATTTCCCCTCTTCAATTAATTGCTTCTTAACTTTTGCCCAGATACCTTCCCCTTTATAGAGCTCTCGCAGTCCGTTCAAATCCGGGAAAGTTATAGCTTCGCCCAAACAAAGATGCGAACACGAACTGCATCCGACCGAACAGTTATACGGTCTCGCAACTATCGCCCCTTTTTCCGTCCAGTCAAATACATTTTTTCCGCAATTCATGCACATCCCGCACTTAACGCACTTGGCGGAGTCGATTGTCGGAAACCATTCCACCTTTTCCCTAGGAAAACCGGTTAACCATGCCATAACATTGTCCTCCTTTAGTACATCACAATATTAATAAAACCTGCAACTTTTATTGACAACGGATTTACGTGCGCAGGTTTTACACCTGTGTTGAACACTTCAAGCCTATCCCCTGCTATCTGACTTCGGTAGGAATTGCCTGTGCAAAGGAATAAAATCCGCTTTTTATTCATTGGTTCCTACGTTCTGACTATTGTTGCATGGTTTAATCGAAAAAGGACAACAAGCCCCCGCCCCTTTCCCTGAATTCCTGCTAGAGAAAATATAAAGCAATAATAATCCTAGTGCGATTAACAAATATTTTTTAATTGCTTTCATACTGAAATCTATTTGCTTACCCGCAACAGCCAGGCGTTGAATTAGGACCGCAGCAACCACCTCCGGAACTAGCGCCTCCTTTAGAAAAAACTGAGAAGCCGCCTAATACCTGGACTGTATGCTTGCTGCCGCAAGCCGGGCATTTTACTTTTAATCCTTTTTCTTTCTCCGCCATACTTGCTTTTATATCAAATTTCTTTGCACATTCTTCGCAAATATATTCATATATTGGCATAATAATCGCCTCCTTTACATTTTGCTCTTTATTGCTGAAATGGTTTCCTCTATCCCAAACGACCGTCCTATGCAGACAACCTCATCGGCTACTGCAATAACAGGAATCGCTTGAGGTCCAAATGTGCTGAACAGTTTAAAAACTCGCGGATTTTCTTGAAGATTTTTCATCTTCTGAATATCGTATACTTCTACTTCAAGGCCAAGTTTTTCTATGGCATTTTTTAACGCCATAATTTCTTGTTCACTCTGTCCGGTAGGCCCGCAACAACTTGCTTGAGGGCCGCATGGAAATTGTTGTTCCATGGTAAATATTTTTACCTCTTTTTTCTTATCGCTCATCAGAAATCTCCTTTTATTAATTTAACGAGGTCCGCACCCGGAACCGCATCCTCCGCCGCCGCAGGAAGAAACTAAAGTTCTCATTAAATTAGCTTTCGTAATATCTGCCCCCATCAATTTAGCAACCCCTCTCCCCGGTGGAACAACAATAAAAACCGCTGTTTCATTAGGCTGTATCTTAAATTTATCTCTTAATTTATCTTCTTTTTTGTCATCACTACTTACATAAACACTCTCGACAGCTCCTATAAAATTATAAGCTACGTCCCTGATGTCGGCCTTAATCTTATCAAGATTCGGCTCTTTAGCATTGTGAAAACAAAGAAAAACAACCAATCCTTGCCGAAGATATTTTATAACTTCTGCTTCTTTCGGCGTCTGTGTATCTGGTTGGGCTGCCACTGTTAATGCAAAAAAAAGCGTGAACAGAATAACAACCATAGACAATAAATATCTCTTAGTCATTACATTACCCCTTCCATATAAAATATATGCCGCTGCATAAAAGCAGGGCACCTGCGATACGCCTCACAAGCACTGACCATCTGGCGCTAAATTTTCCTAGCACATTACTAAACAAACCAATTGCAAAAAGAGGGATGCTTTGGCCGATAGCAAAACTTGCCATTATAAGAGCGCCATGTATCGGTCTTCCTTGAATTGTAGCATAGGTCAAAACCACAGGTAACGCCGGAAAACAACAAGAAGACCCAATCCCTATCACACCTCCCATACCTAAACCAAAAAGAAACGACCCGAGAAAACCTTTTTGTTTAATATTTGGGATTTTAATATTCGCCGGAACCTTTATTACTCCAAGAACAAACAAGCCAACTATAAGACATACCGCCCCGATAAAATATGACCAGTATTTACCAAGTGATTTTTGGATAGCAAGTCCCGCAAAAGACGCCACTAAACCCAGAATCACCAAAATAACTATGGATCCCAGCATGATAAAAAAAGGGATTGTGATAAGCCTTCTACGGTTTAAATCCTGTGTTCCTACAAAACCCGCGATAGCCGGAACAAGAGGCAAACAACAGGTAAGAGCTGCCATACCCGACATAAATCCTAAAAATATAGTGATAGGATATGTGAGGAATGTCACATGCTCCAGATACCCGGCGAATCTTGTAATTGTTTCAAACATAAACTTTATATTACCTTTGTTTCCGGAATAAGTAGCACCGGCCGTATGTGATGACGCGCAATCTCCTCACTCACGCTTCCGATAAGGGCTTCCTCGACCGCGCTTTTGCCTTTGGTGCTGAGCACTATTATAGAAACGTCTTCCTCTTCGGCGATTTTATTTATTTCAACAAAAGGCACACCATCTTTTAATATTGTTTTTACTTGATACCCTATCGATTCCAATCTTTTTTTGATCTCTTTAAGCCTGCCCGTATCTATTTTATTGAATTCTGCCATCTTATTTGCCAAATGAGGCGCCAATCTCTTTGTGTCCTGGATATGCGCCGCCACTACCTCTTTTGCCCCGGTTTCTTTAAGCTGCTTTATAACCAAAAGCGCGGACAAAGAGGCACTGGAAAAATCGGTAGGATATAAAATTTTGCCAAACATCTCCTTACATACCCGCTGGCATACCATACCTTTCTCCGATTCAATAAATTTAACCTTTTCTATTAATAAAGGTGCGCTCGTATGCCTCAAAACATTTTGAGTAACACTACCAAGTACCGCTCCCTTTACAAAGCTTCGGCCATGGGAACCCATGATAATAAGGGAGGTGTTTTCTTCCCCGGCGACTCGAACAATCTCCTGGTATGGCAATCCTACTTCAATTCTGTATTTTGTTATGATTTTTTGAAATAATTTTGACTTTGACGCTATCTTTTCCAGTTCTGCCCGCACATCTTCCTTTATTTTTTTCATCGCGTATTCATCAATACTAGCCAGAGGATCCGTCCAATGAGCGATTCTCATAGGATCTATCACATGTAGTAAAGTCACTTCTTCGGTACCAAATTTTTCCAAGTCGGAAACACATTCCAATAGATGTTCCGCGTGTCTTGAAAAATCGGTTGGTATAAGCACCTTTTTGAATAACGATGCCTGTGGGGCCATTTCCGGTATCGGTAAAGCTGCTTTCAAATAAGGCCTTTCGAATAGCACCTCCTTGGAATTTCTTGCCGCCCACACCAAAACAAGCATCACAGGAACTTCAATAAGGGGACCGACTACTGTCGCAAGCGCAACTGCCGGACTAAAGGCGGTTATCGCTATAGCTATGGCAATCTCAAAATCTCGTCCTGTGGAATTAAAAGCGACCGCAACCGAATCCATATAATCAAGGCCGAGTTTCCAGCTTGCCAGATATGCTAACGCAAACATCGTCCAGAAGAAAATTATCATGGGAATGGCCATCTGAAGGATAATAAACGGTTTTTCCAGGATAAGATCTCCTTTAAGGGCAAACATCACGATGAGGGTAAATAAAAGGCCTATTATAGACAAAGAATCGAGGTATATCTTAAAGTTCTTGAATCCTCCTTCGCCAAATCTTTTTAGGGCAACCTTTCTCGTAATTAGTCCGGCAATAAGGGGAATGCCCAAATATAAGAGCACACTTTCTCCCACCACAAAAACATCAAAGGATATCTTGCCAAGCAAAAGCTTCGCGTATACAGGAATCAAAAGCATTTGCATAATGGAGTTAATGGCGACAAGCACCAGCGCCAGCACATTATTCCCGAGCGATAAAAATGTAAAAACGATCACCATCGCGATACACGGCGCCAAACCATAAAGCACCAGCCCTACAAAGAGATCTTTATTTCCAGCAAGGAATAATTTGGCAAGTAGTAACATAAAAAATGGGGCGATGAGAAAATTAAAAAATAATACCAATAATAGCTGTTTTGGGGATTTAGCCGCTTTGCCCAAATCTTCTATTTTTACGTTTGTCATTGCCGGATAGATCATAAGGAATAGGCCCAGCACGACCCCTAGAGCAAGGCTATTAGGAAGGCTGAATTGATATGTGCCATGGAATATGGATTTAATTGCATCGATCGGAGGCGTAAGCTGAAAGTTCGAAATGCCGTAGATTTTACCAATGGCTATCCCAATCACCATGCTTATAATGACAAATACGGGCAACAATCTAAAATCCTGTATTTTTTCCAGATACTTCTTCATTTTCTGCTCCTTTCCGCTGAATCTATCTTATTTCATCATAAAGCTATTACGAATTATTTTGGCTATGGCTGATTTCGAGTCTTTTTTATCTTTCTTGCCACTCTCCTGATATTTCATTAATTTATAGCGAATTGCAAGCGATACGGATGCTAAAACCAAAAATAATATTACACCTATTATTTTAAGAATATTATCCATTTGCTTACCCTCCGTTATTTATTTCCATTATCAAAAATGCTTTTCCCGAATCGTATGAGATTGTCTACTCCTTTGGGCTCACTGTCAAGAAGCGGTACACGAAGCATAGGCGTCGCAAACTTATGGGTTATTTCTAATAAGTATTTTTTCTGCTGCCGCCTTCTGCTCTCAAAAAACTCGTTCTTCCCATAAGCCGCGGGGAGAAGATAGTTAACGGCAACCATAGCCGTTTCAATGCCTACCTGCTTTTTCAAGTCTTCAGATGCCCTCCAAGCTTCTATTATAGGCGTGTATTCAGGGTACATCACAAAAACAAACGTACTCTTTTCCTTGTTTTTCATTGTATCTATTACATTATTATACTTAGATTTTGTCTCCTCGGAAGTTTTCTTGGTTAGGGTACCTAAATCGATAAAACCTTTCCAATCGGAAGGAAGCTCCAAGAGCCTCAATGTATGCCCTGTTGGCGCGGTATCAAAAATTATTACATCATATCCGTCCAATTCAAAATAACTCATGAATTTCTCAAACGCGGCCATTTCTTCAGCACAGGGTGAGTTTAGATCCTCCTCTACGGATTTCTTCGTTTCCATATCCTGGTCTTTGACCGCCTCCAAAATCCTATTTTTGTATTCTTCCAGAGCTTTTCTTTGATCTATCCTTGCGGCAAATAGATTGTTTAATTTACCTACAGCCGTAGGAGTATGCGTAATTTTTTGCTCAAAGATATCATGCAAATGCGATGCCGGGTCTGTTGTAACAATCAATGTTTTAAACCCTTTCCCCGCCAAATATACGGAAGTTGTGCAAGCAATAGAGCTTTTGCCAACTCCGCCTTTACCAGTAAAGAAAATATATCTTGTCCCATTTTTAGGAGATAACAGGCTGTATATCTCTTCTGAATTATTTGCTATACCCAGACTTTCTACCGGCTTAATTTCAGAGAGATCCATCATAACTTCTTTTTCTTTGCCTTCATATAAAAAGCTACCCACCATTTCCAATAATTTAAGCCCGGATACTTCAAATGCTTTAAGCGGATAAAATGTTTTCATTACATCTTTAAATTCGGAGTTTATTTTCCTAACTATTTTTTGTTCTCCTTCTTTCTTCTTCGTGAAAAAATCGTCTGTGCACGCTTCGTCAGGCAATAAGCCATTAACTATGAGAGCGCTTGTCGCGATGCCTAGCTTGGACAGCTCTTCTGAGCTTCTTTTGGTTTCAAGCAAAGAAGCATTTTCAGGCCTTAGAACAAATATAAACGAAGTCCTGCCCCTATCCTGAAGATAAGAAATAGCTTTTTCGTATTTAGATTTTGCCGTCTGCAGAGACGCTCCGGGGCCGATACAGGTTGAGGCGCTATTTTGTAATGTCTCGCTCCAGCCGGAAGGAAGTTCCAAGAGCCTAATAGTATGCCCGGTTGGCGCAGTGTCAAATATAACAACATCATATTGCGGGTCATCCATAAACTCTATAAATTTGTCAAAGGCGGCTACCTCTTCGACGCATGGGCTATTTAACTGTTCCTTTATGACCCGTAAATTCTTTTCATTTAACAGCTCTCGCATAGGCGCAATAATTCGTTCTTTATATTCATCCGAGGCAATATCAGGATTTATTTCGATGGCGGAAAGATTTGCAACGCCATTAATAGAAGTAACCCTATGCCCTATCTCTTGAGCGAATATATCCGCGAGATTCGGGGCAGGGTCGGTTGTCACAAGTAAAGTCTTATAGCCTTTTTCAGCAAGCCAGGTAGCGGTAGCACAGCTCCTCGTGCTTTTACCAACCCCTCCCTTACCACTAAAAAATATAAATTTAGTCACATTTTTTTGTGTTGG
>Ga0315280_10012787_pt1 | contig 10083 bp, 9 predicted proteins | sample YL17G06_40_MG_FD_203697 | JGI IMG/M metagenome (GOLD analysis project Ga0315280, IMG submission 203697) | Sediment microbial communities from Yellowstone Lake, YNP, Wyoming, USA - YL17G06_40 | ecosystem: Environmental > Aquatic > Freshwater > Lake > Sediment | place: USA: Wyoming | collected...
AAGGCGGGGTGAGGGACCGCAGGCAGCAGGCGCACACGGGCCCTGAGGAAGGCGAGCGTTCCGGCTGGTCATGTCAACCAGGCTCCAGTACATGGACGTGCCCGTCGCCGAGGTCATCGAACGGCACGGGGTGGCGGCCGCTATCGGGATGAAGCACGTCGCGAGCGTGCTGTACACGTACCGCTGCACGCTCGCGTGCAAGCACTGCTGCTTCTACTCAGGGCCGCACAGGCCGCCCGTTCACGTGGGGTTGGACAACGGCCTTGAGTACCTCAGGCAGCTTCACACTACCGACCGCGTCGTCCACATCGCCGGCGGCGAGGCGCTGATGTACTACGACGATGTACTCGCCCTGTGCCAGGCAGCCACGGCGGGAGGCGTCTGCCCGCACTTCATAGAGTCGAACACTACCTGGTGCACCTCGGACGACATCACCAGACGCCGCCTCTCCGAGCTGCGGGATGCCGGGTTGCTCGGGCTGCTCATCAGCGCCGACCCGTATCATCAGGCCGAGTGCCCGCCTGACCGCTACCTCAGGTGCTTCGAGACGGCGTGTGACGTCTTCGGCGATCGCAACGTCTGCGGTTCGCGGCTCACCCTCGCCGAGCTCGAGGACCTGGTCGCGGTATCGAGAGACGAGGAGCGCCTCCGGCAGTACGCTACGGGGCACCCGCCCTGCCTCACGGCCCGAGCCGGGGATGAGCTGGCGCGCTGGTTCGCCGATCGGCCGATCGAGGAGCTCGCCGGCGACTGGATGTGGCACGGGCCGGGCGAGGGCATGAGCTGCCGCAAGGAGTTCGAGCCACAGGAGATGTGGGAAGTCCACATCGACCCGTACGGCAACATCCAGACGTGCTGCGGGATCATCCTCGGCAGCGTGAAGCGGATGCCCCTCGCCGAGTACATGCGCACCGGCTTTGCCGCACACGACCCGCTGGTGGCCGCGGTGCACCGCGAGGGGCCGCTTGGCCTGCTGCCGTACGCCGTCGAGCGGGGCTATGAGCCGAAGGAGCGCTACCCGCAGAAGTGCGGCATGTGCTGGGAGATACGCAAGTTCCTGAGGCCGTTATTCCCGGACACGTTCGGGCCCGCTGAGGTCTACGAGCCGTAGGGGCGAGCCAATGTGCTCGCCCAGGGCGGACACGTTGGGCCGCCCCTACTGCTTCGCGATACGGACCGTGACCGTGACAGTGTTTCGGCCGATGGGCGTGACGCCGTCCGGCGGACGGAGGCTCACCTTCGCGTCGAACGATCCCATGCGGCCCGATAGGTCGATCGGCTCGGTTGGGATGTGCCCGGCCATTGTCGCGAGCGCTTCCCGCGTCCCCGAGACCTGAACGCGCGTGGGCGACACGGAGTAGCCCTCGACCGTGTAGCCGTTGGCGGGAAGCCCGGTGAGTTCCGGCGTCACTTCGACCGTGGGACTCACGTTCTCGAGCTGGATCTGGACCCGCACACTGGCGGGCTTGATCTCGACCTTGGGATCGTACGGGCCGTCTGCGTACAGGTCGTACGCATCGACGGGCCGCACAAGTGAGTCAGCCCAACCCCGGCTCAGCAGGTCCTCCTCGCGCACCACTGCCACGACCGCGACGATCCTCTCCACCGCGGACTTGTCGCCTTTGACGTCCACCTTATCCGGGCTGGCTTGCGGCTCAGGTGTGCCGGGCGAGCGGGATGGGATCACCCGCACGCGCACGGGTACCTTCTTTGTGTCCAGCTCCCGAACGGCGTACGTGACCTCGGAGGGGGCCACGGAGTCCACGACGATGTCGCTAAAGGGCACCGTCACAGTGACCCCGGAGACGCCGCTCCGGCTGGTTGTCCCGTTCAGGGGCACCGTCGCCCGCATCAGCCCCTGCCCGGACCGCAGCGGCGCGAGCTCCGACCGGCGCCCGCGCAGAATCACCCTTACCGATGACGGCTCGGTGCCGGCCTCGACGTTCTTCTCGGCCTCGAGGCCCGTGACCGTCACGTTGACCGTAGTCTCGTAGATCTCCACCGGGTTGGTCTTGACGGTGCGCCAGAGCCAGAAGCTACATCCCAGGAGCACCGCCAGCACGAGGCGGCTGAGCCGCGAGCGTCGCGACTCGTGATGGGTCGTTGTCCTCTTGGGCTTACCGGTCGACTCCACTATCCATCATCTCGACAACAGCCTGCGGATCCACGTGCCCCGCGGCTCTCCCAGAAGCTGCGCAAGGGCCGCCTGGAGATCCTCCCTCGATAGGTTGCGCCTGAGCCGGCCCGCAGCGGCCAGGGAGATCGCACCCGTCTGCTCGCTCACGACCACGCACACGGCGTCGGTCTGTTCCGACAGGCCAATGGCAGCGCGGTGCCTCATTCCGACGGTCACATCGAGGTCGGTTGTGGTGCTTGTCGGGAATTGGCAGGTCGCGGCCAGGATCCGATCGCCGGACACGACCGCCCCACCGTCGTGCAGGGGACCGGTCTTGTGGAAGACGGCTCGCAGCATCTCGGCCGACAGCGCGGCGTCGAGCCTGACCCCGCCAACCACCACGTCGGTGAGCGGCGCGGCGCGTTCGAGAGCCACCAGCATCCCCATGCGGTCACGCGACAGCCGCACGCACGCATCCGCCAGCGCGTCGATCACTGTCGGGCTCGTCCTAGTGCCGCGTGCCAGCGCCCCTCCAATGTGCGCGAGGAAGGTCCGCAGCTCTCCCTGGAACAGGATCATCAGGCCCACCGAGCCGGGGAGCAGGATGCGGTACAGGACCCAGCTCAGGACGGGGAACGCGATGACGGCGACCCAGTAGACCAGCACGACGATCGCGATGCCCCACGCTACACGCGACGCGCGACCTCTCGCCAGCGCTGCCATTGCCACGTAAGCGAGTGCGACGATCAGCAGAAGGTCAAGCCAGTCCAGGATGCCGGCGTGCAGCAAGGCCTGCCGGACCTGATAGACCGACCACGCCAGCCGCTCTGTGTGTTCCGACGGCATCTTGGACCTCAGCGGGCTCGGGGCTCATCGGGATCGGCCCCTCGGGGTCATATACGCTGCGCGGTATCGGGTGACCTGTCATCGGCCGAACCGACGCGCTACTCACCGTCCAGTCGGTGCAGGCCGGCCGCGCGGAACCCATCGCGCGCCGCCAGGAACTCGGCGGTGCTGGTCCGCCTGGCGATATCCGGGTAGGAATGGGCCATGTGACACGGGCGATACTGCGCCATCACGTTGACGAACGTGTCAGGCGACAGTTCCGTGGACACGAAGCGAGCCAGCTCCCCGCTGCCGGCCAGGTCGTTCGGCAGCACAAGGTGACGCAAGAGCAGTCCCCGCACGGCGACACCGGAGCCGTCAGTCCGGAGCACCCCGACCTGCCGGTGCATCTCCCGCAGAGCGGCTCTGTTCACCTCCGGATAGCCCCGGGCCCCGGAAAGCCGCTCCGCGGAGTCCGGGTCCTGGTACTTCGCGTCGGGCATGTAGACGTCGACGAGGCCGTCGAGCAGCTCCAGAGCGTGCGCGCACTCGTATCCGCCGCAGTTCCACACGATCGGCAGCCTAAGGCCCAGCGGGGCCGCGAGCGCCAGTGCTTCAAGGATAGGGCCCAGCACATGCGTCGGGGAGACGAGGTTCAAGTTGTGGCAGCGCATCCGCTGCAGGCGAAGGAAGACGAGCGCGAGCTCGTCCGCCGACGCCGCCTGCCCCTCGCCGCCGTGGCTGATGTCGTGATTCTGGCAGAACACGCACCCCAAGTTGCAGTGTGAGAAGAACACGGTGCCGGACCCGTGCCGGCCCACCAGGACCGACTCCTCGCCGTAGTGCGGGCCATAGCTCGCCACCACCGCCCGTCTGCCTGTGCCGCACCGGCCGACCTGCCCGGCCGTCCGGTCGACGCCGCACTCGTGCGGACAGTGGCGGCAATGTGCGAGCTCCGCGACGGCCGCCCTGGCCCGCCGCGGCAGCTCGCCCGACTCGGCCAGCGCGACGTAGGCCGGATCCCGCGCTTCGGCGGCTGTCATCTCGTGCACTCCCAGGCGGAACGTGGCTCGCCGGCGGCGAACCTGTAGTACATCGCGGTACGCGACGCGTATCTTCGCTCATGTTAGCACCCGGAGGGAGTTCGCCATGAAGAAGATCAACGCAACTCACGTGCTCCTGTCGCTCGTGCTGGTCGCACTCGTCCTGAACCTCGTCATGATGATGCAGGTGCCCGTGCGGGCCAGTGCCGCACTCGACGACATGAGCGACGTGGTCGACAAGATGGACCGGATCAACGACTCGCTGAACGACATGTCCTCACACCTGGACGGCATGAGCGACAGCTTGTCGAAGATGGCGGATGCCGACTTGTTCGAGCTGTCGTCCACGACGCCCGGGTCATCGACCTACGGGTTGCCGGTCGTGGTGGTGGAGAAGTAGCACGCAAAGCAGCGTGGTTCAGCGTGCGGCGGCCCAGTCTTATGGCAGCAGGCGAGGAGGATTGCGCCGACCGCTGACGCATACTCCTCCGGGAGAACACCGGCCGGGAGCGTCGCCTTCCGGCGATACCATTGCGAACCCGGAAGGAGGCTAACCGTGCCCCACGTGATCGATGCCGAGACGTGCATATCTTGCGGCGCCTGCGAGCCCGTCTGCCCGGAGGAGGCCATCTCCGAGGAGCAGGACACCTACGTCATCGACCCTGAGAAGTGCACCGATTGCGCTACGTGCGTGCCCGAGTGTCCGGTCGACTGCATCTCGCAGAAGTAGCGGCATCCGAGGGAGTGCGAAGCGGAGCCGGGCGTTGCTCGGCTCCGCTTCGTCTGTACGACCCCGGTCGCCCGGGGCTTGCATAGTGGGGGACAAGCGCTCCGCGCCGGTCACCCCCCTCAGGGAGGCATCCTCTTGCCCCATCCCCCGCGGCCGCTTCCATGCGGCTCCTCGGTCGGTCGCGGCGCCCGCGACCGCGGGGTTAGGGGCTGGCTTCCCTGACCGGACAGGCCGGCGGTCCGACGAGGGAATCCGCTACTTCAGAAGCTGCAGCACCGACTGCGGCAGGGCGTTTGCCTGCGCGAGGAGCGCCGTGCCCGCCTGCTGCAGGATTTGATCGCGCGTTAGCTCCACGGTTTGCTCGGCAATGTCCAGATCGCGAATGCGGCTTTCCGATGACGACAGGTTCTCGGACTGCACGTCCAGGATGCGCTGGGTGATGTCCAGGCGGTTGAGGTACGCGCCGAGCTTCGATCTCTCGCGAGAGACGATCTCGATCGCGCGGTTGGCTCGTGAGATGGCGGCCTTCGCCAGGTCGGCCGAGACAACCAGCAGCTTGTCCAGGCCGAGCGCGAGCGAGTCCACCTGACCGATGCTGGCGTGCAGGATCTGTCCCTCGTTCGCACCGGTCTGCAGCCTGAGCGCCGAGTCGACGATGTGGAGGTACTCCACCGCGGTGCCGGCGCCCGTGCCCAGGGTGATCGCGCGCCGTGCCTCATCGAATGTCACGGACGTATCCACGTCCTGGTCGATCACGAGGTCAACACCGGGGATGAGGTCGCGGACCACACCATCCGACACCACCTGGCTGCCCACCAGGATCCCCGTGTGCGCGTTGCGGACGGTCACCTCCAGGAAGTTGTCTGTGGGCTCTTGGATCGTGGCGAGCGAGAGCGCCTGGACCAGCTTCGAGTCTCCCGCTATCGTGATCCGCCCTTCCTCATCGGGGATCGTCGATCTGATGACGATCGTGCCCTCGATGGACTCGTCACCTCCATCGAGCGGATCGTCGACGTACACCGCGGTGTTGCCGTCCACGCCGGCGGGCATGCTCGCGGTGATGCTGTAACGCCGGAGGTTGCCGTCGACGCTGAGCCCGAGCCCCCTAGCGCTCGTCGGCAACACGGTCGCGTCCCGGATCTTCTGCGCGAGCTGTTCCAGCGTGTCGCTGCCCTGCAACACGACCTGAGCGCTGTGTCCCTTCGCGTAGAGCCAGAGGGGCCGCCCCACATCGAGCAGCGAGCTCCCGCCGTCGGCCTGGAAGCGGTCGACGTTCTGAAGCTGCGTGGTGCGCTCGGCGAGGCTGGTCTCGAACAGGTTGAGGTCGATGTCGCCGGCGGGCGGGATCGTGCCCGGTCTGCCCAACCGGAAGTTGCCGGTCCCGAACTCGATGCGCCCGAGTTGGCTGTAGTAGGCCAGCGAGGTATCGTAGCTCACCCCACCCGAGAGCGTCGGCCCGATCACCGTGTAGAGCGAGATCCTGTCCTCGGTGCCGCCGGTGCGCACCGTGACGCCGGTGGTGTCCGGGGTGAAGCGGCCGTCATCGGACCTATCCTGGCGGAATTGAAGGCAGTTGGTGCCGGCCGGGACGTCCGCCGCCGCGTTGACGGTGAACAGCCATCTGTCGCCACTCTCGAGCCGATCCCCGACACCGCCGAGCTGGACTATTGTGGCCAGGCCGCCTTGGAGCCCGGAAAACCAGGCGATGCCCGCGCTGGAGATGGCGTTCTTCGTCGTCGTGATGCGCTTGGAGTCCACGAGCTCGCCGGTGGCGGAGTACCGCCTCGCGGCGAGCGTAACCGAACTCGACGAGGTATCGAGCAGCGCGCCGCCGTCGACGTCGACGGCCTCGAGCTCGTAGTAGCCGCTCTGACCCGCGCTGAGAGGGCCCGGCGTGAAGATCGAGAACCCGACCCGCGCCCCCGGGGTCATGTAGTAGTGGTCGATGACCGCGACCTGATCGGCCGCGTGACCCGGTGGGAGAACCCCAATCTGATAGTCCCGGTTCGCGTTTCCCAGCGCCCCATTCGCGAGCTTCGTGAACTCCAGGTTAGTGAAGTCGGTGAAGTCCGCCTGGTTGAGCGGCCCATCGCCCTTGGCCAGATTGAACTCGACAGTGCCCAGGGCGGGGGTGCTCGTCGTCTCCCCCAGCCGGAACACGCCGGAGCTGAACTGGACCTGACCGTCGGCGGAGAAGTATGCGAGACTGGTGACATGGCTCGAGCCGCCGACCAGGGCACCCATCTGGGTGTACACCGACACCCGGTCCTCCGCGGTGTCCGCCGCGGCTCCGGCACCCGTTACGTCAGGCGTCCAGCCGGCGGCGCCATTCTCCTCTTGGCGGAACTGCATCACGTTGCCTGCGAAGTCCGCGGCCGCGTTGACCGCGATCAGCCACTTGTCGCCCGTCTGGATCGTATTGCCCGCAGTGCCCAGTCGCATCCTCGTGGAGTGCGGGGTCGCAAGGCCGCTGAACCAAGAGTAGTTCACGCCCGTGATGTTGGCCTTCGTGTCGACAATCGTGTCACTCCCGATGAGCTGCCCGGAGGCGCTGTAGTGGCTCGCGACCGCCGTGATGGTGTTCGCGCTCGCATCGAGCACGTTCCCGCCCATGACGTCCGTGATCTCGAGGGTGTAGTAGCCGCTCTCCCCCGCGCCCATCGCGCCCGCCGGAGTCATGAGGAAGTTGCGGGCACCGGCGGTCACGTAGTGGTGGTCCACAAGGGCGACCTGGTTCGCGGGCGGGTTCAGCAGGGCGATCTGGAAGTCGCGTGGCTGGAGCGGCGGCGTGTTGATCTCGAGGTTCGAGAAGCCTTGAAGGTGGGTCTGGTTGAGCTCCGGCACGCCGATGCTCTGCTGGATGTCACTGGCCACGATCTGCTGGATGTCCGTGGCGCGGCCGCGGGTCGCTCCGTTCGCGAGCCCGAAGATGTCGCTCTTCAGCACATGCGCCTTGCCGGGCGAGTTGCTCTTCTCGACGGCGTAGTTCCCCTGCTGTGGGGCGCCGCGGAAGACGACCTGCATGTCGCTCTTGTCGGAGCTCCAGAGCCCGGTCGCGGTGCCGTTGAGCAGTCGACGCGTGTTGAACTCGGTGTCCGCGGCCACGCGGTCAACTTCGGCGACGAGCTGATCCACTTCGCTCTGTATGTCGAGTCGGTCGTCGTCCGTGTAGATCCCGTTCGCCGCCTGGACTGTCAGCTCCCGAACGCGCTGGAGGATCGAGCTGACCTCGGAGAGAGCGCCCTCCGCGACTTGGAGCATCGAGACGCCGTCCTGTGCGTTCAGCGAGGCCCGCTTGACGCCGTCGACTTGTGCCCGGAGCTTCTCGCTGATGGTCAGCCCGGCGGGGTCGTCGGCAGCGCGGTTGATCCTCAGTCCGGACGAGAGCCGCTCGACCGAGGTGCCCAGGCGATCTGTCGTTAGGTTCAGATGCCGGAGCGCGTTGAGCGCGATGATGTTGTTGTTGATCCTGACGCCCATTCGGGCGTGCCCTCCTTGGCGCGCGGTCGACGGCCGGTGCCGCTGACAGACTGCCTATCGGGGCGGCGCGCGCCAGCCTTGAGGAATCGGGCCCATCTGAGCGCGATTCGGGACCCGGCGCTCGCGGCGACCGGCTGTGGCAATCCTGTGGTATCGGCAGGGCGCCGCCCGCCCTTGAGTGAAGCCCCGGTAGCGATGGCGCCGAGCGAGCAAGGGAGGTCTGGGGCGTGGGAGAGATCATCATCCGTTCGCACCGCGACGAGCCGCCGGAGGTGCTCGTCGCGCTCTGGAACCGGTCGCTCGGGCACGACCCTATCGACCGGCGCAGCTTCGTCCGCAAGGTGTTCCTCGATGCGAACTTCAGGCGCGAAGGCCTCATCCTGGCCTTCCACGGAGACTACCCGGTTGGCTTCTGCCTGTCGATCACCCGGCACGTCGCCCTCGAACACGACCCGCCCGACGACCCGAACGGCTACATCACGGCATTCGGCGTCGATCCGGCACACGCTGGGGGAGGGACCGGGACAAGGCTCTTCGACGCCGCGGAGCGGTACATCGCCACCCAGGGCAAGAAGCGCATCCTCATCGCGCCGTACGTGCCGAACTACTTCGTCCCCGGCGTGGATGAGAAGGCCTACCCGGGCGCCGGCGAGTTCCTCCTCGCGCGCGGCTATCGACGAACCGGCGAGGCGCTTGCCATGGATGCGCTGCTCTTGGAGCGCGACCCAATCGCAGGCTCGGGCGAGGCGGAGGCGGCCCTCGCGGCGCGGGGCGTGACGGTGCGGCCTCTGACGGAGGGGCTCATCCCCGCATTCTTCGAGTTCCTGCGGGCCGAGGCGCCTGCCGACTGGTGCCGCCATGCGCGGCAGATCCTCATGGAGGGAGCACCCGCCGAGCATGTGACGGTCGCTCTGAGCGGCGACAGAGTCGTGGGCTACTGCCAGTTCGAGGGCTCGCACTTCGGCCCGTTCGGAGTCGCCGAGTCGGAGCGCGGCAAGGGCATCGGGACGGCCCTGCTCGCCCGGTCGCTCGCGCGGATGAAGGCGCGCGGAGAGCACTGCGCTTGGGTGGTGTGGACCGGCGAGAAGGCTGCGGGTCTGTACGAGCGGCTGGGCTTCCAGAGGACGCGGGTGTTCACTCTGTTCGCGAAGGAGTCGGTCTGATGAGTTCCTCGATCCTCTTCGTTGGCGCACACTGCGGAGATGCGGAGATCAGCGCCGGCGCCGCTCCGGCCAGGGCTGTACGGCTCGGCGGCAGCGCGTCGGTTCTTCACCTGACGCCCGGAGAGAAGGGGCACCCCGCTCTGCGTCCCGAGGAGTACCGCAAGATCAGGATCGCCGAGGCGGAGGCGGCCGCAGAGGCGCTGGGGCTGTCGCACATGCGGGTGCTCGCACACCGAGACGCCGAGCTCCTCCCCACCGAGGAGCTGGTCGACGAGGTAGCGGACTTCATCAGACTCGCGAAGCCCAGCGTCCTCATCACCCACTGGTCGACATCGATCCATCCTGACCACGAGGTGGCGCAGGCCGTCACGCTGAGGGCCGCGTTTGTAGCCGGCATCCCATGGATCGAGACCGACAAGCCTGCACACTACGCGTGGCGCGTCTTGTTCGCCGAGAACTGGGAGGACCGCTTCAGCTTCGTCCCGCACACCTACCTCGACGTGACCGAGGACTGGGAGATGTGGCGGCGTGCGGCGGAGTGCTACTCCCTCTTCCGTGGCGAGGTCGTGGAGTTCCCATACGTGAGCTACTACGACAGCCTGTCCCGGGTCCGCGGACCCGAGTCGGGCTCTGAGCGCGCGATCGCCTTCGCCATTCCCGCGCAGGCGAACCGTGTGAATGCGATGGAGTTGTGACCAGGAAAGCGGCGGGGCCACGTTCGCCCGC
>Ga0315280_10012788_pt1 | contig 10082 bp, 10 predicted proteins | sample YL17G06_40_MG_FD_203697 | JGI IMG/M metagenome (GOLD analysis project Ga0315280, IMG submission 203697) | Sediment microbial communities from Yellowstone Lake, YNP, Wyoming, USA - YL17G06_40 | ecosystem: Environmental > Aquatic > Freshwater > Lake > Sediment | place: USA: Wyoming | collected...
GATTTGGAGTGCGGCGGCTCGCCGCCGCTTTGAAAGCGGGAGCGCAGCTCCCGCACTCCATAAGGCACGTTCCGCCGCCAGGCGAGATGTGGGTAATGCTAAGCCCTCAAAGAGGGAGAGGGGTTAGCGAGCGCGCCGCAGTCGCAACCTGCAAAACAGCGCGCTCGGCCAATGCCGGCGGGAGGGCTTGCGCCCCGCAGGCGGCGCACCGCCCTCCCGCCGGCTGGTTGAATCCCACCTCCTCGCAGGGATCTATATGTTACCGCACCCGGCGCCAGGAAATGGCGGCAAACTGGGCAGGGTCGGAGGTCGCGCCCGGCAGTGACTGCGTGGGCTCCTTGTAATGCACTAGCAGTGTGCCGTTGCAGGTGATGACGTCCGCAACCACTCCGCCGGTGATGTCAGCGGTGCCATTGCCGGTGAATCCCGCCGGCACATCCAGGTTGTGGGTATAGATGAAGCCCTGGACGGTGCACGTGCCGTTGATTGTCACGCCACCGGCGGAGACGATGGCGAGACTGTCGGACGACGGGTCTTGCAGCGTGGCGTTGCCGTTGACGTGGACCTGCCCGCGGGCGACGATGATGCCGGTGCCGGAGAAGGTGCCGTTAACATTGCAGTCGCCGTCAACATAGGTGACGCCATTGAGCGCGGTGGTGCCGTTGAAGCTGTAGCCGTTGCTGACGACCGTGGTGGCGATGCTGCGGTAGTATGCCAGGTCAATGGTGGGCATGGGGACCTTTGGCGCGTAGGGCGCCTGCGCCCCGGTGATCTGCGACGAGCCCTTGGTGGTAATGCCGCCCGAGGCCTGCGCATCGCCCGTAACCTGCGCCGAGCCCTGGAGGCCGAGGTTGCCGTTGCAGGCGACGGTGCCGGTGATATCGGCCGTGCCCTTCAAGCTGAGATCCGAGTTCGAGAACAGCGCATTGTCGAAGATCGGGTTGTTGACGCCTGGGTTTTGCAGGAAGTTGCCAACCACTTTAACCTGCGACGGCCAGCCCTGAGAGGCACCCGTGGATTGCAGGACCACCGTGTTCGGCACCGGGTTGCCGGAGAGGTCAACGTAGCGGGAAGCGGTCACGGTGAACGACCCTGTGCCCAGATCGCTGCGCGTCCAGGTCACGGGCAGCGGGGTGCTCGGGGCGTAGTAGAGCCGCCAGGCTGCATAGTCAATGCCGGCCTCCGCCAGGTTCAGGGCGCGCGACTCCTTGCGCACCCGGCTGGCAGTTTTCAGCTCCTGCATGCTGGTCTGCACCAGGCTCGCGCCCACGATCAGCAGCACCACGAGAAAGATCATCGCCGACACCAGGGCGAACCCTGATTCCGAGCCCCTTCTGCGCCGCATCGGTCTAACCCTCATCGTCTCACCCCTTCGCTTGATAATCGCCATCTCACAGATTCCGCAGGAAGCATTCGCTGTGGGCGGTCTGGGCCTGAGGCTGCCCGTGCACCGTCGACGTCGAGGTGATCCACATCTCGACCCCCCACAGGTGGTAGACGTCGGGCCAGTAGGTGAACATCGGCCGCGGGTATCCGGTCGCCGGATCGGCGGGGTTGAGCTCCGGGTGGATGTCCTCCGCGATCTTGACCTTGGGCACGAAGCCGGTCGTCCCCCTGGCCTGCACCGCCATCCACAGGCAGTGGCCGGTGGCGCCCAGCGAGCCGGTGGCATCGGAGAGGTAGAACTTCAACCAGTCCCCTTGCGACAGCGCCAGGCCGCCATGGCCGTCGCTGGTCAGCACGTTGTCGCGGCTGGCGTCCTTCTCCGGCAGGACGACGCTGAAGGACGTTGGCGTGATGGTTTCTGAGTCCACCAGCATCGCCCCGCGCACTTCCATGGCGACGCGCTCCACCGCCTTGGTCGCCTCGTCGTAAGGACGCAGGCGCCACATGTTAGCGTTGTAGGTCCCCAGCACCGAGAAGTAGATGAGCGACACCGCCCAGGCCAGGCCGGCCATGACCGACATCGCCACCAACAGCTCGGGCAGCGTGAATCCCCGCTTGCCACGGTGGGTTCCCTGGTAGGGGCACGGCATGCCGTGCCCGCACGTTTTTCGTGGGCGCCCTCGCGATAGCTTCATTGTCTCGCTCCTCATGGCCGGTTGGTGATAAGCGTCGCCACGTTATAGACGCCGCTGACGCGGCGCGAGCCGCCCCAAGCGACGGTCACCGTCACGCGCTTCATGTTCTCGTACGGCTGGCCGGTGTCGGGGTTGATCGCCTGCGCCTCGGTGTCCTCGTTGATGGTGATGGTGCCGGTCGCGCTGGGAAGATCGGCGACGCTGAAGCGAACCGTGTGTGCGTCGACAATCTGGTAGATGCTCGACGGGAAGTGCCAGGTGTCGACGACCGCGCCGAGGTAGCCGGCATCGCGAATGCGCTCCATTTCCTGCACCGCCCGCTCGCCGGCGATGGTGTAATGGGCCGACTTCTGGTGGGAGATGACGCCGAAATAGATCATGGAGGACACCCCCACCAGGCCAATGCTCAGGATCATCGCCGCCACCAGGACTTCGATGATGGTGAAGCCGGCGCAGTGGCTCGGGCGCGCGCTCGGGCCGCAAGCGGCGCCCCGCGCGAACCGCGACCTTATGAAGGTCGCGCCCGCGCTTGCCGCGGCGGGTGGGGTGCTGCGATATCGCGGATGCATTGTCTCCTCCTTGCGTTCCTGAGAAACGAAAAAACCCGCTGTCAGCGCACACGTTGCAGACAGCGGGTCACGCCACGGCCCCTGCGGGTTGATGGCTGCCTGAGGCGCGCTGCGCGCGCTCCGGAACTGCGGCGCAGCCGCACTCGGGATGCGCGTGATCTTGAATCACGCCATCCGCGCCGTGCATCGCTGACACAGTCTTCGGCAGCCTGGCGGCCCTTGCGAGGTTATCGCGGCAGGCCCATGGCTTTGCGTCCCCGGGTTTCCCCAGGTTTGCCTTTTCGGATCTTGCGGATTGACAAGGTTCGGTGTGAGGCGTGCGCCGCACGCCTGATCGCTCAAGCTAAACGTTCCATATTCCGGCCCGGATTTCACATCTGAGTGCGGCTGCGTCGCACTTCCGCACCGCGCGCAGCACGCGCGGCGCATGCGTATTTGCGGCGAATGGACCCCGATTGCAGTGCAACTCGCTCGGGCTGAGGAGCGCAGAGCGGCGAGGAGCCAGACGCGGCGGATGACAGCAGCGCCATCCGCCACCAGCGAACAGCGCTCTGCTATTCGAGGTTGGCGTGGCGCGCGAGCATGCTCGACTCGGTCTCGCCCAGGCGCGCCATCAGCCGCATGATGACCGAATCAAGGAAGAGCAGGAGGGCTTGCTCGAAGGCGGAGGCGCCGGGCTGCGCCGATGGCGCCTCTGAGTGCGGCTCCGCCGCGGTTCCGGGGCGCGTGCTGGACGCGCCTCGTTCCGACGTAGAGGCACGGCATGCCGTGCCCCTACGTCCGGAGCGCGCGCTGGGGATGATGACGACGTGGGTCGCGGTCGCTGCGAGCGGCGAGGATGGGTCCTGGGTGATGGCCCAGACCTGCGCGCCGGCAGCAAGCGCGCGCTCGGCGTGCAGCAGCGTGACGTCGGTGCGGCCGGAGCCGGAGCAAGCGACAAGCAAGGCGCCCGGAGCGGCCGCGACAGCAGTGGGCTCGCCCACCACGTGCACGCGCCTGCCCAGTTGCGCCAGGCGCATGGCGAACGCCGCGGCGATGAGGCCGGAGCGGCCCTGGCCGGTAACGAAGATCTCGCGCGCCTGGGTGCGGCTGCGCCGCACCTCCGGAGCGCGCGCGTAGCGCGCGCCGGCCAAAGCGGCGACAAAGTCCTGCGCCTGCCGATCATCGATCGCCGTCAGCGCCGCGCGCAGCTCGTCAAGAATCTTCGTCGTCAGGCCTGCCCTGAGCGGAGTCGAGGGCCTGCCCTTGCCGGAGTCGAACGGGTCGCTGCTCATGGCTGAAGTCGCTCACTTGGGTGCGGCTGCGCCGCGCGCACGGGCGCGACCTTCATTAAGGTCGCGGCTCGCGCGCTCATGAAGCGCGCGCCACCACAGGTTTTCACGCCGGGTCTCCGACGCGTTTCCAACTAAGGCCGCCGCTCATGACCCGCATATCTCGGGGGCAGGGCGTCAGCGGTTCAGATACATCCAGACAAAGTGCCCGCTTATGACAAGCACTGGCAATATCAGATACCCAACCAGCGCCCAGGGCCGGCCGGAATGGACCATGCCGGGGCGGTCGAATCTGGGGTGTCCCGCAATATCCTTGGCGACCATCGAGGTGGTTGGATGGCGCGAATCGTAGAGCACATTTGCGCAACCTACGGCACAGAAGCAGAGCACAATCAGGGCGAAAGAGCCAATCTGATACGAAACTCTCATCATCCTTTCTCCATGTATCGGTCAGACGCTAATGCGTCAATCATGCGCGTCTGATCTGGTGGACACATCGACCGATTGTGGCCAGCAGTCAGTGTACTGCGTCCTTGCGTGTCGCGACAAGCGGACACGATTCTCCGATGACGCGGAACTGGTGGCTAGGGAACCCGACAGGTCTGCCATCGGCTAGGGCGCAGGCTTTTCGGCAGAACCGCCGGCCGGCGAGCGCGCGCAGCGCGCCAGTTTATCGCGTCGCGCGCGGGCGCGACTCCGGAGTGAGGCCGGGGCCTCACCTAGTCAGGAAGAAGCCAATCTTCGCCAGCAGGGCTTCGAGATACGCCCGCACGCCGGGGCCGACCAACAGGATTAGCGCGACCGTGATCGCGGTGAGCGCGAGGATAGCAACCAGGTAGGTGGGCGCTGGCGCGCCGCGATAGAGGCGGCTCACGCCCTTGGCATCGACCAGCACCGAGCCGACCTTGAGGCGGGTGAGGAAGGTGCTCGCCATGCCGCCGCGCGCCTTATCGAGAAAATCCACCAGGCCGAAGTGAGCGCCGACGGCGACGATCAGCTCCGCCCCTTTCTCATAAGCGAGCAGCATCGCCACATCCTCGCTGGTGCCGATGCAGGGGAAGATCTTGGGCGTCAGGCGGCGCGCCTCCAGGCGCGCCAGGCCGGGCGCCCTGCCGTCGGGATAGGCGTGCAGCACCAGCTCGGCGCCGCAGCGCAGCCCGCGCTCGGAGATGCTGTCCATGTCGCCGACGATGAGGTGCGGCGTGTAACCAGCCTCGAGCAGGACGTCGGCGCCGCCGTCAACGCCGATGAGCACCGGCTTCATGTCGCGTACATAGGGGCGGATGATGCGCAGGTCATCGCGCGCCCCCTGGCCGCGCACCACGACCAGAGCATGACGACCCGACAGCGGCGTGTCGATAGCGGGGACCTCGCCGGGCTCGGCCAGCAGCGCCTGCTCGGCGAGAACGTGGCTCAGGGTGTTTTCGACGAAGCTGCGCAGCTCGGTGTCGAGGTTGCCCTTGGCGATCTCCATGCGCTCGGCGACGGCGGCGAGGGTCAGCGCGCGTCCGCGCCCCACGACCGCGCCATCGCGCACGACCTCGTCGCCGGCGAGCTCGATCTCATCGCCCTCGCGGATGCGCGCCATGACGTCGTCGCCCGCTTCATCGATCACCGCGATGCCGGCGGCGAGCAGCATTTGCGCGCCGAGGTTGGGGTACTTGCCGGTCATGCTGCAACGGGCGTTGACCACCGCCGCGGCGCCGCGCGCGATGAGATCCGCGGCACAGGAGCCGTCGAGATCCTGGTGCGCGATGACCGCGATGTCGCCCGGGCTCAAGCGCAAGACGAGATGCTTGGTGCGGGCGTCAACCCGCGCTCTGCCGGATATGCGCTGCACGATGTCCTCTGACTGTCGCCCTGGGACAGTGGGAACAGACCCCTTGTCGCGCGCGGGCGCGACTCCGGAGTGAGGCCGGGGCCCCACCTAACTGCGGCTGGCCCAATCCAGCCGGGAGCGGACCTTGGCGATGAAACCGGGACCGTCGAGGCGGATGAAATGGGCGGCGACCGCGGCCTTGCGCACGCGCACGATGTCGCCCGATTCCAGGGCAAGGGCGTCCTGGCCGTCGATGACCGCGCCAACATGCTGCCCGGGCTGGAGCTCGGCCAGCCGCACCGCGATCTCAGTCGTCCCCGGCGCCACCACCGGCCGCGCCGAGAGTGTGTGCGCGCAGATGGGAGTCACGACCAGGGCCTCGACCTCCGGGCTGACTAGCGGGCCACCGGCCGCGAGCGAGTAAGCCGTGGAGCCGGTTGAGGTGGCGATGACCAGGCCGTCGGCCGTGAGCGCGCCGAGGCTCTCCGCGCCGACCTGAATCTCCAGGCGCGGCAGGTGCGGCGATGCCCCGCGCGTGATGGCGACGTCGTTGAGACCCGGGGGCGTGCTGATGGCGTCGCCCGCGCGCACGAGCTCGCACTCGATCATCATGCGGTCGCGCACCCGGTAATCTCCCGCGAGGACGCGCGGCAGCGCCGGCATCAACTCCGATTCGGTCAGCTCGGTCAGAAAGCCGAACCCGCCCAGGTTGCAGCCGAGGATCGGGGTGCCGCGCGGCGCGGCGAGTCGCGTCGTGGCGAGCATGGCGCCATCCCCTCCGAGCGAGAGCGCGAGCGAGACGCCGTCCATCAGGCGCTCATCGGCGACGGCCAAGTCCTCGCGCCGCAGAGCGGTGGCAAGATCGCCCTGGAGCCGCGCTTCAACCCTTTGCTGCTCGAGCCAGCGGATGACCTCGCGCGCCGCCGCGGAGACGCGGCGCTTGTGGCGCAGGGAGGCGATGATGGCGATAGCGGTCACGCGTTCCTCGGTCGAGTCGGTCGCATTGAACGGGAGCCACGGACGACCCTTCGGCGTCGCTCAGGGCGGGGCCGGGCAGGAATCGGTCAGAGCTGCGCGCCGGCCTTGCCCTGGATCGGTCGCTGCGCGGCCTTACCCAGGCTTCGCTGGCGGCTTCGCTGCGCCCGGCTGGAGGCGATCCAGGTTATAGCGCGCATCCTTGTATTCCGGGTCGGTCTCCAGCGCGCGGCGGTACTGCGCGACGGCCTCCTGGCGCTTGCCCTGGGCTTCGAGCACGATGCCCAGGTTGTTGTGGGCTAAAGCATAGGTGGGGGCGAGCGCCAGGGCCTTCTGGAACATGTCGGCGGCAAGCGCCAGCTCGCCCCGGCGATAGCGAATGAGACCCACGTTATTGAGCGCCCCCAGGTCGTCGGGGCGCAGCTTGAGCAGCTCGCTGTAGTTGGCGAGCGACGCATCGTAGTCGCCGCGGCGGAAGTAATAATCGGCAAGCGCCTCGTACGCGGCCGGGTCGTTCGGCGCCAGGCGCTGGAGGCGCTGCCACTGGTCGATGGCCTTCTCCGGCTCGCCCTTGCGCGCATAAGCGACGGCCAAGTTCTGGCGCGCGAGGGCAAAAGAGGGCGCGGAGCGCGCGGCCTTCTCCAGCACCGCCAGGGCATCGTCAACCTTGTTCTGGGCCAGGTAAACGGCGCCCAGGTTGGAGAGCGCGCGCGGATCGACCGCCTTCAGCTTGAGCGCCTCCTGGTAAGCGGCGGCGGCCTCGTCCCATTTCTCCTGCCGGGCGAGGGCGAGGCCGAGGTTATAGCGGGCGGCGAAGTCATCGGGCTGAATCTCGGCGGCGCGGCGGAATGAAGCGGCCGCGGTCTCGGCCTCGCCGCGCTCCAACCGCACCAGGCCCAGGTTAAGATGCGCCAGGAATGACGCCGGATCGGCTTGCGCGGCGGCTTGCAGGGCGGCCTCAGCTTCGTCGAGGCGTCCGGCTGCCCGCGCCGCGGCGCCGAGGTTGAGCTGAAACTCCGCGTTATCCGGCTGCAAGCGCACCGCCTGGCGATAGGCGTCGAGCGCGCCCGCCAGGTCGCCCTTGCGCTGCAAGGCGACGGCCAGGTTGTCATACGCGGGCGCATGCTTGGGGTCGGCAGCGATAACTGCGCGGTACTCTTTCATTGCGCCGTCAATGTCACCCGCCGCGAGCCGCGCGTTGCCCAGGTTGTAACGGGCGTCGATCATGTCGGGCGCAATGGCGAGCGCCTTCTGGTAGCTAGCGATCGCCTTGGCGGGGTCGTCCTGGGCGAGGTAACCATTGCCGAGGTTGTTGTGGATGTCGGCGGACTTCGGGTCTAGCTCGGCGGCGCGGGAGAGGGCCGTCACCGCCTCGGGGGCGTGCCCGGCGCGAAGCTGTGCGCAGCCCAGCCACGACCAGCCGGCGGCGGAATCGGGGCTGGCGGCGGTGACCTTCGCGAACGCCGCGGCTGCGGCGGGATAATCGCCGGCGTGGAAGGCGGTCACGCCGTCCTGAAAATCATCGGCCAGGGCGAACGATGCCCCGACGACGAGAGCACACAGAAGACCGGCGAAGCAAAGCCAAGGATGACGCACCGGGAAGACCCCCTGCGAGACGGTGGTTTAAAGTGAGTATAGCACACCAGGCGAGGGCTTTCAACGACCACCGGAGGCGGAGATTGGGCGTACGTGGGAGACGCGCCAATGTGCCGCACGAGGGCGGAGCCGACGCGCACCGGCCACGGGCGCCGCATCAGCCGCCCAACGGCGGCGCCTTTACCGGCTTTCCCGTGCGAGCGGACTCGGCGGCGCACAGAACAGCGGCGGCGGTCTTGGCGCCTTCGAGGGCGTCGACGATGGGCTTTCTGCCCGAGCGGATGCAGTCAAGGAAATGCGCGACCTCTGGCTCAAAGGGATGGCCCGGCGCAGGCGGCGGCATCTCCAGCCACTCGTGCAGCCCGTCGAGGCTCAGGCGGTTGCGCAGCACCGTGCCTTTGGTGCCGTACACGCCGAGGTTGTAGAGCTCGGGCATGGGGTTGACGCAGCCGTAGAGGGCGGTGACCTTGCCCACCGCGCCGCCGGCGAAGCGATAGGTCGAGACGAGAGTGGCGGGCTGCTTCATCTCGGGGTAAGCAATCCGATTGGCGTACGCGAAGACCTCCTCGACATCGCCGGCGAACCAGCGCAGCAGGTCGAGCGGATGGCAGCCGCCGCCGACGATGGGGATCTCCTCGGCGACCTTCCACGGCTCCATTTCACGCTAGCAGCGCAGGTCGTGGATGTAGTCGGCCTCGAGGTAGAACAGATCGCCGAGCGCGCCTGCATCCACCCACTGCTTGACGCCGCGAAAGACGGGGTTGAACCGCAGCACCTGGCCGCACATGGCGACCCGGTCTGACGCCGGCGCCGCCGCCAGCATGCGGCGGACATCGTCCATCGAGTTGGCGAACGGCTTCTCGACGAAGACATGCTTGCCGGCTTGCAGGGCGGCGATGAACGCCTCGGCGTGCAGGTGATCGGGGGTGTGCACCGAGACGGCGTGGATGTCGTCGCGGTCGAGGAAGGAATAATCCGCATAGCCCGCGACGTCGTGCTCGTAGCAGGCGGCGCGCAGGCGCTCGGGGTCGCGTTCACACACCGCCGCCAGGCGGGCGGCGGGGTTTTCGGCGTAGGCGCGGCAGAAGGCGCGACCGTTATGGCCGAGGCCGACGACGGCGACGCCAACGGGATCGGGCATGGTGGTCTCCTGGCAGGGACAGTTACCTATTTCACGCCCCTGCTTGGACAGCCCTCCAACGCGGCGTTGGCGAAATAGGCAACTGTCCCTGCCACGCCCGAAGCGACAAGCTGCAACGGCAGAGCACCTGGGCGGCTCGCGTGAGCGCTGCAACTGCCTGATGGGCATGGTGCACAAGCCCTCCCGGGCTTGTGAGGGGGGCCATGCTGGCATGGTTGAAACGGCCGGCTTACCGCCCAGGTGCAATCGAACAGGTTCGACGGCGATTCGGCACGCGCTCGCAACGACGCGAGGCGGCATCGACCGCCGAATAAAGAACGGACGCCCATCCTCGTCGAGACGAGCGATGGGCGTATCACAGCCCCTTGCGAGCGCCGCCAGGGCGCTCACAGGCCGTATCCGGGACTATTCTAATTGCGGCATGTTAGCAGACCGGGCGCCGCTTGTCAATGAGATTGGGTGTGACCGTGGCTGAGGGCGATCCGCCAGGTAACAGCGGCTAATATTACTCCGTTAGGTCGCCGCGATGCGTTCGGGCACGCCCACTCACTCCTCTCCCTTGTAGGGAGAGGACAAAGGTGAGGGTGCATTCCTTGGGCGTCCACCCTCACCCCGCCTCTCCCTCCGAGA
>Ga0315280_10012789_pt1 | contig 10081 bp, 22 predicted proteins | sample YL17G06_40_MG_FD_203697 | JGI IMG/M metagenome (GOLD analysis project Ga0315280, IMG submission 203697) | Sediment microbial communities from Yellowstone Lake, YNP, Wyoming, USA - YL17G06_40 | ecosystem: Environmental > Aquatic > Freshwater > Lake > Sediment | place: USA: Wyoming | collected...
TTGGTGAATTTACCGTTCAAATCCTTAATCTTAGACCAAAAAGCCTCCAAATCATCAATCTTGAAATAGTAGGCTCTTTGTTTTTCGGGTGTAAAGGTTTCCTTAGAAATACTTAAGTCAGATGGATCCATATCGGTCGAAACAGTATAGTCTTGTAATCCAACTTCGCCCAAAGTTAAAATCCTTAGGCTTTTAATCCCTCCGGCTTTCAATTCTCCCTCATAATCATCGTTGGTTATGTCGGGAGCAATTGCCGCTCTAAGAAATCTCTCAATTACTTTTTCAGAAAAGCCTTCTGCAATAGCATTAGTTAAATCTTGTGCCATTTTACAAACTTAATTTATCTCTCCTTCTGCGACTTTTTGCTCCCGAAATTTTTATTCCTCTGGAAGTTTCTTAATCTTGCCTTCCCTAATCAATCGCAGATATTCTTTGTTATGTTCCGTTCTTAATCTTTTTATATCTGCTAAACTCATTTCGGGAGAAGGTAATGGCTTTTCTCCGCCAGTTGCAGTTTCTAATCCCGGCCTTTCGGCTTTTTCTTTTTCTTTCTTTGCTCCTATCTCTTCAGCTTCTTCAAAAAGGAATGATTTTGCTAAAGCTTCCATTTGCTCTTGAGTGGGAGAAATAATCCCTAATTTTTCGCAATGTTCCTTGAACTCTCTTTCTTTTTTAAGAAGTTCAGGGTATATTCTCACGACATTAGAGAAATTATCTTTCCACTGCAATTGTGTGTCAGCTTTAGTAGAAATCTTTTTAAGGACTTCGATTTCCTTTTTGAGAGTCATCTGTTCTCTAATCAGTCTTTGCTCCGTTGGAGAAAGCATTTCCCAATCCTCAATCTCTTTAGAGAGATCTTTATCAGAAGGAGTGGAAGCTTTTATTTTAAGCTCTTCGAGTTCTTTCCCTAACTCTTGAGCCTGGGTTCTGAAATGTTCTTTTTGAATCCTTAAAGATTCATTTTCTTTTTTCAGAACCTTGATTTTTTCTTCTGAGGTTTTCTCCTCTGGAGTCTTTGGTGCTTCCTCACCGGCTTTTGGTTTTTTTTCTTCTACCATAAGCTTCATTTTAACGACTTTTGTGTCGAACAATTAAATTGCTTCATTTTTTAATGAGGTTTTGTCCTCACGACCATTTATTTTTTTTCTATCAAATTTCTATAATGCGTAATCCAAAAGTTCGCCTTTTCAAGCTCTTCGGGAGTTTTGGCCTCTTTGGCCATTTCCTCAAAATGCTTTAACATAGCTTTTGGATCTTCTTCTATTCCTTTTTCAATTGTTTTTTTGGATTTGGATCTTGTCATAATATTATCCCTTTTTGGCCTTCCACGCTTTAACTGCTTGCTTAAAACTTTTACCCGTTTTTAATTGCCTACCAATAAATTTATTATAGGCAGATAATTTTCTGGCCATTTTTAAAAATAAAATTTAATTATTAGAGCCTCCGACCTTAAGCTCTTTTTTTCCAAGTCAAAATTTTTTTGGCTTGTTTTCTAATCTTTACTTTGGATTGTTTGCCCTTTTTCCCCATAGCATAATATCTCTCGTGAAGTTCCATCATTTTTTTCCGTCCCGCTACTGTCTTTGAACAATAAAGTTTTCCAGTCCTTAAATTCTGAGCACAATATTTACCCGTATGTCCTTTTGGTGTTGTTTTATAGGTTATTAATTTCCAAGGCATATTTTTAAACCCTCTTCATTCTTAGGAATTGTTTATATTTTGCCGGGCCTAATCTTTTATATTGTGCTGGATATTTCCTGAATCCTTTCCTACCCACATATTTATGTTTCGCTGATAATACTCCCTTTTTCTTCGCCTGGCCTTTTAGCCAACCTGCCAACATTTTTGGGTTATTAATTCCCGTCGCATTAGATAATTTCTTAACTGCTTCATCAAATCCTACCTCTCCAACCCATTTAATTGCTGCAGGCAAAAGCGTTGATAGTGCTTGCTTTCCTCTTCTTTTTCTTTCGGCAGCACTTAATTTAGGAGCTTTCCGGGTTTGGGCTTTGACTTTCACTCCACCTTTTTGGGTAAATCCTTTTACTTTATAAGTTTTTGCCATTTTAATATTAAATTATTTAATTTATTCTCGGCCTTTAATTTGTCCTTCCATAGACTTTTTTATTGTCTCCGGAAGATTGATAATTCCTAATATATCTTCTAAATTGTTAAGCCTCGCTTTTAAAAATAAATCTTTTTCTCGAGGATTTTCGCACTTTAATAATTCTTTTTTTAAAACCTCCTTCAAATCCTTTATGAATCCTTCTAATTTTGGAATGGTCATCTCTTCCAAACTTTCTTTAATTTCTTTTTTCTTTTGTTCATAAACTTCCTTTTCTGCTTTAGTTAAATCCTCGTAGGAATTTATTCCCCGATCCTTCAATAATACTATTGATAAAAATTTATCTATTAGTTCCATAATTTTAAGCGGGAGTGCCTAATCCCGTTGGTGTTAATTGTGGTTGTGGTAATGGCATTCTCATTTTTTGTTCTTCAAAGGCCATCGCTTCTTTAATTTCATCAGGAGTTAATCCAAGAATCTCCCAAATTCTTCTATTGGCTATTTTCTGTAAAGCTAAATTATCTGGGTATTGATTTTTAATAATTGTCCATTTTTGAATTGCTATTGTTTTTTCTTCTTCCTGTTCAGAAGTTGATAGAACTTTTACTTTATATCCTGCTTTTGATTTCCAATCTTTGGCTTTAACTTCTTTCTCAAAAACTTTGCCCGAAAAAGATTCTTTATACAATTTCAAAGAACTGGTAGTAAGAGTATTGGCATCTATAATCGCAAACCATTTTTCAGCATATTCTTTCCAAGATCTCTGATAGGCCTTGACAATAACAGATTTTCCTTTTGTTGCTTTAGTTGCTAACAAAAATACTTCTCCTTTTGTTTGTTGGCCTGGTTCTGAAATTCCTTTTTCGACTACTGGTGTTGAGGTAGCCCTTTCTACAATATTTCTAATAAAAGCCATTTCCTCAATCGTTCCGCCTAAATCTGGGATTGTAATTTGTTTTATAAGTTGATTAGGGTCGCCGGGAGAAGGATACATTCCAAAAGGTTTTGGCTCATAAGTCTGGGGAATAAAACCAGTAATTAAGGAGTTATACCAAAACATTGAATAATTTCTCAGTGTTCTATTTTCTAATAATTGCGAAAGCCAGATATTTAAAATTTTATTTGGCACTCTAACCAAATCGGCTTTCCCATCTGACCAGAAATCAGAAATATCTATATCATCTCCCCAGGTAACAAAGGGATAAAACTCTACGCCCAAAACTTCTTTTAATGGTTTGTTAAAAAGTTCTACTGAATCCATCGCATAGATTACTATATGGCGCACAAATTTTTTCTCTTTTTCATTCCAGATATAGGTATAATGTTCTTTTAATTCGCAAATCACATCGGAAGCTCCAAATTCTTCAAAGTTCTCTACTCCGAGCAATTTCAATCTTTCTTGTTTGGCCTCCAAAGTTTCTTCGGTGTCTGCGCTTTTAAGTATCCCCTCTTTGGTATCTAAATATTCCTTCAGTTTTTGTTTGCCTTCTGCGGTATATTTTGGATTAGCTAAAATATCTCTTAATGGTTTGAAAATATGCTGATGGACTACCCAGCGAGCAGTTTCTAAATTAAGAGGATTGGTTTTTGGATCAACCAAAACATCGTGATTATCTAAAACCTCAGTATAAAATTCTCCATTTAGAAAATTTAATTTTTTAAAAGAACGGCCGCAAAGTAAAACATTTTTTTTATCCAAAACATCAAGCCCTTCAAGATTTAATCTGCCATAGTCATAATCCCAAACTTCATTAATTACTATTTCTTTTTCTTTACCGATATCTCCTTCTTCCAAGCATTTGAAATAAATACTGGGTGGATCATCAATCCCACTTAATAAAGTCCCGATGGTTTCTTTCATTATCGGAAAATTGATTGCCTGCCTTTGGGTTAATCTATTCACTTCTACGAAATCCCGGTAAAGAGTATAATTATCTTTCCAATGTTCGTGCTTCCTTTTTTGAAATTCCAAAGCTACGCTACATTCCGTATTGAGTTTTTCTATTAAAGGAGTTTTTTTAAATTCTTCTGCCATAAAACAAAAAAGCCAAAATCTCCACCAACAATCTAAAAATTATTGGCAAAGATTTTGGCTCGTAAGCACAGGCTCTGGCCCGTAGGCTTCTACCCAACAATATTCACTTGTTATTCTATTTTACTCTATCCCCAGAAGCCTTGTCAAGACCTTTCCGCCTTTTTTCTAAATTAATAATTATATCATTTGGCATTTTTAAAAGTTTTTTACAATTAGGATTGGGGCATTTAATTTCTCCTGGCAATATACCAATTAATGGATTATTTGTTTTCAATAATATTGCCCCACAAAATTTACATTGGACTATATAGTTCATATTCCTAATTCTGGAAAATAAGGTTTTATACCAGGCCCCGGTTGGGGCATTATCATCGGTTTCTCTGGCTGATAGGAATGAATCAGATATCTCATCGCATCCATTAAATGATCATTAATCTTTTCTGGCTCGTCTTTAAATGGTTTTCCTTCTTGGCCTTCTGGATAGTGATAACTATTTATTTCATCAAGAAAATTCTGGCAAGTATTAAAAACAAAAAATCTTTTATCTTTAATCTTTTGCTGAATGGTGCTGATTCCTCCTTTGATATCTTTATTGGTATCAGCTACATTTATGCCCGCATCTTTTAATTCTTTGATTCTGTCTGGCTCTGCCGGATCAGGATATATTCTTTGAATTCTGAATTCACTTATTTGATTTTTTAATATCTGAATAATTTCGGCAGTAGTTTTTTCAGTTTCTTTCCAGTCGCCAATAACATACCAAGCATTGTCATATAAAGCCCCTACACCAATTGCTGCTGGATTTCTAAAGCCCCAATCTATTCCTGCTCCGATAAATTCTGCCTTTCTTGTTATATTTTCTAACGGGGGGATAATCTGTTCTGGTGGCAAATCATAAACCAATCCTTCCATTTTTCTAAACTCTCCCTCGTAGCGCCGGGCAAACTCTTCAGTTCTTAATCTTCCTTTTTCTTTTAGAGCAAATTCTTTCGGGAAAAAAGGATTATCAATTGACCGCCAAGTAAATACTGATAAATCTTTATCTCTTTTTTCTTTCCAAGGAATATAAAATTCCTGATAGAGCCAGCCTAAATTATATGGAGTTGTAGTAATCAATACTTGCCCACTGGTTAATGAAACCCTACTTCTCACTATTGCCCAGATTAATCTCGGCATCATTCCTGCCTCATCAAGCCAAGCCCAATAAATTGTCATTCCTTCAATTCCTAATGGTTGATCGGCTGACCGACAAAATACTTTTCCTCCACTCGGCAATTCAATCACTCCCTTTTGCTCTTTATAATATTTTCTTAATTCGGGCCAAACTTGAAAAAATTTCTCTAATGTGCTTTGTTGCAGAATCTTATAGGTTGGGGCGCAGATCAAACCATTTTTATCTGGAAATTTTGTTATTTTATTTCCTGCCCAATGGGCGCCCAAAAATGTTTTACCTGATTGAACACCAGCAATAACTGCTCCAAATTGAGTAGTGAAATTAAAAGCATCAAATTGCTCCTCAAACAATTTAACTCTTTTTTCTCGTTCCTTTTGTTGGATCACCTTTTTCTATAATAACTTTAATTGGTAATTCTCCTGGTTCTATTTCGTGTTTTTCTGGGGCATAAGAACCGTGAATTTTAAATCCCATATCTAATTCTCTTCCTCTATCCCCTTTTTTTGCTTTAATATCCTCTTTCAAACAGGTTAATAGAAATTGTTCAGTAATGCCTAACTTATTTGCTAAATCTCTTGTTCCTTTAGCTCTAATAATTCTGCCGGGTTGCTCGCTTGAACCTTCTGAATAACCAGATTCTCTTGCGATTTTACCCAAGCTTTTTTTCTCGCCCCTTCCAACATTCTTGAAAACACCCCTAACAAATTTTTTTTGTTTTTTTGTTGCCATTTTTCATTTTTGGTTTATCGACCTTTTTTATTTTAATATCCCGAAAATTTTTAGCCAATAAACCAAACCACTTACCACTAAAATTAAAACTATCATTATTCCGAGCCATAATAATAAGATTTGAATTGTCTCTTTCTTCATTTTTCTTCAATAATTATATATTTATCAAATTTTCTGGCCTTGATAACAATTTCTAAAAACTTTTCAAAATCTATCACTGCTAAAATTGGAGCATTGGCTCGACTAATTACTAAAACCGGGTCTTTGAAATCTCTGATATTTTGCCATTCTTTCCAAATTCTAACTTTCTCCTGATTTTTTAATTCAAAATGATAGGGTAAGTCCGGACAGAGAATATCCCCCTTAATCTCTCCGCCTCCTGAATAAGGACTCCTTGTCGCCCTAATTCCCAATTTTTCTCTTATCAATTTTGCCACCTTTAATTCTAATCGGCGGCCTTTTTCCTTTTTTGGATTCATAATTTTTTAATATATTTCTTCAAAAAATCCATAGATGAATAAATCTGCATACCTTCTAATTCTAAACCAGAAATCTCATTTTTTTTGTTTTTTATTTGTTGTTCCAAATCAATATTGGCTTTTATCTCTTTCTGAATCGCATCCATATCTATCTTTTCTCCTTTCTTTTTTAATTCAATAAAATCTTTCTTTTTTTTGTATTCTTCTTCTAAGAGATCAAGGTTTTTTTTCCGTTCTGCAATTTCCGCCTCAATTATCCAAATTTTTTTCTGTATATTGGATACTATTTGCCGGTAAAATCTTTTTTTGAAAAAATTTTTAAACATATCTTTTATTTTATTCTTTTAAGAGTTTTAAAATCTCTAAAATCTTTAGGATGTCTATATGGATATTTTTCTAAATAACATTGATAACATAATTTTTTATCTTCTTCAGTCAATTTTGCATTTTCTTTTTTACCTAAAAAGTAAATTAAATAAGGCATCAAATTCCCGCATTTTTGACATTTTCTATAATAAGTTTTTGTGCCCATTCTCTTTTTTATTTTTCATCTTTTAATAACTTATTACCAATTCAATTTCTTGAGTATCCTCAAAGGGTATTTCTTCGTTCATTGTTAAATCGTGGAATTTCTTATTGTTTTCCATTTCGGGATAACGAAAATACATACAGATATGTTCTTTCTCTTTCTCTTCCATATCCTTACTAAATTTCTCATATGCCTTTTTGGCGTGGTAAAGTGCTAATTCCATTTGTTCAAACCAATCCTCAATTGATAATTCATCAGGTGATGGTAATTTTATTGTAATCATATTTTTATTTTTCTTTTATTTTATTTTTATTTATTGCCGACCTTTTTTTATTTTTCATCTGCATAAATACTATTTCTTTTTCTTTATCTTGTTCATAAAATCCTGTTTCTTTGAGATAACATCTATTACAGGTTGGTTCTATCTTAGCTTCGTATTTTTGGAATTTCCAAATTCTTTCGCTCATTCCTCTCCCACATTTTGAACATCTAAAAGGCGATTTTCTGCTCTTAAGATAATCTTCACTTTTTTTCTTTTTCCATTTTTTATATTCTTCAATCTGAGTTTCTAAATCATTTGATTTTGTTTCAAATAGAAATGCCATAATTCTTTAATTATTTTTGACGACCTTTTATATATTTTTCCCACAAATTTTCAAAAATAAAATAAATAAGTGAATGTTCCACCACTTCAATTAAAAAGGCGACAGAAAGGGCAATCTCAAAAGGCATCTTAAAAATTAAGAATATAATTGTATCAAAGGCAATAGTTAAAATCCGATAAATAATAGTTTTTAATAAAATACGATTCATATTTGCAGAAAAAGGGAGGGAAAAGAGATTATTTCTCTTTAATTTCTATCCGTAATGAGAATAGCATTGAAGCCAGAGCAACCAGTATTGCCAGCCAAATTGACATTGGCTTGGCATCTACTAAAGGGGCTAACAATAGCCATAGTAGATAGATTGCAAGACTTTTAAGTGCTAAATGTATTAACACTACGAATAGAAACCCTTTCCATTTCATTCTTTCCCCTCCTTATGGATTTTGGAGGATTCCATTTTCAGTCGCATTCTCTCTAATGCCAAGATTCGCAAGGCTTCGCAAGGGATTTTAGTTATTGAATCGCCTTCGTCAAACCAGCATCCTTTTTTGAAATAAGGACATCTTCTGCAGATTTGTTCAATTAGTTTTTCTATCATACTATCATCGCCTTTCTTTTCTGGTTATTGTTGAAAGCCCTATCCCATTTTTGTTTCTCCCTGAACATTGGAAGTCCTGTGTCTTCATCTATTGTGCAGATGATTTCTATTCCTGCATTTTTACAGAATTGATATGCTGACCACATTTCAAGGTTTTCCTTGATAGCCGAAGCGATGTCTCTAATATGGCAGACCGCCCCATAGAGATTTACATCTATTCTGTTTATTTTTAGGCAGTTGGCTGATACTATCAGCGATTTCAAATCTTCCACGATTAACAAAAGCATAGCATCAACGAATCTCTTTTCATCTTCGCTCATTTCCTTCATTGTTGCTTACCTCCTTGTTCTTTATGTTCCAAATCTATTGTGTATCTGAAACTAATACCTACTCTTGGATGAACTCCAAAGATTATCTGTTTAGCTTCTGATTTAAGCCCCAGGGTTTTTCTAAGCCATTCGTCGTCAGTTACAAAGCATCCATTTTGGATTATTTCCATTTCGTTCCAGGCTACTATACTCGGATGATGGATATGTCCTAAACATAGATATTCAAATCTTTTTGGCATTGAACCTTGCCATCTCATTGCTCTTGTAGTAGTGCCATACCAAGGAAGTGTTAAATGCATTGGAATTTGGTCGCCGTGAACCAATAGGAAGTTGTGGTTTTGGATTCTGACTATTTTGAAAAAATCTTTTGGAAAGTCAAAGGAAATTCTTTTTTGTTGTGAAAGCCGAGTTTCAATGAATTTATAGATTACATAATCCCAATTGGTTGATAGTCCAGCATATTTATGGACAATGCCGTGATTTCCTCTAATACCATAGACATTTACTTTTTCAAAAAGCCCAGTTAAAGACATTAGAAAATTGCTGACTTCTGGCACGGCTACATTGATGAATTGGTCGATGACGGGAGATTCAAGTTCGTCTAAAGTTACATATCTTCCAAGTAAATCATTATGGACTATATCGCCCAAAATGAAAACATTGCATATTTTGATGGGGATGGCGCTTCGTTGGATTTCCATAATAATCTCTATGGCTCGGAAATATCTGGCAAGGCGTTTTTTGAATACTTTGCTATTGAAACTTCTGGTTTTATGTCCTATGTGACAATCTGATAATAGTATTACTAATTCTTCTTCGTCTCTTTTGAATTTTGGTATCTGCGGGGGCTGGATATTCAATGGTGCGAGCACTTTTGTTTTCTTTGCAATTTCTACGAATTTCTGTATTACTTCTTGGGTTTCATATTTTTTCATTCCTATTCCTCCTTCATTTTTTTAAGGTGCTATTGGATTTTTTAATCCGCAGGGTTTCCAATCTATGCCTAATAGCCCGATAAGTGCGATTAGGAAGCCTGCCCATTAAAAAATCTATTGTTATGTTAGAATTTCTCTATAATTGGAGTATTTCATTTTCTTTTTTATAGACATACTTTTGAAAATTCTCGAGGATTATTTAGATTTATTTCTGGCAAGTTTCTTTTTCTACCCTCCAATAGTCTGGGATAGCTATCCGCATCCACACAATGTTCGTCTTTCATTTTAAGATTGAACAAAACATTTCCTATTTTTAATATCTTTTCCCAGCGCCGGTAATTCCTAAAACCTATGACTAAATCCGTTTTGGCCCAACTACCGTTTTCAAGTTTAAAACATACTCTTTTAAAGATTTCGTTTGGATTTCGGGATTTCTTAAATTGGTCTATACGAGTAATTTCGGCAATCATTTTTTTAGTAAGAATAATTTTTAAGCGGGAAATGATATTCGTGCCAGCATTTAAGGGAGCAATATTCTGTCATTATCCATCTCGGATCATTTTTTTCTTTGCCACATTTTATACAAAGGTTAGTTTTATTTAT
>Ga0315280_10012792_pt1 | contig 10078 bp, 6 predicted proteins | sample YL17G06_40_MG_FD_203697 | JGI IMG/M metagenome (GOLD analysis project Ga0315280, IMG submission 203697) | Sediment microbial communities from Yellowstone Lake, YNP, Wyoming, USA - YL17G06_40 | ecosystem: Environmental > Aquatic > Freshwater > Lake > Sediment | place: USA: Wyoming | collected...
TGTACCTCTCATAATCCTCTATGACAAAATAGTTGAGTGTCGTAAAGGTCCAGACATCGCCTTTCCATGGACTGCCAGGACTAAGGGTATTGACCTCATCGACACGCCAGTAGTAAGTCTGGCCCAACTCGAGCTCGGGTGGGTCATAGCTATTGGCATCCTGCCGGCCTCTACCAGGTAGTGTATAAGGGTCAGTAGCATTGTTCACATTGTCTCGGTCGGTGCCGAAATAGACATCGTGTTTAGCGGCATTCTTGCCGGGCTCCCAGATAAGAGTAGCTGTTTGTGCTACCCCTGTAGCGCCATTGGCTGGTCTGGGTACCCAGGCCTCCGGGGGAGCCATTATTTGTCTTATTTTAGCGGCTGATAGCGCATAATCATATACCCGCACGTCGTCGATGAGACCGTCAAAGTAATACATCGTACCTTCTTCGCTTCCAATCCAACTATTACTGGCACGAGGCCCCCCTGTACCAAATGCCGTTTGGTTCATCAACTGGCCGTTTATGAACAGGTAAAGTTGGTCGTTGTTTCTTCTTACAGCTGCATAATGTGTCCATACCCCTGCGGTAGCAGGGGTGGTAATTTCCACATTTGTGGAACCGTTTCCATGTCTCCAGGACCAATTCCCATCGTTAAGACGACATCTCATTTTTCCGTTGCTTCCAGTTTCATGTGTAAACCACATCATATGTTGACCACTTACGACGTCTGGTTTAACCCACATACAAATAGTAATTTCACCTGGGGCTATTATTTCGCTGAAACCTGTGATTGCCACACAGTCGCCATCGCCGTCGAAATCGATCGCATTGCCATCATATCCACTTACCCACCTTCGGTCACCCTGGAGCGTTCCGTGATTAGAATGGCCTGACCAGTCACAGGCATTAGTGCCTGCACCTTCATCAAACGTCCACCAGCCGACAAGATTAGGGTCGGTAACAGGTATATAAGGTATTGTTTTAAAGCCCCACACCGCACCTTTATATGCAGTCCCGAGTGTGTCCACCTCATCGATACGCCAGTAGTAATTCTTGTCAAAAGCAAGGGGACTGGTACCGCAGGGGTCCCAACTGGTGCCTGTGGTATATGCTGTATATTGACTGGTCGTAGCGTTATTGACTGTGTCGTAATTAGTACCAAAGTAGATAAGGTGATAAGATACTGTTGCACCTGGTTTCCATGAAAGTACTACATTAGGGTCGACAAATTTGGCGGTATCAGGCGGGGATGGGTCATAAGCAGTTGTTGGCTGGACAAAGAAGCTCCAGATATTACCTCTAAACACTGTAGAGTCGGGAAGGGCATTGACCTCATCGATTCGCCAGTAGTAAGTCTTGCCGTAAGTAACAGACATTACTGGGGGAACACCCTTAGGATAGTACGTTTCGACCTGTCGGCCTTTATAGACCCCTGTAGTCGTACCTGTGGTGGCATTATTCACGTCGGCAAGATTGTCAGCAAAGTACACATCGTGCAAAGCCGCATAAGCTCCCGGAGTCCATTGAAGCGACACTGTCGGCGTGGTTATCGTACTCTTATCCACCGGTGAAGGATTAGAGGCCTTATCCGGCAGGGGCAGAGCAATAATAGTGTAGAAGTTGTTGGCGTTCCCTTGCCCGCCGAACGTGTAGGTTCCCGCAAGCAGCACAGTCGAGAACACACTCATCGGACGATCCGTAGTAGAATTCTCGTGGATATACACATTCAAGCCGGTGTCCTTGAATGTCCCGGCTGAAGCAAAGCGGCTCACTATGCCGTCCACTGTAGTCTGTTGTGGCGAAAAACGGTCGTCCACCGATAACAGCACGGTCGCATCCTTGGAAAAGGTCACGGCGTACGTGACTGCGCTAGTCGTCTTGTCGCTGTTGAACGTGCGGACGTATTCGGCGCCGATCAGCCCCGCGGGCGTTATGGACCACGGATAGTCGCGATCCGAGAAGACAATGTTGCCGTTCATCAGACCGCCAGCCTGAGTTGGCAGCGGCGGCGTGCTCCCGTCATATACGCCGATGGGGGTCCGATTTCCGGAAGCGCCGTTGGAGCGCACGACATTCGTAATGATCGCCGCCGATGCCGCGCTCGAGGAAGCAATAATCACGCCAAACACAACGACCAATAGAATCAATTTTTTACACATAATAGTTCTCCTTACAAAAAGGTTAAAATACCTATGTTTTGGCCACACACCAAAACAGTTCTTGTCCTCTACAGGCATCAACAGTTTTTATCCGCCAGAAGTGTGGCGGATTAAGTTTTGAGTTTTTTGCAAGCTTGTTTTGGGCACTATCCACGTAAAACATATCGACAAAAACTTGAAAATATATGCCTTTACTTCATCGTCTGTTTGTTCAGCACAACTTTTATGGGATTTGGTTTTACTTTACTTTCCTCCAAAAACTATTTTTGAGATGCTGAAAATGAACCTTCACATACAGAACCGGTCTAAATTTTTAGGTGCTTATTAACTGTCAGTTGTTCGACTCCAAAACAACAGAAATTTGGCTGCCTGAGCGCCGAAATTTACATATTTCACCACTTTCATTTATACCAGATTGCCACCTTCCAGTCAAGCAAAATTCCTCAATAATTATCGGTCTTACCACCCGTGTTGAAAAATGGTCAGACTGGCCGGTCAAGATTTCCTCCTTTTTTCCTTTGGCCGATGCTTCCATCTGCGGTGCAGCCACCAGTATTGGGTTGGGTCTTCGCGGACAAATTGCTCGATAGCTCTGGTATATTCGCTGGTAACCCACAGGAGTGGGTCATCTTTATCCACCCATTCATCAGGGAAGATGATGCGAGTGGCCCCCATCTCGAAATAGAAACGATTGTCAATCCTTCTACTATATCCTACTACTATTGGGAGATTGTATGTAATGGCCAGCAGACCTATACTCTTGTAAGTGCTGGCCTTACGACCGAAGAAGTCAACAAATAATCCTTTCTGGCCGGCATCCTGGTCGGCGATAAAGCATAAGGTGGCGCCGCTTGAGCTAATGTTTGCCATAAGCTCGGCTGCACCTTTTTTGTCAATTATCTTTTGCCCCGTTCGCTGGCGGACACCATAAAGGTAGTTGCTGATGAACTTGTTATCCAGAGGGCGGGCGATACTATAAATATTGAAACCAAACAAGGCCATAAGATAACCTATGATTTCAAAGTTGCCGTAGTGACCGGTGACCAATAGCAGACCCCGTCCTTCCTTCATTAACCATTTGGCCCTTTCAGCATTTTTATACCGCGAGTAGTCCCGCCAGTTATATTTTTTAACCAGTCGCGGCGTAAACAATACGTCAATTGCCAGCATTACAATATGCTCGAAGCTCCGGCGGCCTGTCTGCCAAATCCATTGTTCGCTTTTTTCCGGGAAGCTTGCGCGGAGGTTATCGAGGGCACGCTTGCGTCCGCGATGGTAGTGCTTCCAGAGCAGTCGGCCAAGAAAACAGGCGGTATTAAGATTGGTCTGAATATCAAATAGGTAGAGAAAAATGACGAGAACCCGCAGCGCAAGATACTGGATGTATGCTATGAAGAGATTCTGTTTCTTTTTCTTTCGCGGCGGTGCATCAGCCATAGCCGATGATTTTAGAGGTGAAAATCGCCGCTGTCAAGCTTGAGCAGGGTGTACCTTCGGTTCAAGTAACATAGAGGATTCTTATTGCAAACAAGCGAATAGTGGGGATAATGCTTTCATAGAGAGGGCTGAAGAATGAATAAGTTCGTTCGGTTCATACTGGTCGCGGTAGTGTGTTTTTTACCTTTTGCACAGGGCTGTCAGAAACTATCGGAGGATAGCGTTGGTAAAATATCTTCTGTGCCGGCGGCTTACGAAAGGGTGGTCAATGAATCTGCCCGCGATATTCCGGTTGCTTATGATGTGGATGTGGTGGTTGTCGGGGGAACATCGGGCGGCGTAGCGGCGGCGGTGGGGGCTGCACAAAAAGGTGCGAAGGTTTTTCTTGCGGCCCAGCGGCCATATTTGGGTGAAGACCTGTGCGGCACATATCGGCTGTGGCTGGAGCCAGGTGAGGTGCCGGTATCGGAGCTGGCAAAAAAGGTTTTTGCGCAGTCACCGCCCACGCCGATGCAGGTGAAGCGAACGCTGGATGAGGTATTACTCGAGGCAAGTGTGCAGTTTCTGTATGGCTGCTATGCCACCGAGGTGCTTTGCGATAGTAGGGGGGAGATTGCAGGCGTTGTTATCGCAAATCGTTCCGGGCGGCAGGCGGTCAGGGCCAAGGTAATCATCGACGCTACGGCGAGAGCAGATGTAGCCAGGATGGCAGGCGCTGTCTTTATGCCATACCCAGCCGGGCTGCAAACCTTTGAGCGTATCGTGGCTGGCGGGGAGGTGCAAAGCGGCGGAGATATTGAGGTGCGAAATATGCCGACACCGCTGACAATCAAGGATGGTCCTGCGTGCAGGGCTGTCGAATATACACTTAAAATACCTATGAGGGACGGTTCTTTTGCATCTTTTGCTCAGGCTGAGCAAATTGCACGCGACAGGACATGGCACCATAAACAAGAGGATGCGTCAGAGACGCTTTTCCAGGTGCCGCCTGACCCGATGAAGGGTAAGAAAAGTCTGGCGGGTTTCTGGCCCGGCGCGGCAAAGGTTGGCCTTGATGTGTTCCGGCCTGTAGGGACGAAACGGCTATTTGTGCTCGGTGGTTGTGCGGATATGTCCCGTGAGGCCGCAGGGAAATTACTTAGACCGCTGGAACTGATGGAAGCAGGCAATCGCGTTGGCGTGGCGGCCGCTCTGGAGGCGAAGGGGATATCAAGACCACGTAATGTGAGGTTAGCGGTTAAGCCGGCAGCGGCTGCTATATCAGGAGATATTAAAGAGAATTTGGCTGGGATACGGACGGCACAGAGCAAAGCTGAGACTGTTTCTGCGGACAGGCGAGTTGTGCCGGTGATTGGAGAGTATGATGTTGTGGTTGTTGGCGGTGGGACCGGTGGGGCACCGGCGGGCATTGCGGCAGCAAGACAGGGGGCTAAAACCCTCGTTGTCGAGTATCTCTATGGACTCGGCGGAGTGGGAACGATGGGCCTTATCGGCAAATACTATTACGGTTACATCAATGGATTCACTAAAGAAGTTGATGAGGGTGTGGCAAGTTTTGCAGATGCTGCCGAGAACAAGGGTGGGGCGTGGAATATCCAATGGAAGATGGAGTGGTATCGCAGCCAGCTTCGTAAGGCGGGTGCGGATATATGGTTCGGCGTGCTCGGCTGCGGGGCATTTGTTGAAGGCGGGCGGGTCAAAGGTATTGTAGTCGCTACACCACAGGGGTGGGGCGTGATACTTGCCGATGTGGTTATTGATTCGACAGGTAATGCAGACATCGCTGCTGCGGCTGGAGCAAAGTGTGATTATACGGACGGCTCCGGCGTCGCCGTCCAGGGGGCGGGACTTCCTCCCAGGCAGCTCGGCGCCAGATATACCAATACCGATTGGACTTTTATCGATGACTCGGATGTTATCGATGTCTGGCGGGCGTTTGTTGTCGCCAAAGATAAATTCAAAGATGCGTACGACCTGGGCCAGTTGGTTGATACACGCGAACGACGGCGGGTTGTGGGTGACTTTGTGATGTCACCAATGGATATCTTGAATCATCGCGCCTATCCGGACACCATTGCAATAGCCAGAAGCAATTTTGATTCGCACGGCTTTACGATACATCCGCTGTTTTTACTGCGGCCGCCGGATAGAAAAGAAATACTTGTCAATGTGCCTTATCGTTGTCTTTTACCGAAGGGGCTTGATGGCATTTTGGTTACGGGACTTGGAGCCAGTGCCCACCGCGATGCGATGCCTGTTATACGTATGCAGGCAGATATTCAAAATCAGGGCTATGCGGCAGGGGTGGCGGCAGCGATGGCTGCTGATGCGGGTAAGAGTGTGCGCGACATAGATATTAGGACACTTCAAAAGCATCTGGTTGAGAAGGGAAATCTGCCTGAAAAAGTTTTGGCCGATGTAGATTCGTTTCCGCTGTCTAAAGAAAAGATTAAAGAGGCGGTGGAGCGTGTTGTAAATGAGTTTGAGGGGCTGGAGGTGGTTCTTGCTGGGCAGAAGGATGCGATGCCGCTTCTTCGAGAGGCATATAAAGCGGCGACAGATGAAAAGCAAAAACTTGCTTATGCCCATATCCTCGGGATGCTCGGTGATGCGACCGGCGTGGATACTTTGCTGGAGGCCGTTATGTCCCGCCAGTGGGACAAAGGGTGGAACTTTACAGGGATGGGACAGTATGGGGCAAGTATCAGCCCGCTTGATAGTCTTATCATTGCTCTGGGACGCACAGGCGATAAGCGAGCGGTAGAGGTTGTTGTCGAGAAGGTCGGGCAGCTCGATGCTAATAGTGAGTTTTCGCATTGCAGGGCGGTAGCGATGGCACTCGAAGAGGTTGGAGATGCTGCTGCGGCAAAGTCTCTGGCCAAGCTCTTGGAAAAGCCGGGTATAATGGGGCACGCCATAACTTGTATTGAAGAGGCCAGGCGCCGAACGCCGGCAAGTTCGGCTGACACCGAAGAGCGAAACTGCTCGCTGCGAGAGCTATTTCTGGCAGCGGCTTTATATCGTTGTGGAGATTACGAGGGTCTGGGCGAAAAAATCCTGAGAGAATATGAGCGAGACCTTCGCGCATATTATGCCCGCCACGCCGAGGCAGTGCTAAAAGAAAAGCTGCGCAAAGGAGAAAAGCGTTGATGGGATATAAACCTGGCTTTATTAAGTCGTGCCTTTTATGATAACATAAATGGCCTATCTGAATACTGAAGTAAAAGTTTAGTGTGATTTAAGATAAGGAGAAATGAGATGGCAGGAGAATATAGGTTTTCGTTTGGGCCGTGGAATATCCACGAAGGTGCGGACCCGTTTGGTCCGCCGGTCAGGCATAGCATCACATTTGGCAAAAAACTTAAGATGTATAAGAAACTGGGTTTTGATGGTGTGCAGTTCCACGATGACGATGCGGTGCCTGGGATGAATAAGCTAAGTCCCCAGCAGATAATCAAAAAGGCAAAAGAGGTGCGAAAGATGCTTGAAGGAGAAGGTCTGGTTGCGGAGTTTGTCGCACCGAGATTGTGGGAGGATGCCCGGACTATTGACGGGGCTTATACATCCAACGACCCGGCCAGCCGCAAATATGCTAATGAGCGAAGCCGGCGGATGATTGATATTGTTGAAGCCCTCAATACGAAGCTGATTGTTCTGTGGTTTGCACGCGAAGGCACTTACGTCCGTGAGGCGAAGGATAGCAAGGTGGCCGTAGGGCGGATTGTGGAGGCGCTAAATGATATGCTTGCCTACAATCCGAGAGTGAGGATTGCGATTGAGCCAAAGCCCAATGAGCCGATGGACCAGGCATACATCCCGACGACCGGACACGCAGTTGCTGTCAGCTTCTTAACAAATGAGCCGGAGCGTATCGGCGTCAACATAGAGACTGCCCACGTGGTTCTTGCCGGTCTTGACCCTTCGGATGAGATGGGTTTTGCCCTTGCCTGCAATAAGCTTTTCAGCGTCCACTTAAATGACCAGAACGGCCCCAAGTTCGATGAGGATAGAAGTTTCGGCGCAGTTGATTTGCGGAGGGCATTCAATCAGGTGCGAATACTTGACCAGCATGACTACGGCAAGCGCGGCGAATTCGTGGGGCTGGATGTAAAAGCTATGCGAACCCAAAAGCAGGAGGTTGCCACCAAGCATTTGCGGAATAGTAGAGAGATTTTCCTGCGGCTGGTTGAACTTGTCCGAAGTCTGGACAGGACTAAGTTAGAGAAGCTGATAAAGCAGCGAGATTACGAAGAATTGGATATGCTGATAATTGACCACCTGATGGGTAGATAAGGTGGGCGTGCAGTTTTGGAAATTATGGCTGTGACGCGCAATAAGACCGCATTGAGTTTGGGTGCTCACCCTGACGATGCTGAGTTTATGTTCGCAGGGACGCTGGCGCTACTTCATAAAAAAAGCTGGCAGGTTCATATTGCCACGATGACGGCAGGTGATTGCGGCACAGTGGAATACAGCCGGGCAGAAATCAGCAGGATCCGTAAGGCCGAAGCGGCCAAATCGGCGAGCATATTGGGAGGCAGCTATCATTGCCTCGGGTGCGATGATGCTTTTATTATGTATGATAGACCAACGTTGCTGAAGGCGATTGAACTTGTGCGAAAGGTTCGGCCAACCATCGTTTTTACGCTCAGCCCTTCGGACTATATGGTTGACCACGAAATGGCAAGTAAGATTGCGCAGACTGCTTGTTTTTGCTGCGGTGTAGTGAATATTGACATTGCAGGTGTTGAGCCATTTGAGCCGGTGCCGTATCTTTATTATGCCGACCCTGTGGAGGGAAAAGACAAATTCGGGACTGCGGTAAAAGCGAGCACATTGGTTGATATAACCAGTGTGATAGACACCAAAGAAAAAATGCTTTGCTGTCACGAAAGTCAGCGTAATTGGCTTTTGAAGCATCACGGTATGGATGATTATGTTGGCGCGATGAAGTCACTTGGTGAAAAAAGAAGCCGCCAGGTCGGCTGCAGGTATGCTGAGGGCTTCAGGCAGCATTTAGGGCATGCGTATCCGCAGGACAATATCCTGAAAGCAGAGCTGGGTGATATAGTATATACACTGTAGTTGTATTTACAGCGTCAGGTGCAGACTGCAAAAGATAAGAAAAGGAGAGAGAAGATGAGCAGAAAAGTTAGTATTCTGGCTCCTGAATGGTGGGATTATACAACGCTTGACGACCGGATTCTCAATGATGCAGCCAAACTTACAGTTGAAGATATGGCGGACTTGAGCAGGGAGGGTTTTAAGGTTGTGTTTTATGATACTCTTGAGGATTTTTATCTTGCGGAGGCCTTAGAGTACATTACGGCGTGGAAACAGGCGACAGCCGATAATCCTGTGGGTATTTGCGGACCGATTGGGCCGACCGAGCAGCTTCCACTTGTCGCGCGGATTGTGAATGAATTGAAGCTGAACCTCAAAAATGCCCATTTCTGGGGAATGGATGAATGGTATATGAACGGCAGGGAGGTGCCGCGGACGCATCCGTTATCTTTTGCTAAGGCGGATATGGAGCGTTGCTTTGACCGAATTGACGATGAACTGAAAATGCTTGAATCTAACATTCATTTTCCGAGGGCTGATACCAGGGACTACATAAAGAGCTGGGAAGGTGTTCGCTGTGCGGTTATGCAGGGTGGCCAGGGTGAAGTAAAGCACTGGGCGTTTAATGACCCTCTCAAGCGGGAAGGAAAATATAAAAATGAGCCGCCAACACCACAGGAGTATCGCCAACTGGCGACGCGCGTTGTGGATTTGCACCCTGTTACTATTATGCAGAATGCGCGGACCAGCGGCGGCGGGGTGGTCACGAATGTGCCGACCAAAGCAATTACAGTTGGGCCTGTCCAGACATGGAAAGCAGAGAAGGTCTCGATATGGCATGCAGGAATGCACGACAACCCATTCGGGATGAGATTGACTACGTTTATGATAGGTAAGAAAATCCCGGACAGTTCGGTGCCGATGTCACTTTTGGCAGAGCACCCTGATGTCCAGTTTAATTTTTACAGGCCGGCCATAGGCACCTGCGAGGCACAGATGCATTAAGACAGTGTGGTTATGGTATTTCGTGGAAGTGATATATGGCTACAGATGTATTGATTCTGAATACGGCGGTGACGGATTTGAGAAGGCAGGACTTTGAATTTGCCGATGCGCTGGTGGGCAAAGGGGGCCTGGCCAAGTGCAAAACCGAAGATATGCCGAATTACTCTCAACGGCAGTTGAGAGATTGGTGTGAACAGGGTTTTGCTACCGCAGGGGGACCCGGCAATTCAGCTCCTCTGATTGCAAGAACAGGTTTGAGGGTTGCCATTGGGGTTAACCTCGGCAAGGGTGATTATGATGGATTAGATGCTCAGGGCAGATTTTTCTATGATGTGATGACCGCCAATGGTATCGATATGTCGGCGACTTTTATACATCCGGATTTGCCCACGGGGACTACATTCATTCATAGCACAACGGGGGAAGATA
>Ga0315280_10012793_pt1 | contig 10078 bp, 10 predicted proteins | sample YL17G06_40_MG_FD_203697 | JGI IMG/M metagenome (GOLD analysis project Ga0315280, IMG submission 203697) | Sediment microbial communities from Yellowstone Lake, YNP, Wyoming, USA - YL17G06_40 | ecosystem: Environmental > Aquatic > Freshwater > Lake > Sediment | place: USA: Wyoming | collected...
CTGTACACGACCACCGGCACGGAAAACTTCTCCGCCAGGCCGGCGCCCGCCCTGCCTCCAGCCGGCCTCCGTGTGCCGGATGCCGCATCCTTGCCGCCCGGGACCCCCCGGACAAGGAATCTGGATACCAGCGGATTGCCGGGCAGGAGGCGGGGCAGCAGGATCAACGCCCCGGCGGCCAGGACCACAACGACCACGACGATAGCGATAAGCGCCTTGGTTCCCTTTTTCATGATACTTCTCCCCGCTGGAGCTTTAGAACTCCGCCACGCCGGCGAGGTCCATCAGCTCCAGGATATTCTGGTTGTGCTCGAAGATCGCCTGGGCATAGGCCAACTGGGCCCCGTTCAGGCCCAGCTGGGCGTCCTTGAGGTCGATGCTGGAGATGTAGCCGCCCAGGTACTGCTGCTCCGCCGACTCGTACAGCCTCTGGGCCAGCTCCACGCTCTTCCTGCCCGAGGCGATCTTGGCCTCCTGCTCGGCGACCTTGAGCAGGCCGCTTTCCACCGCGATGCGCACGCCGCTCTCCAGGCTCTGGTACTGCAGCCTCAAGTTTTCCAGCTGCAGCGCCGACTTGCGGATCGCGGCGCTCTCCTTGCTCCAGGGCAGGTAGGCGGACACTGGCACGCTCAAGGAGAGCCCCGCGGTCAGGCTGCCGTCCCAGGCATCGGCGCTGAAATACTCGTTGGCCCCGGTGGCGGCATCGAACCCGCTCGCCAGCTGGTAGCTCACGAACCCGGCCAGGGTGGGCTTGTTCAGGCTGCGGTTGAGCCTCTCCTGGGCCGCCACGATATCCATTCCCTTGCGGAAGCTCAGGAGCTCGTACTTGCGGGCCAGGGCCAGCTCCAAAAGCCCCTTGCGCTCGAGCTTCACCTGCAGGGGCTCCAGGGCCCCCAGCAGCTCGAAGCTGAACTCCTCCTCCTTGATGCCCAGGGTGTTCCTCACGTTCAGCAGCGCGATGCGCACGGCATTGCGGGAGGAGATGACCGTGGCCCGGTAGCTCTCCAGGTCCGATTCCGCCCGCAACACCTCATAGTCGGCCACCAGCCCCGCCTCATAGCGCTTCTGGGCCACCTCCAGGGCGTCCTGCTTCCGGCCCAGGGTCTGCTCGTTGATGGCCAGAACCTCGGTGGCCAGCAGGTAGGCGTAATAGGCTCTCTTGATCAGGACTACAGTTTTGCGGGTCTCTTCGGCCAGGTCCAAGCCAGCCTGGGCCACCCCTTCCTCGGCCAGCTTCACCCCAGCCTTCAGCTTGCCGAAGGTATAGAGGGTCTGGCTCAGGTTGGCCGACAGCGACAGCGGGTCGGTGGCCGCCAGGTAGTAGGTCACGGGCCCGACCTCCTGGGTCGGCTGCGGGAACAGGTGGCTATAAGTCAGGCTGGCCGAGATCGAAGGATAGTAGCCGGAGCGGGCGGCGGCCAGGTCCTGCTTGGCGGCCTCCAGGGCCAAAGCCTTGGACTTGATGGAGGCGCTGTTCTGCAGGCCGTAAGCGATGGCCTGTTCCAGGGTGAAGCGGTAGGTTTCGGCCCCCGCCGCCGCGGCCGCCAGCACTACAGCCGCCAAAACAGTGGCCGCGAGGCGCTTCATGAGCCGCCTCCCCCTTCCCGGGAGGAAGATATGCCTTCGGTTAATATTTTCATTATCGTATCGGCTACACGCTCCGGGTCCTCCACCGGCGCTTTGGGCTCCGGCTCCGCCAGCCCGAAGCGGCTGAGCGACTGGCTGGCCTGGTTGACCATCCCGAGAAAGCTGAGGGCGATGCGCTGCGATTCGAGGTCCCGGCGGATTTCGCCCTGGCGCTTGCCCTCCTCGACCAGCCTGGAAAGGTAGGCGATGAGCAGGGCCCGTTTTTGCTGCATCGGCGCTATCAACCTCTTGTGCAGGTTGGCCAGCCCAGGGGTGAAGAGGTCCGCAAACAGGCGGAGAGTGTCCCGGTTGCGGGCGAAGAAGGCCAGCTGGCAGCAGGCGAAGGCGCGCAGCTTTTGCACGCCTGGCGGCTGCCGCTCCACCTGCTGCAGGAGGTCGGCCTGCAGGCTTTCCAAAACGTATAACACGGTCTGCAGGTACAGGGCTTCCTTGTCCTTGAAATACAGATAGAGGGTCCCTTTGGCCAGGCCGGCCTTGCGGGCTACCTCCTCCAGGGCCGTGGTCTCGTAGCCCTTGCGGGCGAAGACCTGGCTGGCGGCCAGCAGGATGCCGGTTCGCTTCTCCTCCCTGGCGGAAGTCCTCTGGCTCATCGTGCGGGGCTGCACCGCGCCTCCTTTACTGACTGAACAGTCAGTCAGCAAACTATCGGTATCGCGCCCGAATGTCAAGCCCGGTCGGGGCTGCCCGGTCGGGGCTACCCTTTAGCCTGGTGCTTTACCTATCCGGGCGGTTTCCCTATAATCAGGCCCGAGGTTTTGCCATGAAGATCCCATTACGAAGCGATACGACGACTCAGGGCCGGCGAATGGCCGGGGCGAGGAGCCTCTGGCGGGCCAACGGGATGAAAGAGGAGCAGCTGGGCCGGCCCATCATCGGCATCGCCAACTCCTTCACCCAGATGGTGCCCGGGCACGTGCACCTGCACGCGATCGGCCAGCGGGTCAAGGCCATCATCGAGCAGCAGGGCTGCTTCGCGGCCGAGTTCAACACCATCGCCATCGACGACGGCATCGCCATGGGCCACGAGGGCATGCTGTACAGCCTGCCCTCCCGCGAGCTCATCGCCGACAGCGTGGAGTACATGGCCAACGCCCATTGCGTGGACGCCCTGGTCTGCATCTCCAACTGCGACAAGATCACCCCGGGCATGCTCATGGCGGTCATGCGCCTGAATATTCCGGCGGTCTTCGTCTCCGGGGGCCCCATGGAAGCGGGGGTGCGCGGCGAGCGGCGCTACGACCTGATCGACGCCATGGTCATGGCCGCCGACGAGTCGGTATCCGACCAGGAGATCGCCGCCATCGAGCTGGTGGCCTGCCCTACCTGCGGGAGCTGCTCCGGGATGTTCACCGCCAACTCGATGAACTGCCTCAACGAGGCCCTGGGCATGGCGCTGCCCGGAAACGGCACGGTGGTGGCCACCCACCGCAAGCGCCTGGAGCTGTTCGAGAAAGCCGCGGTCCGGATCGTGGCGCTGGCCCGCCTCTACTACGAGCAGGGCGACGCGACGCTCCTGCCCCGCTCGATCGCCGGCAAGCAGGCCTTCCTGAACGCCATGGCCCTGGACATCGCCATGGGCGGCTCCACCAATACGGTCCTGCACCTGCTGGCCATCGCCCGGGAGGCCGGGGTGGACTTCACGATGCGCGACATTGATGCCCTGTCCCGCCGGATCCCCTGCGTCTGCAAGGTGGCGCCCAGCTCTTCATACCACGTCGAAGACGTGAACCGGGCCGGGGGGATCCTGGGCATCATGGGCGAGCTCGAGCGCGCCGGGCTCATCGACCCGGCGGTCCGGCGAGTCGACGGGCTCACCCTGGGCCAGGCCATCGAGCGCTGGGACCCGCGCTCGCCCCAGGCCGGCCCTGAAGCCCAGGAGCTGTACCGCGCCGCCCCGGGCGGGCAGGCCGGAAACCTCAGCCTGGGTTCCCAGGAGCGGCGCTTCGAAAGCCTGGACCTGGACCGCGAGAAGGGCTGCATCCGCGACGTGGCCCACGCCTACGACCCGGAAGGCGGGCTGGCCGTGCTGTTCGGGAACCTGGCCGAGCGCGGCTGCATCGTCAAGACCGCCGGGGTCGACCCTTCGATCTTCAAGTTCCGCGGGCCGGCCAGGGTCTTCGACTCCCAGGAGCAGGCCTCCGAGGGGATCCTGGGGGGAGCGGTCAAGGCCGGGGAGGTGGTCGTCATCCGCTACGAGGGGCCCAAGGGCGGCCCGGGCATGCAGGAGATGCTCTACCCCACCTCCTACCTCAAGAGCCGGCATCTGGGCAAGGAGTGCGCCCTGCTCACCGACGGCAGGTTCTCCGGCGGCACCTCGGGCCTGTCCATCGGCCATGTCTCCCCCGAAGCGGCATCCGGCGGCCTCATCGCCCTGGTCCGGGACGGGGATCCGATCGCCATCGATATCCCCGCCCGAAAGATCGAACTCGAGCTGCCCGCCAAAGAGCTACAGCGCCGGCGCAAGCATGAAGAGGCCCGCGGCAAGGCGGCGTACACTCCGGCCAAGCGGCAGCGGGTGGTGAGCCCCGCGCTGAAGGCTTACGCTCTGTGGGCCGCTTCGGCCGACATGGGGGCCGTGCGCATCCTGCCGGGCGAGGAGCGGTAGGGCGGGCCCGCTTGCGCCGATGCGCAAGGATCAGAATCGGACGCCGCCTGGCTGAAGCACGCTCCGGACACCGGCTTGACCGCCGTAGACCTGGTGCCGCCTCTGTTCATCTTCGCCATCGGGTTGACCTACCCTCTTATAGCCTGCATGAGGTCGCAGCGTGAAGGCTGGAGGCGGGCCGCCGAGCATTTCGTGCGGCGCTACCTGGTGCTGATCGGTATCGGGGCTTTGATGTCGGCGCTGTTCAGCTGGTACGGGGTGTGCGCCGCCCCGGTGGTCTGGGTTACGCAGTAGCCTACCAGGCTTCCGCCCTCATCGAGCAGCCGGCAAAGCCCCTCCCAGTAATCGTTGGCCGGATTGGGATTGAAGTCTTCCGAGTGCATCGGCTCCACCCGGTAGCGGCCACCCTTCACGGGCAGCTCCAGCCGCCAGCCCAGACCGTAACGCTGCCCGCCCCGCTCCAGCCAGCGCTCGACCGTATATTCAAAATTGGATAATGTGAAAGGCGCCCCACTGCCGATCGAACCAGCTCCATCCGCTCACCTCGCGGCGGACCGCCTCCCGCCCGTCGGCCGAACAGCTCAGCCAGCCCGAGGTCTGCAGGCGAACCAGCGAGTAGTAGTAGCTCGCCTGCTTCGGATCTTCGGGGTGGCCCATGGAGATGAGGCCATCCCGGCCGTGCCAAACCGCCGGCTCGGAAAAGGACAGATTCAGGCCGAAGGAGAGTCTCTTGCCGGCGCCCAGCGCCCGCAGGGAATCGGGCCGCAGCTCGATGCCGCTTTGCTCGAACACGATCCGGTCGCCCTCGGCATGCGCCCCCTGCGCCGCCAGGGACACGTACTGCTCGAAGATGTGGTTCTTGGTATCGTAATCGGTGCAGGCCAGGTGGAGCATGCACACCGGAGAAGGCTTGAGATCCAAATGGAAAATCGTGATCTGGACCAGGTACGGCGGGCCTTCGTCGGCCTGGAACACGCCGGTCAGGTACCACCACTCCATGGCTCCCCGGTGCAGTCTCCACTCCTCGGCTGCGGTCCCGTGCTGACGGGGGTCGCAGGGCGGAAGGTCCCGCCGCAGCGTGGCGCAGCCGCCCAGCAGCGCGAGCAAAATCGCCGCAGTTATCATCACCTTCCGGAGCCTGGAACGCTTCATGGACGCCCGGCCTGCTCTGCTTCAGCCGGCAAATCTTAGCACGGGCGCCCTGCCCCGGCAACGCGGAGGAGCAATACGGGGAGCGGGTTGAACGCGGCCGCTGCGGCAGGTATGCTGGAGCCTATGCCTAATTGGAAACCCGAGCATCTTGGCGAGCACACCTGGCTTCTGGCCACAGGGGTGAACGTGGGCTTGTGGGAGAGTCCGGAGGGTGTGGTGCTGATCGACAGCGGCGGTGACAAGGAATCCGGCCGGCAGATCCGCCAGGCTCTGGAGGAGCACGGGTGGATCCTGCGCCTGATCGTCAACACCCACTCCAACGCCGACCATGTGGGCGGCAACGCCTATCTGCAAAAACATACCGGCTGCCGGATCGCCTCCACGCGCCTGGAGTCGGCCTTTATCACCGACCCCGTTCTGGAGCCCTCGTTCCTGTGGGGGGCCCTGCCCTTTCGGGAGCTGCGGGGCAAGTTCCTGGAGGCCAAACCCTCGGTGGTGGACCTGATCCTCCCGGAGTCCGGGCCCATCCCGGGCACGGCCCTGGAGGCGGTGCCGCTTCCGGGGCACTTCCTGCAGATGCTCGGGGTGCTGAGCCCGGATGGGGTGCTCTTCGCCGGGGACGCCCTGTTCGGCGAGGAGATCCTGGCCAAGCACCCGGTGTTTTTCCTGTACGACGTGGCCGCTCACTTGAGCAGCCTCGAGCGGCTGGAAAGCCTGGCGGTCCGGTGGGTCGTGCCAGGGCACGGCCGGCCCGTATCAGAAGTCGGGGCGCTGGTGGCCGCCAACCGCGCCGCACTCCAGCGCACGGCCGAGGCGGTCAGCTCGTTCTGCTCGCGCCCGAGCGGCTTCGAGGAGATCCTGGCCGAGCTCTGCCGTCAGTTCGGCATCGAGCTGGACGCCAGCCAATACGTGCTGGTAGGGGGCACGCTGCGGGCTTATTTGACCTGGCTGTGCGATCGGGGGGTTTTAAGCCCGTCCTTCGAAGGGGGCCGGATGCTCTGGCGCGCGGACTGACCTGCCCCGGCGGCCTGCATCCCGAGGCGACTGCTGCGGTCACACCTCCATGCCGTAGCGGTGAGCCTTGTGCGTGGGATAGAGCGCCACCTGCGGAATGGTGACCTCGGGCGGCCTGGTCGCGATGTAGAGGGCCATCTCGGCGACGTGTTCCGCGTCGATGCAGCTCGCGTAGATCCCTTCCCTGCGTTCCTTTTCGTCGAGCCATCCTTCGAGATAGGCCGGGATCGTCCCGTCGTAGAGGCCCTTGTCGATGATCTCCGTCATGGGGGTCCTGACGTGTGACGGGTTGATCACCGTCACCCCGATGCGCTTGTCTTTGCCCTCCAACAGGATGTTCTTGCTCAGCCCCATCATCCCGTGCTTCGACGCGCGGTAAGGGCTGTGGCCCGGGCCGGAAGCCAGCCTGGCAGAAGTGGAGCCCATGTTGATGATCCTCCCTCCGCCCCGCCCCTCCATGATCCTGAACGCCTCCCGGCAGCACAGGAACACCGCGGTGAGGTTGGGGCCGATGGTCTTGTTCCATTCCTCGAGGGTCACCTGGCTGATGGGCGGCGAGAGGGAATCCCGGCCGGCGCTGTTCACCAGGATGTCCAGCCTTCCCCATTGCGCCACCGCCTCCTGAAAAAAAGCGATCACCGACGCTTCATCCGTCACGTCCGCGCACACGCTCCTGCAGGAGCCGCCTTTGGAAGCGATCTCGGCTTGCACCTGCGCGAGGCGTTGCGCATTGATGTCCACGATGAGCAGCCTGCATCCGTTGGCGGCGTAGAGCTTGGCCACGGCCTCCCCGATGCCGGAAGCGCCTCCCGTCACGATGGCGACCTTGCCTTCGAGCCTTTTTTCCTGGTTTTCTGCGGCCATGATGGATATGGAATCAAAGCTGCCAGCAGGCGTCAAGCGCGGGCTTGACGGCGCGCATCGGGCTCGCCGACATTTCGGTTGTTCGGTCGTAAGCCTCTCGAGAAAACCGGCCAAGGAGATCTCGCTGTTCCACTCCGATGCGGATCCATGCCGTGATCACCGAGCCGGAAAAGGAGCGCCAGACCCTACGCCATCTGGCGAAGATCAGCCGCTCACCGCCGGGGTCTGACTCAGCTTCGTTGAACAAGCAATCCGTCTCCCTTCCTGCGCCGGGGAGCCACTCTGCCCGCGCTTTCTGTGGCCGATTCGGAACCTGGCGGTACGCTGCCGCCTTGAGGCCGGAAGAGGTCACGTTAAAGATTGAGCAGGCGCGGTGAGGTCCCGTGGGATGCCCTGCCCCGGCGGCTGGCGCCGCTAGGCTAGGCCAGGACCTCCCGGCTGCGCCCAGCCTTTCGTTCCGCCTCCTCCTCGAGAAAGAAGCGCAGGACGGTCCTGCCGGCTACGATCCGGTCGCCGTAGTGCAAAATCACTGAGGCCGTAACGCGTTTGGTGTTCAAATAGGTGGAGTTCTTCGAGTCCAGGTCTTCAATCGTGAAGTCCCCCTCACCGGCGGGGCTCACCCGGAAGTGCCGCCGGCTGAGCAGCGGGTCCTCGAGGACCAGGTCGCAGCCGGTCTGCCGGCCGACCACGATCGGCGAGGAAGCCACGATGCAGGATCGGCCGAGCTGCGGCCCGGAAACCACGACCAGCAGGGCCCTGCGGCCCAGAAGGCCTGTAGCCCGGTAACCTCGCTTGTCCGCATCGGCTAGGGTACCGCCATCGATCTGGAGGTTTTCGTCCATCGACTCCCGATTATGGATGATAGGGCCGGGGAAAGTCTATAATACCCTTATGCAAGGCAAGCAGGTAAGGATGAACGAGGGACACCTCGAGGTGCCCGACTCGCCCATCATCCCGTTCATCGAAGGGGATGGGACCGGCCCCGACATCTGGGCGGCCTCGGCGCGCGTCTTCGATGCGGCGGTCGACCAAGCGTACGGCGGAAGGCGGCGCATCGTCTGGAAGGAGGTGCTGGCCGGCGAGAAAGCGCACACCCGCACCGGCGACTGGCTGCCCAAAGAGACGGTGGAGGCCATCGCCGGGCACCTGGTGGCCATCAAGGGCCCCCTCACCACCCCGGTGGGGGGAGGCTTCCGCAGCCTGAACGTGACGCTGCGGCAGACTCTGGACCTTTACGTGTGCCTGCGCCCGGTGCGCTGGTTCGAAGGGGTGCCCAGCCCGGTCAAACACCCCGAGCGGGTGAACATGGTGATCTTCCGCGAGAACACCGAGGACGTGTACGCGGGTCTAGAGCTGGAGTCGGGGAGCCCGGAAGCGGAGAGGTTGGCGGAGTTCTGCCGGCAGAGCTTCGGCTGGAAAATCCGAGCCGGTAGCGGGCTGGGCCTGAAGCCGGTGAGCAGGACCGGCAGCGAGAGGCTCATCCGGGCGGCCATCCGCTACGCCCTCCGGCAAGGCAGTTCCAGCGTCACCCTGGTGCACAAGGGCAACATCCAGAAGTTCACCGAGGGGGCCTTCCAGAAGTGGGGTTACCGGCTGGCCAAGGCGGAGTTCGGCGCTCAAACCGTGAGCTGGGAGGAATGCGGGGGCAAGCCTCCGGCCGGCAAGCTGCTGATCAAGGACGCCATCGCGGACAACTTCCTGCAGCAGATCCTGACGCGTCCGGAGGAGTTCGACGTGATCGCCACCACCAACCTGAACGGCGACTACATCTCGGACGCCCTGGCCGCCCAGGTGGGCGGGATCGGCATCGCCCCGGGGGGAAACATCAACTACGAGAGCGGGCACGCCGTGTTCGAAGCCACGCACGGCACCGCCCCCAAGTATGCCGGGATGGACAAGGTGAACCCCGGTTCGCTGCTCCTGAGCGGGGAGATGATGCTGCGCTACCTGGGATGGGAGGAGGCCGCCGAGCTCATCGTGAAGGGCCTGGAGCGGACGATCGGCCAAAAGGTGGTGACCTACGACCTGGCCCGTCTGATGACGGGGGCCAGGGAGGTAAAGACCAGCGAGTTCGCCAGCGCCCTCATCGAGAACATGGGCGGCGGGCCGCCGTCCTCACGGCAGGGCGGATAGCCTGGCATAGTGCCTGCGGAAGGAGGGGTAGAGGCTCTTGTAGAGCCTGAAGTGCTTCTGGTAGGTGCGCCGCATGCTCCTGTCGGGCTTGACCTGCTTGTCGAAACGCACCAGGCGCTGGCAGGCCTCCTGCACGGTGCAGAACTCCTTGCAGCCCACCAGGGAAAGGATGGCGGCGCCGTAGGCGGCGCCCCCCTCGTCGGTCGTGGAAAGATGGATGCTTTGCCCGCTCACGCTGGCCTGGATCTGGGCCCAGAGGCTGGACTTCATCCCGCCCCCGGTGCCCCGGATCTGCTTGGTCTCCACGCCCAAGCCCCGCATGATGTCCAGGCAGTCCCGGAAGCTGAAGGCCACCCCCTCCATCACCGCTCGGGCGGCGTGGGCCAGGCCGTGGCCGGAATGCAGGCCGAAGAAGACCCCCCGGGCGTTCGGGTCCTGGTGGGGATGCCGCTCGCCCGACAGGTAGGGCAGGAAGAACAGCTTGTCGCTGCCCGCGGGGACGGAGCGTGCCTTCTCTTCGATGATCGAAAAGACATTGGCGCCTCTTTGCTCCGCCTCGTAGCGCTCCCAGGCGGCGAAGGTCTGCTGGAACCAACTGAGCGAAGCCGCGGCCGAGTTGGTCACCCCCAGAAGCGCCCATCGGTCGGGCACCGCGTGGCAGAA
>Ga0315280_10012794_pt1 | contig 10078 bp, 14 predicted proteins | sample YL17G06_40_MG_FD_203697 | JGI IMG/M metagenome (GOLD analysis project Ga0315280, IMG submission 203697) | Sediment microbial communities from Yellowstone Lake, YNP, Wyoming, USA - YL17G06_40 | ecosystem: Environmental > Aquatic > Freshwater > Lake > Sediment | place: USA: Wyoming | collected...
AGGATCAGCCTAAAGGCGAATTCTACGCGGGCGTGGACTTCGGCAAACAACGGGACTACAGTGTCGTCTTAATCGTCGAAAAAACAGCAAACCTCCTGCGTCTGGTGCATGCTCACCGTTTCCCCTTGAACACTGAATACGCAAGCGTAATAGGCTACGTGAAGAGCCTGTGTGACCGCTGGCAGACTGTAAGAGCTATTAACGCCGATGTCACCGGCGTCGGCAACTACATCGTCGAGGACATGGTTAGAAGCGGCATACAAAACGTTGCGGGGATCACGTTCACAGTTCAGTCAAAAGAGGAAATGGCAACGATCCTTCGTGAGAAGATGCGCAGTGGCGAGATGAAGATTCCCTATGCTCCAGTCATGAAAAGAGGAGACGTCGAATTGACAGCTGAACTGAACGTCGAAAAACATGAACTCATGAAAACTGGCCACATCAAATTCAGCCATCCTGAAGGGGGCCATGATGATATTTTCTGGAGCGCAGCTCTAGCCGTTTATGCAGCCGTTCAAACTCCACTCCCAGGAACAGGCGCCGTAATGCTTCCACATTGAGAAAGGCCCCAAGAATGAGCCCCGAAGCCTGCGCCAAGTTACAGGAAAGAGTGCTCCCGTTCCGCAGGTTCACTTCTTGATCCGCGTGACTTTGAATTTGACGCCACCATCTCCACACCTTAGCTCAGTGACCTTGCTCATCCAGTCGCTCTCTGACAATTCTCTTGAGAGAGGCGTAAGATAGGGCATAAGAGAGCTCAATGCATAAAGGCAAACGTTGGTCGACTCCTTCATGTCAATGCTTGCATCATCTACCACTATCTTGTCACCAACTCTGTAGTTTGCCGCACATTTTTGTAAGACTTGAACAACTTCAAGCACTAATCTATACATGCAGACACACCCAGCTAACAGTTGCAGGCTTGATAATATGCCTTGCTTTGAGGGCCTCGCACTCTTTAGAGGGCACGGAACATGGAGTGCACAGAAGTCAACAAGACAAATGAAACGGAGAGACAAATCAAGTATATCGTGCGTTGTATCAACGCCATGGTTACGCGCGTTCAGAATTCAAAAAGCAATCGCGAACTAAAGCAGATTCTCTCGCAAAATGAGAACAAAATACAGCGGTTTTGATGGTAGCCCGGGAGAGATTCGAACTCTCGTCAGCGGCTCCAGAGGCCGCCATGTTTGACCACTGCACCACCGGGCTTTGTTCCATCTAGGTAAACACTGAGATTCTTCATAATAACTTTAATGCTGAACGGTGAAGGGAAAAGATATTGATTTATTTCTGCTCTTGTTCTGCGTCCTTAACACAGTGACATTCCTGAGCGTTCTGGATCCAATCTTCACAATGCCACAGAGTCTGAACAATCGCATCCTTGTTCCTCAAGAACCGTCTCGTACAGAATACTCGACCAGGATACTCGTAGGCGTTGTGGCTTGTACAGTTGCCGCAGAACTTTTCCGAATCCGTGGCCCTCACTTTCCTCGTTTTTCGATGGCCTCCTTGAAACCTGCGTTTTTCCTGCGCGGTCTGCGCTTGAAGTTCTTACCCAGTCTTTCAACGACTGAAGCCACCATCAGCGGGAAAGCTATCATGGCGTCTGCTGGAACCATGATCTTGTCTGCTGCACCCTTCAGTTTTCCCCAGCTTACCGTCTCCTCCAGAGTTGAGCCTGACAGTCCGCCTGTCTCCGCCCGATCCATCGTAACGACTACAGCGTAGTCTATGCCTGACTTGGTGGCAAGGGCAGCTGACTGTATAGTGTTTCTTGGCACGCCGCCGCCTAGAACGATCATCCCGTTCCTCTCGGATTCCCTACAGATCCCTATTATCTCAGGCACATCCTTGAAGGCATCCACCACAAGCGTGTTCTTGAAATCCCTCCGCGACGCATGAAGGTTGTAGATGTAACCAAACTCTGAATCGCGCACAGCAGGCATAAAAACCGGCGCTTGGGCCTCGTACGCAGCGCGCAATACTGAGTCAGGGTCCTTCAGCCTTTTGCCCAGTTCCCAAGCAAACTCTCGTGACGATAACCTTTTTCCACGATACTCATCAGATATTTGATCGTACATTTCCGTAAGCTTCATGTCCAGCTTTATAAAATCCTCCTCAGGGACAAATAAGTCGTAGATCCTGTACGTGTGGTACTTGTAGAGCAAAAAGTCGTCGACAGCCCAATGCCCTTTGTAGTGGTGGCCACCCAAAGCTTCAATTGCGTCGTGAACCATGTTTGCCCCAGTCGTCACGAGGACGTCTATGCGGTTTTCGCGCAACGAGTCCGCAACGAGTGAACGCATGCCTGCTGGAACCAAAGCACCTGCCAGCGCTAAGAACACGGTACATTCGTCATCCCGAAGCATTCTCTCGTAGATGTCACACGCTGTCGAAAGCCTTCCCGCACCGAAAGACCCAGAATTTCCAAACTGCCGAATAAGCTCATCGACAGTGAGTCGACCGTTGATTTTTATGTGCTTCACCGGCTCGTTCAGAATGTCTGTTCGCCGCAACAAATCACACGCTCGGAATTCCACTCTTTAGCTGGCCGAGAACAAATATTTTTCTATAACCACACGTGCAAAAGACACTCTCAGAAACAGAGAGGGAAAAAATCGCTTCGTTTTCCAAAGCCAAAGACTGAAGCAGAGACTTTTGAAAAGAACTATAGCAGCGAAGTTTGACTTGATCTTTTCTCTTGTGTCCACAACGACTTCGAACTTCTCAGCCACCGGTGGCCCTCTAAGTCGATCGGACACGTGCCGCGGATAACCCTGATCTCATTACTCTGTTCAACAGTAGAAACGTCCACTTTCGCCGTGTTCTTCCTCTTCTTGAGGAATTCCGCGGCTGTCTGCTGAGCGGACTGAACTGGATTGAAGGCGAAATCCAATAGGCATCGAACTTGCTATGAATGCCTTCAGGATTCTCATTTCATGGCAGGCGTGAGCTATTTTACCACCAACACAGGACAGTGCACGTGGTGTATTACGCCGTCAGTCACACTCCCCAAAAGTATCTCTCTAATGTGGCTTATACCTCTGGCACCTATCACGATCAGGTCGAAATTGCCTTCGGTCGCAACCCTGACGATCTCTTCGACGGCATGTCCTTCCACAAGCTTCTTTTCAACTTGAACTTTTTCAGCCTTGACTTTTTCCTCACCGTCTCTCAGAATCCTATTCCCAAATCCTCGAGCTGCTTCAGCTATTCTGGAAACCTCAGCGCCCGTCAAGATCGGAATGCTGGGAGAGCCCAGCGTGGTCGGTTCGGGCAGCATGATGGGCTGGATTGAAACAGAATATACGTGGATCAGTGTTATTTTTCCTGAGAATTTCTTCGCTATTTCTGTCGCCCTTTCTAGCGCCTTGAGAGAATGTTCGGATCCGTCTAAGGGGACCAGAATTTTATTGAACAAACTCGATGCACCTTTCACCGATAACTGCTATTCTTCCCAGATATAACCTTAAGCCATTCAAGACATGATACTAAAAGCATAATGATAGAAGCCAGTGCTGCTAACGCAATTTGCATGACTTGAGGCATTTGAAGAAGACTTGAATGGTAGCGTCTATAGCAGAGAAAGGTCTATGGTTTTGACTTTTCCTTTTGGATCTATAATGACTTCAAATTTTTCAGCCCACGGATGTCCTTCCATGTCAATGGGGCACGTACCCCTGACTATCCAGTCTTCCTGGTGTCGTTCAACAATGTTGACTTCTACTTTCTCCGTGTTCTTTCTTTTCTTAATGGTATCAACGGCTACCTGTACGGCGATCTGCTCTGAGACGTCAGTGTTCATTTCTTCATCCACCGTTCTTCGTCGTTCATATTCGACTGGGGAAGAGATTAAAAGTTATGAATGGAAAATCTTTAGCGCAGCTAAACGATTTTGCGACTGCCTATTCACTATGATGCGATAGATTCAAATCACAAAACCTTTGCTTTCAAACTTGGACAACCAAGCGAGAAAAGAAGAACCATGGACGCAAAGAAGAGGATCATCTTACATTTGGACATGGATCATTTCTTCACAGCCGTCGAGGAAAGGGAAAGGCCTGAGCTTAAGGGTAGGCCAGTCATAGTGGGAGCCGACCCGAAAGAGGGAAAGGGCAGGGAGTCGTTTACACCTGCAATTATGAGGCAAGAGAATTCGGCGTTAGATCTGCCATGCCGATTTCAAGAGCTTGGAAACTTTGCCCCGGCGCTGTCTACCTGCCTCCTAACTATGAACTCTATACTAAGGTTTCAAACGAAATCATGTGTATCCTGCGAAAACATGCCGGCAAGTTTGAGCAGTGGGGCATAGACGAGGCCTTTCTGGACGTAACTCCAAAAGTCAGAGATTACGCTGAAGCCGAAGGCGTGGCTCAGCAAATAAAGGACGAGATCTACGAGAGACAAAAGCTCACATGTTCAATCGGCATAGGTCCCAACAAGCTTGTGGCAAAGATAGCAAGCGATCACAGGAAGCCAAATGGGCTCACGATCGTCAGAGAGCAAGAGGTTGAAGCATTCCTCGCGCCTCTGCCAGTACGTAAGCTTCTCTGGGTTGGACGGAAAACTGAGCAGAAACTGGCGACCATGGGAATCAAAACTATCGGAGATTTGGCTCATTATGACCCTGCAATCTTGGCCGAAGGCTTCGGCGTTGCTGGCACTCAATTCTATTTGATGTCTCACGGTATAGACAAGAGTGAAGTGGAAGAAAGAAGCCAAACCAAGTCTGTAAGTCGTGACATAACATTCGAAGAAGACACGTCGAATTTCGAGTTTGTCCTGAGCATTCTAGATGAGCTTTCGACAGAAATCATCAAGGATATCCAAGCTTATGGCTACTATTTCAGAACTATTACATTCAAGGTCCGCTATGAGAATTTCGAGACTCACACTCGCAGCAAGACTCTTCCTGTGATTACAAACAGTCTGCAAGATCTGCGAAAAACAGCCAGAGAGCTGATGCAGTACTATCTTCGGCAAGGCAGGAAGATACGGTTAATAGGGTTAAGAGTGTCAAATCTTGCTTCAGTCAAGGAACAGAAGACTTTGTTCTAATGGCAAAGAGGCTCCAGACAGTTCTTGCGCCGTTCCTCATTCTTGCTTCATGCTTGGGTATTTTTCTATTATTTTGGCATCAGCTATTTTGGCGATCATCGCGCTGGATATAAGGACGTATCTGACGCCTGTCAACTCGGCCAATTCTGCGGGCTTCTGATCCTGCGTGACAAGTAGCATCTTGTTGTTTTTTGCATAGTCGACGATGTCCTTGTCTTTTGCTCCCTTCAGCCCTGCATCTTGAGCTGTTAACACTTCCCAGCCTAGAGTCTCAAAGTATTCTTTCAAACCAGCGTACATCTCGTCAAGCAACAATCTCAACAATTTCACCGCGTTCTGGTCCTATTTCGTGTTGCCCAACTATTTATGAACTTTCTTCCGATCCCATGGGGTTTGTTAGAGCTTTCTTGCCGCTTGATCAACAATAGTTTTTAATAAGACCGCGAACCAAGTCTTTGCATTCTTGCAAAAGGGAAGAAGTGATGGCGAATAGTCAAGGCGTCAAAGTGGTGTTGACTGCTTCAGCAACAGAAATGAGCGACTACTACGATAATCCCTTCGTCGCCTTCGTTGCAGGCTTTGCCAAAGGCCCTGTGCCATTATGGCTTCTGAGAAAAACCCTTTATCCGCCAGTTGAACGCGATGGGACTGGAAGAGCAAAACGCGCACCGTATGGCCTGCGCAGAGTGGAAGCCCTGCTACTGGAGAACGGTTTTAGCGAGTCTGAGGTGGCAGTGGTTCACCCGGATGATTTGGATGCTTTCATAGGGCCAGAAACAAAAGTGGTCGGCATATCTTCGATGGATCCAACTGGAATGGGGTACGTAAGCAAAACGTATTCTTCTCTAGTTGGCGGCGGGGAACCCATGAACGCCATCGAGTTCAAAGAGCTTGTGAAACATCCGAGTCTTCGAAAGCACAGGCCCAAGGTAATCGTCGGCGGTTTTGGCTCATGGCAGCTGGAGAGGAAAAAAGTGGCTGAGCGTTGCGGCATAGACTGCGTGCTCATCGGGGGAGGGGCAGAGGCAATCGTAAAGGTTTTCAGAAAGGCCGTTAACGGCGAACAGTTGCCTCTAGTTCTTCGAACCGAGAATGATTCAACCGATGATGATGTGCCGCTGATCAGACATCCAGCCGTTCATGGAGCTATCGAAGTCTCTAGAGGGTGCGGTCGAAACTGCCAATTCTGCACGCCTACCATGCAAAGAAAGGTGGACGTACCATTGGAAAAGATTATGAAAGAAGTGGAGATTACAGCGAAGGATGGCCGCTCTAACATCACCCTGGTCACGGAGGACCTGTTTCTCTACGGAGCCAGAGACGAACGTTTCAAACCTAACAGAGAATCTGTGCTCAAGCTCCTGAGGAGTGTAGCCAGTTTTCCAGGAGTAAAGGGCATCCAGCCTTCTCACATGTCGCTGGCGCCTGTTGTCTGCGACCCAGGCATGGTCAAAGAAGCGGCTGAAATCCTGATTGACCACAACTGGTATTTTCACGGCGAGAAACGTATCGTGACTTCTGAAACTGGCATAGAAACAGGAAGCCTCAGACTAATGCGAAAATACATGGCGGGGAAGACGCTGCCGTTCAAACCAGAGCAGTGGAAAGAGGTTGTCAGTCAATCTTTCGGCATTTTGAACGATAATGATTGGTATCCGCTTGCTACTCTAATCATAGGGTTGCCCGAAGAGAATGAAGAAGACGTTGCCGAAACGCTTGAGCTAATGGACGACTTGAAGAACTTCAACGCGTTTTATGTACCGCTGTTTTTCGTTCCCTTGGAGAACTGTATGCTGATGAACAAGCGAGGAGCGGAGCTTGACTCTCTCTCAAGAATTCGCTGGGAGTTTCTGACTCGCTGTTGGGAATACAACGCCAGGATTTGGCGGGACACCTTCTTGGCCCATAGAATTCAAAATCCAATTTTCTTCAACCTTGTGAAGCGGATAGCGATACCCTACGCGGCCAAGATGGCGGGAATATACTATGGAATGAAACGTGGCAGCGAGATGGAGAACACCATCTGGAAAATGGCAACTGCCTAGTTTGATCTGAAAAAGTCTTGTCGAACACCATAAACGTGTGCAAGTTCAAGTCGCTCTCTAGTTTTCAATTGACTACTGTTCCGCAAGCGTTAAAAGTAATGCAATAGTTGTAATGAATCAAACGATAAGAAATTTGGTGAGTGAACCGACATGGTTGACAAGAGGATTGAAAAGCTTGCAGAGCTTTGCGTTCGTTACAGTGTCGACGTAAAGCCTGAGGAAAAGGTGGTCATACAAGGAAGTGTAGCAGCTGCACCGCTGATCACTGAAATCTATAAGGAATGCCTGCTTCGCGACGCTTACCCGTGGATAGTGGCCAACCTGTATATTGATTACGTGCTTTTCAAACATGCGAAAGAACATCAGCTCAAATATGTGTCGCCTTTTGATAGGTTCATCTATGAAAACGTGAACGTGAGAATAGCCATATTCTGTGAGCCCAATCCGAAGAGGCTGTCGAACATAGACCCTTCTGCAATAAGGACGTACAATGCTTCCAGGAGGGAGCTTAGAGATATCTCTGATGAGCGCGAGGCCAAAGGAAAATTCAGGTGGACCGGCTATCCGTTTCCGATAACTGATCAGGCTCAGGAAGCTGGGATGCCGCTTGCGGAGTATGAGGATTTCGTCTATAATAGCTGCTTGCTTGACGAGAAAGATTCAGTTGCGGCTTGGGAGGAGATCCACATGGAACAGAGGAAAATCTGCGATTTCCTGAGCACTGTAGAGAATATTCGAATAGCGGGCGAAGACACCGATTTGACGCTTAACGTGAAGGGCAGAAAATGGGTTAACGCGAGCGGGCAGAAAAACATGCCAGACGGGGAAGTGTTCACGGGCCCTGTTGAAAACTCTGCAAACGGCACAATAAGGTTCACTTTTCCTGGGGTCTACATGGGAAGAGAAGTTGAAGATATTACGCTTACTTTCAGGAATGGAAAAGTCGTCGACGCTTCCGCTGCCAAAGGCGAGGATTTGCTCAAGGAACTGATCAAGATTGAAGGTGCAGACCGCATTGGGGAAATTGCCGTGGGCACGAACTATGGCATAAACCGTTTCACGAAGAACATGCTTTTTGACGAGAAGATGGGCGGAACGATGCATATGGCGCTTGGGAACGGTTATGCTGAGACTGGGGCTTTGAACAGGTCAGCCATTCATTGGGACATACTTAAGGACATGAAGAAGGGTGGGGAAATGTACGCTGGCGGAAAGCTGTTCTACAAGAATGGTATGTTCCAGCTATAGATGATGTTTGGTAGTGTGCATCGTCCTTTGCATGTTGTCTTAGGTGCATTCTGGGTGTTGGCAGATCTATGTTTGCCTAGGCCGTAGTATGGATCTCGACACTTTTTCGGCAATAGTGTCACTTTCCGGGCAAGATCCAGCTTGAGGGTCTTATGAATGTCTTTGGCGATGTGCGACTATGTTAGCCGTTGGGTCACTTTGTATGGATCTTTCACCATGTGGTTGAGAGCCACGTCGCGAGGGCGTCATGATGTCGCGTTGCATGTGCATCTTTTAAGAGCTGAATGGGATAGCCAATGTTCTGGAAGTATGCGGAAGACGAGTGCAGAAGAGGTTTTTGATAAGTGCACAATGAAGATATGGCGCATGCAGAGCTGCAATCGGATTTTCAGAGGATCTGAGCAATATGGTTGACGGAAGGATGATCGTGTTTGCACCTCACCCCGACGGTGAGACGTCGGCGTGTGGTGGAGCTATCATAAGAAAGATCGAGAAGGCACCGATGTCTACGTAGTTCTCATGACAGATGGGCGTCATTCTCACGATGCCATAGTCGGCCTCAGAGATCCCCCGCCTGATGAAATCGCAAAGATTCGCTCGGTAGAGTCTAGCGGGGCCATGAAAGTGTTGGAATTCAATCCTAACAATCTGTTTCTGTTAGGGTTTGAAGACAGCGAGCTTAGAGAGCATGCGGTAAAGGCGGTAGAGAAGGCTGTTCAGATTCTGCGAGATGTTGATCCGGTCGAGATATACGTGCCGTAAAGAGATGACAAGAGTGAAGATCATCGTGCAACCTATGAAATCGTCGTGAATGGCATCAAAAAAGCCCATTTGCGTGCTACGCTGCACGAGTATCCTGTATGGAATCGGGAACCTCCGCAGTTTGGGCTAAAAGTGCTGTCAGTCGACATACAGGATCAGTTGCCGAGAGAATTAGAAGCCATCTCCATTTACAGAAGTCAGATTTCCAAGTAGTGTTGTCCGCCGAGAACGGAAAACCTGCAATCTGTGAAAAGCCTCTAGGACGCAACGCAGCCAATGGCACTCAACAGCTAAATCACTGCTTCTCCAGTTTTTCCATCAAATACGTGGATCTTTTCCTCGCTGAGAACAACCCAAGCCGACTGGCCGACTTTTACGTTTTCAGCAGGCGTTGTCACGGCTACAATGGAATAATCTCCAGCCGTTAGGTGACTATGGACTTCTCTTCCTATTGACTCGAACATTTCTACTTTCGCTTCTATGGCGTTTTCTTGATATCTGCCGGCTAGCCGGATGTCTTCGGGCCTGAAACCCAGCACAACTTCTGATGCTTGCGTCTCCTTCAGTTTCTCTTCTGTCCAGTCAGGGAGTTCAAACGTTGCAAATCCTAAGTCTATCGTCAAGTTCCCATCTTTCTTTGCAAGCTTGCCATTGAGCATGTTCATCGGAGGGCTTCCGATGAAACCTGCCACGAACGTGTTCTTGGGAACATCATACAGTTCAGTAGGAGTTGCAACTTGCTGTAAGATGCCGTCCTTCAGAACGGCCACTCTGTCCCCAAGACACATCGCTTCAACTTGATCATGCGTGACGTAGACTGTCGTTGTTCCCAATCTCTGATGTAGTTTTTTCAACTCAACTCTCATGTGCACTCTCAGTTTAGCATCGAGATTCGCAAGAGGCTCATCCATCAGGAAAATCTTCGGTTCTCTAACGATCGCCCTTCCCAACGCAACTCTTTG
>Ga0315280_10012795_pt1 | contig 10078 bp, 10 predicted proteins | sample YL17G06_40_MG_FD_203697 | JGI IMG/M metagenome (GOLD analysis project Ga0315280, IMG submission 203697) | Sediment microbial communities from Yellowstone Lake, YNP, Wyoming, USA - YL17G06_40 | ecosystem: Environmental > Aquatic > Freshwater > Lake > Sediment | place: USA: Wyoming | collected...
AACCAAGGGTCAATTCTGCAGCTTTCCGGACGGCCGTTTTCGCATCTTTTGATAACAAAAGGTTTGATCACGTCAAATGGGGCAATATTTTTTCTTCCGTTTTCGAGCGGAACCGGATATAGCCTATACCATTTACCGTCTTTATCGACACATGCAATACAGTAAGCCCACCGACCAAGCGTCCTGCTCCAAGCTGGTATTCCTGTTGCTAGAACAAACATGGGTTCAATATGTTGAGCCCAAACTGGTTCGCCGTTGCCTATTGATCACACCCTCTATTCATACGCGATTCAGGCCCGATTTTTTGAGAAGAAAGCGCATATCTACTCTTTGTCCTATTTCTCCAATCTAAACCTTATTACATAAACAAACTCATCTTCGTTCCATTTGCCATGTATACTTCGCCATACGTCTTTGAACTGAGCCAAGGTATACCCACCTTCTCTTCTTGCGTCATCTTCTGTGAATTCTCCCAAACGCTTTCTTTCAATCGAAGTTATGATTAGATCAGCAAAATGCGGTTCCCAAACGGCAGCGTGAATCTTTCCTCCAACCTTGACCTTAGGATCAGGAATCCCTTTCCTCGATGTCTGAGTCTTTTTTCCTTTGAGTATAGGTTCCATGTGACTGAGTCTGAAGGGAAGCTCATAAGGCGTCTCAACTACCTCTCTGATTAATGTTTTTACAGGTTTTTCAGGTTCCTTCGCAGCCCTTGAAATAACCTCCCTTGCTTCTCTTCTGTAGACAGGTCGTCCTGCAATTTCTCGCGCAACTTCTACTTGTCTGTCTCGGTCGTTGATGCGACGAGTGATAGACACTGCGGTATCCCAATCTATTTTCCCTGGTTCTCTGGGCACCCCTAGTTTGGGTGTTGGAGCCACCATTTGTTGTAATTCTAGAGGTGCTTCCACCAGTTGCAGCCAACTTCGTACAGTTGTGGATGAAACACCAATTTTCGCGGCAACCTTCTCTACGTTTGGGTAGGTTGTTGGGTATTTCTCCATTAGTTCTTTGCAGCATCGCCCTTTTTCGACGGCACTCAACTCGGCTCTTTGAATGTTTTCTATTAAGTTCAGTTCGACGACTTCCTCGTCGCTGTATTCTCGAATGATCGCACGGATAGTCTTGAGCCTAAGCTCTTTGGCTGCAGCAAATCGTCTTTCCCCAACGACAACTTCGTATTCACCGTTGCCAATTGGTCGCAGTATTATAGGCTGGAGAATACCAACTTCCCGGATGCTATCAGCCAACTGCCTAAGTTCTTCAGGATCTATATTGAGTCGTGGATTAAGCCTGCTATGGTGAATTCTGCCAAGATCGATATCCACGCCTGTTTCAGACATTCATAATCCCAATCTGATTTGAGCAAATCTTTCTAATAACAATTACTGGCTTTGGCTTTAGCGCGCGGCGCGAGAAGATGAAGTTATGATGTATAATTAGGTATCTAAAACTTTATAAGCTTAGATACCTATTTTTCCAAATCGGAGAGTATATGCGACTTCAGAGGCAGGTCTCCAGACAAGTTAATGGCAACGAATACGCAAAGTGGGCCATCATTATTCCTCCATCGCAGATAGAAGAACTTGGCTGGAAGGAAGGCATAGAGTTAGAAAGTCATGTCAAGGGAAAATTACTGGCAATCAGGCCTCAAATCACGCCAACAGAAAAGCCGAAAAAGATGTCATATAACGAGTTTAAAGATAAAATATTGGAAACCCTGAGGACCAAGCCCATAGGTCTTTCTTGGACTGATATCAGAAATAGGCTAAGCTTGCCTCAAAAGGTTCCAAATAACCTCTGGGTGAAGATGATGGAAAAAGACATAGGATTAGTTCGCGTATTGGACAACAAAACTGCTAAAACTATTTGGAGACTTCAGTCCTCTGAAGCTGAGTCTCTTCAAAAGTAAAAGGAGGTAGATTTGATTGAGTGAACAAGTTACTCCTTACGAGAAGTTCAAAATACAAATAGAAGCAGTCCTAAAGGCTGAGCCTAAAGGATTGACATGGACTGAGATAAAGCAAAGGTTGAATTTGCCACAAAGGGTGCCAAATAATCAATGGGTTCGAAAGATGGAAAAGGACATAGGGCTAACGAGGACTAAGGAAGCGCGAGGAATAGTCTGGAGGGTGAAAAGTTAGACTATTACAGTAGTTGCCTCTCAATAAGTGAGCATCGTAATAAATATGGGACAAATAAGCATAACCCATATTGCAGATTTGGATGAGGGAATGAAAATGTCTGAAGCAAAATTAGAAGCAAAAATGATAAGACTTGACGAAATAAGGCCAAACCCCTACCAGCCTAGAATATCTTTTCCAAGGGAGGAAATTGAAGAACTAGCGAATACTATAAAAGAAGTTGGGTTGCTCCAACCGATCGCCGTCAGAAAAAAAGGAAAAACGTATCAGATAATCTCCGGCGAACGTCGATGGAGAGCCTGCCAACTGGCTGGACTGAAAGAGATACTGGCAATCGTTAAGGATGTAAGTGATAGCCAAATGATGATTGAATCTGTGATTGAAAATGTTCAAAGGAAAGATTTGGAGCCGCTTGAAAGGGCAAGAGGACTTGCAGAGATATACAAACTTGCGGGATTTGACCCCGCAAAAATACAGTTTCAATTAAAGCATATTGACGACGCGTTAACAAGACCTGAAAGGTATCGTCAACTAACTGATGAGGAAGAAAAGGTTAAGAAAATTGCTAATAAGGTTGGGCTTTCTTACGACTATCAATACAGACTTTTAACACAATTGAGGCTTACTTCAGAAGAGCAGAAACGGGTTACAGAACTTAAACTTGGATACGAGCAAATAGCCACTATTGCCACTATAGAAGAACCAGAAGTAAGAAAGAGGTTCATTGAGATAGCACCGGAACTAAAGCGAGAAGAAATAAAAAAAGTGTCAAAGGTTGTAAAAGAGGCCCCTAAACCCGTCATAGAGGCCGTACTTAAAAGAGAAGTTACCCCTGAAGTTGCAGAGGAGATAGCCAAAATCGAGAAACCTGAAATAATAGAACAAGCCCTTGAAATCGCAAAAAAAGGCGTATACACTGCAGAGGGCATCAAAACGAGGATAACACAATTGATGAAGCCGCCAATTGAATTGCCTGAAGAGCCAATTGAAGTACAGATATTCAATAAGACCATGTGGAACTTGCAACGGATAGGGGATTACGACTTCTACACCATAGGATTCGCTAAGAAGACAGTGGAGCAGTTTTTGGAGTTGCTTAAGGCTAAGGGCGTTAAGACATTATTGGATATGCGTAAAAACCCAGTAAGCATGTTCAGGCCTGAGTTCAACAAGGATAACATAAGCAAGGTTCTAAGGGAGAACAAAATTAAATACATGCACTATCCAAAGCTTGGAGTCCCTGAAGAAATACGAGAAGAGTTAGCAAAAACAGGCGACTACGATAGGTTCTTTAGGTGGTATGACGAAAACGTGATCAGAACCACATTGGCGGAGTCGGTTGACTTTGAAACTCTAAGTTACCCATTAGCGCTAATGTGCGTTGAACTAGACCCTACAAAATGCCATAGACACCGAATTGCATTGGCTCTGGAAAAAAGAGGGCTTCGAGGGATAGACTTATGAAGACAACAAAAACAAATTACTTGCGTCATTAAAATGGAATAAGGGAGTAACGTTGGAATTAGAAGTCAAGGGTAACGAGTTTTATGTTCTTACAGTGAAAAATGGGAATGGAAAGATAACTCTGCACAACGAGATGGATTCGCCAATAAAGAAAATAAAGGAGTATCTAAAGAAAGGAAAAAATCCAGAAGATATCGAGCTTGTAATAGTGGAGATAAAAGAAGACAAATATGAGATGAAAGGCGTCGCTTGGAGCACCATAGCAGCTGGCTTGGTTAAAAGCGAAGAAGGCAGATAGACAACGTTCGCTCTCATAAGACATGATGAGTGAAGTCTTAATGAGTGAAAAGTGGTCCGAACCCATTATCGTACTGGGTAAAGGAGTCCCTGCCTACAGCAATACATATGGGTGTCTCACATGTTGTATTGCTGGAGTAAGTGAAGATAATGGATGGATTCGATTGTACCCTGTTTTTTTGGAACCTGTTTTATCTAGCATTAAACCTATTGAAATATTTGATGTGATACGTGTTGTTCTTCGATACAAACGCCCAGAACCGACTCGCCCTGAAAGTCGAAAGATATTTCCTGAGTTTATCGAGAAAGTTGAACACGTTCCCGATAAGAAAACTCGTGAAGACATCTTATGTCGATATACCGAGCCAGGAGACTTTCTCCATGACAACTCATGGCAAGGAAAGAAAACTCTCGGAATGATAAAACCGTTGAGTGCTCGCTTTTGGCTGACTAAGGAGAACATACCCATGGTCAGGTTCAAGTGTGGGCATTCATGCAGAGGACACAGTTGCGAAATCGGGGAATACATGAAGTTCAATGATGTGGGCAGGGTACTGCATCGAAGAGATGCTGAACTTGAAGATCAACTTTCGACTTTAAAGAACAAAGAATTGAGGTTCGTAATGGGAACCATACGACGCCATCCTAGCAGGTGGCTTCTAATTTCAATCCACACCATTGGATAGCGCTTTAATAATAGAAAAACGAAATAGACAAAACTAGATAGAAGGAGACAGCCCAAGTTGAGGCCAAAATTTCAGGAAATAGAGATTTCAAAGATATACCTCAGCGAAGCCAATGTGAGAAAGGCAGAGATTACCAAAGGAGAAATAGATTCTTTGGTGGCAAGTATAAAAGAAAAAGGAGTTCTTCAGCCAATTATACTGGTTAAGAGAGAAGATCGATACGAATTACCAGTAGGCCAATGCAGATTTCTTGCGGCTAAAAAAGCAGGTCTAGAAAAGATACCGGCTATGGTTTATGATGAGCTAAGCCCAATCGAGATGCGTGTGATATCGGCAATTGAAAACCTACAAAGAATTGATTTGACCCAAGCTGATCGAGCCGCTGCTGTTTCTGATCTTAAGAGGGAGCTGGGAACGAATAAAGCAGTTGCTAAAGCGCTAGGCTACACCGAGGGTTGGGTGAGCTTTATGCTTGGTTTCAAGGGCCTACCAGATGATGTCAAGAAAATGGTTGAGGAAAAGAAGCTAACAACGACTGAAGCCGCAAGTCTTAGGCACATGCTGAAATGGAAACCGCCGGAAGAAGTCGTTGAAGTAGCCAAATATATTGCAGAAATCCCCAAGAAAGATGTTCAATCAAGAGAAATCCGAAAAACGGCGATTTCTCTCGCTAAAAGGATGCCCACACTTTCGCGAGAAGAACTGAAAGAACGCGCCGTTAAAAAGACTTCTTTTCTGAAGCTCACCGTCTATATTTCGGACACGGAATTAGATGCTATCAAAAGAGCCGCGGAAGACGAGGATGAAACACCGCAAGACTTGGCTCATCGAATAATCAACGAGTGGCTTGTTAACAATGATTACCTGCAGATAAAAAGATGATACAATGAGTCGTGAGAAAAAGCTTCTCGCTTCTTTTATTGCAGATTTTAAGAAGGGCAAAAAGTCAGCTGATCCAATAAAGTATGCAGAGACTTGCAAGTCTCTCGTTGACTTATATGGCTCACCAGAAAAAGTTGCTGAGAAACTGGGAATTGGAAAAGAGACTGTTAGAATATTGTCAAAAATAGTAGAGCTTCCATCGGAAGTGAAGAGCCTTATATCTAGAAGAAAAATCCCCCTTACAGTAGCTTTTGACCTCATCCCTTTGGATCATGCTAGACAGTCTGAGGCTGCAAAAGCAATTACAGGTCTACGTCATAGAGACGCTAGGCAAGTAATAAGACGCATATCTGAAAATCCACACAAGTCCGCTGAAAGCATAAGCGCCGAAGTGCTCGCCGAGTTAGAAAGAAGAGAAGTTAACATAACGTTGATAGCCCTTCCAAGAGAAATGTATTCGTTGTTGGAAGAAGAGTCAAAAGATGTTATAACATTGATTTCGCATGTTGTGGAAGAATGGTTAGAAAAAAACGGCGCTTTAGATTATTCATATGAGGTTAGAGAAGACAATTTGATTTCGTTGACAGTCAAGTTTTCAAGAACAACTCTTGCTGCTTTGAGAAAAAAAACCAAAAATCCGGCAAATCTCGTCGAACGTATAATTATCTCATGGCTGAGGAAAACGAAGAAAATCAAGTAACATAGAGCATTTTAGGCCTATAATTCAAAGATACACACGACATTTTAATACCATTTGCCGTCACACAACGCAAGCATTTGGTGCATTTATCATTGACTATTAGTTTCCCTGATTCGATCTTCAACGCGTTGACATTGCAAATTCCAACACAAGCACCGCATCCGACACAATTGAGTGCCCTCATAAGTTGCTTTTCGAATACGGGTATAATATCCGTCTTTTTAAAATTCACTCTCATTTTGTTTCCTATTATTGATATTTCTATATCATTACTTCTAATTTTCATCATGCACTTGTTTTGTTTGACTTCTCCGAAAATTTTCATCAATTCCTTTATTCGATTCACAAGTGACCAATCATTAATCGTGTAGACGAGCTGCTCGTTTGATGAACATATTTGAGAGGAAGTGCATACAGCTATCTTCTCCCACTTGGTTTTTCTGAAGCGCCAGGCGCCGTTGTCAATCCAAGCTTTTGGGTTCTCGATCCCGTTATGATCAGCATAATTGTTTAATATTTCTCTGAGCTTTCGTGTCAAATATGGTTGAAAGTTTTCAATCAGTTTAAAATCCCGTAAACTTTTTTCTGGACAGGCCCAACAACCTATTCGAGCAAAGCCAAGATTATATAGAGGATTGATAGGTATCTTTTTCCACATAATGTACAACCAAACGTCTAAAGAACTCCAATCAAGTATTGGAAATGCCAAAATCTGTCTGGGAATCATCTTGTTTTGTTGAATTCTGCCGAATTTGGATCTTATGTTTGATTCTAATCTTCTGATTCCACTTATTACTAGCACACCTTTAGGATAATGCTTGTTTATCAAATAGTTCTGTGGGCTGAATTTTTGTGTTTTGCAACACCATTTCATTTTCGTGCTTGGTGGTCCTAGTTGTTCACATAATTCAGAAAAGGTTTTAGGAGGGCGAGTTTCTATAAGGTTGAATCTCCAGAATTTCGAAAGGTTTCGCACGTACTTAACAGTTTCTTTGAATTCAATAGTAGTGTTAAGGAATATTACGTCAAAACGTTCAGCAACTAACTTTGTAAGCGCAAGGCTAACGGCACTGTCTTTTCCACCGCTAAATGAAATGGCCAGAGGCAAATGCTTGAATTCCTTCATTGCCTTTGAGAGAAAATGGGCCGACTCCTTTTCTTTTTTTTCAAGAAGGTACTGATTAGCCCTAATCGTACTTTTTAAGTCACTACCCTCAAGTTCGGCTATTTCCTTAGGAGCGCCCTTGAAGAATTTTATCATCCAATTCCTCGTTTTCTTGTCTATGGAGAGTCGGAATATCTTTTTTCCTTCGATTACGACCTCGCCCATCACGTTGTAGAAGCACATGCCTTCTGGGAAAAATACTTGAGGAGAGTTTCTAGCAAAGTCTCGAGAGAGAATACTTTCATAAAGCTTCTTCTCTTCTTCGAAAATCGGTTTGAGCTCAGGTTTAGACAGTCTTAATATACGGCTACGAGTATTGCAGATTCCACAATCTGAAGCGTCCAGAACCGGAACATTGCAATTGTCACACCATCCAATTGAGGGCATACTTCTAGATTATTTGTTTGCTTTCATAAACCCTGGATACTACGCCAAAAATATGCTGGAATATACGTTGATATTAAGCGAAAAAATGCCTTGTCGATAACTCTAAGTATTTACGTAAAACTTTACGGTATCTGCTAGGGAAATTGACAATTTGGTGACAAAAACGTTTTTTCATGGAACAACAAAAGAAAAAGAATGATTAGACCACCTTCAGAGAACCCCTTACAAGCAATGCGCTCAGGAGTTAAGCGTGAAAAGAGCCAATTAGGATAACATTAATGAAGCCTTGAATTTCTGTTTCCTTAATCTGTATTTTGAGTGCACAATCTTCTTAGCTCTTAGAAAGGATACCTCAATCAGAGCGCGCGCACGTTATGTATCAGATTGTTTCTGATACTCTGTAATCCTCATCATAGAACCTTTGGCACAATGACCATTTCTCGCTTACAATGTCTCCGATAAAATTCTCGGGAAAGCGTGAAGTGTGTTGTATACGATATATGGTAACGGACCACGCTTTAATCCCGGGTTCATAACCTATCTGCAGGTAGTAACTGTGGGAGTTTTCCTCCGTGTTAAGCGAAAATCGTATTGTTGTATCTCGGTCATGTCTTTCTCTTGCGTAGTTCATGGCTTCCTCAATCAAGTCTGACATGCCTCTAAGATCTGCTGCTATTTCTTGCCTATACTTTTTTGGGACTTTTGCTTTCTTATACCACAGAATTTGGCATCCATTAATAGAAAACTTCAACTTGCTTCAATACAAATGCTATGAGGTTATGAAATGTAACACATGCGCTGTGCGCGCGCTAATCAGATTGTCTTATTTTGGACTTAAGTTTCAGCTTGTGTGTGTAAAACTTCACTATTGGACCGGAACTATTGCATTGATTCTAGCATTTCCATTGCTAGTTTTCTCAAGGAGTCGCTCAGCCACGTATTGTTGGCTATTTTCATTAGCTCCCTACGCGCTCCCAAACGCGCAAGTTCTCTAACTGCTATTTCTCGAAGGCGCATTGTCTTCCAGCTATTTCCAGCTATTGCAAAATTCTCGCGAATCAAATTTTGCCTCTCTGCGGAAGATTGTTCTGGCTCCGCTGCTTCCCTATACATTGATGGTCGTCTAGGTAGCAAGGTCTTGCCGCAACTGAAGCAAAAAGATGCATCGTTTCGATTCTCTGCGCCGCAATTCAAACAAACCTTCATGGAGGTCACCGAGGCTAGATTGATTTCTGAATATATAAAAAGCTTATGAGACTTGTATGCGTGTGCGAAATGATTGTTCTCTCTAGAAACTAGAAGATCTCATTTTTTATTCGTTCATTTTTCATTTCTAAAATATTTCGCTTTGACTTTGTGCGAATTCATGGGAATTTTAAGATTTTAAAACCTTTTTCAGGCATCATTCTAGAATGTGCACACAAGTTCTATGGAAAACTATGGGAAATTTTAATTGCTAAAAACGTTGTGAAATGATTTCACAACATAATTCTTTGAGTATTCTAGAAATGAAGCTTAAATCAGGGAGAACGGTTCTTTTTTAGAGAGTGTAGAAAAAGCGTTTTTGGTTCAACATTTTTTCCATTTTTGAATATTGTCCTTTTGAGTTTTTCAGGAAAAAATGATTTTTACAACAATTTTTACAAATTTTTTTACAATTTGACGGACTTTTCCATCATAATTACAAATGCGCGCGATCGTAAAGACGCTCGAATTTTTATGTAATTTCCGTGCACAGCCCTATTCCTTTCCCATTTGAGATAGGGCACTTTTCAGGATTACAGATCAGACGGTATTGACAAGTCGCAAGGACAATTGGACAATATTTATCTTTGGCAACAGACAGATCTTTGAGGCAAATCTTTTGCAGATCACATTCACCAAAGGGGCATAAATCACATAGTTCGTTCTCACAAGCTTTGGCCGATAAATCCCATGAAACGTCTAGTTGTTCGGGATAAAACGCTTGGCTTCCTATAGCATCATATATTTCCCTAGCGATTCGGGAAGGACTCCAAGCTTTTTTTATGTTTATGTTACATCTTTCGGCAAGAGGTATTACTGCTCTTTGTAAAAACTGAATGTTCCAGACATCGCCTGGAAGCTCCAACAGGTGAAGACTAAATGCTTCTTTTGCCATCCACATTCGAAAAAGTTGTTCGCCTGCATCCTGACCCATGGCGTCTTTCAGCCCATCACGGAAAAGCTGGAGATACTTCTTCGATTTGCGATAGTCACGAAGAGCTGCCCATAACCGCTTATGACCGAAATTATCCAACGCCGGATAAGGCATGGAGTTTTCAAAAAAACGCAAGGTCTCTTCCATGGGACAGTCACTGTATGTCAAGAAATA
>Ga0315280_10012796_pt1 | contig 10077 bp, 6 predicted proteins | sample YL17G06_40_MG_FD_203697 | JGI IMG/M metagenome (GOLD analysis project Ga0315280, IMG submission 203697) | Sediment microbial communities from Yellowstone Lake, YNP, Wyoming, USA - YL17G06_40 | ecosystem: Environmental > Aquatic > Freshwater > Lake > Sediment | place: USA: Wyoming | collected...
CGTCGTCACGCTGCTCGAGCGGGACGCGGTCGTGGTCTACCCCGGCTACTTCTTCGACTTCCCGCGCGAAGCGTTCCTCGTCGTCAGCCTCCTGCCCGCTCCCGCCGCGTTCGACGCCGCGTCCACGCGCGTGTTCGAGCGCGCCTCGGCGTTCACCCATGGCGATTGACGTCGCGCGCAACCGTCACGCTGGCCTGCTCGTTCCGCTCTTCTCGGCGCCGTCTTCCGACAGCTGGGGCCTGGGCGAGATCCTCGACATTCCGATCATCGGGCGATGGCTGCGCGCGGCGGGGCAGCACCTGCTGCAGATCCTGCCCATCAACGAGATGGCGCCCGGCCAGAAATCGCCCTACTCGGCGATCACCGCGATGGCGATCGATCCGATCTTCATCAGCCTCAGGGGCGTCGAGGACTTTCTCGCGCTGGGCGGCGAGCGGGCGCTCGATGCCGCCGCGCGCGAGACGCTGAGTGAGGTCCGCGCGGGCGGCCGGGTGGAGCACGATCGCATCCGGCGGGTGAAAAACGCCGCGCTGCGCCTGGCCTTCGAGCGGTTCCATCGCGACCAGGTGCGGCAGCAAGGCTCGAGGGCGGCCGCATTGCGCGCCTACACCGGCCGGCAGCGCTGGTGGCTGGACGACTACGCGGTGTTTCGCGCGTTGCACGCAGCCCACGACGAGCACGCGTGGATGACGTGGCCCGACGACCTCAAGGGGCGACGCCCCGAGGCGATCGACCGCGCGCGCCGCGAACTCGAGCGCGAGATCGTGTTCTACGAGTACCTGCAGTGGCAGGCAGACATGCAGTGGCGGGCCGCGCGCGAGCAGGCGCCCGTTGCCCTGTTCGGCGACTTCCCCTTCATGGTCGATCTCGACAGCGCCGACGTCTGGGCCAACCAGGACCTGTTCGATCTCGATGCCTCGGTCGGCGTGCCGCCCGACGCGTTCAGCCAGACCGGGCAGAACTGGGGCCTGCCCGTGTACCGTTGGGACGTGATGGCCGGGCGCGACGACATCTGGCTGCGCGAGCGCGCGCGCCGGAGCGCCGCGCTTTTCGACGGGTACCGCATCGATCACCTCGTCGGCTTCTACCGCACCTACGCGATCCCGAACAACGGCGGCAGGGCGCGGTTCCGCCCGCCCGACGAAGCCGCGCAACTGGCGTTGGGCGAGCGCGTGCTCCGCGTCTTTCAGCAGGAAGGCTCGCGCATCATCGCCGAGGATCTCGGCGTCGTGCCCGATTTCGTCCGCGCTTCACTCGCCCGCCTGGGCATTCCCGGCTACAAGGTGCTTCGCTGGGAGCGCAAGTGGCACGAGCCCGAGCAGCCGTTTCGCGACCCGGCCACGTATCCGGCGGTGTCTGTCGCGGCGTCGGGCACTCACGACACCGAGCCGCTGGCGGTCTGGTGGGAAACGGCGCCCGAAAGGGAGCGGGAACTGGTGGGTGAGATCCCGATGCTGGCGGCCGCCCTCGAACACTGCGAGCTGGCAAGCGCCGACTTCACGCCGGCGCTGCGCGACGCGCTGCTCGAGGTGCTCTTTGCGTCGGGGTCCGATATTCTGATCCTGCCGATCCAGGACGTGTTCGGCTGGCGCGACCGCATCAACGTGCCGGCCACGGTGTCGGACGAGAACTGGACGTATCGACTGCCGTGGCCCGTGGACGCGCTCGAGAACGAGCCGCAGGCGCGCGAGCGAGCCGCGCGGTTGCGAGAATGGTCGGCGCGCTACCGAAGGCTCAAGGCTTAAGGCTTAGGACTTATGGCCTCACTGGGCTCTGGGCCACCCTACGGCTTGAGCCTGACCTGGCCATAAGCCCCGGTCAGGCCCAAAGCCGTAAGGCGTGAGCCTCTGCGAAGCGCTCCTAGTGCAACGTCGGCCGCGTCGGCGGCGCCGCCACCGGCTTGCGCGGCAGCTTGTCGTCGCGGTTTGCCGCCAGGTACGCGAAGCCCGCCACGATCGTCGCCATCTGCATGTTGTCGCGGGGCTGCAGCCGCTCATAGGTATCCAGATTCGTGTGGTGCACGATCGTGTTGTATTCGACCGTGTCCTGGATGAACTGGAAGCCCGGCAGGTTCACCGCATCGAACGACTGATGATCCGTGCCGCCGGTGTTGCGGGTCGTCACCGTCGTCATGCCGAGGCTGCGGAACGGCTCGAGCCACTCACGGAAGATCGGGACGACCGCTTCGTTGCCCTGCGTGTAGATGCCGCGAAGCGCTCCCGTGCCGTTGTCGATGTTGAAGTAGGCCGCCAGCTTGTCGTAGTCCGCTTTCACCTGCAACGGGCCCTGCGGCGCGCCGAAGCCGCCACGGCCACCACCACCGCGACCGGCCGCGGGCGCCTCGCCCGGGCGGGCCGGCGGCGCCTGCCGCGTCGCGAAGTGCATCGACACGTACTCGCGCGACCCGATCAACCCCTGCTCCTCGGCTTCCCAGAATCCGACGCGCACCGTGCGCCGCAGCTTCACGCCGGTCGCCTTCAGGATGCGCACCGCCTCCATCATCGCCGCCACGCCGTTGCCATCATCCGCGGCGCCGGTTGCGGCGTGCCACGAGTCGAGGTGCGCGCCGAGCATGACGACTTCATCCGCTTTGTCGGTGCCCGGAATCTCCCCGACGACGTTGAACACGGGCGGGTTGGGATAGTAGGTGTTCTTGATATCCGCTTCGATGGTGACCGCGATGTTCTTGGCGAGCATGCGGCCGATGCGGCCGTACTGCTCTGCGGGAATCACAATCCCCGGAAGCGTCGTGGCGGGATCGGCCGAGCGATTGCCGCCAATCGTGTAGATCCCATGGCCGCGCGGCGCCGTCGAGATCAGCCCAAGCACGCCTTCCGAGCGGTACAACGCGTCACGTGCGTCGTTGGCCGCCTGCATCGCCTGGCGATCCATCGGCTGCCCGGGACCGCCCTGCCGGCCACCGCCCCCCTGGCGCCCGCCGCCCGGCGTCGCCACGCCGAACTCAGGCTGCTGCGGCGCGCCTTCCATCGCCACCAGCTGTTCGTCGGTGTAGCGCGTCGACTGCGGCTGCCACATTGCCGGCACATCCGGCACCGGTTGCGTCATCACCCACTTGCCCTTCAACTTGCCCTTGTACGCGGCAAGCTCCTGCTGGTACTTCGCCAGGTCGCCCTGGAACGTCGCCGTCATCAGCGCGGCTTCGCCCGTCACGAGGCCGGTCGTCCCCGGCGTCCAGGCGGTCGGCGTGCCCGGAATCGGGAACCGATCGGGCGCGACGGCGGCCATGTAGAACTTGTCGTTCGTCCAGCCGCGATCGAAGCCGTTGCGGTTCTCCCAGGGTTCGAGCCTGGCGTTGGTGAGGCCCCATTCCTTCAACTTGCCCACAACCCAGTTGGCCGCCTTCTCGACCATCGGCGAGCCGGTCAGCCGCGGCGCATACACGTCGGCCAGCCAGCTGTTCAACTCCATCACCTGCGAGCGCTGCATTCCCTCCGCCTTGATCTTGTTGATGTCGGCGTAGTTGATGTTCTCGCTCGCGGCGCCGAGCGGCAGGACGACCAGGATCGCCAGCAGCGCGGCCACGAAAAGACACCTTCGCCTCATTGGTTCATCTCCTTGTAGGAGCGTGTCTGACCGATGCGCGCACGCTCCTACTAGCGGGCTGCGCCGGCCACATTCTCGGGACCGAGCACTCCACGCCAAGCGCGGCTGGGCGGGAGACCGGGCGCGATTGCCCGGACGGCCTCCCTCGAGTGGTGGCGTTTCTATCACGGCGTGGGCGGAAGTGGCAACCGCTGACAATTCCGAAAGGGGTTGGACAGCCTTCCCCGGTCAGTCCCATTTTCGGAATCACAGCTTTGGTGGGACACCCGACAACTCTGTAATCGCCGGGTCAACGGAGGGCGCTGCGACCGGGCCGGTGGGCGCCCGCAACTGGCGGCTCGCCAATCGTTTGCCCCTGCATCGACAACGGCTCAGATGGTGGTGTGCCGGTTGCAGCACGACGCAGGCCGGCCGAGCCGGCGTACTGGGAGCATGCCGGCAACGACTGGGGCACACTCCTGTGGAGCGGAGTATGGCCAATCCGACTGACGCGCCGCTTGCCGGTTCCGCACCGGCCTCGCGGAAGGGGTTCAGGGACAGCCTCGGCGATCGCCTGATCGTGGCGGGGCCCGGCGGGAACGAACTGCTCGAAATCCTGCACCTGCGTCGAGAGCTCACCGCGGTCTCGTCGTTCGAATTCGCGCTGCGCGAGCGCGCCGCGCGCCTTGCGAACTTCCAGCACAACGCATACGCGCGCGTCCGCCGCATCGATCGCCTGGCGCCGCCCGACGGCCGGCTCACGATCGTCTCCGACCACGTGCCCGGCTGGCGGCTGGCCGAGATCCTGTCGGCCGTCCAGGAGCGCCGTCTCGAGCTCGACATCAACGCGGCGCTCGCGTTGATCAAACAGCTCGTGCACGCCGTCGCGATCCTGCACCAGCACGCGCGCGGCGTCGCGCACGGCGCCCTCGGTCCGGAGCGCGTCGTCATCACCGCGCACGCGCGCCTGGTCGTCGTCGAGTACGTGCTGGGATCCGCGCTCGAGCGGCTCGAGATGCCGCGCGACCGGCTGTGGCGGGAACTGAGGATCGCCCTGCCGTCCGCGGCCGGCGGCGGGCGCTTCGACCCGCGCGCCGACGTGACGCAGCTCGGCACCATCGCCATGGCGCTGGTCCTCGGATGCCCTCTGGCGGCAGACGATTACCCGAACCACATGGCCGAGCTGCTGGCCATGGCCACCGAGAACCGGACGCTCGGCGGACGCCGTCCCCTGTCCAAGTCGTTGCGCGCGTGGCTGGCCCGCGCACTTCAGCTCGATCTGCACCGCTCGTTCCCGTCCGCCATCGAGGCGCAGTCGGAGCTCGAAGCATTGCTCATCGCCGAGCCGAGCTACGTCGCGGCGCCCGTCGCGCTGGAGACATTCCTCGCCGCCTATCAGCGTTCCGCGGCTTCCACGGCGCCCGTCGGTGACGGGTCCCGAACGGACGAGGAAGAGGAGGAGGTGGTGGTGGACACCTCCGAGCACGAAGTCGTCCTCAGTTCCGCGCCGCCCGAGCCGCGCCAGGAAGCGGCCATCGAACTGGACAACGTGATTGCGGATCTCGATCACCTTCTCGACGAATCCGCCCCCGCGACGGGTCCGGCTGCGGACCACCACGCCGCCAGCGCCGTTACGCCGATACACGCGACGCCGCCGCGAGAGGCGGTCCCAGGCGCCGATGTTTCCCGATCTGGCGCCGTGCAGGCGAGCGCTCGATCGGTGGCGGCGCCGGCGAAGCCGATCGTTCAACCACCCAGCCGTCCGCCCATCGAAGAGGCGAAGCCGGCGATCGCGCCGTCGCCTTCATCCGACGCCGACCGCGGACGCGCGCCATCCGGTTCGTTCGAGCTGTTCGGCACTCAGGGCGGAACCGACGCCGAGAAGGAGAACGAGCAAGACGACGATCGCGGCCGTGCGGCGGACGAAGAAGGTCACAAGAAAGGATCGAAAGGGCGAATCGCGATCCTGGTTGCCGCACTCGTTGTCTTCGCCGCCGGCGGCTTCTTCGCCTATCGCTGGCTGGTCCCCGCCGTGCAGCAACCGGCGACGGGAACGCTGACGATTGAATCGCAGCCGGCGGGGCTCGCGGTCAGGATCGACGGCACGTCGCGCGGCGTGACGCCGCTGAAGACGGCGCTGTCGCCCGGACAACACCAGGTTGAGATCGAGACCGGCGCGCAACCCCGCGTGATCCCGATCACGATTACCGCCGGCGGCCAGGTTTCGCAGTACATCGAAGCGCCGGCGGCGCCCGCGACCGGCAGGCTCCAGGTGACCACCCAGCCGCCGGGCGCGACCGTGCTGGTGGACGGCGAGCAGAAAGGCACGTCGCCCGTGCTGGTCGCCGATCTCGCGATCGGGCGCCACCGCGTGGAGCTGCGCGCCGACGGGGCGACCGTGCAGCAGGAAGTCACGATTGAACCCGGCGGGACGAGCTCGCTTGTCGTCCCGGTATCGTCACCGCAAAGCGCGCCGGTCTCCGGGTGGGTTGCCGTCAGCGCGCCGGTCGAACTGCAGGTCTTCGAAGGCACCGAGCTGCTGGGGACCACTCAGAGCGACCGGATCCTGATGACCTCCGGCCGCCACGACCTCGATGTCGTCAACGACACGCTCGGCTTCCGTGCCCGCCAGACAGTACAGGTGACGCCGGGTAAGCTGGTCCCGGTGAAGGTGCAGCTGCCCAAGGGATCGCTCAGCGTGAACGCCGTCCCCTGGGCCGACGTGTCGGTTGACGGCCAACCGGTTGGGCAGACGCCGATCGGCAACCTCGCGCTGACGATCGGCCCGCATGAAGTCCTCTTTCGCCATCCGCAGCTCGGCGAACAGCGGCACGCGGTGACCGTGACGATGAAGGCGCCGGCGCGGTTGAGCGTGGACTTGCGAAAATGAAAGCCGTACACCTCGTCTTGTCGATCGGCGTAGTCCTGCTGCTTCCCGCCTTCGCCAGGACGGCGGCCGCGCAGGACTCGCTCGCGAGCGTGAAGACGCTCTACGCGTCCGCCGCCTACGAGGACGCGTTGTCGGCCATCGACCGGTTGCGATCCACCGGTCCCGCAGCAACGGACAGCCGCGGCCTGGAGCAGTATCGGGCCTTCTGCCTGCTGGCGCTCGGACGCGAAGCGGAGGCGACCAGGGCACTCGAAGATCTCGTCACCGCCGATCCGTTCTTCACGCCGGACGAGAACGAAGTGTCGCCGCGCGTGTTCACGCTGTTCCACGGCGTGCGTCGTCGGTTGCTGCCTCCGCTGGTGCAGCAGAAGTACTCGCTGGCCAAGGCCACCTATGACCGGAAGGAATACGCCGGCGCGGTGGAGCAGTTCTCGCGCGTAGCCAGCCTGATGGACGACCCGGACATGGACCAGAAGACGCCGGGGCTTGCCGATCTGCGCACGCTCGTCGGCGGGTTCATGGATCTCGCCAAGAACGCGGCGGCGCCTCCCAAGCCGCCGGAGCCGCCGGCGGCAGCCACACCGCCGCCACCGTCCCCGCCGGTCAAGTCGGTGTTCGACGCGTCGGACGCGGACGTGGCGGGACCGGTGACAGTGCGCCAGGATATCCCGCCGTATCCCTCGCTCCCGACGCTCGTCACGACACCCGTTCGTCCGGGGGTCATCGAAGTCGTGATCGACGAGTCAGGGCGGGTCGAGCGCGCCGTCATGCGCCAGTCCATAAGCTCCATCTACGATCCGATGGTGATGTCGGCAACCGCCAACTGGCGCTACAAGCCGGCGCTGCGGAACGGTGCGGCGGTGAAGTACCGCAAGTTGATCCAGATTGCCGTTGAACTTCGCAAATAACAGCGGCGCGCAATCCAGCTGAAGCCGCCGCGCAATCCGGCTGAAGCCGGATCCCACAACCACCACGACACGTCGGCCCCAGGCCTGAGCCTGGGGCCCGCAAGGCGTCGGTTCGAGAGCGCCTTGCGGCCGGTTGACGTCGAGCAACCGTGAACCGGAGGTGTATCGAAAACCAGCAGAACCGTGGGGGCGAATGTCGTCCGGCCGGGTTTCCCATCGAATTGGCGGGCGTTTCACGCTGTCCGCATGGGCTGTCCGCGCAACCGCACTGGCGCGCATCTTGGCTGTCCTGTCGTTGCTTCCCGGATACGAGGTCTGGATGCATCCGATGCGCGCGGCTCATTCGCCAACGATTGCCTGGCTGCTGTTCATCGTCGCGGGCATCTCCGTCCTGCTGCCCGGCTGTTCGTCGGGTGGGCGCATGCTCGTGGCCCGCGATGCCGGCACGATGCCGTCGGCCGGTCGCCGTCCTGAGCACCAGCCGTTCGAGCTGATGCCAGCGCCGTCGACGCCCCAACCGGGCGTCGGTCCCGCTTCGGGGCGTCGCTCCCCCTCACGCCTTCCGCCTCCCGCCTCGCTGGAGGCCACCGGCTCGCTGCGCGCGTCGCCCGACGGGAAGTGGATCGCGTTCGAGTCGGACCGCGACGGCGTCCACGGCGTCTGGATCGCGCAACCGGATGGCGGGGGCGCACGGCGCGTCAGCGGCCGTCGCTTCGCGCTGCAGCCCCGCTGGTCGCCGGACGGCACGCGGCTGATGTTCCTCGCGCGCGACTCGACGCGCGCCGACGCCTGGAACATCTGGCTCGCTGATCCGGAGCATCTGGCGCCGCGCAAACTGACGTCAGCCGGCACCGTTTCGCGCGCCGGGGCATCGTGGTTCCCCGACAGCCGCCGTGTCTGCTACGGCAGCGACAACTGGCTGGTTGTCGTGGACACCGACAGCAACACGTCGCGCGCGTTCCGGTTGCCGGGGGACTCCGGCCGCATCGTGGGCGTGCCGGCCGTCTCGCCGGACGGCGGTCTTGTGGCTTTCGCCGTCGAAGGCGAAGGGGCCTGGATGGCGTCGCTCGCCGACGGCGCCATCACGCAGGTCGTGGCCGAACGGGATGTTGACGCCTTTGCGTGGGCGCCGGGCGGCCGCCAGATCGCGTTCAGGAACGCGCGCGACGGCCAGTGGGGGGTGCGCATCGTGAGGTAACCGTTCGGCGGACAGCCGTTGCCGCGCGCCGGGCGATTGCTGGCGACGTGTAATTGTCCGGCGGCCTCGCGCCGAACAATTACTCAATGCTAGACTCTCCAGCAATGGCCTGCCGGCCCGCAGCTCTGCTGTCTCTCGTCGTCTTCGTCCTCGCCTGTTCCGCCTGCGCCCCGGACACCTCCTCCGCGAAGCGCGATCGCCTGGCCGACGTCTTCCTGCGCCCGGACACGGCGACTATCAAGGACCGCGTGCCACAGCGCGCCACGCTGGCAACGCTGCTGCGCGATCTCGAACTGCGGGCGGATCTGATCCCGATGATCGTCGAGAAGACCCGGGCGGTCTTCGATCCGCGCCGCCTGCATGCGGGCAACGCCTTCCAGGCCGTCCGCACGACCGACGGGCTGCTGCGCGACTTCCAGTACGAAATCGACACTGACCGCTACCTGCGCCTCGCTGCGACGCCCGGCGAGGAAGCGACGACGCTGCGTGCCGAGATCGTGCCCTACGACAAGCAACTGGCGCTCATCTCGATTCGCGGCGAGATCGACCGCGACGCGCCGTCACTGTTTGCCACGATGGAGCAGGCCGGCGAGAGCGACGATCTGTCCGTGAAACTGGCTGACATCTTCAGCGGCGAGATCGATTTCAACACCGAGCTGCAGCCGGGAGACACCTTCACGCTGGCGTTCGAACAGGTGCTGCGCGAAGGGCAGCCGGTCGGCTACGGCGACATCATCGCGGCCGAGTTCGACAACGAGGGGCGGCGTCACCGGGCGATCCTCTTCACGCCGCCCGGCGGCAAGCCAGGCTACTACGACGAGCAGGGGAGGTCGCTGCGCCGCTTCTTCCTCGCCTCGCCGCTCAAGTTCGCGCCCCGCGTCACCTCGGGGTTCTCCCGCGCCCGGTTCCATCCGATCCTCCGCATCTACCGCCCGCACCTGGGCGTCGACTACGGCGCGCCAATGGGATCGCCTGTCGTCGCGGTGGCCAATGGCACCGTCATCTCCGCGGGATTCAACGGTCAGGGCGGCCGCACCGTGCACCTGCGCCACGCGAGCGGGTACGAGACGTACTACATGCACCTGTCCTCGATTGCGTCGGGCGTGCGCGCCGGCGCCCACGTCAGCCAGGGACAGCTCATCGGCCGCGTCGGGATGAGCGGCCTGGCCACCGGGCCGCACCTCGACTACCGCATCAGGAAAGGCGGCGGCTTCATCAACCCCCTGATCGTCAAGCGGACGCTGCCGCCCGGCGATCCGATTCCGGCCAGCGCGGTGCAGCAGTTTGCGGCCGAGCGCGACCGGGCACTGGCGAAACTGCTTGTCGGGAGCGCGGCCAGCCAACCGGCAAGCCGCACTCCCGACTAGGCGCGCGTTGGGCCGTTTTGGGCACACGCGCCAGAGGGTTGACACCAGTACCGGGGGCTCAGTAGGCTGATCGGACGGTAGCGGCGCGCCCGAGCATCTCGGCGCGCGCCGCTACTAGTAACGGGCCGGGGTGTGGTGGGCCCGTTACAGCCCTCCGAATCAACCTGGTTG
>Ga0315280_10012797_pt1 | contig 10077 bp, 9 predicted proteins | sample YL17G06_40_MG_FD_203697 | JGI IMG/M metagenome (GOLD analysis project Ga0315280, IMG submission 203697) | Sediment microbial communities from Yellowstone Lake, YNP, Wyoming, USA - YL17G06_40 | ecosystem: Environmental > Aquatic > Freshwater > Lake > Sediment | place: USA: Wyoming | collected...
GCGGGGACGCCGTGAGCGGTCCGGCGCCGGCACCGCTCTACCGGGTCCGGGGGCGCCACCGGTGGCATCTTCTGGCGTGCGGTCGGGACGCCGGCGCGCTCCACGCCAAGGTCCGCGAGGCGGCGCGTCGCCTGCAGAAGTCCCCGCTGGCGCGAGGCGTCCGCGTGGATCTGGACGTGGATCCGGCCTCCCTGTGCTGAGTCTGATCCGAGAAAGACCTTGAACCGCCGGTACCAACGGCATCCGCCTCCGGCGGATTGGCGGTTAATAGATTCAGATCCGGGAATTTCTTTGACTTCGAATGCCCGGTTGGTATATTTGCGGCCGTCGGGCCTCACCGGGCGCGGAGGATGCGAGACGCGACCGTAACAAGCAGAAGGCGTTGCCATGGATAGGCAGGGGCAAGCAGCGGCAGCGGCCCCTGGGACCCCCGGGCCGCCCATCCTCAGGGCCTTGGAGAAACTCCTGATCGCCCTCCGGAAATCCTCCAAGGATCTGGCCTTCTATCCCCCGGGACATCCCATGCTCAACCGATCGCTGGAGCGGTCAGCGGGCCAGCTTCAGTCCGTGGTGGCCGCCCGCGCCCCGCTGTCCCTCGTCGTGAGCCGGGCTGGCTTCAGCTTTGAGGGGCAGCCCGTGGGGAAGGAGAACCGGCAACTCGCCACCATGGCGGCCGAGCTGTTCGTGCGGCGCATCCAGAAGGTCTTCTTCGCGGAAGAGGTCGGGCCGGAGGAGCTGGCCGGCTTCCTGCGGGTGATCACCAGCGACCCGAAGCACCTCGTGCAGCAAGGGGGGCCGGCAAAGGTTCTGGCGGCGCACGGGGTCGGCCGCATCCAACTGAACGAGTTCGATTTCCGGCGCGTGGCCGCGGCGGCGGGCGCGGCGGGTCGGGGCACGGGCGGGGCGGGCGCGCCCGGGACGGCGGGGCAGGGCGTGGAGGGAACACTGGGTCCGGCCGGGATGGCCCGACTCGGTGGGCCCGAGTCTCCGAAGGGAGCGGAAGCGGGCAGAGAGGGTCCGACGACGCCGGAGTCCTTGGTGGCCACCCTCGGCTCCCAACAGGAGCCGACCGTCGAGGCCCTCATCCAGCGGCTGGAGAAAGAGGCGGGCTCCGGTGGGGGGGCGGGGTACGAGTGGGCGGCCTCGCGGCTGGAGAAGGCTGCCGCGCATGCGGTCCACGACGATTGGCCGCAGGACCTCCTGGCCATCCTCGGGGTCTTCCTCCGGCATCAGCGCGCCGAGAACCTGCAGGCGTCGCTAAAGGAGCGCGCGGCGCAGGCGCTGGAGATGGTCGCAGGCGGCAACACGGTGGCCTACCTCTTGGAGCACCTGCGGACCGGGGCGGACGAGTCGGTCGAAGCGCTGTCGGGCGTGCTGGTGGAGCTGGGCGCGCGCGCGATTCCGGCGCTCCTCAGCCGGCTGGCCACGGAGGATCGGGACGCGTCGAGGCAGCGGCTCGTGGCGATCCTGGCGCGGTTCTGCCAGGTGGCCCAGCCTGACCTCACGCGGACCCTGCAGGAACTCGATCGGGACCGGGCCTGCCAGTTGCTCCCGATCCTGGCGGGATTCGGCGGGGAGACCGGCGTGATCCTGCTGACCTCCCTGTTTCGGCATCGGGACCCTCAGGTCCGCAGCGGGGTGATCCGCGAGCTGGGGCGGTTCGGCGAGCCGGCGGTGCAGCGGCTGGTCATGCAGGCGTTACGCGATCCCGACCCTACCGTTCTCGAGGTGGCCGTCGGCCTCGCCAGCTCGGCGAGACTGAAGCTGGCCACGCCGACGCTCCTGCGGCTGGCGGGGCAGCGCGTCCTGTCGGGCAAGCCCTTTGCGGTGCGAAAGGCTGCGGTGACCGCCCTGGGGGCCATGGGGGATGGGGGGGCCATCCCGATACTGAGGAGGGTGCTCTACACCTGGACGTGGTTCCAGCGGGCGGCCGGCGACGAGCTGCGTCAGGCGGCGGCCCTGGCCCTTCTTTCCATGGGCCGCCCCGAGGCGGGCGAGGTGGTCGTGGCCGGGGCACGCTCCCGCAGGGGGGACGTGCGCCGGGCGTGCACCGCGGCCCTGCGGGTGACGCCCGCCGGGCAACGAGATCTCCACCCCCGGGAAACGGGTTGACCTCGATGGTTCCTCCCGCCACGGCGCGGGAGTGACCGCGGGATGCTGATTATGGATGCCCTCACCGCGCTGGATTCACTGCTTCGCAATCTGCAGGCCGGGGTGAAGAGCGTGGGCATGTATCCGCCCACCCATCCCACGGCCGCCCGATTCCTGGCCCGCATCGTGGAGGATCTGGACACGATTCTGAGCGAGCGGGAGTCCCTGGTCCTCGGCGTGGTGGACCACGCGCTGGTCGGCGTGGGTCTTCCCTTCACGGGGACCGAGGCCATCGCCCAGGCGTTCGCGGCGCGGTTGGAGCAGCGGGGGATCGGCAGCATCGAGTTCTTGCGCGGGTGCTCCCCGCAGGATGTGTCCCAGTGCGTCCAGCTCCTGGCGATGTCGCCCGAGGCCTTGGGGGGCCTGGGCGCCGTGGACGAGGTCCTGAGCCGGCGGGGGGTCCGGGCGATCCATCTGTCCCATCAGGTTCCGACGATGGACGCGGAGGAGAAGCAGGCCGAGGAAAAGGAGCCGACGGGAGCGGACAAGGAAGGTGAGGGAGGCGGGGGGGAGGCCGGTTTGGGCCGAAGCTTGACCGTCTACCACGAGGCGGTCGGTACGGCCAAGCGGATCTTGACCGAAGCCCGGCTGGGGAAGATCCCGTCCCTGGCCGAGGCCCAGGCGGCGGTCTCAGAGCTGGTGGATGGGGTTTTCCAGGACCAGAACGCCATGCTGGCCCTCACCCTGATCAAGAGCTACGACGAGTACCTCTTCAACCATTCGGTGAACGTGAGCGTCCTGTGCATCGCCCTGGGCCAGGCCTTGGGCCTGGACGCCGAGACGATCCGGGAACTGGGCCTGGGCGCCCTCCTCCACGACATCGGGAAGGTGCACTGGCCGGAGACCCTCTACCAGAAGCCGCGGGGCCTGAGCGACGAGGAGTGGGCCCTGGTCCAGCGCCATCCCTTGGACGGGGCCGGGATCGTGGAGAAGATGGGGCCCACGAGCCCGACGGCCATGGAGGTCATCCTGGAGCACCATCTGCGTTACGACCGGAAAGGATATCCCATCGTGGATTCCGACAAAGAGCCGGGCTTCTTCGGGATGATCGCACAGCTCGCGGACGCCTACGATGCCATCACGACCGCGCGCATCTACCAGAACGCCTTCGAGCCCTGCAAGGCGATGGCGCGGCTGCAGAGCCTGGCCGGGACGGTCTTCGATCCGAAGCTGCTCGAGGTCTTCATCCGGATGGTGGGGATCTACCCGGTGGGGAGTTTGGTGCGGCTGAGCACCGGCGAGATGGCGCTGGTGGTGAAGGCGAACCCGACCGACAGCTCCCGCCCGTTCGTCCGGCTCCTCTTCGACCGGTCCGGTCGGCGGCTGGCCGACGAACAGGGCGTGGACCTCACGGAGCGGGAACCGGGCACAGGCCAGTTCCGCCGCACCATCATCATGGCCGTGGATCCCGCCAGCAAGAACTTCGACGTGGCCGAATACCTGCAGCAGCGAGGACGGGCGGCCGGCTCCCCCTCAACCGGATAGGGGACTCTCCACCTCCAGACGCCCCAGGGCGCTCGCCGCCCGGCACCTCACGCCGGGATCCGGATCCTCCAAGAGGGCGGTCAGCTCGCCCGTCGCCCTGGGGTCCCCCAACCGTTCCAGGACCTCCACCACCTTCCCCCGGAGCTCCGGATTGGGGTCCTGCAATTGCGCCAGGAGCACCCCGGTCAGGCGCCGATCCTCGAAGCCCCCCAACGACTCGATGGCCAGGATCCGGACGTCGCGATTCGGATCATCCAGCATCTCCGCGAGTGGACCGATGGCCCGCGGATCACGCCGCAGGCCGAGCAGGCGCACGGCGGTGCCGCGGAGATCCGGGCGCGGGTGGCCCAAGATCCGGATGAGGCCGCTCAGCGCCCGCTCGTGGCGCAGGTCGGCGAGGACGTGGAGGGTTCGCATCACCGCGCCGGGGTCCGGAGAGTCGAGGGCGGCCAGGAGATCATCCAGCAGGCGATAGGTGTCCAGCCGCTCCAAGCTCTCGGCGGCGGCCTGGCGGACGGCGGGGTCCTCATCGTCCAGGCGGCGGCTCAACGCTTCCAGGACCGCCTCGTTTACCTCAGCCATGGGCTCGCCCTCCCGAGCGCTCTCCGGGCGCTCCGTGGCCGTGCGGTTGAGTTGCGGCAGGAAGTGTAGTAGGATGCAATGGTCACTGTCAAGCCGGCGGGTGTCGCCGATGCGAAGGCCTGCGATGCACGCGACGTCGGGTGACAATGCGTTCAGGGGATTGCACGGAGGCGCCGGTCCCCGAGGGTTCGTCGTGAGATTCCGTCCCGACCTCTGAGGAGTGGCATGCGGCGGTTCCGCCTGGCAGTGGCCCAGATCGCACCGGTCCTCGGCGACGTGGAAAAGAATCTCGCCCTCCATGAGAAGGCGGCTCGCGAGGCCATCTCCCAGTCGGTCAATCTGCTGGTCTTTCCCGAGCTCTCCCTCACCGGCTACTTCCTGAAGGACCAGGTCACCTCGGTCGCCTTGGCCGGGGAAGAGCCGGCGCTCGCCGCCCTGCGGGACCTGAGCCATCGGGTGGCCATGGTGGTGGGCTTCGTGGAGGAGGCGCCCGGCCATCGCTTCCACAACGCCGCCGCCTACCTCGAGGGGGGCGAGATTCGCCACATCCACCACAAGGTCTACTTGCCCACCTACGGCATCTTCGACGAGCAGCGCTACCTGGCCGCGGGCGGACGCGTCCGGGCCTTCGACACCGCCTTGGGTCGGATGGCCATCCTGATCTGCGAGGATCTGTGGCACCCCGCCGCGGCCGGGATCGCGGCCTGGGATGGCGCCGAGATCATCCTGTGTCCGTCGGCCAGCCCGGGGCGGGGTTTGGGCCAGGCGGAGCCGTTCCAGAACAGCAGCACGTGGGAGCGCGTCATCCGCGCCTACGGGGACCTGTTCACCTGTTTCGTGGTGTACGCCAACCGCGTGGGCTACGAGGACGGGGCCTGCTTCTGGGGCGGATCGGAAGTGGTCGGCCCGACGGGGGCATCGCTCGCCAAGGCGCGCTATCTGGATGAAGACCTCCTGGTGGTGGAGGTGGATGCGGGCACGTTGCGGCGGGCGCGGATCGCCAATCCGCTTCTGCGGGACGAGCGGCTGGATCTCACCCTGCGAGAAGTCGAGCGGCTCATCCGCGGGCAGGCGGGCGAGGGGCAGGGCGGGTAGGCCATGGTCGATCTCCGGCTGGAGTGCGAGACGGTCCGCAAGATCCTCACCGGCTTCATCGACAACGAGGTGAGGAAGGCCGGCTTCGAGCGCGTCGTCGTCGGCCTGTCGGGCGGGGTGGACTCGGCCCTCTCGGCGTTCCTGGCGACGGAGGCGTTGGGGCCCCAGAACGTCTGGGCCATCCTGATGCCCTATCGGACGTCCAGCCCGGAGAGCGCCGAGCACGCGCGGCTGGTCGTGAACACCCTGGGCGTCCACAGCCTGACCGTGGACATCACACCCATGGTGGACGCCTACTTCGCCGGCTTCCCGGATGCGGATCACGTGCGGCGCGGGAACAAGATGGCCCGCGAGCGGATGACCATCCTCTTCGACCACTCGGCGCGGCTGGGCGGCCTGGTCCTCGGGACGAGCAACAAGACGGAACTCCTGCTGGGCTACGGCACGCTCCACGGCGACATGGCCTCGGCCATCAACCCCCTGGGCGACCTCTACAAGACCCAGGTGCGCCAGCTCGCCCGGCATCTCAAGGTCCCGACCGTGATCGTGGAGAAGCAGCCGAGCGCCGACCTGTGGGCCGGGCAGACGGACGAGGCGGAGCTGGGATTCACCTACGAAGAGGTGGACCGGGTCCTGTCCCTCCTGGTGGATCAACGGTACGAGGTGCCGGATCTTGCGGCCGAGGGGTTCAACGAGAAATTCGTGCGGGCGGTCTATCACAAAGTCCAGGCCTCGCAGTACAAACGCCGACTGCCCGTGATCGCGAAGGTCTCGGCCCGAACCATCGACCGCGACTTCCGGTACCCGCGGGATTGGGGGCGCTAGAACTGTCAACTCGTCAATTGGTCGAATGGTCAATCAGGAAGGGCGCGGTATCGGTGACCATTTGACCATTTGACTTTTCGACCATTCGACAGGAATGATCGTCGGGGTTCCGAAAGAGATCAAGGATAACGAGAACCGGGTGGCGGCGATCCCCGCCGGGGTCCAGGCCCTGGTGGCGCGCGGGCACAAGGTGCTGGTTCAGAAGGGGGCCGGCGCCGGCTCCGGCATCAGCGACCAGGTCTTCGAGGCCGTCGGCGCCAAGATCGTCGGCACGGCGCGCCAGGTCTGGAAGGACGCTGAGCTGATCCTGAAGGTCAAGGAGCCGCTGCCGCCGGAGTACGATCTCCTTCGGCCGGACCAGATCCTCTTCACCTACCTGCACCTCGCGCCCGACCTGGAGCAGACCAAGGCCCTCCTGCGGCGCAAGATCGTCGGGATCGCGTACGAGACGGTGGAGACCGCGGAGGGGCGCCTGCCCCTCCTCGAGCCCATGAGCGAGGTGGCGGGCAAAATGGCGGCGCACATCGCGGCCTACTACCTCGCCAGGCCGCTGGGTGGCCGCGGCGTCCTCCTGGGCGGCGTGCCCGGGGTGCCACCGGGCACGGTGGTCGTGCTCGGCGGAGGCATCGTGGGCTACAACGCGGCGCGCGTGGCGGCGGGCATGGGCGCGTGGGTCTATCTGCTGGACGTGAACCCGCTCCGGCTCCGCTACCTGGACGAGGTGCTGCCCGACAACGTCGTCACGCTCATGTCCAACCGGATGAGCCTGGAGGAGTGCCTGCGCCACGCCGACGCCCTGATCGGGGCCGTCCTGATCCATGGGGCCAAGGCCCCCCGGCTGGTGACGCGGGAAATGCTGAAGCTCATGCGGCCCGGCGCCGTGATCGTGGACGTGGCGGTGGACCAGGGAGGCTGCTGCGAGACGACACACCCCACCACCCACAGCGATCCCGTGTACGCGGTGGACGGGGTCATCCACTACTGCGTGGCCAACATGCCGGGCGCCTTCGCCCGGACCTCGACCTTTGCCCTCACCAACGTCACCTTTCCCTACGTCCAGCAGCTCGCCGACAAGGGCTGGATCCGGGCCGCCCGGGAGAATCTCGAGATCGCCAAGGGGCTGAACGTCATCCGCGGCCACGTCACCAACCGGCCCGTGGCGGTCGCCCATCACCTGCCCTACGTGCCGTGGACCAAGGTGGCGGTGTAGGGCGGCTCCACCATGACCGGCGTCCCGACTAGAATTGGGAAACCGCCCACCGGGGATTCCTGATGGAGGGACATCGCACGGGCCGGCGCCGTGGGCGATGAGGGGGCCTCTCCTCGTACGCGGTATGGAATGTTGGTGGGATGGTACGGGGCTTCGGTCAGGGGTCCTGGCGTCGGATAGCGGGAAAGAGGTCGAGTTCTTTGTTGTAGGACACTATCTCGGTCAGGCCGTCGCGGTGCATGAGGGCAGCATTGTAGGCGTCGATGAAGTCGCAGCTGTGACGGCTCCACAAAACCAAAGCCTCGATCAGGACCTCTTGATTTGTTACCGCGAGGTTCGGCGTGTTGAGGATTTGGCCCACTTTTTCAATGACAACGGGTTTGGCAAGGTTATAGTAAGATAACAGGGTCCAGACGATTTCAGCGATGACAAGTTCCGAGGTCCGGAGGGTGAGGGAGCCGGCAACGGCCTGCTCGAACAGTCGGCGACACCGGTCGAACTTGGTCGGATCGTCCCGGGTCAGGAATCGCAAGAAGACGTTGGTATCTACGAATCGAACAGACATCAACGCCCCCGCGTCGCAGCACGTCGGGCAATCTGTCGCCGCACCTCACTGCGCACCGCGCGGAAGTCCAGCGGTCTCTTTCCGGCCGGGCTTTTCACCGAGGCAGCCGCATCCAGAATCGTGCCCCGCAGTGGGTAGAGGACGGCGTGGTCACCTTCCATCACCAGGACAACGCGGTCTGCGGGTTTCAGTGCCAACGAGTCCCGGATGGTCTTCGGGAGGGTCATCTGACCCTTGGATGTGATCACGGCGATAGCCATGGCGTGCTTCCCTCCTTTGTTAATTCAGTATGCGCTAAGTAAGGAGAATATGTCAACAGCTTACTTTGTGTGTGTGGGAAGGCAATTAGGAATCAGGACGACATGAACCAGGGAGCGACGGGTGAATTGCCGGACCGCCTTGGCCGCGCGCGGCGAGTGGCGGTCTTGACCGGCGCCGGGGTGTCCGCCGAGAGCGGGGTGCCGACGTTTCGAGGGGCCGGCGGGCTCTGGGGCCAGTTCCGAGCCGAGGATCTGGCGACCCCCGAGGCGTTCCACAGGAATCCCAAGCTGGTGTGGGAATGGTACGATTCCCGGCGGCAGCTCATCGCCGGGTGCCAGCCCAACGCGGCGCATCGGGCCATCGCCCTCCTGGAGCGCCGCGCGCCCGAGTTCCTGCTGATCACGCAGAATGTGGATGGGCTGCACCACCTCGCGGGGAGCATCCGGCTGGTGGAGCTGCACGGAAATCTGTGGCGCGTGCGCTGCCTCGACGAGGGGAGGGTCGCGGAGAACCACGAGGTGCCCCTGCAGGCCCTTCCGCCCCGATGCGGGTGCGGCGGGCTGCTCCGACCCGACGTGGTCTGGTTCGGCGAGGCGCTGCCGCCGGAGGCCCTGCAGGAGGCATTCGATTTTGCGGAGAGTTGTGACGTGTTCCTCGTGGTCGGCACCTCGGTGGTGGTTCAGCCCGCGGCCTCTCTGCCGACGATTGCCAGGCGGCGGGGGGCCTACGTGGTTGAGGTCAACCTCGAGCCCACGCCCTTGACCCCGCTCGCCCATGAATCTCACCACGGCAAGGCGGCCGAGATCCTGCCACGCCTCCTCGGCTTTGATTCCGCATTCCGCAATTCGCATTCCGCATTTTCAGTTCCGGGCACGCCGTGTTCACCCTAAAGCTGGCCAGTGGCAGAGAGGCGCGGATCCTGGCCGGGCATCCGTGGATCTACCGGAGCGAGATCGCCCGGGTGGAGGACGAGGACGAGCCGGGCGCCATCGCCCACGTCCGGGACAGCCGCGGGCGATGGCTGGGCCAGGCGATGGTGAACCTCAGATCCCAGATCGCCGGCCGCCTGCTCACCCGCGGGGAGGAGGCCATCGACCAGGCCTTCTTCGCCCGCCGCGTCCGCGAGGCGCTGGCGCGCTGCGGACGTTCTCTGCGCGGGCCGGATGCGTGCCGCCTGATCTTTGGCGAGGCGGATCACCTTCCCGGGCTGATTGTGGACCGCTACGGCGACCTTCTGGTCGTCCAGATCCTCACGGCCGGAATGGAGCGGATCCGAGAGACAATCCTGACGGCCTTGCGCGACGCGATCCAGCCTCGGGCGATCTACGAGCGGAACGATGCCTCGCCGCGGAAGCTGGAGGGACTGGAACTGCGGAAGGGCTTCGCCTGGGGCGAGGGAGAGACGGGCCTCTGGATCCAAGAAGAGGAGAGGCATTTTCTCGTGGAGGTGGCAGAGGGGCAGAAGACCGGCTTTTTCCTGGATCAACGCGAAAACCGCCAGGTGGTCAAAGGGCTGGCGGCGGGCCGAGACGTCCTGGACTGCTTCTGCTACTCCGGGGGATTCAGCCTGAGCGCGGCGGCGGGCGGGGCCGCCTCGGTCACGGGGATCGACCTGTCCGCCGAGGCGATCGCCTGGGCCGAACGGTCGGCGGAGCGGAACGACCTCACGTCCCGGTGCACCTTCACAGCGGCGAATGCCTTCGACGCGCTGCGGGGATTCGACCGGGAGGATCGACGCTTTGGCCTGGTGATCCTGGATCCCCCGGCCTTCACCAAGGGGAAGGGGGCCCTGGCAGGCGCGCTGCGGGGCTACAAAGAGATCAATCTCCGCGCCATGAAGCTGCTGGCCCCCGGAGGAATCCTGGTGACGTGCTCCTGTTCCTATCATGTGGACGCCCCGACG
>Ga0315280_10012798_pt1 | contig 10075 bp, 17 predicted proteins | sample YL17G06_40_MG_FD_203697 | JGI IMG/M metagenome (GOLD analysis project Ga0315280, IMG submission 203697) | Sediment microbial communities from Yellowstone Lake, YNP, Wyoming, USA - YL17G06_40 | ecosystem: Environmental > Aquatic > Freshwater > Lake > Sediment | place: USA: Wyoming | collected...
GAGGACGATGAAAGGGTTTCGAAATATCCTGGTGCATGAATATGGGCGGATCGACAATGCGCTGGTATTCGCCATGGCGACGAGACGGCTTCAGGATTTCGATGCCTTCAAGACCGAGATTCTCCGAGCCCTCCACAAACATGCGACCTGAGGGCGGGCATGTTCTCCGTTTCCTGAAGTGTACGGGAACCTTGGACATTGCACCTCCGATCTCTGTCCTCCGGTTGCTCCTCTCAGCGCCCGTACTTTCGTACCCTCGTACCTTCGTACGCGTTTGAGGTTTTTGAGCGTACTAGCCTCTAAGCGTCCAAGCGTTTCAGCGGTATGACATTTCGCATTCCGAATTCCGCATTCCGCACTTCGCATTCCGCATTCTTTGGGTACCTTCGCACCCTCTTGTAGTAGATGATTCCGCATGTACCGGACCGCCATGACAGCCCCTTCGCTCCGCGACGATAGACACCTCCTACGCATTCTGGCCGTCCTCCGCGAGGCCCTGGCGGGCACAGAGTGTCGGGTCTACCTGTTCGGCTCCCGGGCAACGGGGCGCCATCGGGCCGCGTCCGACTACGACATCGGCGTGGAGGCACGTGGCGATGTCACCCGCAGGCTCAGCCGTGCCCGCGAGGTCCTGGAGGGCTCGACGATCCCTGTCGCCGTGGATCTCGTGGATCTCACTGAGGCTTCGCCGGCGATGGTCCAGAAGGTCGCGCAGGAAGGCATCCAGCTATGGAACAGCTTCGCGAGCGCCTAGCCTCGACGGGACGGGCCCTCGACACCCTGGACGAGTCGCTGGGCATGCCGTTCAGCGTGATCGTGCGGGATGCGTCCATCCAGCGCTTCGAGTATTGCTTCGAGAGCGTCTGGAAACTGCTCCAGGCGTACCTCGTGACGCACGAGGGTCTCGCGTGTTACTCGCCGAAGCAGTGCGCCCGGGAGGCGTTCCGGGTGGGGTTGCTCTCGGAAGAGGAGGCCGAGCGCTGCCTGGCCATGGCGGACGATCGGAACCTGACCTCGCACACCTACATCGAGGCGGTCGCCAAGGCTATTTTCGGCCGGCTCTCCGACCACCGGGAACTCATGCGGGCGCTGTGGATGCGGATCAGCGATAGGGTACGCGGGTGAATGGCTGGGCGGCGGACCACGCCCCAACGTCCTCCAGTACCCGCCGTCCGCGCAGCGGCCCGGGAGTAAGGTGACCAGAGTGGCGATGTCCGGGATTCCGAGGCGTTCCAGCTTGCCAGCTTGCTAGCGTGCCAGCGAGTCCTTCGTCCCCTCGTACATTCGTACGCTCTTGCAGTTCATTCCGCACTCCGCATTTCGCATTCGACTCGTACTTTCGTACCCTCGTACGTTCGTACGCTCTTGCAGGTCATTCCGCATTCGCCATTCCGCATTCCGCATTTCTTATGGACTTCGCACCCTGTGTCGTCGGATGATCCGCCACGCCCCATTGCCCGCTGACGTGGACGAGAAGATTGCAACGCTGGGCCAAGCCTTGGAGGCCTGCCCGGAGGTCGTCTTCGCCTACGTGTTCGGTGGGATGGGGGCAGGACGCCCGACACCGCTCAGCGACGTTGACGTTGCGGTCTACCTGGATGAAGGAACAGACCCGCTGGAGACGAGGCTGGAGGTTGTCGCGAAGGTGATCGCGCACCTCCGCACGGATGAGGTGGACGTCGTCGTGTTGAACAGCGCACCGGTGGCCCTGCTCGGGAGGATCCTCGCGACGCGCCGCGTGGTGCTGGACCGGGATCCCTTCCGCCGCCACCGTTTCGAGTCGCGCGCCCTCCGGGAGTTCTTCGACTTCCGGGTCTTCGAGCGACGGCATCTCGTCCAAAGGTTCGGCCGTGGTTGACCGGGACCTGGTCCTCCGCAAGCTGGCCGACCTGGAACAGTATGTGACACAGGTGGGGGAGTTCCGGGGGATCACGGCGGAGGCGTATCGCAAAGACTGGAAGACGCAGCGGATCGTGGAGCGCACGCTCCAGATGGCGATCGAGGCGTGCGCGGACGTGGCCAACCACATCATCGCCGATCGGAATCTGCGGATGCCGAGCACCTACGCGGAGGCGTTCGAGGTTCTGGGAGAGGCAGGCATCCTGACAGTGGCCCAACGGGAAGCGATGGTCCGAATGAGCGGGTTCCGGAACCTCATTGTCCACGAGTACGCGCGGATAGATCCCACGATGGTGGTGCCGGTGCTTCGAGAGCGGCTGGGCGACTTTGTCGCCTTCAAAGCCGCGATCCTTCGAATCCTCTAACCTGCCGGCTTGAACTTCCGTACGTACGCTTTTGTCTTTGCTGTCCATTTCGCATTCCGAATTTGGCATTTCGCATGGACCTTGGACTTTGGACCTTGGACATTTCGCATTTCGCATTCGCCATTCCGCATTCCGAAATTGAGGCGCGTCCTAGCGATGTGTCATTCCGCATTTCGAATTCCGCATTCCGCATTTGGGCGAGCGTCCCAGCGTGCCAGCGATGTGTCATTCCGCACTCCGCACTTCGCATTCAGATCGTACCTTCGTACCCTCGTATGCTCTTGCAGTTCATTCCGCATTCCGCATTCCGCATTCCGCATTCGGCATTTCGCATTCCGCATTCAGGTCGTACCTTCGTACGCTTTTGCCTTGGTCGTCTGAAGTCGCAAGTTAACGTAGGCAACCCCGTCCCCCATTACTGCGTCTCCGTCTGACAATCGGTCGGGTCGGCAGGGCAAGGGATAACGGCATGACACCGGAAACGGCGTCCCCGGGGCAGAAGCGGCGGGATCTGGATCAGCGGGTGCGGGAAGCTGTCAACCGGCTGCTCCGCCGGCTGCCCGTCACCGTCGGCGAGGTCAAAGGACCCGCCCTGGTCTTTGGCTCGACGGCCCGCGGCGACGCCCGGCCGGAATCGGACGTCGACGTCCTGCTCATCCTCGAGCGCGATGACCTGGCGACGCGCCGGCACGTGTTCGACCTGGCCTTCGATGTGTTCCTGGAGACCGACGTCCTGATCTCACCATTGGTGGTGTCCCCGGCGCGGCTCGCGGCGATGCGACGGGATGGACGGCGTCTGATTCGAGAGATCGAGCGCGACGGGGTGCCCGTGTCATGACGGAGCGCCTCGACCCGATGGTGGGGCAGGAGCTGCGCCGTGGTGACGAAGCTGTTCGTGAAGTCGGGCTTGGTGACGCCGGAGGAGGGACGGATCCTCGGGAGACTCCAGAAGGTCCGCGAGGAGGCGGACTACAACGTCGAGACGGAGTACTCGGGTCCGCAGGTGGGTGAAGAACTCGAAGCAGTGGCGAGATTCCGGGGTGCGATCGTGCGCGCTCTCGGCGAACTCGGCTGGCGACCTCCCGGCCAATGACCCGACGCTGCCTGCAACTCGACTCATCTCGGCGTTCGGCTCTGAGTTCGCCCCGACAGTCTCCGGTCCGAATTCTGCGATCGTCGATGACACGCTGCCTCTCTGCGTTGGAGTCCCATGAATCTGCGCAGTCTGGGGATGAATATCGCTCGACGCTCAACATGACCTTCAACATGCAACGTGTTCCGCATTCGGCATTTCGCATTCGCCATTCCGCATTCCGCATTTGGACGAGCGTCCTTGCTGGCGATAGCAAATTACCAGACCCCGACCCCAGTACACCCTAGGAGGCGCCCCATGACCCTGCGCGCCCTCTGCACCGGCATCAACGACTACCCCGGCACCGGCAGCGACCTCGCCGGGTGCGTCAACGACGCGTCCGACTGGGCCGCGGCCCTCCGGAAGCGCGGCTTCGAGGTCGCCACCCTCCGCGACCGCCAGGCCACCGGCGCCGCCATCCGCCAAGCCATCCGGGACCTCCTCGCCCGCTCCCGCCCCGGCGACCTGGCCCTCGTCCAGTTCGCCGGCCACGGCTCCTTCGTGCCCGACGAGGACGGCGACGAGCCGGACGGCACCGACGAGTGCCTCTGCCCGCACGACGTGAAGCGGAAGGGGCCGATCACGGACGACGAGTTGTTCGAGCTGTTCAGCGCCCGGCCGGCGGGGGTGAAGGTGGTGATGATCTCGGATTCGTGCCACTCGGGGACGGTCGCCCGGTTCGCGCCGATCAGTACGCCGGCCTCGACGGCCGGACGGACCGCCCCGCGCCGGACCGTGCGGTTCCTGCCGCCGGGTGCCTTCCTGTCGCGGCGCGAGGCGGCGCGGCTGGGCGCGCGCCGGGCCGCGCGGCGGTCGAGCCCGCCGGGCCGGTACGCGGGTCTCCTGCTCGCCGGCTGTCAGGACACCGAATACAGCTATGACGCGTACTTCAAGGGCCGCCCCAACGGGGCCTTCACCTTCGTTGCCCTCCGGGCCCTCGCCACCCTGAAGAAGCACGCGACCTATCGCGACTGGTACAAGGCCATCCGCCGGTCCCTGCCTTCACGCCAGTATCCCCAAACTCCGAATCTTTATGGTTCATCGGCGATGCGAGCCTGGAAAGTTTTCCAGTGACACGGGCCGGGTACAAATTCGAAATCCGAAATTCGAAATTCGCAATCTCACGCACCTCCCCTCGCGGCAGTATCCCCAAAGCCCCAACCTGTACGGATCGTCGAGCATGAAGGGCTGGAAGGTCCTGCAATGACCGATCGTCGCACCTCAAACGCCACTCATATTCACCCGTGCGCAGCTTGCCATACTTGGCGACGTCCTCCTGAGCACCAAGCAAGACTTCTTGGCGACCCAAGGTGAGTGTCTGTGGACTCGGAGCACTTCGACGTTGATCGAGTGACGGCATTCTGGCTGACGGAGGCGGAGGAAGCGCTCCGGGTTGCCGATCACCTCGTCGAAAAGGGCGACTACTCATACGCGCTGTTCTTTGGCCATCTGGCTATCGAAAAGGTCTTGAAAGCGCTCTACGCGGCGAGGTATCATGATCATGCGCCGCCGATCCACAATTTAGTCAGGCTGGCCAGGGCAGCGGGGATAGAACTCGATGAGTCACAGGCGGACAGCCTGGTCACGATAACGGCGTTCAATGTAGAGGCCCGATACCCCGATATGAAGCGCAGTTTTCGCCAGATGTGCACGGCCGAGTACACCGGGCGACAGATGGAGAACGTCAAGGGTATATTCACATGGCTGAGATCCCAGATCCGATAGTCCGAAGCGTCGAGAGATTCTTGGCCGCCGTGCGCCGCCTTCGCCGCCTCGACGCTGCATACCTGTATGGGTCGCGCGCGCGAGGAGCGGCGACCGAGTGGAGCGACATTGATCTGGCAATCGTGTCGCCGGATTTTTCGAGCGATGCATTCCAGGAGCGGCTTCTTCTGATGCGTCTTGCCGTGGAGGTGGATGACCGGATCGAACCGCACCCATTTCGGCCGGAGGATTTCAATGCGAGCGATCCTCTGGCCTCCGAGGTTCGTCGCACGGGGGTCCGCGTAGGGTGAGCGTGTTTCAGTCGTGAGCTTCATTTGGCTTTGTAGCCTTCGCGCCTTCCGGGCCTCTCGCCCTCGCACCCATGCACCTTGCACAGCTCCCATTTTCACCTTTCACGCCCCGCTTCCCCATTTCTCCCATTCACCGATGCTCTTATGGCTATGCGCCATATTCCGCATTCCGCATTCAGATCGTACCCTCGTCCCTTCGTACGCCTTTGGTTTTCAGTTCATTCCGCATTCGCCATTTGAAAGGTACCTTCGTACCCTCGTACGTTCGTACGCTCTTGCAGGTCATTCCGCACTCCGCATTCCCCATTCCGCATTTGGACGCGTCCCAGCTTCCTCGCGTCCCAGCGGAGCAGCAGTGACAACAAAGATGTCGTTGGCAGATGAGCTGAAGGCGATCGGTGCCCGGCACGGGATCGCGGCGCTCTACGCGTTCGGTAGCCGGGCGGCCGAGATGGCCGGCCGTGTTCGTCGCCAGGCCGTCTCCGCCGAGCTTCCTGAGTCTGATGTAGATATCGGGGTCCAACCTGCGCCCGGTCAACGGCTGACCGCAGAGGAGCGGGTCCGCCTGACCGTGGAGCTGGAAGGGCTTCTGGCGGCAAAACGCGTGGACCTCGTTGTGCTGCCGGAGGCCGATCCCTTTCTCGCCTTGGATGTGATTCGAGGGGAGTTGCTTTATTGTGCCGATGCCGACCAGCAGGCCGAGGATGAGCTATACGTGCTCCGGCGTGCCGGAGACCTGGTATCGTATGCGCATGAGCGTTGGCGCCTGATCCTGACCGGGACGGCTCCGTGACCCCGTCGCAATTGCGTGCCAAAGTCGTGGCCGAGCGTGCGGCCTGGATCCGTCAGATGCTGGCCGGGCTGCGGGCCCTGCCCCTGGACACGTACGCGGCATTCGAGGCCGATCCGCGCAACCCGGCGGCGGCTGAATCCCACCTGCGCCGAGCCCTGGAGGCACTGCTCGATCTGGGGCGCCATGTCTTGGCGAAAGGCTTCGGCCGGGCGGTGATCGAGTACAAGGACGTGGCGAAAGGGCTGGCCGAAGTTGGTGTGCTGGATAAGGAGAAGGCGATGGCGCTCCGCTCCCTCGCCGGCTATCGCAATCGGCTGGTCCACTTCTACCACGAGATTTCCACCCGGGAGCTGTACGAAATCTGTGCTGGCCAGCTCGGCGACATTGAAACTGTCCTGGCTGCAATACTGGATTGGATAGCGGCCCACCCCGACAAGATTGACCGTCAACCGTGAGGCGAAGCCGTGAAATCCGAAATCGGCACTCGTCCCCGCGCCCTCGCGATGTCTCATTCCGCATTCGGCATTTCGCATTCCGCATTCAGATCGTACCGTCGTACATTCGTACGGTTTTGTCTTTGATGTTCATTCCGCATTCGGCATTTCGCATTCCGCATTTGAATTGAGCCTCTAGTGGTGAGCTTATGGCCAAGACGGCGGCCGATGTGACCGCAACCGAAATCGAGAGCTTCCGACAGAGGCTCCGGGAGCGCGCGAAACGTGCGGATCCCGCCCGAAAGGCGCGATTGGCGCACGCCAGAGCCGTTGCCCTCCGGGCGGCCCAGGTGCTGCGAGAGCGGTTTGGCGCGACCCGCGTGGTGCTCTTCGGTTCCTGTCTGCACGAGGAATGGCTGACGCCATGGTCGGACGTGGACGTGGCTGCCTGGGGGATTCGGCCAGAGGACACGTTCCGCGCGATGGGGACGGCGCGGGGACTTGATCGGAGCCTCGAAGTGGACCTGATCGATGTGGCGGCATGCTCGCCGGCTCTCTTGGCGACCATTGAGGCTGAGGGGCAGGAGCTATGACCGAGCGGGTGCGACGGGTTGCCGAGCGCATCCGGCAAGAACTTGCGGCGATCGAGCGTGTGGTCCGCCGTGCGGGTCGTGCAATGGCGGCTGCCCGCCGGCGGCCTGACGAACAGGATCTCTACCTCGATTCGGCCGCGTTGTGCCTGCATGATTTCTACACGGGGATGGAGCGCATCTTCCAGCAGATTGCCGCAGGCCTCGATGAGGCGGTGCCGAGCGGGCGGGATTGGCACGAGGCCCTGCTGCAGCAAATGGCAGCCGAGCGGCTCCCCGACCGCCCCGCCGTGATCGCCGAGGCAACGCGCGAGGCACCAGGCGCGTAGCTCATGCCTCATAGCTCACGGGAGTCGCCATGAGCCATCGGCGATGAACCATGAGCTTGAGTTTTGCCTTCGAGTTCGACCCTGAGCGCGTGGGGCGGCTGGTGGAAAGACTCGAAGACGGGTCTGGGCATGCTCGGCGGGATCTCCTGGCCTTCGCGGACTTTCTGGAGCGGGTAGCATCGGGCGATGGAGCGGCCTAGGCGGTGGCTTCGGAGGGCGCGTTGAATGAACGTCGCACCTTGCACCTCGGACGTTGGACCGCGTTGCCATTCCGCACCCCGCATTCGTCATTCCGCATTTCGTCTGGACCTTGCACCTTGTACCTCGGACGCTGCACATTCCGCATTCGGCATTTCGCATTCCGCAATTTGCGGAGCCTCCCAGCGTCCTCGCGTCCAAGCGTTTCAGCGGTATGACATTTCGCATTCCGAATTTCGCATTCGCCATTTGAAAGGTACCTTCGTACGTCTTCGGTTCCTCTCATTCCGCATTTCGCATTCCGCATTCCGAAATTGAGGCGCGTCCCAGCGATGTGTCATTTCGCATTCGGGTACCCTTTGGGTGTTCCGCAATCCGAAATTAGCCAGTCCCGACCCCCGAATATGTGCGTCGCCGTTCGCCTGACTGAGGCAACCTCATGAATCTTAGGGCTGGGATCCCGGACGCCTTGACAAAAGTCGGGGATGCGCTTCGGACGGCCCGTCTGTCGTTTCAGATCGTCGGGGCTGTGATCTTCGGCTCATCTGCGACGGGAAGGGCGACCGCTTCCTCCGATCTGGATCTGCTCGTGGTCGCCCGAGGAATTCCCCCGAAGCGGCACCGGCGCACGCGCGAGGCTGTCGAAATCAAGCGATTGCTCCCGGATATTCCGGTAGATGTCTTGCTCATGACCCTTGAGGAGACGCAGTCGAATTTTGCGAACCATAATCCCCTCTTCTTGGATCTGGCGGAAGATGGGATTCTGGTATTGGATGAAGACGGTTCCCTGGCGAGGGCTATCCGGGAAACTCGCCAGGATATCCGCAGACGGGGGGTCGAGCGCACGGAATACGGGTGGCGGTTCCCGGCAGAACCCGGCGTCGTCACGTATCTGTCCACCGTCAGTAATCGGGACTTTTCGCGGGGCATGTTGAAGGATGCAGAACGCGACCTGAAGATCGGCCAGGTGCTCGCCAGGGACGGCTTTTACGACAAAGCGGTGTACCATTTTCAGCAAGCGAGCGAGAAGGCCGTGAAGGCGATGCTGGTCGCCGTGGGCGTGTTCCAGAAGACGCATCTGGTCGGGGCGACCCTCCGGAAAGTTGCAGAGGAGAGCCGGATCTCCGATCGCTGGCGGAATCCGCTCCTGGAGGCCGCTGGGATCTCGGAAGAGCTTGAGCCCGAGGTGTCGTTAAGCCGCTATCCGGGAATCATCGAGGGCGCATTGTGGCTTCCGAGCGAGGAGTACACAGCAGAGGACGCGGCCGCCGCAGGGACGAAGGCGACGAAGGTCCTAGAAATCGCCCATGGCTTTGCGGGAGACTGGTTTGCTGGATTTGCGACGGGTCAGGCATAGAGAATTGGTTGTGGTCGGTTTCTCTGCGCCTCGTCTCCGGTGCGCCATGGCTCCTGGGCTCAGGTGCTCACCAGCTCAAGTCAGATCGGCAAGACCAGCACGTCGGGGAATCCCTCAATTGGTAATTCCCAATTCGAAATCGTGCCCATTCCCGCCGGGCCGGGTTCCACCCCGGAGAAGGTTCCACCCCGGAGGGATGGCCCTCTGGGCCGGAGGCCGCATTCCGCATTTCGAATTTCGCATTCCGCATTCAGATCGTACCCTCGTCCCTTCGTACGCCTTTACGCTGATCATCTGAAGTCCCAAGTTGACGTGGGCAACAAGGTCCCGAATTGAAGAGGAGCAGCCGATGTCTCGGGTGGATTGGACGGATCGTGTGATTATCGACCCGCAGGTTCACCATGGCGATCCATGCATCAAGGGGACTCGAATTCCCGTCAGCATCATTGTGGGGGGCGTGGCGGACGGATTGAGCCTGGATGAGATTCGCGCCGCGTACCGCCAACTATCGGTCGAGGATGTCCGGGCTGCCCTAGCCTATGCCGCGGAGGTGTTGCACCGAGAAGTCATTCTGCCGCTGGCGAGCTGATCGATGGGGCTGGCCGTCAAGATTGACGAAGATCTTCCTGGCCGGGTGAGTGACTTACTTCTGAGCGCGGGACATCAGGCCGAAACGGTCGTGGGGCAGGGGACGGGCGGAGCCAAGGATGCCGCCCTGTGGCAGGCCGTCCAGGTTGAAAGGCGCTTCCTCATTACGGCTGACAAGGGTTTTGGGGACATTCGACTCTATCCCCCCGGGACGCATGGTGGGGTGTTGCTTCTGCGACCGGATGAAGGTGGAATTGACCCGCTCCTGGATCTCCTGAGGCGTGTCCTGGAGGGGAAAGGATTGGAGCCGTTGCGGGGGACGGTAATAGTCGCGACGCCTCGTGGCGTGCGCATTCGCAGGTCTTGAGGACGTGG
>Ga0315280_10012799_pt1 | contig 10074 bp, 7 predicted proteins | sample YL17G06_40_MG_FD_203697 | JGI IMG/M metagenome (GOLD analysis project Ga0315280, IMG submission 203697) | Sediment microbial communities from Yellowstone Lake, YNP, Wyoming, USA - YL17G06_40 | ecosystem: Environmental > Aquatic > Freshwater > Lake > Sediment | place: USA: Wyoming | collected...
GGCAACGGAGGCTATTATCAAAGGAAAGAAGTACAAGGGGGCGATCGTAGTGGAGCCGAAACCGGGTGTCCACTTCAACGTCGCTGTTCTCGACTTCGCTTCCCTGTACCCCTCGATAATCAAGATTTGGAATCTGGGTTACGAAACGGTAAGATGTCCACATGAGGAATGCAAGACGAACCTCATACCGGGCACTCCTCACTGGGCCTGCACAAAGAAACGTGGCCTTGAGAGTTTGCTGATAGGCTCATTGAGAGATCTTCGCGTCAAATGGTACAAGTTGAGATCAAAGGACCGCACACTCTCTCCACAACTGCAGAGCTGGTACAAGGTTGTCTCAGATGCGCTAAAAGTGGTTCTGAACGCCTGCTTCACAGCTGACACGGAAGTTCTCACACCAAATGGGAAACGCATGATCACTGACCTAAGAGTCGGCGACGATGTCTATACGCTAAATCCACGAAACGGTCGCGTGGAAGTCAAGCGGGTCGTCGAGAGGCAGCATTTTGTTTACGATGGTCCTCTGACGGAGATCCGAAGCCGACATGTCGACTGGAAAGTCACGGACAACCATGATTTGTACATCGGCAGACGGGTCACCGATGGAAGGCAGTCGCTCATTAGGTTCGAGAAGGTCAAGGCGTCTTTCGAGGCTGGCCGAACGGGACGAAGGTACCTATTCCGACATCCCGCCTTGGGCGAGTATCTCGACGGGGGCTCTTATGACTCAATTAGCCTTTGGCAGTACGTTCCCAGAGAAGAAAAGCTTGTGACTATACGACCGAACCGGATGTGGGAACGCCGATTCTCAGACAGCTTGAGATTCAGGCATTATCCTTTCGCGAGCAAATTGAAACGTTCCACGGAAGGCCGCTATTACAGAACGACGAGGCAAGTCATCAATTCAGCGGCCCGAACGCCTACTGAATTTGAGCGGCAGTACAATTGCCGGCTTCAGGTTCGGAACTTTGAGACTCATGGTTTTCATGGCCCCTGGTTGTTTGAGTCGAAGGCGCTGTTTGAGATAATTGGCTGGTATGCCAGTGAAGGCAACGTTCACGCAGGACGAAGCAAGCTGGGTTTCAGGTTTGCAAGAATCACTCTCTCCCAAGATAGAAAGCACATCGCCAATAGAAGGCGGATCGCCGCCGCTGTGAGGAAATTGGGTTTCAGGTGCCGCTTGGGGACCGACTCGGTTGTGTTCAGTTCGCGGATCCTGGCCGAGTTTCTGAAAAAGGAATGCGGCGAGACAGCCAGCAAGAAACACCTGCCGAGTTTCATTTTCAACGCCCCCCTTGACCTACGCCAAGTGCTGTTTGAGAGTTTAATGCTTGGGGACGGCGATGTGAAGCGGGGTATTTACTCGACTGTGTCTCAAAGGCTAGCCGACGATGTTCGACATCTTGCGTTCACACTTGGGATCGAATCGGCCTTATCGACGGAGACCCTAGCTAGCGGCAATCTGATTCACAGGGTGAAATTCTTTCGCCGGAAGCACCACACTCTCAGAAGCGAGAATTTCTCTGTTAAGCCCGTGAGAGGGCTCGATGTTTACTGTGTCACTGTTGAGGACAATCACATCATCTACGCTGGTCGGAATGGCAAACTGGGGTGGATCGGGCAGAGCTATGGTGTCTTCGGAGCCGACAACTTCGCCCTTTACTGTCCACCAGTTGCCGAGGCCACCGCAGCTATCGGCCGACATGTCATAACCCAGGCGATTCAAAAGTCGCAGGACTTGGGTTTGGAGGTGTTCTATGGAGATACGGACTCAATATTCCTTGAAGGGCAATACGCAGATTCACTCAACAAGTTAATGGAATGGTCTCGCGATCAGCTGAAGATGGAACTCGAAATCGACAAGAACTACCGCTACCTGGCACTCAGCTCGAGGAAGAAGAACTACTTCGGAGTTCTGCCTGACGGGAACGTGGACATCAAGGGACTGACAGGGAAAAAGCGTCACATCCCAGAATTCCTTCACAGGGCTTTCTACGATATGGTCACAGCACTCAGTGAGGTCAGATCGCCAGAGGATATTGAGATCGCCAAGACAAAGATAACCAGCGTCGTGAAAGAGTGCTATGTCAAGCTGCGCAACAAGGAGTACACGCTCGATGAGTTGGCGTTCTCAATGATGATGAGCAGAACCACTGAAGGATACACCAAGACAACTCCTCAACATGTGAAGGCAGCTAGACAGTTGCAGCAGGCTGGTACCGAGACTAAGCCTGGTGATATCATATCATTCGTTAAAGTGCGGGGAGAGATCGGTGTAAGGCCGGTGCAGCTCGCGAGAGTAGAAGAAGTAGATAGCGAGAAGTACATTGAATACATCAGAGGCACCTTCGAGCAGGTTCTTGACGCTTTGGGTGTTGAGTTCGAGGATCTGGCTGGTGTAAAGAAGCTTGAATCGTTCTTCTCAAGGTAGGCCAATCTGCTCTTCTGCGGGAGAGTCTGACATATGATGCAGATATTTGGTCTAGCAAGAATCCCAATTGTAAAGCAAGGTGACAACATCGGAGATCAAATAGTGAAGGCCGCGAAGGAGGAAGGTGTGCAAATCCAAGATCATGACGTGATAGTTGTCGCTCAGAAGATAATCTCGAAGGCTGAGGGAAAAGTGGTAAATCTGGAATCGATAACACCCTCTACCTTTGCTGAGGCGATATCCAAAACCACAGGAAAAGATCCCAGGCATGTCGAGGTAATCCTGAGAGAAACCAAAAACATGGTGAGGATGAGGGAAGCACACCTAATTGTCGAAACACGTCATGGGTTTGTGTGCGCCAACGCTGGCGTGGATAGATCAAACGTTGAGAATGGGAACTCAGTCACTCTACTGCCGGTTGATCCTGACAAATCTGCGCGTGAGATAAGGCGGAGGATCAAAGAGTTGACCGGGGCGGATGTGGGGGTCATAGTCTCGGACACTTTCGGGCGGGCTTGGCGAATCGGCCAGGTTGATGTAGCCATAGGTTTGGATGGATTGCGACCAGTGGCGGATTATCGTGGCACGAAAGACATGTTCGGCTATGTTCTCAACGTAACTCAAATTGCGATAGCGGATGAACTAGCCTCGGCCGCAGAACTTGTCATGAGGAAGAGGGACGGCATACCCGTGGTGATTGTTAGAGGCTTCGAATACGCCCCTGGAAAGGGGTCGGCTAAGGACCTGATCAGGCCTAAAGAAGAGGACCTATTCCGCTGAAGTCAAGTCCCTGAATCTAATCGCGTCATTGAGTTCGCGGAAGTACTTCGTGCGCGCGACGGGGAAGCCACAACAACCAGTCCGAATTTCCATGCATGCTTCCCAGCATGTGACCTGTCAGAATCAGTTCCCGAGGATAAATCCATGAAGGTACGAAGAATGGGCGGGAGAACAGCCGTTCTGTCATATAGGGCAGTCTGTTGAAATGGCTCTTCGCAAAGTTAATTTGTGCTAGGGTTTGTGTCTAGCTGAACCGGTGTTCTTGATGGAGTCGCTCAAGCCTCCAGTGCCTGTGCATGTCGTCGATATGTTGAGCTTTGCTAGATTGGCATTAGCCCTCACTGAAGGTTCACAGATACTCTGGTATCTGAAGTACAAGGGCAAGCATGTCCTGGGGCTGTTCACCGCTTACATGTACTGGGACGGAGATCTCCCGATCCTGGCTTACACTATCTCGGATGCACCGCCCAAAGCGTTCCTTGCATATCGAAGCGATTCCACGAAGGGTGAGGAGTGGATGTTTTCGGACGAGGCTGGCGATACTCGATTCAGATATGCGTCCTTCGTGGAGCTGAAGGGCGTTCCTGAGGCTTTCAGTGAGAGCTTGGAGGGCAAGTTCCCCGATGTGGCGATTCCAATGCTTGCAGAGGTTGAGGACGTTCGATCGATCGCCAGGATTCTGCTTCCTCTGTCACTTCGTGAGGGAACCTTGTTTCCACTTTGGCATTTCACGCGCGGCAACAAGCACATTGTAGGTACCTGCATTCCTTTCGAACACTATTATGAGGCGGACGCTTTGCCTGTCTTCTTCTACGTTTCGCTGGACGATCCTCCGCCAAACGCATTCATCAAATACATTGCCGTGAAACCAACAGGCGAAAAGGTGGAGTTCTCGAACAACACAAGCGATGCTAAATACTTCTACGCAAAGATCATACGAGTCGAGGACATGCCCATTTTCCCCAAGTAACCTGTGACAGGTCTACCTGTTTCTTGTCGGTCGCAGAGTGTCAGGATCGCATTACGTGATTCTTATTAGACGAGACGGCGGACGTACATCGAGGTCAGCGAGTGTCTTTTGAAGAGAGGATTCGCAACTCCTCTGAAACCAAAAAAAGTAGGATAGTCCTCGCGCTGGATGTGCAGGATCCCGATCGTAATAATCTCCTCCGAAAAAGCACCGAAATACTTCGACAGGTTAGCGAGTACATCTGCGCGGTGAAAATCAACCGTCAACTCGTACTCTCCCTAGGATTGCGCGAAGGCGTCGATTTTATCGTCAGTATGGCGCATGAATTGTCATTGCCGACAATCATGGACGCAAAATTGAACGACGTTGGGCACACGAACGAGTTCATGATGCGCTCATACGTTGACATCGGGTTCGATGGAGTCATTGCGAGTCCGGTTGCTGGCTGGGAAGGTGGCCTAGATTCCGTTTTCCAACTCGCAGCTTCTCGAGGGAGGGGTGTTATTCTGCTTGTGTACATGAGCAACCCAGGCGCTGAGACTCTATACTCACAGAAAATCGCACCCACAAACGGGAAACCGAGGCCTGTGTTCGAGCTCTTCGCCGAAATGGCTGTTCAATGGAAAGCAAATGGAGTCATCGTCGGGGCGACGAAGCCTGAGATAATAACGAGAGTGCGAGAACTGGTCGGTCCCAACATGGCCATATTCAGTCCAGGTGTCGGCGCACAGGGAGGCGACCCGACGAAGGCCATGGCTGCTGGATCAGATTATCTCATCGTGGGACGGTCAATCTACGCCGCAACTGATCCTCCATATGAAGCTAGGCGGTACCGTGATTTGGCCATGTAACTTGACTCTTCAAAGAATGGCTACATCAGGCAGTGCCATCCGCCCTTCAAATGATTACGGTATGTCAGGTTCAAGACCAAGACTTTTATTCAGCCGATATTCTAGCGGGGCGGTAGTGATTTCTAATGGGTGGAGCCAAAAAGAAGAGCCTAGCGCAAATGGAGAAGCAGCAGGATCAGCAGGACAAGAAACCCGAGCCTGCCAAGAAAACTAAGAGCAAGCCGGTCGCGGAGAAAAAGGCAGCCGGAATAGGTGCGCCCGACTTCGACAACGAGAAGATGCTTGGCGAGCTGTCGAAGATCGGTGCCCTGACTCCGTATTCCATAGCAACTCAGTTCAATATCCGCCTGAGCGTCGCGAAGGACATTCTCGAGGAGCTGGAACGTAGAAGACTAGTGACCTCAGTAGGCGGGAACACCAGGATCAAAATCTTCAAGCTGGCTGCTGCCTAGATTTTCTCAACACGTATCTTTGTTCCGCTTTTCACAGTGCGGAACATCTCTAGGTTTGAGACAATCTTCCCCACGACATTGACAGGGCTGTACGGGTCCGTCGGCCCGTAGAAAATGCACAGCGCGGAGCCCATGGGCCAGTAGGCGAGCGTGCCCACCTCAACCTTTGGTTTCGGTTTTTCAGCACCAAGCTTCACTGGTGTCTCAAAGTAGATCTCTTCCTTCCACCTAGCAGCGCGGCCCTCGAAGGGCAGCGTTTTTGCTAGGTTATCAACAGTCATTGGGCTCTGGAATCGGATCAGTTCTCCCTCGGCTTCGCCGTAACCCTCAGCAATCAAACGAATCCTGTAACGAGTAACATCAATGGCCGGCGGCTCAGCCTCGGGTTGGGCGAGGGATAGTGCAGAATTAACGTTCAAACAGTGTTCCCTGCACAGTTCTGTGCTATAAGTACGCTCGTGTTATCCTTGTGCTGTTTAAACGATGTGATGCGCCACCAATTTTCAAGCAAAATCATTGATTTCAGCGGTTTTCTGGGAAAAAGATAACTAGCACACGTCTTGCCTTAGCGAAAAGAGTTGAATCAGCCATTGAGCGATCTCGTACGCACGGTAATCATGGGAGCTGCAGGCAGAGACTTCCACAACTTCAACGTCTACTTTAGAGACAACTCCCACTACGATGTTGTTGCCTTCACGGCCACCCAGATACCTGGAATCGAAAATAGAACATATCCGCCTACTCTGTCAGGATCACGTTATCCGAACGGCATTCCAATTCTCCCGGAGGGAGACCTGCCCAAGATCATAAAGGAGAAGAATGTGGATCTAGCTGTACTGGCGTACAGCGATCTTTCATATGCCGATGTTATGCACAAAGCCTCGATCGTCCTGGCCTGTGGTCCAGATTTTCGGCTTATGGGTCCAAAGACAACAATGCTCAAATCGAATTTGCCCTTGGTCTCTGTCTGTGCAGTGAGGACCGGAGCTGGAAAGAGCACAGTCTCTCGAAGTGTCTCAAGGTCCCTGAAGAAACTCTTCGGCCGAGTAGTTGTTATCCGTCATCCGATGCCCTACGGCAAATTGTCTGAAGAGGTCTGTCAACGCTTCGCCACATACGAGGACATGAGCCGTTTCGAATGTACGATCGAGGAGCGAGAAGAATACGAACCTCACATTGACATTGGCAATGTCGTCTATGCAGGAGTTGATTATGAGAAGATCTTGCGCGAGGCAGAGAAGGAGGCGGATGTGATATTGTGGGACGGCGGAAACAATGATCTACCCTTCTACAAGCCAGACTTGCAGATAGTTGTCGTAGATCCTTTCCGCCCGGGAGATGAAGTTGGCTACTACCCTGGCGAGGCCAATCTGAGGATGGCGGATGTAGTCGTGATAAACAAGGTTGACACGGCCTCAGCCAAAGATGTCAAAACCGTTCGGGAAAATGTGAAGCGTGTTAGGCCGGAAGCAAGAATTGTAGAAGCCGCATCGGAGATTTACGTGGACGACAGATCGCTGGTTCGAGGAAAGAGAGTTGTGGCAGTGGAAGACGGTCCGACTGTTACTCACGGTGGGATGAAGGAGGGAGTCGGCGCGATAGCAGCTAGGAAGTTTGGAGCCAAACAACTGATAGATCCAAGGAAATACGCTGTAGGCTCCATCAAAAGGATCTTTGAGAAATACCCGCACCTCGGCAAGGTGTTGCCTGCAATGGGCTATGGTGAGAAACAGATCAAGGAGTTGGAGCAAACCATAGATTCTATTGACTGCGATGCGTTCGTGTTCGGCACTCCTATCGACCTTAGGAGGATAATGAAAGTGCCAAAACCAGCCGTACGAGTTCGTTACGAAATACGTGAAGTTACGAAGCCGACCCTTTACGAAATACTTCGCTCAATGCCGATTAGCGCGATCCAGCGATCACGCTAACACCCGTTTAAGAGTCTCAAACATGTATCCCAGTTCAGGTTCATCGAGTCTGGGATGTACTGGCAGAGAGAAAACCTGGCGACACGCCTTCTCAGTCTCTGGGAGTGCACGTCGGGTTGTGGAAAACTCGCGGTACAATGGTAACATATGCAACGGCGACTCATAGTAGACCGTTGCTTCAATGTTCTTTGACCGCAGTTTCTCTATAGCCTTATTGCGTTTCCCCGCGTTTGCTCCACGTAGCCTGAGCGTGTAAACATACCACGCATGCTTTCTTCCTTCGGGCTCTTTAGGCGTAATCACTTTGCCCAGAACACCCAATTTTTCACTCAGGAACTGTGCGTTTCTTCTTCTCTTTTCGAGAAATGAAGGCAGCTTCTTCAACTGAGCCAGTCCGATCGCCGCGAGCAATTCATTCATCCTATAGTTATTACCTACCGAAGTAGGCCAGTAGGGACGTTGTTCTCCATGCGTCCTTACCATTCGAAGCTTGTCAGAATAGTCATCGTCATTCGTTGTGACCATGCCGCCTTCCCCTGTCGTCATGTTCTTTCCAGCATAGAAGCTGAAGCAGGTCATGTCGCCGATCGAACCTATCTTGGACCCCTTGTATTCTGCACCATGTGCTTGGGCCGCATCTTCAATCAGGGTTAGCCCGCGATCTCTCGCGAGTTTTCTGAATGGGTCAAGGTCCGCTGGAAGGCCGTATAGGTGTACGGGTATGATCGCCTTGGTGCTTCGTGTTAGCGCGCTCTCCACGGTATCTGCAGTAACCGTGTAAGTCTCAGGGTCGATGTCAGCGAATACCGGCTGCGCACCGCAAAGGAGAACAACTTCTGCGGTGGAGTGAAAGGTGAAGGAAGGCACGACCACCTCGTCTCCCTGCTTGACGCCAGCGACGAGCAAGGCCGCGTGAAGTGCTGCAGTGCCACTAGTCACGGCAACTGCATGCTTAGCTCCAACATAACGGGCATATTCCTTCTCGAAATCCAGCACGCGAGGGCCCATGCCGCTCTTTTCGGTGAGGATGCCGCTCTTCAAAACCTCAGTTGCCGCGTCAATCTCTTCCTTTCCAACAATCGGCTGATTGATTCGAATTAGGTCGCGCACGACTACCGTCTCGTAATTGATTTTGTTGTCTAGACGATTGTCCATCTAAAAGGATTTCTAGAGATGAAGTTGCAGAGAATGCTCGATTTTGACGAAAGGTCGAACGAGTAATGTATTCATCCCATCTGTGTGCAACTATGGCCACTTTGAACTGCGCACCATGAGTTCTGATATGCAACGCTTCACGACGCTGAGATTGAAACGGTCAGCCTTGCATATGTAACCTATTTCTCCCTACTTCGTTCCTGTGGCTCTGGATGCGCTTGCGTCTTGGCGCCTGCTTCATGCCAAGAGCCGTTAGCAAACCCTTAGCCACTGGATGAAAGGTTGCAGGCGTCTGAACCAATTGAAAAGACTGCTGAGCCCTAAAGCGCAAAGTATTTATGAAATTGCTTTTCGTTGTGGGTTGGTTGCGTTTAGCGGAGGCTTTGGGAATTGTCAGCAAATCTTGGGGCTCAGTCTGCGATAATTCTCAGGGAAGGAACTTCTAGGTCTCAAGGGCGCGAGGCCCAACATGCCAACATCGCTGCAGCAATGATCATCGCAGAGTCTGTCCGCTCATCCCTAGGTCCGAAAGGCATGGACAAGATGCTTGTGGACGGTTTTGGGGACGTCACGATCAGCAATGATGGCGCAACGATTCTTGATGAAATGGACGTTCAGCACCCAGCCGCAAAGATGATGGTTGAGGTTGCAAAGACTCAGGATGATGAGGTTGGTGACGGGACGACAAGCGCTGTGGTACTGGCAGGTGAATTGCTCAGTAAGGCTCAGACTCTGATGGACAAAGATGTGCATCCTACTGTCATTGTTGACGGCTACCAATCGGCAGGAGAGAAAGCCCTAGAATTCTTGCGGAAAATCGGGATCAAGGTCCAACCAACTGACAGGGCGATGCTCAAGAAGGTAGCCGCCGTGGCGGTTGGTGGCAAGTTGCTCGCGGAATACAGCGACTTCGTAGCGGATTTCGCGGTTGATGCTGTGTTGCAAGTCGCGGAGAAGTCAGGAAGTGCCTACAGAGTGGATGTCGATGACATTAAGGTTGAGAAGAAGCCAGGTGGCTCCTTGACAGATACTGTGCTGATACAAGGAGTTCTCCTGGACAAAGAAGTCGTTCATCCTGGTATGCCGAAACGGGTTGAAAGTGCAAAGATTGCGCTTCTCAATTGTCCTTTGGAGGTTGAGAAGACTGAGTTCGATGCGAAACTGAACATCCAGAACCCGGATCAGATGAAAGCGTTCTTGGACGAAGAAGAGAACATCCTAAGAAACATGGTTGACAAGATTGCTTCTAGCGGCGCGAACGTCGTCATCTGCGAGAAAGGGATTGACGACGTAGCGCAGCACTTCATGGCGAAGAAAGGCATTCTGGCGGTGCGAAGAGTCAAACAGTCAGATATGGAGAAGCTTGCGAAGTCCACCGGTGGTAGAATTCTCACGAACTTGGATGATATGAAATCCACTGACCTAGGTCACGCGAGTTTGGTGGAGGAACGCAAAGTCTCGGATGACAAGATGACGTTCGTCGAAGGGTGCAAGAATCCGAAGG
>Ga0315280_10012801_pt1 | contig 10072 bp, 3 predicted proteins | sample YL17G06_40_MG_FD_203697 | JGI IMG/M metagenome (GOLD analysis project Ga0315280, IMG submission 203697) | Sediment microbial communities from Yellowstone Lake, YNP, Wyoming, USA - YL17G06_40 | ecosystem: Environmental > Aquatic > Freshwater > Lake > Sediment | place: USA: Wyoming | collected...
CCGAAGGGTGGTTTCATAGAATACGCGCCGCTGAGACCTCATTCGACAGGAGGTAGTGATCTCCTCGTGATTCTTACTTGGGTCCATGCGCGGGAGAAGGACGGCATGGTTGCCCGGGAGGAAGCTATCTTCCTTTTCGGGTTTTTCGCGAAGATTCGATCACGGCAAGAAGCTCACATACTTGCAGTTTACTCAATTTAAAGACCGGGGGTGCATGCAGAATAGACGGGTTTTTTCGCCTTGCTAACGCTCCCCAGGAGTGATGTTCCAGCGAACTAATGATCGGTTTTTCTGATGTCCGAAAGGACTATTGACGCTAAGCGCTTAATCGAAAGGTTGGGCGCGGCGCTCACCTGACGCGGGTCTTGGGTCATCTATCTGAGGGTCTGGCAGATGGGGAAATAAGGGATTTTCCCAAGCCCCATTGTGCCATAACACCGCAAAGGAGGAGGGCAATGAATAAGGTGAATTCGTTTTCAGTGGGGCAGCGCCGGCTCTCTTTAGCCGTCTGCCTAAGCATCCTCGTTTCCGTTACATTCCTATTGCCGAACGCTGCCTGGGGGCAGGGGGCTGCCACCGCGTCGCTCGGCGGGACGGTAAAGGACTCATCTGGAGCCGTTGTTCCGGGCGCGCAGGTCACCATCACCCAAACCAGCACTGGGATTTCGCAGACCAAACCATCTGCGGCCGACGGAACCTTTATCTTCCCACTGCTTCCGGTGGGGCCTTACAAACTGGAAGTAAAGAAGGAAGGCTTCGGCACCTACGAGCAGACCGGGATTGTGCTGACGGTTAGTCAGGCCGCGCAAGTTCCCGTTAGCTTGGAGCCCAAAGCGCTGAAAGAAGTAATCACTGTCACGGGTACCGCCTCCCCGGTGGATACCACGACGGCGACGTTATCCAATCTGGTCGAACGCCAGCAAGTGGTGGGGCTGCCGTTGCAGGGCCGGAACCCCGCGGAGTTTGTGCTGCTGGCGGCCGGCGTGTCCAATCCCATGATGAACACGCGCACCAACGGAACTTCCGCCTCACTCCAGTTCGCCTACCCCGCCGGCATAGGCAGTTCCATGGAGATGCAAGGCGCCATGATTCCGGCGATCGACGGCATGCGCTCTGGGGGTGTTTACTATGCGTTAGACGGGGCCAATAACACGGATCCCTACGCGGTAACGGGCGGCCCCTTCCCTAACCCGGATGCCGTGCAAGAGTTCCGCGTGGTGACCAGCGGCTACGGGCCCGAGTACATCTCGGCGCCGGGCGGCGTGGTGAACATCGTGACGAAATCGGGCACCAATAATTTTCACGGCAACGTGTTTGAGTTTCTGCGCAATAGCGTCGTGAATGCTCGGAACTACTTTGCCGCCAAGACTGATGACCTCAAGCGCAGCCAATTTGGCGGGACGGCGGGCGGACCGATTGTGAAGAATAAACTCTTCATCTTCGGCTCTTATCAGGGGACGGCGATGGCCACCTCCGCCCCCGGCGGTGGAGGCAGAACCCAGTTCGTGCTGACCGACGCCCAGCGTAACGGGGACTTTTCCGGGATCGGTCCCTGTCCACCTGTGAATACCATTGGCGCCTGTCCCCTCAAGAGTCCTTATGTCTATAACCCTGCCGACCCTATGAACCCTAGCTACTATCACTATTATACGAACAATCTAATCCCGTTGGGCGACTTCAGCCCGATCACCTCCCAACTTATAGCGATGCTTCCCCACTCGACCGCTGCTGACGGCCGCGTCGAAGTGATTACGCCGCAGTCGGTGCGCGAGGATCAGGGGACGTTGAAAGTGGACTACGTGGCGGGAAAACACAGTCTCATAACTCGCTACTTCGTTAGCGACTATCGAGGGCCGGCGTTCACTAACCCGACGAATATGCTGCAGGACCATGGCGGGTCAACCGGCCGCTGGCAAGACGCCATGATCGGCTACAACTACGCCAGCAGTGGACTGGTGAACGAGTTTCGCGCCACCTATCAGCGCAACCGGGTCGATTCGACGTATGGTCTTCCTATAAGTTTCAAGAGTCTCGGCGCGGCTGTTTCCGCACCCACAACTCCCTGGACCGAGTTCATCCAAGTCTCGGCGAAATTCATCGTGCCGGGGGGGGCGCATGGTAGCAATCCGCGCAATACCTACATGCTCTCGGATAGGGTAAGCCTCATTCGCGGACGGCACCAGCTATCCGTGGGCGCCGAAACAGTCCGGATTCAGAACAAGTCGTACACGGACCACTTTCAAAGTGGAGTGGGAATTTGGGCGGGACTTCCTCCTTTTTACCCCTTTGACAGTGGCAATATCCTGGCCAATTTTGTGCTCGGTAAGGTAACCCTCTTTGCCCAGGGTGACGGCATCATGATTCGCACGGTCGGTACGTTGTGGGGTTTTCATGCCGGTGATCAGATCCGGGTGACCCCGCGGCTAACCTTAAGTCTGGGCCTGCGCTATGACCCCTACTGGCCGTTCCACGCGCTGCACGGGCGCATGACCTGCTGGCACCCAGGCCAACAGTCCACGGTCTTCCCGAACTCGCCGCCAGGACTGGTCTTCGCCGGCGACGCGGGCTGCGATGCCTCCGGGACCACACCGGATTTGCACACGTTCCAACCACGGATCGGCTTCGCGTACCGGCTGGATGAGAAAGGCAACACCTCCCTCCGGGCTGCTTACGGCATCTACACCATACAGCAGTCCATGCAATCCTTCCAGCCGATGGCGAGCACGCAGCCCTGGGTCAACAACCAATTCAGATTTCTCCCGTACAGTATCAGTAATCCCTGGCTGGGTACTCTTCCTTTTTTCCCAAACTTTCCCGGGGGTGATCCCTTCGCCTCGCGGGGCTTTGCGGCCAACGATGCGGCGGCACCGAGTAATTATCAGTTCGTCCTGCCCATCCAGGAGGAGACAGCCTTTTCGACCCCCTTCAAGCTGGCCAACGTGCAGAAGTGGAACCTCACCTTGGAGCACTTGTTCCGGGGCAACATCATGGCGCAGGTTTCCTATGTGGGAACGAAGGGGACGCATCTGAACCTTAACGAGCAGGGCAATGCGGCGCAGTACATACCCGGCATGTGTGGAGACCTGCCCTGTTCGAACCCCACAAACATCGACGCGCGCCGGCCACTCAACAGCGGTGTCCTGGGGTCCATGTACATCTATGAGAGTGCCTTGGACTCGTCCTACAACGCCTTGCAAATAGGCGTGGAGCGACGGATGGGTACCGGCCTGACGGTCTCTTCTCACTTCACTTGGGCCAAAGCCATAGACTATCTGTCGTCCAACGCCGTCGGGAATCTGGCGGGTAACCAAAACGTCGCGACCAATCCGTATAACGTGAAGAGCTTTCGCGCGGTCTCCGACTTTGATGCCCCTTACATGTGGAACACGGCGGTGGTGTGGCAGGCTCCTTCGTTCAAGAATCAGAGCTTCTTCCTCCTCAAGCACGTGCTTTCCAATTGGCAGGTAACAGGCATTTGGAGCTGGCAAGCGGGTATGCCGTTCAGCATCTACTCCGGTGTGGACAATTCGTACACCGGAGTCGGCCAGGACTACGCGGACATGGTTCCGGGTGTTTCTCCCTACCTGGACCCTAACCGCCCCCGCGGGGAGGTGATCGCGCACTATTTCAACTCGGCGGCTTTCACGCAGAATGCCGCGGGAACTTTTGGGAATGCTCCCCGGAATCTCCTGCGCGGCCCGGGGTTTAACAATGTGGATATGGGGCTACAGAAAACATTTCCCATCACGGAACGGTACAAGATACAGTTCCGGGCTGAATTCTTTAACCTTACCAATACTCCCCACCTCCAATCACCGGGTGGGGTATCGGGACCGGTCGGCCCCGCTTCCGTCCAGTTCTCTCAAATCATCGCGGCGCGCGATCCACGCATTATCCAATTCGCGCTGAAGTTTGAGTGGTAAGATTGGTGACGCTCGGGGAGGGCCTTCGCGGCCCTCCCGCTTCTTCTGCCGGGTCAGATTTTCCTCGCGCGCGATGCGCGCATTCTCCCGTTCGCGCTGAGGTGTAAGGGGTAAGGGTCGCGAGGTGAGGAGTCAGCGAATCTGGGAAAGGTAGCCTCTTAGCGGGAAGGGGCAAATGCCTGAACAAGGGGGGAGCCGTGTGCCGTCAGCACCTGGGCAGTACGGCAGCCACACCAAGTCGTCCCGAGGATTCATCGTAACCTTCCGGGTAAGGGAAGGCCTTCCGGGCATAATACCGCTAACAGACAAGGGGGAGGGCGATGTCCTCCCCTTCCCAAGCCAACGGCCGATTGCCCACCATAACAAAGAAGACTGCTTAGGGGAGAGCGGATGGGTAAGAATTCCGGACACTCGATAAGTAGACGGCACTTCATGGGCGCCTTGGCGGGAGCCACCTGCGTCCTATCTGGTGGGCGCCAGTTCCTGGTGGGCTCGCCAAGATTCGCAAAGGAGACAAACTCGTCCGGGGACACCGCAGAGAAGAAGAAATGGTTTGAGGAGATCCAGACCTACGGCACCGTCACGCTGCCCCCGGGGCTGGCGGAAGCCTCGCATCTGAGCGTCAACGGGCTCGCCTCGGCCATTGGACACGCCAGCGTGGTGCGGATGTTTGCGGTTTACCAGATGTACCCGGATGACGAAAGTTACATCCGCGACATCAAGGCCAAGGGAATCCGTTGCAGCGCCTACGTCCCCGGCTTTATCCTCCGGCAGGCGAAGGCCCGGTTATTTCCGATTCTTAACCAGGCCAAATGCATCGGCTATTTTGGCAATGTTCCCACCATCGGCCCGGCAACCAACCCGATGTTCGGCGGTCAGGACTACTACCTGTGCAACAATCGTCCGGCGTGTGGCGAGTTTCAGATCGAGCTGGGCAAACGCGCCATCGACCTCGGAGTTGATTGTATATTCTTCGACGAGATCCAGGGGTCCACCACGACGCTGATGCCGCAGTTCGGCGTACCGGGATTCTGCCCGGACTGCTTAGGTGGCTTCACCGCTTACCTCCGGCGTCATTACACCTCGGCGCAGCTTAAGGAGCAATTCGACATCGGCGACTTGGACCAGTTCGACTTCCGCGCGTGGCTGGGTCAACATTCACCTCTTCCCGACATGCGCCAGGTTCCGAAGGATCAGTTCCGCGCGGTGGTGCTTCCCGCGTTTACGCGACTGGCGAGCCAGCCGCTGGTCCGGGTCTACCAGCGCTACCAGTTTGAGGCGAACTACCAAAAGAAATCGGCAGTCATCCGTACCCTGCGTGAGTATGCCCACGCGAAGGGACGCGACATCGCCATCACGGCCAACATCAGCAATCTCGACGTCGGCGAACGCCCGAGCCTCCCCTTCATGATTGGGGGCCTGGAATTCGCGGAGGTCGTGGATTTCATGGCCTGTGAGATCAATACCGCCATCGGCGACCATGATCAGGGACCCTATTGGCCCAGCGGCAAGTGGGTGTCTTATTATCGTCTGGGCCAGAGCGTTTGCAAGGCCCCGGCGGTGCTCATGGCGGGTGTAGGCTTTTGGAATGGGCTCTACGCGCTACAAGGTGGACCCTCGCGGCAGGACGACCTTTATGTGGCGATGTTCCTCGATGCCTATGCTCTGGGTGGGGCGATGGTCAACTATCAGGTCTGGCCCGACAAGAGCGCTTCCGACGGTATCGAACTCTTGTACCGCAAGACCACCGAAGCGTCCAAGTTCGTCTTGGACAACAAGGACCTTTACGAAGATCTCGAACCTCTGGCCGAGACGGCCGTCCTCTTTCGCTACTTCCCCGCACCCCAGCCCTACGGGCACTCTTATATGGGTCTGGCCCAAGCGCTCGCTGAGTCCCAGGTTCCCTTCAAAGTATTGACGCAGGGCGATGGGACCTACATCAAGGCGAGCGTGACGTTGGCGGATGTGAAGCCATTCAAAGTGCTCTATGCCTTGTTTCTGGAGAATTTGCGCCCGGATGAAAGAACAATGTTGCTGGAGTACGCGAGGTCTGGTGGGACGATCGTTCTCTTCGATCCCAAACTACTTGAAGTGCCGGATGCGCCCCTTTCCCAAAAGCAGGGTAAGGGTCGTATCATCATTCTTCCTCGGGGGAAGGAAGGAGAAAGAGGGCCGGACCTCGGCGTCCGTTATTTCGCGACCTATGATGACAAGCTCCGGCAAGAACTTACCGACCCCGTCCGGTCGGTCTGCGGCGAATCAATCAGAGTGACGCCCCAGTCGCGGCATCTGATCGCCTACCCTTACCGCCAACGCGCCCGTAACCGCCTCATGGTGCACGTCGTGAACTATGATTACGACCTGCGCCAGGACGTCCTTCGCAAGCAACAGAACGTGACCGTATCCGTCCGGAGCCTTCGCGGTGTGAAACCCAACAAGACCGTAACCCTTCGCGGATGGGAGTTCGAGGGGCGCCTCGAGGTTCCGCTGACTGTGAGCAAGGGTTATTGGACCTTTACCATACCGAATCTGACTTATGCCGCCGCGGCGGTCATCGCTTTTCGATGACGCCGGTCATAGAGCTATGCGGTTCGAGGACCGTGAGGCAGCCGGCTGGCGTGCTCGCCCTTGCGGCATCACGTTCTGCCAGGTTCAAGGGCTTTTTCGGGGGGGCCATGAAAGTCAAAATCGCAGCGGCGTTGGTGATCAGCATAACTCTGCTGGCACCGTCTCCCTGGGCGGCGGGCCCGGACGACCAGGGGTGGGAGGAGTGCTGGAACGGGCTAGCCTCCGCTTTCAAGAACTATGATTCCGCCAAACACGGGACCGTCACCCTGGAGGGTCCCGCCGCCGTGGAGCGCACCGGTTACGGCCAATGGAAGTTCGTCTACCGGGCCGGAACGGCCGAGCTCGCGCCGGGAGGCGGAATAAGGATAGCGACCCGGATGCTTGACGGCTGGGGCGCCTCACAGGCCACCAAACCTAACGACCCCAACTACATCACCGCCTTGACCTCCGCGGGTGTGCCGATCAAGCTCCGCGCCCTGGAGCGTCTCGACGTTGTCAATGAGTACTTCGCCGACTACCTCCCCTGGCAGATGGTGAACGGGGTCGAGGTGCTGGAGAAACTGGAGCCAGGGCAAACGATTACGATTACGATCGGCGACCAAAGCGCGGGTTCGCCCGGGTGGCGCGCCCCCGCCGTGGCCCGCGACCGCGCCTACTTTCTCCCCTTCGTGGATGTAGATGGAAGTGGCCGCTATGTTCCTATGGCCAGCCGCCCGTACGTTGAAATCTTGCCTGGCCCCGCGGTGAAACTGAGTGTCGTTGTGCCATCGCAAGCGGTCGCGGGAAAGCGCCTGCGGCTGCTCGTGCGGGCGGAAGATGATCAGGGTAATGTTGCGAGCAGCTACCGGGGCACGATCAAGTTCTCCTCGAACGATCCACAAGCCTCCCTGCCCCACACCTATGCTTTCAGCGCCCAAGACAAGGGACTGCATTGGTTTGAAGATGTGCGCTTCAACCAACCGGGCATCATTCGCGTCGTCACCAACGATCCCGCCAGTGGCTTCAGGAGCGAAAGTAACCCCTTGCGCTGCTCCCTCAAACCAGCGGAGACCAATCTTTATTGGGGAGACATCCACGGACACACGATTTTTGAGGATGGGACGGGAACGCCCGTCCAGTATTTCCGCTACGCCCGGGACGTGGCGGCGCTGGACTTCGCCGCGTTGACCTCGCACGCCGAGTTGCAGAATGGTGTACGCTGGAACTACGTTCAGGACGTCACCAGTCGCTTCTACCAGCCGCATCAATTCGTCACCATTTACGGCTACGAATGGGGCGGCGCGCCGGCGGTGGGAGGAAATCATAACGTTTACTACCTGAAAAAGGGATTGCCCTTGTTCCGTTCCAGCGGCTTGATTACTTTCTCACCGCTCAATCCTTGGGTTTACTACAGCGCCAGCGACATTGACACCGCGCACATCCTCGGCCTTTTCCAGCGTTTGAAGACACTCCCCGGGGCGCAAACCGGGGAAGTAATGGTCATACCGCACTGGCGCGGCGGAATCTCGACGCCGCGCTGGCAGGACCCGGAGCTCGAGCCCTTGATCGAGATGGCATCGGAGGCCGGTTTCCACGAGGCTTGGGCGCAAAGCTTCATCGCCCCGGGAATCCACAAGGGGTTTATTGGGGGCAGCGACGATCACTTGGGTCGGCCCGGTTATGGATTGATGGATACGCGATTTGCGGACCTTTGGGCCAAACCCACGAAGTTGAGCACCCCTCTGGCCGCCGTGATGGTCAAAGAGAAAACGCGGGAAGCGATTTTTGCGGGATTCTTCGCCCGGCACGTTTACGCTACCTCCGGAGCCAGGATCCTGCTCGACGTGCAGGCAGATGGCCACGGCATGGGTGAGGAGTACCAGACGGAATCTGCGCCGGTGTTCAAGGTCTTGGTGGTCGGAACTGGCCCCCTCAAGACGGTTAGCATCAAGCGCGTCTTCGCCAAGCGCTACTCCTGGGGGGAGCCGGTTCCCGCGGAACGCGACCGGGGTGAGGAGATCTATTCACACCGCCTCGAGGTGGGCCAGCGGGAGGCCGAGTTTACTTTCCGTTATCCCGGCCCTTCTCTGACGGCCTATTATTATGTCCTGGTGGTCCAGGAGGATGGCGAGCAGGCCGTTTCGAGCCCCATCCTCATTCTCGCAAAATGAGTAGCGGCGGCTCAGGAATTCTCAGTCAGCAGCGGCAGGGCGACCATGGAAGCGGATGCCGGCGCGAACTGCGCAGGGCGAGGGGACTCTTGGACGGTGCCACGCCTGGTCGAGCGAGTTTCGAGGGGCTTCGGGTGGTCTCAATTCAAATGGGCTAGGGGCCCCCGGTTTTGCATGCACCTAGACTGACTTCAGGGATAAATGCCGAGGAGGAGTGACGTCATGAAAAGGAATTCATTAAGTCGAAGGCGGATACTCAAGACTTTAGGGGCCAGCGTGTTAAGTTTCCCGCTCGTTAGTCCTGCGAGCAGGGTGCTACTTGGTCAGGCCGGAACGAAGGAGAAGCGCACGACCGCCGAGGTTCCGATTTCGGTTGGCAACGCGGGCGTACCGCTCATGTTCGAAGTTTGGGGGCGTCCCCCGGGAATGAATGTCCCCCAAGATCTGCGCATGGGGAACGACATGCAATTCACGGGCATGCTCAAGACGGCGAAGGAATCGGGCGTGACCGGGATTGAGTACTATGTCAGCTGGGGATTTGCAGAACCCGAAGAAGGGAAGTGGGATTGGAGTATCTACAAACGCGATGCCCGGAGAGTCAAGGAGAGCGGCTACCAGTATATTCCTTACATCTGGATACAAAACCTGCCGCGCTGGGTCCGCAACAACCCCGCTTACCCTCGCGCGAGCAACGTGGACACGGGCCTCGACACGGACTCGATCTCCATCTTTGCCGACAAGACCCGAGAAGCATATGACCGGTTCTTTGCGGAGTTCGCGAAGGAACTCGGATCGGAAGTCGATATCCTGCGGGTGGGGACGCCCTACGATTACGGGGAGACTGCCTACCCAGCGGGAGCCGCGGATCACGCTTTCCCCTTAAGAAACAACGGCATGGGACTCTGGGTCAATGAAGCCGCCGCGCGGGCCCACTTCAAAACGAGGATGAAAACCAAATATGGCTCCCTGGCCAACCTCAACCGGGCCTGGGATGCACAATTCACCTCCTTTGACGGCCTCGACTATCCCAAGGACCCCACCCACAAGCGCTACTGGTTGGACTTTATCAACTGGTACCACGACGCGTATACAGAAGAACTCGGAAAACTGCTCGATATCGTCCGGAAATACTTCCCCACCACCCCCCTGAACATCAACCTCGGGTGGCCCTTTGAGAAGATCAACCTCGGACAGGACTTGACCGGCATCGTGAAGATGTGCGCGGAGAAGAACGTCTGTGTCCGCACCCCCACGGGCGCGATGGTTCCCTTCCTCTATACGAAGCGAGTGGCGACGGCGGCGCGCCATAACAAGCTTCCCAAGTTCTCATCGGAGCCTGTAGATGGCAACGCCCCACGGAAGGAGATCGCCGTGGCGCTCTTCAAAGACCTTACCACCGGCGTCAACTGGCATTTCGACTACCTCCCCAAC
>Ga0315280_10012802_pt1 | contig 10072 bp, 6 predicted proteins | sample YL17G06_40_MG_FD_203697 | JGI IMG/M metagenome (GOLD analysis project Ga0315280, IMG submission 203697) | Sediment microbial communities from Yellowstone Lake, YNP, Wyoming, USA - YL17G06_40 | ecosystem: Environmental > Aquatic > Freshwater > Lake > Sediment | place: USA: Wyoming | collected...
TTTAAAGAAACTGGGAATTTAAATATAAGAGATGATAAAGAAAAAGAAGAGAAATATTATTGGGAATTTTATTCTTGGTCTGAATTTCATGCGAAAAAGCTAGGAACTCTGCTCTATGCAATCTATAAATGGCATGAGCTAAATGGACCAGATCCGCCAATGAATGGAAGATATGAATTTGAAATTGATTTCCAGACAGAACGGCTGATAAAAATAATTAAGCAATTTACAGAAAATAAAAATCCAGAATGCGCTAATGAGCTATTCTGGAATACTTTTTATGAATTAATGGCTTATTATGGCCGGTTGAGTGTTTTCCACATAGAAGGCCAAAATAGATTTTCCGATTCAATTTTTCCCAAAGAGCTTTTAACTAACACATTTGGAAAAGATGCTATTGACATATATTTTCTTTTGCAAAAAATGGATTCCTACCAGAACGCGAAAAATCGTTTGAAAGAATTTAGAGAATTGAAGGAAAAAATAATATCAAGAATCAACACGGATAGAAATATCAGTTCATTATTTTTAAGTGATATCTTAAAACAATTTTCTTTTTTGGAGCAAAAAATGAGTGATTTAAAAAGACCATTATTCCCTGAACCTCCAAAATTTAATATTCCCAAAATACCAACTGTTTGGGAAGAAATAATACCTCTCCTTAAAAAAATTTCAAAAAATACTGAAGAAATAAAGGACTCATTAAACGAAATAAAAAGCCATTTAGAGAAAAAATAAATATTCTAGAATAACAAGGTCCCAAATAATAAATATAGGCCGTTGGCAAATATTTTTGCTTTTTTATTTTTCCTATATATTCGTAAAAGCTCTTGCCTTTTCGGCTAAATGATCAATTAAACTTATTGCTAATATATATTGTTCAGAAAGGATAAAACTCACAACCTGTTCGAAAACATCCTCTTTAGTGGCCGCGGAAGGACGGTTTTCGAATACGCTTTTTCTTGTCTTTCTGTTTAGATGTTCAAAAATGTCCTTGCTATCTGGCCCAGGGGTATTCAAGTATCTGAAGGAAGACATATAAGGAGTTTAATTGCAGAGTCAATGGTCATTCTTATCTTTGAATTCCACTTGCTGCTGGATCCTTAAGGAATCTTCCTGGGTTAGGGTAGAAAGATATCTCATTACCATGGTGTACCGAAGCTATATCAAAAAGGAGAAAATCCTTATGGCACCGGAGCATCGTCATGAGCTTTTAATGGCCCAGTGAGCTAACTGAGGGAGTCTGCAGTGGTTTGGAAATTGCGAATAAACTTTGACATGACCAACCACAAATGAGTATCAAATATATTTAAAAATTTTTCACAAAATCAGATAAAAACTCTATCGATAAAAATTTAACTTTTGTTGTTCTAGGAGGGAATTTCGTCCACCAATATGTTTTACTTGAGACGAATACAGGGACAATCCTTGTTTGCTCTGGAAATTTTAAAGGCCATTTTAGAGATTCAGATATTTTATCAAAGTTTTTTTCTAGATATCCTTGTCTTATTTCAACGCATTCCACGTAGCCTTTTTGAATATTACTTATTCCAAAGATCTTCTCTCTAATCCTTTTACTATCTTTTAAACAATATGCAGGCGATATATCCTTGCATTCAATATTGAATATTATATTTTTATCTGGGAGATAGGCACAAACATCATAATCACCTAAATCAGTAGGATGATTTCCTAATTTATCCCTTTTATGAAGTTTAAGGTTCATCTCAACAAATTTAGTGTGTCTTTGCATTATCTCATAAGCTTTGGCTACGAGGCCATCTTCCTTAGCTTTTTTCTCCCTTTTTAAAAGTGTATTTATTGAAGGAGATTTTTCTAATGGCACGGAAGCAGATCTAACAATATTTAACCATATTATTCCTGACGTTTGAGTTGAATATGCTCCCCAATAATATTTATTTTCAATTAATACCAAGGGTTTTAAATTATACCTTGAATTTCTTTTTTGATATTCCCAAACTGGTAAGTCTTCACATGAGTTAACCTGCCCTAGTATGCGAATTACTTCCTTTGGTTTTAAAGTCAAAAAATCTAAAATCAATGTAATCTCGTTGGAATTTAATTCTTTAATACTTGAAGTACATGTCTTGATAATTAAATCTTTATTGGCAGAATAATATCCTCCTTCTTTTGCTCCAGGATTATAAAAAGGCCATTGGGATAGAATCCTTAGCACAAAGATAACATTCTCTAAACTGAAATTTAAATCTTTCTTAAATGCAATATTAATTTCATCTAAAAATTCATCTATTGGCTTTTTAAAATCCACCTTATCGCCATGCTCTTCAATTATTCCTAATTCAATTGCTGCTATCTCTTCTGCAAACTCCCTTTGTTTTGACTCTAGGTCAGACTTATATTTAACTTCGATAGTGTAGTCGTCATTTATTTTTATTCCCAAAGGATACAAGTGATAATGAAGACTATCACTTGCTGTATATATTTCATGTAATCGATCAATCAAACTTATTAAAAATTGAAATTCATCGCTATTTAATGATTTATCTCCTTTTGGACTTATTTGAACAAACTTTTCGATAAGATACCTGAAATTCTTGTGATTCCGAATAAATTCTTTGTGTTCTAACGCATACTTTTCTCCTCTATCATATTCAACCTCTTGTTCAATTGAAAATCGCAAAATATTTTTCTTATGGCTATATCTATTATTCAGCGCATCAATTCTAGTAATTAAATAAGGAATACATTTAATATAGCTAAATTTTTGAATATAAGTATCAATCTCTTTAACAATTGATCTTCTCAGGGAATTTAACTTTCTTTTTGCTGAAGCTAATCTATATGGTCCTGGTAATACATTATTCTCTGCTGCAAGTTTTGCAATAAGTTTGTTTGCCTTTTTAAAATGGTACAACGTAGGTTCATAAACAGGTACAATTTCAGGAAATGCAACTTCTTTTTGGATAGAGTACAACTTATATTTTGGGCGCAAACCCTTATAACTGGATAATTCCTTCACAATATCATCAAAATTAGAGTCGTAAGCGAATTTGTTTATTTGAGTAAGAATCTCAATCATTAATTCAATTTCAATTGAGCTGTCTTCTATCCCTTCGAATTCTTCAACTAATAAATCTCGATTATAGACTATACGAACACCTCTTATATCTCGGTCAACATGGCCTGAGTCTGATTTCCAATAAGCATCATTTGGGTTTAAATGTTGGATATGCTTATAATCGGTGTTATTCTCAACAAGATCCCATGGAAAAATTGTTATTAGTAGCTGTTTATAGGAATGAAAAAATGTATGGATTTTTAATTGTTCTTTATATCTTGAAAGGTTATCCTCTGCACATTCCATGATAAAATTAGAAATTCGAGCTTGTTCATAGGTCATTTTAAACAAAGGAGAGGTAATAAGAATATGAGTATTACAAATCTTACAATGTATAATACAACCCAAGATCCCTCTATCTTCTAATCTTATCCTTGTAGGTGTTTCTTTTTTAATATTCCAAGACCTTGGGTGTCTAAATAATTCAATAGGGGGATAAAGCGCCCAAAAATTCGAAAGAGATTTAAATCTCATATATGATCCCCAATGGGGATCCAAAAATATTTTGGTATATTCGAGAGCTCCTTTAACAAGAACACCATGAGAGATCTTAAAAGAGGCAAATTTGTCTAATAAGTTAACAATAGGGAATTCAATCTGTTTTTCATATTCTTTTAGATAATTAAAAAAGGAAGCAAATTCATTGTTGCTTTCTAATTCATCAAATATTGCAAAAAAATGTGTTAGATAAATAAAATCTGCATTTAATGATTCTGGAATCTCAACACCAAGGATATTTGTAGTAACCTGAGGTAAAACAATAAGTATTTTTGGAACTAAAGCTTCTCCTGATTCATTGGGTAAAAATTCAATATTCTTACGCTCACCTCTCAATGCCAAAACTAAGGGAGAGGATTTAAGTAGCTCAATTGATTCTTTAAGTTTTTCATTTATATCATTTAGCTCAGAAGAAATTTGTTGCTCGGAGAAAAATGGAAAACAGACATATACTAAAAATAGATAGTTTTTAGATATGAACGATAAAGAATATACAACGTCTTGTGGAACACCTTCTTTTTTTACGGGACTCACAAAAGAAAATAAATTTTCGTTATTTAAACGATCTTTCAAATATCTAAAAATTCCTATATCTAAATAAGTTCTATATGAAATTTCTCTTTTAATATCTTGATATTTATTAATAAATACTTTTGCCCAGCTATCATATAAGACGGATGATATTCTTCTAGGTAAAAAAGGATAATAAGAGTTGTTAAATGCTATTAAAAAGTAGGGGATTAATTCTCCATTAAAAACTAGCCCACAAAATGAAGCATAATCTAAAGAATTTATATCTAAATTGCCTACTGTAATGCTAAATTTTTTTAAAAAGCTATCTTCGATTGCCAAATTTGTTTTAAAATCCAAAATAAGTTTCTTGACATTTTCCCAAAAGGCCTTTGGAGGAATTTCCTTATGTCCTGGAGAAATTTTACTGCTATCTATGTTAGTTAATTGGTTATTTATTTTTGAGATAATAAAATCTTGTAAATAAAGGGCTGTTCTAAGTTCGCTGGCAGGAGATCTTCCAGATATTTTTACATACTCAGTATCTAAAGAAGAGAAAAGCGTCTCAAAAACGATCAAATAGTCATAAATATTTTCAAACTCTGTTCCATAAAAAATTTTGTAAAGTTTTTTATTGAAATAAAATTTAACCTCACCCCAATCAGCAGAAGGGACATAGTCCTCAAGTGAATCGAAAGATGGAATCAATGGATAAATTTTTTTAAGAAAATTTTGGAAATCATTGTAAGACAAAATTGAAATTGATTCCTGAAAATTGCTCGAATTTAACGATAATAGAGCTGAATAAAGGAATTGATGTTGAACAGGACTAGATAAATTAGGTAGCCAGATATCTGAAACCAACAAAGACTCAATTACATCTTCTAATTTATACTCATAATAAATTTCAGTAATCTTTTTTATTGAAGATGAAAAAGGATCGTTTGTTTTAATCCGAGCCATATCATAAATTTTATCACATATAAAAGTTAAGCTCCTAGCTATATCGTTTGTTCCTCTTGGAGACTTTTATAGAGAAGACAATAGATAACAACTTGAAAAAAATCAAGCATGATTTTTATTTCAGATTTTTTTTAATCGTTAAACACATTTTCATTAATTGAAAAGAACAATTGTGCTATAAAAGCAACTTATTAACATGACCCGCTCCTGAGCCCCTTTCTCACTCAAGGGCGCTGTACCTTTCTGATAGGTCCATGAGCCAATCCCAAGGGCGGCTGGAAAATGGCCCACTTCACGTATTTTTCAGCTTGACTTGATGTGTCCCCTCTTGGCAATATCTATAATCTATGACCATGGGACTAGCTAAAATCGTCGCACGGATGCTGTAAATGTCAAGTACTTTTCCTACTAGTTCGGTAAGGACATTTACCATTTCCACATGGAAATTGATGAATGGCCTAAATGGTGCTGCAGGGCTTTGGGATTTCCTGTTTGCCTCAATCTCTCGATTGCATCTGAATGTCTTAAAAGATGGGGGAAAACTCTTTTATTAAATCCTGCTTTTGTTGCTGCCTCCTTTACTATCTGTCAGCCTCTAATTTTATTAAAGGGAAAGGATTTGTCTTGAGAATCGAGTTTTTTATGATGGGCATAGGCGATAAGTCTTTCTGCTAGGCCTTCAGGGCATGAAACAAGCCTTGGCTTTTTGCCCTTGCCTATAACATTTAGAACCGGCTTTCCTCCAAACTGATTAATCTTGGCTGGCGTTAGAGATAATGCCTCAGATATCCTTAGCCCTGTTTGATAAAAGCAAAATAAAAAGACAATCTATTTCTTCGTTCCTTTCTTTTCTTGCCTCCAATATTCTTGAGCCATAATTCCAAACACTAATAAGAGCAAGCCAATTAAACAAAAGGAGTACTTTTGTTTAGTTTTTTGAATTCTGCTAATTTGATAATATTGAGACTTATAAGCTATATGTCAGAAAAAAGAAGGCAACATTACGTCCCAAGGTTTTATCTAAAGAATTTTTCTATTGATCGTAAAGGATTGGCCATTGGGACTTTTAATATACCATCAAATAAATTCATCTCTACTGCAAGGTTAAAAACTCAAGCATATGAAATATATTTCTATGGCAAAGATAATCGAATAGAGAATAGTCTGGGTCTACTTGAACAGAACTCTGCAACCGTAATTAAAGATATTATTCGAGCTAATTCGCTACCAAACCTAAAATCAAAAGAATTTTTTACGCTTCTTTCCTTTGCCATCTTTTTAAAATCTAGAACACTCTACGCTGCCGAAGAAAATCGAGAATTGGTCGAAAAATCCGTCAAAGCGATTTACTCAAAAGATTCCAGATTAAAAGATCACTTAAACAATATCCACATCATAGTGAATGATCCAACGAAAATAGCATTGCGTTCCGCCGCTCAATGCCTTCCCATTGCTTTCGATCTAGACTATAAGCTTCTTATTAATAGGACTTGTATCCCTTTTATAACATCAGATAATCCAGTTATTTATTACAATCAATTTATGGAAACCAAGAAAGCTTTCGCAACTGGTACTGGATTAGCATGTAAAGGACTCGAAATTTTCCTCCCGTTATCTCCCGAGCATTACGTGATATTCTTTGACAAAGATGTTTATAAATTTGGATCAAGAAAAGATTTGTCTGTCATAATTCGTGACCTCAAGGATATCGAATCGCTCAACAAATTACAATGCATAAGTGCTTATAAGAATCTTTATTTCGATCATTCTATTTCTCGAGAAGCATTTACCATACTAATGAATAACGCTGAAAAAAATAGACGCAGGACAAAATTAAAGGTAGATGAATATACAGGACCAACGGATAAAGAGGGAATGCATTCCTTACTACATTTCCATCGTACCGATATAAAATGCGAACTACATCTTGGCTTTATTAAAATCTTAAAAAAAGCTAGGCAATACGAACTCGGAAATAGAGTATTACATGTTCGGAACGAAAGAACGTATCACCTCTATGAAGAATTTCTTGATCTGGTGGATCGAGGGAAGCACAAAATCAGTGATTTCTACGATTTTTTGAAGCAACAGACGCAGAAAATCGATTCAATCGGACGATGAATTATTATTGCCATATATTTTAAGATAAATCATAAAGATTATGATTTCCGAGCTTATACCTATGGCATTATTTTCTCTTTAAGCAAAATATCCTCTCTTACTTGTCTCTTTTTCTCAGCTTATCCTGATAATTAATGAGACTTAGCAAAGAGGCAATTGAAGAGTTCAAGGAAATCTACGAGAGAGAGTTCGGAGAGACCATCTCGGACGAAAAAGCCCAAGAACTGGGTCAGAATCTTGTTTCACTTTTCAAAATAATCTATCGGCCGATTCCTGAGAATAAAGAAGAGAAAAACAATAAAGACGACCAAGACAATAAAAAGCCCTGAATTTTTTAAATTCCGGGCATTTATTTTTTTGACAACCTGTTTTTTAAAGGTAAAATGAAAATATATTAAGAAATTATCAAGGGCTTGAGGATTTATGTCATTCGAATGCTCTATTGAATTTCATGGCATATTCTGGAGCCCTACAAATTTATGCTCCGCTATTTCATCTACTGCCGGAAATCTACCGAAGCCGAGGATCGGCAGGTCCTCTCCCTTGAATCTCAACTAAACGAACTAAAAAGACTCTCTGAGAGATCAAATCTCGAAGTAGTCGATATTTTCACAGAATCACAATCCGCAAAAGCCCCAGGCAGGCCGGTCTTTGATGAAATGCTTAAGAAAATCGGCCAGGGTAAAGCAGACGGAATAATCTGTTGGAAGCTCGACCGCCTAGCCAGAAATCCCATTGACGGTGGCCAAATCATCTGGATGCTCCAGAAGAATGTCATTAAGCACATTCAGACCTTTGATCGAGGCTACTGTCCAGAAGATAACGTGCTTTTAATGAGCGTTGAATTCGGGATGGCCAATCAGTATGTCTTGGATTTAAGCAAGAATGTCAAAAGAGGCCAAAAGACAAAGGCGGAAAAAGGCTGGCTTCCTACTCTCGCGCCCCTGGGATATCTCAATGACAAAACAAAAGTAAAAGGCAACAGAGAAATCGTCAAAGACCCAGAGAGCTTTGAATTAATCAAAAAAATGTTTCAGATGATGCTCACGGGCATGTATACTCCACCCAAGATTGCCAGGATAGCCAATGAAGAATGGGGATTCAGTACACCTAAAGGGACTCCTATGGCCAGAAGCACGCTCTACAAGCTCTTTACGAATCCCTTCTACTATGGTTGGTTCGAGTATCCGAGAGGAAGCGGCAACTGGTATCAAGGAAATCATGAGCCGATGATAACCGCTGAGGAATATGACCGAGTCCAGATGCTTCTGGGAAGAAATGGAAAGCCTAGGCTGAAGAGGCATAATTTTGCCTTTACAGGGCTTCTAAGATGCGGCGAGTGCGGAGGAATGGTTACGGCAGAAGACAAAAATCAGATTATCTGTCCTGTGTGCAAACATAAATTCTCTTCCAATAACAGAGTCGAATGTCCAAAATGTAATATTCCGATTGACAAAATGAAAAATCCGGTCATCCTTCACTATGTCTATTATCATTGCACCAAGAGAGTCTATCCAAATTGCACCCAAGGTTCGATAGAGGTAAAGGAACTTGAAAAGCAGATTACTCAATCTTTGTCCAATATCCACATCTCAGAAGACTTTAAGAACTGGGCGATAAGATATCTAAAGGAAGCGAATGATGACGAACTCGCATCAAAAGAAAAGCTGATGTCTTCCCAAAGAAAAGCCTACGAAAGCTGCCTAAAGAAGCTCGAAAACCTCTTTCAGTTAAAAATCTCACCTCTTAACACCGACGGAAATCTCCTCTCCGACGAAGAATACGCCAAACAAAAAACCGAACTTATGAAAGAAAAAGCCCGGCTTGAGGAGTTTTTAAACGATGCTCAAGGAAGAGTGGAGCGATGGTTAGAGATCGGCGAAAAAACCTTTGAGTTCGCCCGCAATGCCAGCTATTGGTTTGCCGACGGCTCGCCCCAGGAAAAAGGGCAAATTTTGCAGACCCTTGGTTCGAACCTAATTTTAAAGGATAAAAAGCTACAGATTCAGCTTAAAGAGCCTTTCTCGGCCATTGGACGGATCGTAGAAAGGGTTCCTGCGGCAAAAGCCACGTTCGAACCTAAAAAAACGGGGCAAAATGAACGTAAAATCGAGGTATCTTATTTCCAAAATCCATTAGTACGGTGGGGATTAGACAAAGTTCGAACCTGGGTCTGGAAGAATGTTGAGGATTTTTCAGTGCCTTCCTTTTAAAAATAGCATGAAAACTGGAAAATCTCAAAAATTATTCCGCCAACCACAGTGAAGGACGTTAGAACTTTTTATGAAGATCTTCCCGCGTTAGATTTATAGTGATTATCCGTTTTTTTACTTTTTGGTGCTCCATATAGTTGCTCGGCTCGATAACGCGCTGGGGCCAAAGTCTTGTATTGCATCACGTTTAATTTCTCCTAGTTTTATGCCTCTTCCTTTATTTTCAAAATAACCTATCGGGTCTTTTGGGAATTCCTGTGGGACAAAACTTCCATATCTAACTTCAATCTCAGCCTTTGCTTTTGGTTCTGATTCTTTTCCTGATTCAAACTTTGGATTTTCGAAGCTCATATTGGTCTCCTACTTCCCGTGGCACTTTTTGTATTTTTTGCCCGATCCGCAAGGACAGGGGTTGTTTCTGCCAACTTTACCGATCTTCGGGCTAGGACTAAACTCTAAAATTATTCCCGCTCCACCGACAATTAAGCCATCTCCTTTACTTAATTTCTTTTGCTGAGGATAAGTTGGTACCAAAGTACGCAACAACTCATGGGTTATCTGCCTTATAGCCGCTAGCTCTGCGCCCTTTACCGGAACCCAATTTCCTTTATCATCACCAGTCATCCATCCCAAAGAATTTTGTCGGCTAAGCTTGGCGTATTTTTCA
>Ga0315280_10012803_pt1 | contig 10071 bp, 21 predicted proteins | sample YL17G06_40_MG_FD_203697 | JGI IMG/M metagenome (GOLD analysis project Ga0315280, IMG submission 203697) | Sediment microbial communities from Yellowstone Lake, YNP, Wyoming, USA - YL17G06_40 | ecosystem: Environmental > Aquatic > Freshwater > Lake > Sediment | place: USA: Wyoming | collected...
TGCCTGGAGATAGGGTAAAGCTAGAACTCTCTCCATATGACCTTACCCGTGGACGTATTGTAAGGAGGTTATAAGAAAGTATGAAGGTCAGATCTTCAGTGAAAAAAATATGCAGTAAGTGTAATATTATAAGACGTAATGGGAAAGTTATGGTAATTTGTTCTAATCCAAAACATAAACAGAGGCAGGGGTAATTTATGGCTAGAATAGCAGGAGTAGATTTACCTAGGAATAAAAGGATAGAAGTTGCTCTTACTTATATCTATGGAATAGGGTTTCCTACAAGTAAGAAGATACTACAAGAGATAGGAATAGACCTGGATAAGAAAGCTAATGAGCTTTCAGATGAAGAGATTGCTAAACTAAGAGATATTATTGAGAATAACCACAAGGTTGAAGGAGAGCTCAGAAGGGAAGTCTCTCAGAATATAAGGAGACTTATAGACCTCGGGACATATAGAGGTTTAAGGCATAAATATGGATTACCTGTAAGAGGTCAGAGGACAAAGACTAATGCACGTACTAGAAAGGGTCCACGCAGAACAATGGGATCGCATAGTAAGAAGTAAACAGGAGGTATTATGGCTAAGAGACAAACGAGAAGAAAAGAGAAGAAAGGTATTGTTAAAGGTATAGCGCATATACGTTCTACTTTTAACAATACTATAGTTACTATTACTGACCAGAGTGGTTTAGTAATCTGCTGGTCAAGTGCAGGAGCTAGTGGCTTTAAGGGGACTAAAAAAGGCACTCCTTTTGCTGCTCAATTGGCAGCTGAAACAGCTGCTAAAAAGGCTGTAGACCAAGGGATGAGGCAGGTAGATGTCTATGTAAAAGGGCCTGGACCTGGAAGAGAGGCTGCTATACGTTCTCTTCAGGCAGCAGGTTTAGATATAACCTTAATAAAGGATGTTACTCCTATACCCCATAATGGATGTCGGCCACCTAAGCGGAGGAGAGTATAAATGGCAAGATATACAGAGGCAAAATGTAGATTATGTAGAAGAGAAGGGATCAAGCTTTTCTTAAAAGGGGAGAAATGTTCTTCTGTTAAGTGTATATTGGAAAAGCGTAATTCTACACCTGGACAGCATGGTCATGTAAGGGTAAGGTATTCTGAGTACAGAGTAAGACTTAGAGAAAAACAAAAAGCTCGTCGTATATATGGAATTTCTGAGATACAATTTGGAAACTATTTCGGAATTGCTTCTAAGAAAAAGGGAGTTACAGGAGAAGTACTTCTGCAGCTATTAGAGAGGCGTCTTGATAATGTATTATATAGACTTGGCTTTGCCTCTTCTCGAAGTCAGGCTAGACAATTCGTTGCTTATGGACATGTTATGGTTAATGGGAAGAAACTTGATATCCCTTCATACTTAGTGAAGTCAGGGGATAAAGTGACTCTAGAACAAAAGCTTATATCTGGTCCATTAGGGGAGACTATTAGAGAAAGAGTAACGCAAGCAAAGATTCCTGCTTGGCTTGAGCTTAATCCTGATATGATTGAAGGTACTATAAGGAATTTTCCAAGTAGGCAAGAGATAGATGTTCCAATAAATGAGCAATTGATTGTAGAGTTCTATTCGAGGTAGGAGGACTTTTGATGTTTCATGTAGAATGGCTTGAACATGAAAGAAATTACGGAAAACTATATATAGAACCCTTAGAGAGGGGTTATGGGCATACAATAGCAAATACTTTAAGAAGAGTGCTTCTCTCATCTATAGAAGGAGTAGCTCCAGTAGGTGTAAGAATAGATGGAGTATTACATGAGTTCTCTACAATCCCAGGAGTAAAGGAAGATGTAGTAGAGATAATACTAAATTTAAAAGGGCTAATTGTAAAACTCTACAATACAGAGCTAAAGACTATATCTGTAGAGAAAAGAGGTCCTAAGATAGTAACTGCAGGTGATTTTATCCCTGATAATGATGTAGAAATTGTAAATCCTGATTTGCACATAGCCACTTTGGATAATGAGGATTCTGTCCTGAGAATGGACCTCGTCCTCCAACGTGGAAAGGGATATGTTTCGTCTGAAAAATTAAAAGGGATGTTTACTACTGTAGGATACATCCCTATGGATGCATTCTATAGTCCTGTGAAACAGGTAAGTTACAAGGTAGAGAATACTCGTGTAGGACAGGTAACTGATTTTGAACGTATAGTATTAGAGATCTGGACTGATGGCTCTGTCCTTCCGGGAGAAGCGCTTTTACAGGCTTCTGAAACCTTAAAAGAAAATTATGATATGCTATCTAGATTAGTCGAGAGTGAGTTGCAGCGTATTCTCTTTAAAGAAGAGGTCCCTCCTCAGATTGTAGAAGAGATAACCCCAACAAATGTTCTTGTTTCAGATGAAACTCCTATAGAAAATCTACACTTACCTTTAAAGATTTTAAATCTTCTCAAAAGGAATGGAATCCATACAGTACAGGCATTAACTCAGAAGAGTTATAAGGAGATAAAAGCTATTAAAAATATAGGAGATAAGATGACTAAAGAGATAGAAAAAGAACTACAGGCTGTAGGGTATAGTTTAAGAAAAGACGAAGAAGAGGTGAAGAAAGATGCGTCATAGGAAAAAGATAAATAGATTAGGGCGTTTCTCCTCTGAAAGGAAAGCACTATTGAGAAGTCTAGTTACTGCTCTCTTTAAGAATGGAAGTATTGTAACTACAGAGGCTAAGGCTAAAGAATTGATCCCTCTAGCCGAGAGAGTAATTTCAGTAGCAAAAAAACAAGACCTTGCAGCTATAAGAAGGTTGTCAGGAATAATATATGAGAAAGAGGTAGCAAAGAAATTATATTCAGAAGTTCCATCTCTAACTAGAGAGAGTGGGCACTTCCGTCTGTTTAAATTGGGAATAAGGCAGGGAGACAGTGCTCCATTAGTCAAAGTTTCTCTTATAAAATAGAATGTCAATAGAGGTAAAAGACCTCTCCTTCAGTTATGAAGGGGATCCTGTCATAGAAAGCATATCATTAAAAGTTAATGAGAGAGATTTTATAGGCATTGCTGGTCCTAACGGCTCAGGAAAGTCTACACTTGCTAAGTGCTTAAATGGAATACTCCTACCTACAGCTGGAGATGTAATTGTAGACGGAGTCTCTGTTACTGATAAGACGAAGCAATGGATTATTAGACAGAAGGTTGGACTAGTATTTCAGAATCCTGATAATCAGTTAGTAGCAAGTATAGTAGAAGAGGATGTCGCATTTGGGCCAGAGAATTTAGGAATTCCTCCAGCTATTATAAGAGAAAGAGTCTCTTATGTCCTAAATAGGGTAGGTTTGTTGAAGGAGCGAAGGAGGCTTGTCTCTACCCTCTCTGGAGGTCAGAAGCAACGTGTGGCAATAGCTGGTATACTGGCTATGAAGCCTAAATATATAGTATTAGATGAGCCTACCTCTATGCTAGACCCTCTTGGGAGGAAGGAAGTTTTATCTACAGTCCTTCAGCTTAAGGAGGAGGGGGTAGGGATAGTTTATATTACGCATCACTTGGAAGAGCTTGTATATGCAGATAGGATTATCCTTCTCTATAGAGGAAAGATTTTTAAGGAGGGTTCATCTCGTCAGATCCTTACAGATGAAGATACATTAAGAGAGATTGGACTTGATACCCCTGAGATTGCGTCTCTAGGATTGAGATTGAAAAGACTTAGTGTAGAATTCAATGAAAGTCCTTTGACCATTGAGGAGATGGTGAATGCCATCTGTAATTGAGTTAAAAGATGTATGGTATCAGTATAACCCTGATACCCCCATTGCCCTGTGGGCATTAAAAGAAATCAATCTCAAGATTAGCGAGGGAGAATTTGTAGCTATTATTGGACCTACTGGTTCAGGAAAATCTACCCTTATCCAGCATTTTAATGGCTTATTAAGACCTACAAAAGGAGAGGTAATAGTTGACGGGGTAACCATTAGTAAAAACGCTAATCTAAAGTCTATCCGTCAGAAAGTTGGAATGGTCTTTCAGTACCCAGAAACCCAGATATTTTCTGAAACTATATACGATGAACTGGCTTTTGGTTTGAGAAATTATGGATATCCAGAAGACGAAATAAAAGAAAAGATAGAAGATGCCACAAAAAAGATGGGGATATCGCATCTTCCTCTATCTAAATCTCCTCTCTCTTTAAGTGGGGGAGAGATGCGTAGGGTTGCTATAGCTAGTATATTGGCTATGGAACCAAAAGTATTTGTATTAGATGAGCCACTTGCCAATCTTGACCCACAGGGTAGGAGAGAACTTCTAGACGAAATAGATGCCTTAAACAGAAGAGAATCTCTTACAATAATAATTATCTCACATGACCTAAGTGAAATAGCTAGATATGCTGATAGAGTTGTAGTATTAAATGAGGGTAAGATAATAATGGATGGGGCTTCGAAAGAGATATTTAAAGATGTAGAGAAGTTAGTTGAAATCTCTCTAGGAGTTCCACAGATAGTCGAATTACTCTATACACTTTATAAAAGGGGAGCTGATATACCTTATAACATACTAGATATAGAGGAGGCAGCAAGGTGTATAGCTAAATGGAGGAAATCTCTTGGCAATAGAGATAAGTTTCGGACAGTACCTGCCTCTTGATTCATATATACATAGATTAGACCCAAGAATTAAACTTATTATTACATTAATAAATATTATCATCATCTTTATCGTAAAAGGATTTATAGGTTATGCATTCTTAGCCTGTTTTTTGATAGCCCTTATATTACTCTCACGTATTCCACCTCTCTATATATTTCGTGGGATAAAACCCATCATCTTTTTTATCTTATTAACATTTGCCCTCCATTTATTTACAACTCAAGGGACAGAGCTCTTTCACTGGTGGATATTAAGGGGAACAGTAGAAGGACTGAGAAACGGAACCTTTATGGTGATAAGATTTCTATTACTTATAAGCTTTAGCACACTACTTACCCTTACCTGCTCTCCACTAGAGCTTACAGATGCCTTAGAGTCTCTCTTTTCTCCTTTTAAAAGGATAGGCTTTCCTGCACATGAACTGGCTATGATGATGAGTATAGCACTGAGATTCATACCAGTGCTTGTAGAAGAGACAAATAGGATTATGAAGGCTCAGATAGCTAGAGGAGCTGATATAGAAAGTGGCAGTATCTTTAATAGGGCAAAAAATCTCATACCAATCCTTGTTCCCCTCTTTGTTAATACATTTCAAAGGGCAGACGAATTGGCTTTAGCTATGGAAGTAAGATGCTATAGGGGAGGAGAAGGAAGGACAAAGATGAAAGAATACATCCTTTCTAGAGGGGATTTTATTATACTTACCATTTCTATCATTGTAGCTATTATCTCTATCCTTTTATGAGGAATATAAAGCTTACAATAGCTTACGATGGCTCATCTTTTTTTGGATTTCAGATACAGCCAGATGTTCTTACTATTCAGGGTGCCATAGAATCTGCCTTATTAAAGATACTTAAAGAGAAAATAGATATAGTTGGAGCAGGAAGGACAGATGCAGGCGTTCATGCCATTAATCAAGTAGTAAATTTTAAGACTAATTCATCTATTCCTACAGAAAAGATACCTATTGCTATAAATAGTATCCTTGAACCTAGTATAATAGTAAAAGAGGCTCAAGAAGTTCCATTAGATTTTAATTCAAGATTTTCTGCAAAATCAAGAAGCTATATCTACATCATATATATAATGGATACCTCATCACCATTTTTAAGGAACTATGTCTGGCATCTAAAAGAAAGACCAAATGTAGAAGAGATTAAAGATGCCTTATCTATATTTGTAGGAGTACACGATTTTACAAGTTTTTCTAAATCTAATGGAGAAATGACTGTAAGAGAGGTCTATCAAATCTCTATTTTAGAGAGAGGTTCTTTTCTAGTATTTTATATAAAAGCAAATGCATTTTTGAGGGGAATGGTAAGACTTATAGTAAAAGCCCTTATAGATTTGGGTAATAGAGAATTGACTCTAGAAGACCTAAAGTATATCTTAGATTCAAAGAAGAGGGGTCTAGTGAAAGGTATAGCACCTCCTCATGGGCTTTATCTATATAAAGTAGAATATTGAATTCTTGCAAAAATGTGATAAAATAAAACTATGAAGAAGACTCTGTCCTATGTTTTATGTTATATATTATGGATACTGACATTGGCTTTTAGCTTTTTCCTCTTTTTAGTAGGTAGAGAGTTTTATCTGAGGATAATGGCTTTACTTAATACTAATAGATGGTCTGCTGGTGCAATAGACAAGTTTCTATTTTTAGGATTAGCTATACTTTGGCTTGCCCTTATTATCTTTGCAGAAGCCTACTATAGAAAAGGGGCAGAAGATAATACACTTTTCCCTAGATTCTTCTACATTACAGGGATAGAACTATTGATACTCTTCTTCTTCCAGAATATCCCCCTTGCTCTAGCTGGTTTAAAATTTAGTTGGCTGGAGATAATCCTTGCTCTGGCAGAATTTGTAATAGGCATCTTCTTCCTCTTTATCGCTTTTCGTAAGAAAGTAGTATAATATTATTGGGAGTGAGTAGGTGGATGACCGCAAGGGGTTTCCCCCTTTGAGGAAAGTCCGAACTCCACAGGGCAAGGTGCTGGGTAACGCCCAGTAGCGGTGACGTTAGGAAAGTGCCACAGAAAATATACCGCCTGTAAAAGCAGGTAAGGGTGAAAAGGCGAGGTAAGAGCTCACCAGCAGGAAGGTGACTTCCTGGCTTGGTAAACCCCACCTGGAGCAAGGCCTAATAGGAGGAGAGAGTGCCCTGCTCGTTAATATCTTCGGGTTGGCCGCTAGAGGTAACTGGTAACAGTTATCCCAGATATATGGTCATCTAAAACAGGATTCGGCTTACGGCCTACTCACTCCCTAGAAATTGACGAGAGGCTGGAAACTAGGTATTAGGTAGAGGTAGAGAAACTGAACTAGACATACTTGGATTTACAGATGACAAAGCATTTATAGTAGAGGTTAAGAGTTCTCCAGATAGACCAGGATATGTAGACGATCTGAGTTCTTACCAGAGATAAAAGAGTATAAGATAGTTCCCATATACGCAGGACTAAGTATAGCAGAAAACACAATAAAATATCTAACAAAAGAATAATATCTATGCCTTGATAGTAAACTTTGAAGAGATAAAGGTAGGTAAAGATAGAGAATTAGGAAATAGAAGATGAAAAAGATAGTATTCAGTAGTCATGCTTTATTAAAAATTGAGATATTAAGGTCCCATAGTTTTATTGTTAGCGAAGAACTGATAGAAAAAGTAATTGAATTTCCTGATAAAATTGACTATGGTTATAAAGAGAGAATTGTCGTTCAAAAAGAATTTGATAGTGAGCATGTTTTAAGAGTAGTTTATGAGGATTTTCCAGAGCATGTTTTAATAATAACGTTATATCCAGGGAGGAAAGCGAGATATGAAAAAGATTAAATACAGCAAAGATGTAGATGCTTTAATTATAGAGTTATCTGATAAACCTATAGACTATGCAGAAGAGGAAGGACAAATAATTATTCATTTTTCAAAGGAAGGAGAGCCGGTATTATTGGAAATCTTTGATGCCAAGGATTTTATAATAAGTTCTCTCTCAAGTTTACTCAAAGAAGAGGAAGTAACTATTGGGTAAGAGATAAAGGCACAGGTAAAGGGGAAGATAGAGATAGAAAGTAAAACTATATAAAATGTTAAGCTTAAAAAATTGTGGACTCAACAAGAAAATAGTAAGGCTGTAGGTGATAAATAATAGGTGATAGAAGGGCATGAAACCTAAATTTATTGCGGATGTAAATATTGAAAAGTCTGTAGTAGATTTAATAAAAGAAATAGGATATTTTCTTATAATGAAAGAGAAACTTTTAGAACGCATAGAAATAAATCCTCAAATAATGATGGGAAAACCTGTAATAAAAGGCACAAGGTTGCCTGTTGAAATTATTTTAGAAAAATTAGCCTATGGATGTAGTGAGGAAGACATTCTTCAAGATTACCCATTTCTTACTAAAGAAGATATAAGAGCTTCTCTACTTTATGCTGCTAAGGTATTATCTCTTGAAGAGGAGTATGTGATAAGTAACGAATGACATCTTTTTTAGAAAAGGAAAATCCGATAAGCACGAGATCCAACGACATTATAGAAGTTTTTAAGATGAATATAGAATTTCAGGACCGTTATTATATTATGATATAATTGAAGAAGATGATAGGGGAGAGATTAGTAAAATTTAGTCTTATAAAAGATATAGCTGAACTGATTAAGAAGAAATTTAATGCCAAAAAAGTTATTCTTTTTGGTTCCTATGCATATGGAATACCAAAATCTGAAAGTGATATTGACCTTCTAATAGTTATGGATACGACCCTTAAGTCTTATAAGCAGGCTACTCTTATTCGTCTTGTCCTTGATGAAACTTTTGGAATATCCTTTCCTATAGATATTGTTGTAAGGACACCAGATGAAATAGAAGAGAGATTGAGAAAGAATGATTTCTTTATAGAAAAAGTCCTTAGAGATGGGATACCTTTATGAAAGAATTGACAGAAGAGTGGATAAGAAAAGCTGAAAAAGACTATTTAGTAGCAGTAAGAGAATTTAACGCCATACCTCCTGAATATGATGCTGTTTGTTTTCACTTTCAGCAATGCGTTGAGAAGTATCTTAAAGCAATACTTCAAGAAAATGAGGTTTTCTTTGAAAAGACACATGATCTTGATGTATTGGCGGAAAAATGTAGGGTGTTTCTTCCAGAAATTTCTGATTTTAAAATTATCCTAATTGAGCTTTTATCTTTTGCTGTAGAAGTTAGATATCCAGGGAAAGAAGCTACTGAGGAAGACGCTAAAGACTTTCTTTTAGCAGTGGAAAAGATAAGAAAGATTATAAGACAATATTTTGAATTGTCTTAACTGAAGCACTGAATTCTTCTTTTTCTGTCTAGATGAAAGAAGGATTTATCTTGGAGGCAATAACAAAAAAAGTTGATAGGCTTGAAGAGATAATGGCAGAATTAGCAGAACAGTCTAAGATAACTCAGCAAGAGATAGCTCGTCTTTCTAGTGAGATAAGAGCATTTAAAGATGAGATGAAAATATGGATATAAAAGAGATAAGAAAAAGGTTAGAGGAAAAGAAAGACTATTTAAAAGAAGAATTCCACGTTATTGAGATAGGGATATTTGGATCCTTTGTAAGAGGTGAACAAATCTCAACTAGTGATGCAGTAAAGAATAATGATAACGAGGAAATTAGAAAGAGATTATTTTATTGGAGCTAGGAGCTGTGGTAGAATAAATTATAGATTTAAAGAGAAAGGAACTTAAAAATGTTGAAGCAGGGCTTAGAAGTTTTAATAAAAATATGCCTGAGGGCAGGTGATAAGAAATGAATAATCTTTCTAAAAAAATAGCAGTCGAGAAGATTAGTGTGCCTATCCTTACAGTTTTTATTTTTAAAGATGATGGAAGATATATGGCAAAATGTATAGAGTTAGATTTAATAACAGAAATGGATAACCCTGAAGAAGCACTGAAAGCAATAGTGGAAATGATAAAGGAATATGCTGAGGATTATAAAAAAAGAGAAGAATTATTTATTAAAAGCCCTAATCGTGCACATCATAAACCATATATAGATGAAATTCTAAAATGTAAGAATCTATGGGAAATTTACCAGTTAATCAAAGTACAGTATGGCTACGTATACTTATGATGATGTTCGTTATGTATTAAATAAATTAGGTTTTGTAAAGATTCGAAGTGGGAAACATGAAACTTGGGAAAAGATTCTTGAAGATGGGACAATCCTTCAAGTTCGATTAAGTCACAAAGGTAAGAGAGATATTCCCAAAGGAACTTTTAAAGAGATATTAAGACAAGCAGGGATAAATGAAGAATTATTTAAAAAGATACTTGAAAAATAATAGTTTTACCAAGATAGTCTCTATAGTTAGAGCAAGGCCTCAGTTTATAAAGCTTGCCCCTTTAGCTAAAGCTTTAAGAGATGAGACAGAATGGGTAGAGCCAGTAAAGTTGAGGTGCATGTAATTTTTGTCGGCAACACT
>Ga0315280_10012804_pt1 | contig 10071 bp, 8 predicted proteins | sample YL17G06_40_MG_FD_203697 | JGI IMG/M metagenome (GOLD analysis project Ga0315280, IMG submission 203697) | Sediment microbial communities from Yellowstone Lake, YNP, Wyoming, USA - YL17G06_40 | ecosystem: Environmental > Aquatic > Freshwater > Lake > Sediment | place: USA: Wyoming | collected...
ATGAAACCCAAGTCAGGGCGGCGTTCAAAGCGCGCTATTCTAAGGCTGTTGAAGAAATTGTTAAAGATATAGCACCTACAGATTTCCGATGCCTATTTGTCTCGACAAAAGAAAATTTCTCCGTCAAGACAAATCAGAGAGGGGCCAAACACGTAAAGAGACACTCGAACGGTGGCTGGTGCGGTCGCCGGGACTCATACCCAAAAGGGTTCAAGTCCGCATTTCTGTCCGTAAGAATGCTTTTAGGACTTTCGTTTGTCCATAGTGCGCTGGATGAGCTAGTTCAAGGTGAATCGGAACTATGTGACGTTGTGACCTTATGGTGGTTGGGTTGGAAGAAGTGCAATGTAACACGCAGCTCTGACGAGTTCGCCAAGGATTTCAGTGTAATGAGAATAGAAGTAGTTTGTGCCTGTTCCTCCCTTGACATTGTGTGAAGAATAATTGCGCAGCATTAAAAGCATCCTTAAGCATCTTTCTTTATCATTTTGTCGACCTAATTCTATAGGTAGTTCTGTGTCAAGATCGCTCATTTCGACCGCGCTACATGAGCTGACATCAATTCCGGAAAATTTTCCCGCTATCAGATTTCTAAGCTCCCAGTGGGTTCTACTTTGTAGCTCTGTTTGAGAGAATTTGCTCTTCAGAAAGTCTTCATTGAATAGACAAAAATCCTGAGTGTAGGCAAGAAGTCGGTTGGCAGTAAAACTATTCTCTTTATCGTTCCACAAGTCACGGTTTTGGATTATTCGAGCAAATGTATAATCAAAGAAAACTCTCTGGTCATTGTTCAGCGATCCTAAGAAACTGTTCAAAAATTGCTCAGGCTGTGGAATCCCTCCAATTCCAAGTCCAGTTACTATTGCCTGAAGATAATTCTTCACGTAACGAATTTCAAACTGGATAAACAGGTCTCTTCTTTTAAGATTATACTCTGGAGTGTCGGCAGAATATGGAGAATCTTCAATCAGAGCGTTCAGAATATTGGCAAACCCTTCGTCCAACTTCATTTGTGCAGATTGGCTGACGCCGAGATTAGCATACACAATACCCTTGTTGAAATCAAAGCCCTGATTGTTAGACTTGAATTTCTTTATTCTCTGGAGAAGGGTGGAATAGTATATTTCGCTTATTGAAGGGTGAGACTTCCACATTGAGAATTGCCAGAGATTGTTCGAAGCGTTGAAATAGAAGTTTTTTTCAGCATAAGAATATGGCGCAGGTGTGACTGCTGGGTCAAACGAAGGTTTGTTATCGATACTCCTCCAGTTCAACATACCGAAATCCAGTCTCCACACACCAAGTTGAAGCAGAAAATCCAGTTCAGCCAACAGTCGCGAAGAGCTCCGAATGAAATCAGCAATCTCGTCTCTTGTTTCCACGTATTTTTCAACCATTCTCTCGCCCCAAAGTTTCCAGGCGCACTGTATATTTGGAAATAGCCGTTTATATTTAAAGGGTAGACTCACGCGCGCGCGCTCGAGAAGGGCGGGTACTGCAAACAAGCAAGGAAAAACTGCGAAGCAGAGAACTGCCCCCAAATCCCAAAAAAGAAAGAATAAAAACCATTTTTAATCATTTTAGGAACACGCATGCGCGCTTGAAAAGTTATATTAGCTAGGAAGCGCGCGCTGCCCTAAGAAAGTAGAAAAAGTGACGAAATGAGGTTTGTCGATGCATTGTATACCGTTATTTCAAAACCTGTTTGCTGATGGTTCTCGTGCTCTAAAATATGAATATAGGACTAATCCTGCCGCGGTTCCCACAATTTCTGCTATTCCGTTGAGCAAGTCTATCGTTGGGAAAACTGCTGGAATAAGAAAGACACCGATCATAGCGAGTGAGAAGGCAAAAACAGGAAAGAGTCTACCAACCATTTCAAACACTGGTCGTGTCTCACGCAAGCTCAAAATCAGACCCAACGTGAAGATTAGGCTGATGGCAATATCGTCCCAGAACACGCTTTGTCCAAACAAAAACGAGTAGATGAACAACACCATGCTTGGTATTCCAAGAATGACTGTTTGCCATCCCAGAATTATGGCTGAGAAAAATGTTAAAGCAACTATCATCAAAGCGAAGATGAAGCTTATGATGCGTAGCAGCCACGGGTTCATTATAACCAACATGACGAAACTTACTTCACCGACTATAAATCCGATCTGAAAGTAAGGTTCTTCTTTGAAAAGCTTGCGTGCCCAGAAAACGGTGATTGTAAGAAGTAAAGTAGCTAAGAAAACCAGACCAACAAAAATTTGAGGATCGTTAAGCATAACCAATACCTATGCGTACAATTCTGTTATGAGCCTTTGCTGATAGGTCTAGAGCGAGGTTGGCGATTTAGAGCTTTCTTTGAGTATGAAGCTTTTAATGTCTGGAAGTTTAAATGAATAAGGGATCAAATTTGAAGCTCTTAGTTCTGGGCGGTGTTGACAACGCTGGAAAAAGCACGACAGTACGTTATTCTACGAAGTACTTGGGATTGACTGATGATTTGGTGAACAAATTCCTGAAACAAAGGAATCCACCTAGGCCTGTAATGATAGATTCAAGGCCAGTCTATATCTACTGCACATCTCCCCAAGAAGTGGGAGGAAATAATGCTCAGAAATGTAGACAGGTGTTCAAGAAGAGAATTGAAGGAAAAGAGCAGAACGCCCTAATCGTTATACCCTTCAATCTAGAAAGCAAGTACGAACAGGGCACAGAAGCTTGCCTTGACGAGTTGGATGGAAAAGGTTTGAAGAAGGCTGCTTCTTTTGTCTTCTTAAATGCAGACTTCGGAGGATTCATCAGCGAGAATGACCAAGCCCGAGCCAAGATTGATGAATTGAAACGAAGAGGTTACCTAATAGTTGGCGAAATAGCCAGAACAGTGAACACTGCAAAAGACGAACAGGGCAAGAACTTCTCTGTTTTTGTAAAGGATCAATTGAAGTCTTAAGTGGAAAACAAACAAGCGTGAATAGGGAGGCAAACCATGAACAACATCTTCATCCGCGAAACTAAAGATACTGTCGAACAGCTATATGGACATGAAGTCATAAAGCTCTTTCCCAACTATTCTGCTTTTTGGGAGGAATTCATTGGAGATCCCAAAAAAGAAATTCCTGTAGCATATGGTTTGCTTTTTCCTTCGGGTATCAAGACGGAAAGAAAAGAGGAGATAGAGGAGATTTATGATGAGATCTGCATGGCTCATTATTCGCTTTTCTGCCATTTGGCGGGAACACATTTTCAATTAGAGAACATGAAAAGAATTTTGAAGCTTGATGATTTCAAAAGAAAGTATTTTGAACATTGGGAAATCTTCGAAGTATGCTATTTCCATCTAGGATCCGCCTTCTATCAGGTTTATCATTTATGGGGTCTGATTTTCATGTTGAAAAACGAGGTGTCTAGAGACAAAAGAGGCCGATTCAAACCTTCCATAAAAAACAAACTTAAGAATTACCTTGATTGTAGTGGTCAAGGTTCTTTTTCCGGTAAAATAAACGAACTTGACGAGGGAATCAAAGATCTTCGTGACGATATAGTTCATTTTGCGAGAGGAGCTAGCGAAGTTCATTTTGGAGAATTCCATATTCCAAAAAAGATCGAAAGCAAGGCGTGGAAAAAACAACATGAAACAGAAGAATGGTTAGAAACTTCTAAGAAGATCAGAAGAGATCTCGAAGAAACGGAAAAACTAATCAACAGCATACATGACTTCTTAATCAGAGAATTCAGAGGTTTCTTGAAAACAAATAACATAAAAATAAACAGCTAAAGGGTGATTGAATTGCCAAAGTGTCCATTGTGTGGCTCTGAACTCATAGAAGAGTTGAAGTCCGTATCGCTAAAAGGAGTAGCTTCAGGTAGTAATGTAACTGGTGGGTCTCTTGATGCTTACTATGGGTCTGTCGATTTTCACGTCGCAGCAGGCTCCGAAATAAACATTAGATACTATAAATGTTCAAATTCTGATTGTCCATATTTAAAAAGGGAAATTGAAAAGTAACGAAGCTCGGATAAATGATGTACACGCACGCTCTCGAGGACATGAAAACTAAAGAATTTTAGCTTCGAATGCACAGTGTTAAGCGATGATACAGTGCTCAAATTGTCCAGATATATTCACGAAAGGTAAAGTCTGCCTTAGGTGTGGTAAGGCTTACTGTGAGAAGGAGACTTTCTTAAAATGCCCTTTTTGTGAAAGCCAGCTCAAGGATGCCCAAATAGTTAAAGAAAAACTGGGTGAGACCATGGTAGAATGGTTCACTTTTGGGACATCAATGATAGGTCTTGTTAATTTCAAGGAAATCCCGTCCTTTCTCCTCCGTTTTCTCGGCTCATCATCCTTCACGAGTGTGGGAGATTATCGATTAGTCCTCTTTCCCACAAAAGAGAGTTCATGGAAAATTTCTAATTATTTCAGAAAGAAAGCAGGCATGCCCGAGGTCAAGTATGATAGAATTTTTGAAAAGTCAAGATATGGAATAGCCGAGGACCCTGAAACAAAGAGCCATTATTTATTTTTGAATCTGAAGGCGGCAAGCGATGATAATGTTGAATTTCTAGTTTCATTTCTTACAGACCTATTTTCAGAAATGGATGTATTGAGACAAATTGACCATAAAATTGTGCAAGAGGCTTTAGCGGAAGCTCTATATGATCATGTTCGAAAAATGGGAGTTCCTTTCATTGTCATAGATGAAGAAACTAAGCAATATTTTGAGATTCTGCTTGATAATCTGCCAGGAATATACGCGGAATATCTGGCCCTTAAGAAATCATCGAAAGTCAGTTTAAAGGAGATTCCAGAGTTTTTGCGACATAAGGTTGAACTATTGTTCTCTGGTATTGACTACCATTCATTGAAGTGGCTTAGGGGCGTCTACGATATTTTAAATGCCCATATCCAAATCGCAAGTCTTTTAGCATTAGCTCAGGAATTTGAGCCTCTCAAAAGATACCTAGACAACTTTTTTTATCCTGTGATGAACGAAAGTAAAAATAAACTAGAGGATTTCCCTGACATTGCAAAGTCTATTGATGTAATAGTGAAAGAGCTTTCTCAAAAAGAAGTATACACATCTTATGACTCATATCTTGAACATGTTTCTAGGGTGTTCAAAAATGTAATTGGAATTTTAAGACCCAGATATCTTAGAATCCAAGAGGTAGGCGCTCTTTTTGAGATTGGTCGAAAATGTGAAGAAATGATGGAGAACGGAGAAAAGCCATACATTCCAAACATTGGAACACTGGAAAAGTTCAACGAACTGCTGTTACAAGTATTTCAAAGACAAGACCTCTACCCTGAGTTGAGGATACTTGCGGGGCAAACTTTACAAAGCATCTTGGTATTTAAAGTATGGAAAGAGAATGATTATGTTGCTTATTTGCAAGGATTGGATCTAGTTCAAAAGCTGGCTCAACTAATCGTAGATAGTGTTTCCGACATTAAAGAACGCCTTGGCAAAATAGACAGCGAACATGGAGTGCTTGGATATCAAGATGCCTGTATGGCATTGGACGCTTTTGCACAGTTCTCGTATGCCATGAATGATGAGGAGTCTGCATCGAGACTTGCTGACTTTTCAAAACGTATAGCGCAGAAATATAATGTTCTTCCGATGAAGGTCATTCACGATTGGAAGGATTTCGTAGAAACCCATGATTACGACAAATTGTTAGCCGTGTACAGGTCATCATCAGCTATAAATCTCTCTGAACACAAGTACATGGCAGAGTATATTGCAACAATAAGTCACTTAGCGAGCGCTACATTAAGAAAAAAAGATCGAAAGAAAGCTTTTGAAAAAGCTGAAAAATATGCGTTGGCAATAATGGAACAAACACCACCTACACATATGTTGATGAGCTACAGAGAACATGCAGTTTTAAGTAGTTTGGCCATGTATCATCTCGTTTGCCTTTTTCAACACATAACGGAAGCAAATGAACCGGATCCAGTAGACCAAATTTCAACTTTGAAAGAAGCGCTACTGGATTCTCAGGCCATGTCCCAAAATCTTGCAAAAATTGATCCTTTGAATAATTTTGCTTTGAAAACCGAAATTCTGTATTTTTTGGCCGCGGGTGAACTTGCTCGCACTCAAGAGGTTTGTAAAAGACTAAAAGAAAGAACTTCATCCGCCACATTGATTAAACGATTTGTAAATAACGTAGAAAACTGGTTACTCGAATCTGAAAAGTTAGAAGGGCGACGTTTTCTAATAGGTCTAGAACTCGATATTAGCGAGTTTGACCCTTGGGAAAATCTATTTAGGAAAATCATCATCACCGAAATGAACAAAGACCTTGAAGAAAACATTGCTGCAGCTGATGCGATCTTACTAGTAGAAGGGCCTTCTGATGCTGAAATTCTCGAACAGTTTGCTAAAAGGCTAGTTCCATGCAAGAAAATCCTCTTCATGGGTGTTGAGGGTTTTACGAATATGAAATACTATTCAGAAGCGCAAGTAGCAAAAAGCCTTAAGATACCATTATTCATAGTGTTCGATGGTGATACTTCTACAATTGAAAAGAAAAAGCGAGTCAAGGATAAGCTAGTTAGACAGATTTCGCTGCCTCAAAATCATGTGATCACTTTAACAAAGAACAGCATAGAAGACTACTTGTTGGTGCCAACTGCTATAAAAAGGGCTTTTCCTTCGATTTCAAATTCAGTTGAAGATATTGAAGGGTTTCTTAAATGGAGAGAGACCAAACGCGACAAAAGAAAGGTGTTGAAAGATCTGTTTAACCAATTGGGTCTTACTAAATACGACCACAAGGAAGCAACTCGAATTGCATCAAAAATGAAAGCATCCGAGATTGATGAAGAAATCAAGAAAATCTTAGACTCAATAAAATAGCATTTGATACCTTTGCTTTTTGTCAACAACATAATTCAAATGCTCTGCTCTAAAGTGTTGAGCTCAAAGCAACCACCAGAAACGTGGCGGACAGGGCGGGATTAGAACCCAAACGGGTTCAAGTCCCACACATTGGCTAGAAAAAACAGCGCGCGCGCTCAACATGAAAAATGCAAAAGGATGCTTCCTCTGCCCTTGTCAGAAGATGAAGAAGCTTTAAGAAATGATTGGCATTAAGTTGATATTGTTGCTTTCAGAAGAATGACCCAATGAATAATGACTCGATCTGTTCTGCAATTTGCCCCCTGTTCAACTTTGGAATAATTGATTACCCTGAAGCGGAGACTTCCAAGGAAGAAGCGGAAAAATACGTTAAAGCACAGATCGAGAGGATTAAGCAAGGTTTTCAAATATCGGAAAGAGTCTCGCTAAGATGGACAACAGAAGAGGAATTGCAGCAAATTAGCTCTTGGCCCTTTGATTCCATATTTAAAGACTCCAACGTATTAATCCATGAAAGGACATTCGTTCTAGAAATTCATCCCTTGGAAAATGACGATGTTAAAAAGATAGCCCATGAAGTGCTCCTGGCCCTAAGACTTCACAAGGAAGGCAACGTCTTCACAAAGATAATTTGGTTTGAAAACAAAAATGGGTGTTTTGAACCCAGCTTTTGCCTAGAGAGTCGTCTGTCTGAACCCCCAAGTCGTGAAATCTATTTTATTAAGGTACGTGAGATTGAAGAAATTGAGTTACTTCTTGACAGAATTGTTAAACGGAGTTTAGATACTGTCAAAGGTCTTCGGATAGCTTGTGAAAGATTTAATCGATCTTATGAAGAGCGAAGAGCAGATGACAAAATCATCGATTTTGCAATAGCCTTTGAAGCCCTGTTTTTTGAAGGGGAAAAATCGCCAGGCGGCACAGGTCAAATTGTTGGAATGGGCTGTTCAATGCTATTGGGCAATAGCGAAAAGGAAAGAATTGAAACACGCGAATTCTTAAAAACGGCGTACGATTTTAGAAACGCAATTGTTCATGGATCTGAATTTGACTCTCCCATTAAGGTTGTTGGTAAATCTTACAAATTGGATGATTTTGTGTCCCAACTCCGAGAGTATCTCAGAAAATCAATTAAAAAACTGATTCAATGAATCCGCAAAAGTACAAAATTACCAAAGTCAACTACGCTGGGGCTAGAATGCTATCGTGGTTTCATTCTAAATGTCGTAAAGGTTGTTGTCATAATAGAACGAATTGCTCACAAAAGATAAAACGCCACTCTTAACATAATGTAAAGCATCGCTTAGCGTCTATAAGTGAGTGGCATGAGCAGCTCATATTTAACTGGAAACAAAAATGAAATTCTTTGGGCATTGCCTGTGGTTTGCGAACTAGCAAAGGACACATTGTCTATTTCTCAGCTTCAAGAAGCAGAACGAATAGCCTTTTTACTTGCTGGAAACAAAAGGCAGAAGAGAGAAGCCATCTATTGTCTCCATGAAATAGTGGCACCGCCTCCGAAAAGACCACTCTACTATGCTCAACATGAATTGGAATATCTCCCTCGTTGGACAAGGAACGGTATCAGATATCTAGGCGATACATAGACCTTCTAGTAAAAGCAATGGCTTTTGAATTCACCAAGGATCCCCGCTGCAAACAGAGTTCTCTAGGCATAAATATCCGTATGCTCAGTCCAACAAAACACGGTTTCCCCGCAGAACTTGTTGGCAAGCTGAAAAAAATACAACTCTTTTCTTTACCAGCCTGGAAAACACGACTTTAATATTCCATCTGGTCGAAGCCATCGCTTCACATCTAAAGAAGTGGTTCTAACAGCCTTCATTACAATGAAATTGGCAGATGAAATCAAAAAGGTCTCCCAATTCGCAACAAAAGTTAGTCTTAACCAAGCTGAACTCGAAGATTTGTAGCGTTAGCTTCGCTACTTTCGGGTTCAATGCTTAGAACTTGAAAGCATGCTACATAGAGTCATGAACAAAATCACACTTGAACATTTCAAAAAGAACTGGGAAGAACAAATAGCTAAAATAGAGCTACAAGCGTTAGATGATGAAGCTGTTTCTTCAATCAGTCTGCACTTCACAAGGACACATTGTCATTCAAAATGGATCTGTACGAAGATCTCACACATGACGTTGTTTTGGATTTGGAGATGCTGCAGCTTTCAGGTTTTGAACGCACATTTTTCCAATTTCTCATAGGTTTCCTTATTAGGAGAGAGCGCTCTCATCAACAGTTATGTAATCTCTGTAACAGTTGCAATGTCTGAAATTTTTGACATATCCTAATAGCAGCTGAATAGCCCTTGCAGGCGTTAGTAGACTCGTTGCCTCAAGCTTATTTGATACTTGGGTTTGCGGCACCCGTTCATGAGCCGCAGAATCTTCCGCCTCAACTTGCCAACCTTCTCCAGATCCCAAAACGGGTGGGGATGCCTCCTCAACAGCCAGTACTCGCCATCTATAAGACGGTATATAAGCCAAAGCTCGTCCGAACTTATCCGCGGCCTAACATACTTCTTCTCAACCCAAACGGTTTCCTCAACCATTCCCTAGCACCCTGTTCACTAACGAATAGGCACAGTTAAACATGTTTCAGCACCCTTTTATGACAAGGTAAATGTTGTTTCGGCGCCACCCAACATTTCTGCGCCACTAAAAAATCCAGCAAAAGTCACACTATACTACAGAGGCTCAGCTAGCATCCTCTTACTCTATCCTAGTCGCAATCCTAATGCTCTTCCTCTCAAGCATTAAAAGACTCAGAAAAGTCAAAGGCGAAGGCAACACAAACAAACTCCTAAACACAACACTTACCATTTTTTTGGTGCGGTCGCCGGGATTTGAACCCGGGATCGCAAGCTTGGAAGGCTTGTGTCCTAAACCAGTCTAGACGACGACCGCCCTGCTTTCAGCACTACAATAGTTAAGGTGAGCTAGATAAAATTTCTTTTTCCGCCATCTACCGCAGTTTCTTTTCTGATTTAAACAGTTTCTTCTCATGCATAGGTTTTGGTTTAAAACTGCCATGATAAACTGGCATAGAAGCCCTCTGTCGCTCCAAATTTTTAATCCGAGCATAAAGCTTTGAAACCTTAGTTTTCGACGGCGTTTTAGGCTTTGGAATGCGAACGCGGACTGGTGTAAAAGGCTTCTTGATTTGGCTCTTGGCGGTTTTTCTC
>Ga0315280_10012805_pt1 | contig 10071 bp, 15 predicted proteins | sample YL17G06_40_MG_FD_203697 | JGI IMG/M metagenome (GOLD analysis project Ga0315280, IMG submission 203697) | Sediment microbial communities from Yellowstone Lake, YNP, Wyoming, USA - YL17G06_40 | ecosystem: Environmental > Aquatic > Freshwater > Lake > Sediment | place: USA: Wyoming | collected...
TCGATGGTTTCCTTGGCTACCTCGATGGTGGTGGACAGGAATGTATGGACAAATAAGTCCATATCAAGCTCCAACCCCCACTACTCCCACAGTTCCTTACGCGCCCACCCCTTATGCACCAACTCCCCAACAAGAAACACAAATGTTAAAGGAACAGGCGCAGATGTTAAGGGAAGAAGTTAAATCCTTAGGCGAGCAAATAAAAGAAATCGAAAAAAGAATCGGTGATCTTAAAGAAAAAGAAGAAAAATAAGAGAGTAAAAGGAGAAAATCATGTCACCTTTTGGTGATGGAACGGGTCCGCAAGGCCTGGGACCAGGTACGGGTCGAGGCCTGGGCAGAAGACAAGGTATGGGTCGAGGTGGCTCTTCCTATTGTATTTGTCCATCTTGCGGTTATCAAATTCCCCATACTCAAAGAGGAGCTCCGTGCTCGGCGATAAATTGCCCTAAATGTAACACGCCAATGGTTGGGAGATTTTGCCAATGAAAATTTGTATTACAACAATGGGTCCAAATTTAGATGCGCCAATTGATCCTCGATTTGGCCGTTGCCAGTTCTTTTTGATGGTTGATTCAGAATCTTTGAAATTTGAGGCTATTCCAAATCAGGGCATGGGAGCGATGCGCGGAGCAGGGATTGCCGCTGCCCAAATCGTTGCTTCTTCTGGAGCGAAAGCAGTCATTACTGGAAATGTTGGTCCTAATGCTTTTATGGTTTTAAATCAATCAGGGATTAAGGTTTTTGCTGGAGTTCTCGGTGTAACTGCAAAACAAGCCCTTGAAGCATTTAAAAATGGTCAAATTCCAGAAACTCCTGGTCCAACTGCTCCTGGTATTGGTCCGGGTGGAGGTTTTGGCGGCGGCCGAGGCCCAGGTGGTGGTCGAGGACGCGGCGGAAGAGGTTGGTAAAAGGGGCTGGTGGAATGAAAAAGAAGATTAAAATCACAATAGAAAGTTTAAAAGTCCATGAAAATCGCCATTGCGACAAATAAAAAAGGTTCCCTAAAAGATGAAGTTGCCCCCCATTTTGGTCAGGCCAAAAACTATTTGATTTATGATACCCAAACAAAAACTTTTGATGTTTATCCAAACCCAGAAGTTACTGGTGGAAAATTGCTCCCACCTGATTTTTTAAATCAAAAAGGTGTCAAGGTTGTAATTGCCTTTAGTTTGGGTTTTAAAGCTTATGAGAAATTTAAAAATTACGGTATTGGAATGTATAAAGCCATCGAGAAAAATATTTCAGAAAATATCAATGCTTTTGAACATAGTCAGCTTCGGCAGTTAAGAGAGGAGGATATTTTTTAATGGAGAAAATTACTGTAACAGGCGGAAAGGGAGGAGTGGGAAAATCAACAATTGCTGTTTTGTTAGCAAACAAATTTATTTCATCAAGCAAAAAGGTTATTCTTTGTGATTTAGATGTTGAATGTCCAAATGACCATCTATTATTAGGCCAAAAAATCGAAAAGCCAAAAACACTGGTCTATAGTTATTTTCCCAAGCTAAACAAAAATAAGTGCCAAAAATGCGGTCTTTGCGTTAAAACATGTTATAACCACACTATTTTTCAAACGCCCGGAGAATATCCGATTTTTTTAAGGAATTTATGTTCTTCTTGCGGTGCCTGCTGGGTCGTTTGTCCTTATGAAGCGGTTGAGAAAGAAAAAGAAAAAATTGGAGAAATTTTTCTTAATAAAATTTCTGATAATTTTTGGCTTGTGACAGGGTTAACTAAGCCGGGCGTTGATAAAACAGGACTTGTGGTCACCGATTTTGTAGTAGGAGAAGCGAAAAAATTCGCAAATGATTTTGCCAAAAAAATGAATTGTGATCTTATTTTATTTGATACGATGCCCGGTACCCATTGTCCAGTCATCTCAGGCATTTTAGATTCTGATTTGGTTTATGCGGTAACCGAACCAACGCCAATGGGCGTTCATGATTTAGGATTGATTTTAGACCTCTGTCAAAAATTAAAAGTCCCAGCCAAAGTTGTCTTAAATCAAGCTGATTTAGGAGATAAAAAAGAAACTCAAAAAATTGCTCAAAAATTTAAAACCAATATCGAAATGGAAATTCCTTATTCAAAAGAAATTGTAAAAGCTTATTCTGAAGGTCAATTAGAAAGGGTCAATATATTATGAAAATGGTGGTTGCTTCCGGCAAGGGTGGGGTTGGTAAATCAATGCTCGCCTCTTCTTTGGCAATTTTATTTGCAAAAGATGGTAAAAAAATTATTGCCTGCGATGCTGATGTGGATGCCCCTAATTTGGCGGTTTGGTTAGGAGGGGTTTCGGATTGGGATAAGTCAAAGAAAATTACTACTTTAGAAAAGCCTGTTATAGATAAACAAAAATGTATTGGTTGCGGAAAATGTGTCCAAAATTGCCAGTTTAATGCTTTAAGAATAGAAAATAAAAAAGCCAAATTGAATTATTTTTTCTGTGAAGGATGTGGTGTTTGTCAAATTGTCTGTCCCCAAAAAGCAATTAAACTTGTTCCTGTTAAAAATGCTCAAATTTTAATTAAAAACAAAACTAAACATGGGTTTCCCTTAATTTCAGCTCAACTTTTTCCAGGAGAAAGTGGTTCGGGAAAAATTGTCGCTGAGGTTAAAAAAGAGGCGGAAAAATTTCAATATGATACAATGATTATAGATTCCGCTCCGGGCACTGGTTGCCCAGTCAATGCCGCTATGCTTGATGCCAATTTTGCTGTTTTAGTCACTGAACCGACACCATCAGGAATCTCCGATCTTTACCGAGTTTTAGAAGTAGTCAATCATTTTAAAATTCCTTATCAAATAGTGATTAACAAATGGGATATTAACCGAAGTTTGAGTAAGAAAATCGAGAAGGAGTTTGAAGGAAAATTATTGAGTAAAATTTCTTATGATCAAAAAATCTTCAAGGCAATTTCTACTTTAACCCCACTTATGAAAACCAATCTAAAAGCCAAAAGGGAGATAACAAAAATTTATCTAAGATTAGTTTCAATATTTAAGCAAACTCTTTTAAGAAGGGAGGAAAAATGAAAGGTTATGTGGTAAACATTGAAAAGGATACCTTGGAGAATGAAAATTTTCGTAAAGTCCTTTACACCTCCAAGCACAGCCAGTTGGTTTTGATGAGTTTAAAACCCAGGGAAGAAATTGGAATAGAAACTCACCCGGACAATGACCAATTTTTTCGCTTTGAAAAAGGGCAAGGCAAATGCATAATTGACGGCAATGAGTATGGGCTTTCCGATGGAGTCGCAGTTGTTGTCCCGGCTGGCGCGCAGCACAATGTCATCAATACTTCGGATACGGAAGAACTCAGACTTTACACTATCTATTCCCCGGCCCATCACAAAGACGGGGTTGTACGAAAAACCAAAGAAGAAGCCGAAGCCGACTCACCTGAGTTTGACGGCGTAACCAGTGAGTGAATCTTTGTGAGATGAATCAAAGTTAAAGGAAAAAGATGAGCCAGGAAGCAGTTTCAATTTTAAGCACTTTTGTTAATCTCGTTTTAGTTATTTTTAAATTAATTTTAGGATTTTTAATCAATAGCGCTGCCCTGCTTGCTGAGGGTATTCATTCTGGACTTGATGTTTTTTCTTCTTTTGTAACTTATTTAGGAATCAAAACCGCCAAAAAACCAGTTGACGAAAGACACCCTTATGGATATTACAAAGCCGAAAGCATCGCCGGTCTTTTAGTTACTCTTTTGCTTTTTGCTTCTGCCTTATGGATTTTATACGAAGGGGAAGAAAGGTTTTTCAAAGTAGAACTAGTCTATTTCAGTTTAGCCGCAATTGTTTTGATGGTTTTCTCAACAGGCATCAATGAAATAATGGCTCGTTTAAAATTTAAGGTTGGGCAAAAAACCGAAAGTCTTTCTTTAGTTGCTGATGCCGAACATTCCAGGGCTGATGTCATTTCTTCCTTGGGCGTTCTTCTCGGATTATTTTTAATTAAATTTTTTCCCTTAGCCGATGCTGTTTTAGCTGTTTTAATTGGGCTTTATATTATTTTTGAATGCTTTGGTTTGGGTAAAGAAGTGACTGATTCTCTTTTGGACGTGGCGAACAAAGATTTGGAAGAAAAAATTAAAGAAATTTGCAAAAAAGAAGGCATTGAAGTTTCAGAAATTAAAACAAGAAAGATAGGCCCTGCTAATTTTGCTGAAATAAAAATTAATTTAAATCCCAAGCTTAAACTTGACCAAGCGTCTAACATTTCTAAGTCGCTCGAAAATAAATTGTTAGACACATTGCCCGAATTAAAATATGCGGTTATTTCTGTCGAATCACATGAATTTAAAGAAGAAGTGATTGTTTCCCGTTTTGCTAAAAGATTTGGTTTTAGAAGAGGCTTTGAGCCGATTGGTCCAAAAAAGCAAGGTAAAAGAACGATTATCCCAATCGAGCAAGGAGAAATTAGTGAACATTTCGGTGTTGCTGAATATTTAGTTATTGACCAAGATAAAAAAGGAAAAATTCTTTTTAAGGAATTTATTAAAAATCCTTATTTTGAAGAACAATACGGTCACGGAGCTAAATTTGCCAAAGCCATTTCGGCAGATAGGGTGATTACAAGGCACATCGGCGAAAATGCAAAAAGAAATTTAGAAACTGCCTCGGTGGAAATAAAAGTAACCCAAAAAGAAAAATTAGAAGAAGTGTTAGAAGAAATATAGAGTTTTTCAATAAATTATTCTATACAACAGTCAATCACTTTTTTGACCAAATCCCCGAGTTTTCCAAACAAGCCTTTTTTCTCTCTATCATGATTATTTAAAGCATTATCATCAATTTTTTTAATATCCCCAACCCTAATCAAGCCCAAATTCACTCCCCAAAAAAGCGAGTATAAATTATAGGCCTTTTTGAATAAATCATAAGCCTCTTCTTTTTTACCCATTGACAGTTGTTTTGTACCGACTTCCATCAGTCGCATTGAGGCAGCAAGCAAGTGTTTGGCAATGCACCACCATTCTCCTTCATAATCTTTGATCAGTTTTTTGAGTAAAGTTTTCCGCATTTCGCGAACTTCTTTTAAGAGGTCGAAATATTTCTCTTTGCCAGTTTTGAGGCCGGTAAAAAAGAAATGCTCTTCAATGCTAACTAAATTCATAATCGCCAAAGATAAATCTTCATCAGAAGATAAATCAAACTTACTCTCCTTTTTCATTTCGTTAATTTTTTTGATAAATTGGTCAATATTTTCGATAGCCATTTCGCCTCCTTTATTTAGTCAGCAAATAAAAAATTATAGTCAAAATGATCAAAGGCGCTACCGGCATGACCACTTTTTGAAAGGGAAAATATGCCCGACCGCCGCGTTTTTCTTTAAGATAAAAATACCATTTGGCGCCAGCATAAAATCCCAAACTTCCAAGACCGATTCCCACTAACAATTTATCCCAATGCAAACCACACCAACAAAATAAACTGTTTTGGGGATGGCCTATAAAACCTTTAAAATAAAGCGGCAAAATGATGACGGCATAATAGAGAAGAACACTCAAAACCCACCGGCCCTTAAAGCGGATATTTTTCTTTTCAAGCCAGCCCAGGGTCCAGATTATCAAAGAAACAATCAGCCCGCCAATCCAAAGTCCGGTTATCGTGTCATCAATCCCCAGCCACCTCGAAAGCCCAACCCCAGCGCCAACCGCAACTGTGCAGAGCGGACAAACCGCTTGGGCGGGAAGGGGAAACAAAATTATCAAAATGCCAAAAAGCAGTGAAATTTTCTTCTGCATCAGCTCTCCTTCATTTTTTCTTTAAAAAAGTTGATGATATCTTGATCGCCAATCAAACATTTTCCGCTGTCCCAAAGAAAGGGCACGCCAATTTCATTTTGGTCGATGCCGCAACTTTTTGCCTTTTCGTCAAGCTCTTTGGCATTGTTTTGATTATAATAAACCTCTTTTTCTTCAAAAGATATTTTTTCTTTCACCTTATTTTCTTTAATATATTCTTCTACTTTTGCACAATGAGGACAGCCCTGACCATAAAAAAGAATGATTGGGTTTCGTTGGATTTGTTGATTTTCTTGTGCGGCTGGCTGACTTGTCTTTGGTTGGTTTTTATTTTTTCCCTGCGAAAGCGCAAGGAAAGAAAAAATCAAAACAATAACGAATAAAATTGTTGGGATGATTATTTTTTTATTCATAACTTTTTTTGAGAAATATTGAGACGACAAAAATTAAAGCACCGACCAAAATAATTAAAAGTCCGGCCGGTAAACCATAAAATTTAGCGAGGAGAATTCCTAAAATTGCGGAAACTGCTCCAAAAATTAAAGCACCGAAAGAGTATTGGAAAGAGCTTTTGCTAAAATTTCTGGCCGTCAAAGCTGGAATAACAATTAAAGCCACTGGCAATAACCCCCCAACTAATTTTACTGTTAAAGCAACAATGATGGCAATGCAAGCTAAATAAATGAAGTTGTATTTTTTTACCTTAATTCCTTCCGTTTTTGCCAAATCTTCAGAGACTTCAGCTAAGAGCAATTTTGAATAAATTCTTTTGATTATTAAAAAAATTAAAGTAGACAAAATTATTGCCAAAATTGTATCGGCAAAACTAATTTTGGCGATATCACCAATTAAAGCCTCTTCAAGTTGATGTTCTTCAGAAAATGGCAGAATTAAAAATCCCAGAGCCACGCCTGAGGCAAAAACTAAACCGCTTAAAGCTTCCATAGATGCCTTTGTTTTTATTTCTAATAACCAAATTAAAATTCCGCCAATAATGATAGTCAACAATGCTCCCAAAAAAACATTGAAATGATAAACCAAAGCCAAGGCCACTCCGGGCAAAGCTAAATGTCCCAGAGGCCCGCCAACCAAACCCATTCTTTTGGTAATCATCAAAGAGCCCAAATATCCGGCTACTCCGCCAATAAAAATTGCTGAAATTAAGCTTAAAATAAATTGGTTAATCATGTCTATGTTCGTAAAATTTAATTCCTGTTTTGTAGATTTTTTCCAAAGCCTCTGGAGTCAAAATTTCTTTTGGCGGCCCAAAGCAACAAACCCCCTTTTTACTCAGGCACAAAACATTGGTGGCATATTTATAAACAATATCTAAATCATGAGTAATCAACAAGATGGTTAGATTTTTCTCTTTCCAAAATTTTTCTAAAAGAGAATAAATTGTTTCTTCTCCGCCAATATCAATGCCAGTGGCCGGTTCATCAAAAAACAAAATTTCCGGTTCTGAAATTAAACTCCAGGCAATAAGCATTCTTTGAAATTGGCCTGAAGATAAGTTTCCTGGATTTTTATTCAAAATATCTTTTGGCTCCAAGCCCACTGCCTTTAAAATAGGAACAATTTTTTCATCTCGGCTTTCTTTAAATCTAAAAAACTCCTTTATTGTAATGGCTAAATTCTTAAATTGGTCTTGACTTAGTCTTTCTGGTAAATAACTAATTTTTGGAGTTTTCGCTCCTTGCCAAATAATTTTTCCCTCTGAAGGAACTAATCCTAAAATCGCCTTAAAAAGAGTTGTCTTCCCTGACCCATTTGGCCCCAAAACAATTAAAAATTCGCCTTTTTTCACTTCAAAGGATAAATTTTTAATGACTTCGTCTTCCCCAAATTTCACATTCAACCCGCGCACCACCAAAATGGGGTGCGGGGTAACCTGCAAAATTGGTTCTTCCATTTTGCTTATCTATTGTAATTTGCTTATCTATTGTAATTATAACTTATTTAAGACAATTTTCCCAAAGGCTCTTTAGTTGGCTTCTTTTCTTCAATCTACAACCCTTTTGCTTTACTGCTATCATATTTTCTGCGTATTAAATATGAATGCCGAAGTAAATCAAAATATACTTCAGCGAGACATAGAGAAATAAAAGTCCGAACAAGGTTTTGAGTAAGTTTGGTTTAAATTTTGCCACTAACTTTGCGCCATAAATTGCCCCCACCAAAGCACCGATTCCTAAGGTAACTGCCACCGGAATATTAACCACTCCTTGAAAAAACTTAAAAAAAGCACCCACCAAAGCCATCCAGACAAAGGCGGCCATTGAAGTGCCGATTGCCAATTTTACCGGCGCTTTCAAAAAATAAATATAAGAAGGAACCAAAGCGTAGCCGCCGCCCAAGCCGATGATGCCAGTTAAGGTACCAATTGCTGAACCTAACAAGGTTTTTGAGAGAGGTTTACCGGGGATTTCCATTCCTTGAGCCCCTTGACCTTTAGCAAAAATTCCTTCGTAAAGCATCCGGACAGAAACAATGATAAAAGCAATACCGATGATTAAATCAATCAAATCGCCGTAATGTTTGATGTAACCAAAAACAATCGAACCAATGATAACACCTAAAATTCCGGAATAACCAGTCAAAAGTGCAGTTTCTTTATCCACATTTTTCATTTTAATGTGTTGAATTGCACCGGAAGCGGCGGTAAAAACCACTGCAGTTAAAGTCGTGCCCACGGCAATCGCTGGGTCAAAATGAAAACCAAAACGAATCACCGGCATCATTAAAGCGCAACCGCCAGTGCCCAAAAGCCCGCCGACAACGCCAGCCAAAAGACCAGTGACAAGATAAATAAGATAGATCATCTTTTCTCCTTTCTTAATTTAGAAATTTATTTAATAATTTAACGTACTTTTCGGCAACCTTTTTATTTAATTTATAAAAAACTTTTAAGCCGACCTTTTTTGAAGAAATCAAATTCAAATCTTTTAAAACTCTCAAATGATGAGAAACCAAATTTTGAGGAAGTTCCAAGCATCGCCAAATGTCGCAAACACATTTTTCGCCGTCTTTTAATAAACACAGAATTTTCAGGCGATTTTTTTCGCTGATGATTTTTAGAAATTCGGCAGTTTGCGACAGATTGGCAACCAATTTTTTATCTCCACAACACTTTGGTTTCATAAGTTTATTTATCAATATTAATTATATCAATACCCATTGATATTTTAAATAAACAAAAAATTCTGTCAAGGGGTCAAATTATATCCGTGGTGACAGTCACCCGGCGAGGTGGACGAAAGAGTCTATATAGAATTATTTTTTATTTAGCGAAGCAGCATTTTCATCTTTAATAACATCTGCCATTGTCCCGATGAAATCTCGGTAATCATTTAAAGAGTAGCTTTGCAAAAAAGCATCCCATTTCTTTTTTACTTCTTCTTGGGAATGGGTGTTTCTGAGATTTTTGATTTCTTGGTCGATTTTATCCAACGATGCTGTATCAAACGACGACGCTTTTATATTCCCAGCATGCATAAAAGAGCTAGATGATTCTCTCAAAATGTCAGCTAATCCCAAAATCTCTTCTGCCTTCTTTTGCTCATCGCTGCGCATTTTTTGGACTTCGCTTTTATAAGTACTTTTTTCCTTTGCGCATTCAGCAATAACCTTTTTAATTTTTAAGCCGGCATAATAACCATAACCCAAGATAGCCACAGCCAAAACAGCAATGATTGTCACGATAATGCTGTAAATTTTCATTTTACCCTCCTTTTTATTTAATCTATCTAAAGCTTTCATTTATTGTATCAAACAAATTAAGTCTCAACAACTTTTAAATAGCGCTGGTGAAAATAGCGCTAGTGACAGTCACCGGGCAATGACAATATAGCTTTGACAACAAATAAAATTTTTTGATATAATAAAATTAGAAATATTTTAAAAATTGTTAAGGAGGGAAAAATGAAAAAAGCGATTTGGGCGATAGTTATTGTTATTGTCTTGGTCGTTTTGGGGTTTGGCGGCTGGTATGTTTTTTTGAAAAAATCAGCCGAAGGCGAAGCTTGCAACAGCAATTCTAAATGTGAAAGTGGTTTGACTTGTGTCAATAAGGTTTGTTCGTCGGGTAAAGCCGGATCGGCTTGCGAAAGCAAGGACAATTGTAAAACCGGTTATTGTGTCAACGGTAAATGCACCGAAGGCAAAATTGGAGACAGTTGCAGCGTTAAAACCGACTGCCAAACTGGCTTTTGTGTCAACGGTAAATGCACCGAAGGCAAACTGGGTGATGCTTGTGCTACTTACAAAGATTGTAACTCCGGATTCCTCTGTATCAAAGGCGCCTGTAGTCAAAAACC
>Ga0315280_10012806_pt1 | contig 10070 bp, 8 predicted proteins | sample YL17G06_40_MG_FD_203697 | JGI IMG/M metagenome (GOLD analysis project Ga0315280, IMG submission 203697) | Sediment microbial communities from Yellowstone Lake, YNP, Wyoming, USA - YL17G06_40 | ecosystem: Environmental > Aquatic > Freshwater > Lake > Sediment | place: USA: Wyoming | collected...
TGATCCAGGTCCACATACCACAGGTTCAACCGCTTGTCCGAATAAGCGATCTTCTTGTTGTCCGGCGACCAGATCGGGGTGTAGAAAAACGAGGGAGGCTGGCCCAGATCGATCTTGCGGACCGGTCCCAGGCCGTTCTGGTCGCGGAGGTGCAGGGCATACTCGCCCGACTCGTCGGAGAAATAGGCGATTGATTTGCCGTCAGGGGACCAACCAGGATCACGATCGGCAACGGCGGGGCTGCTCGTCAAGTTGCGGATGTCGCCCTTCTCGGCAGGCACGGTGAGAATTTCGCCGTAGGCCTCGAACGCCGCCCGCGCCCCTGTGGGCGATAGGAACGCATTGGCGATCTGCCGGTTAATGATCTTTTCGAAATGGGGGCGCACCTGCGGCATGTCGGCGGCGACCGTCACTGCCAGTGGCTTCGACTTGCCCGACTTCAAGTCCAACAGGTGCAGGGAACCGAACTGTTCGTACACGATGGCGCCCGGTCCCGCGGAGGCCGACTTCAGGTCAAGGCCGTCATTCTTCAGAACTTCGCGCACCTCTTTGGTCTTCAGGTCATAAACGAACAACGTCACGGGGCCGTTGCGGTCGGAAAGGAAGTAGATCTTGTTCCCAATCCACATGGGGTTGAAATCGTTGGAATTTTCGCGCGGGATGCGCTCGATGCTGGAATCGGCCAGGTTGGCAATCCAGATGGGGGAGGTGAGCCCGCCCCGGTAGTGCTGGATGGCAATGTAGGAGTCCACCGCGCCGAGGCGACGATTCCACCGGGGCACGTAGGCGATACGGGAGCCATCGGCGGAGTACGAACCCCCGACGCCCATGGGCAGGGGCAGTTCCTTCGGGAACCCGCCGTCCACCGGCATGGTGAACAGCCGCTCGAAACGCGAATAGCTGTTGCGGGCAGATTTGAAGAGTATCTGCATGCCATCGGGTGTCCAGCCCAGCGCGACGTCAGGGCCCGGATGGTACGTCAAGCGGCGCGGCTCACCGCCGCTCGCCGGAACCACGTAAATGTCCGTGTTGTCGTCGTAGTTCCCCGTGTAAACCAGCATGGTGCCGTCCGGAGAAAAGATGGGATGACTCAGCGCACCCATCCCCGTAACCAGGCGCCGGGCAGCGCCGCCCGCGCGGCCGGCGATCCATATGTCACCGCCGTAAGCGAAGGCCACTTGGGTCTTGCTCAACGTGGGTGTTTGGAGGAGCAGGGGTTTCTCGCCTTGGGCTAAAGCAACGCCGGTTGCCGCCACAACGACTGCCATCGCCAAAAAGATACGCGCGTTACGCATGGGCACCTCTCCAGACTCATTTCGGTCTTTGCTCGACCGGAAAGCAAGATTATATGACGTACAACTTAGTATTACGATGCGAATTGGCCGAGGGTTCCGGGGAATTCGAATCCACCGTGCCCAGTCGTAAACAAGGAAGCCGTGTCTGTTGGTCAGGGAGTCAAGTCGCAATTCGCCCGCTAGGCCTTTGTCACTCCGACGGGTACAGGCGGGTCTGTCTTTGCGCGAGGCCTGGATGGTGGTTTCGCGCCTTCCGTGCGAGAGGTAGCAGTGTGGCAGAATGCGCCGACGCCCATGTGCAAATGACCCGGTGCGGATTAGCTCGAGCAGAAACGGAGTGGGCAGACTATCAGTAGGTAGGCAGGAGTCGCTGACTCCGCTCCTTGCAATCGATTAGGTTTCGATGGTAATCTAAGCTCGCGCGTAAGCGCGGGCGGGAGTAATTCAGCGGTAGAATGCCAGCTTCCCAAGCTGGACGTCGCGGGTTCGATCCCCGTCTCCCGCTCCAGCGCCTCAGTCGCTTGGAAGACTCCTTTCAGCAGCCTGGGCCGTCATCTTGCTCCATTAACAATCAATCGAGTGTTTGGCAAGACCTCAGCGCTGGCGCAAGCGCATCGACGGCCTGCCGCTGCCGAATCCTAAACAGCATGGGCGCACGCGCATCGCTCAGAAGTTGACGATCAGGAGTTTCAGCTCGCACATCTCCTGGATGGCGTACTTCAAGCCCTCGCGCCCGAAACCGGAATCCTTCACGCCCCCGTAAGGCATGTGGTCCAGCCGGTAGGTGGGAACTTCGTTAATCAGGATGCCGCCGGCCTCGAGTTCCTCGAAGGCGGTCATGGCCAACGTCAGGTCGCGCGTAAAGACGCCGGCCTGCAAACCGAAGCGGGAATCGTTCACGCGCTGGAGCGCCTCTTCCCAGGTGTCATAAGGATTGACGACGACCAGCGGCGCAAAAACCTCTTCGCAACTGACCTTAGCCCTATCGGGCACATCGGTCAGGACCCCGGGGGTGAGAACGGCACCATTCAGCTGCGGCTCGAGCAGCAAGCGCGCACCCTGTGCCACCGCCTCGCCTACCCACGCCACCGCTTGCTGGGCCGCTTGCGCCGTAATCATCGGCCCCACATCCGTGGAGGCATCCAGCGGGTCACCGACCTTTAACGCGCGTGTTTCGTGCAGGAATTTGTCAACAAAAGCGTCAAAGACCGACCGATGAACATAAATCCTTTGCACCGAAATACAGCTCTGTCCGGCAAGATAGAAGGCGGCGGGGGCGCAGCGCTTTGCCGCGGCTTCCAGGTCCGCCGTGCGGTCCACAATCACCGCGGCGTTTCCCCCTAGCTCGAGAACCACTTGCTTCTTTCCAGCTTTTTGCTTGAGGGCCCAGCCGACTGCCGAGCTACCCGTGAAGCTCACCACCTTGATGCGTTCGTCAGCCACCATTTGCTCGGCCAGCTTGCTCTCGCAGCGTACTACCGAGAGTGCCTCGGGAGGCAGCCCTGCCTCCAGAATCAGTTCGCCGAGGGCCAGCGTCGTAAGCGCTCCCATCTGCGGCGGCTTGATGACGAGCGGATTTCCCACGGCGATTGCCGGCGCGATCTTGTGCGCCGCCAGATTCAGAGGAAAATTGAAAGGCGTGATTCCCAGTACCGGTCCGCGCGGGAACAAGCGCGTGAGTCCGAAGCGGCGGTCGGCCGTAGCGGTCAAGTCGAAACGGATGACCTCGCCGCTGATCCGCTCGGCCTCCCCTGCGGCCCACGCGAACGTGAAGGCGGCGCGTTCGACCTCCATCCGGGCGGACTTCAGCGGCTTTCCGACCTCACGGGCCAGCAGTTCCGCCAGCGGGTTCCCGTTCTCCCGCACCAGGCTGGAAAGCTTGCGCAGAATCTCCGCGCGCCTGAAGGCCGAGAGCTTCCGAAAGGAATCAAATGCGGCGGCGGCGCCCGCCAGAGCCTCTTCAGCCTGAGCAGGTCCGGCATTGCACACCTCCGCGACCAGGGAGCCGTCGTAGGGGCTCCTTAATTGATAGACGTTGTCGGAGGCGACCCACTTGCCACCGATGAGAAAGGGCTGCTTACCCGTCTCCCCGTGAATCGGGCTTGGAAACATAACAAACCTCTCTTTTCCGTTCATGCCGTGGAGGTGGCGCGAGCCGCGCACCCTGGACAAATGCGGCGGATTCACGCAGCTAACTCAGGTGCTTGCCGGTTGTGGTCAACACCAGCTTGCCGTGTTTCACCCCGCGCAGCGTGAAAATTTGGTCGGCCAATTCCTGCACCTCTGACCCCCGGCCCTTGACAATGATGACTTCCAGGCAGTTATGGGCGTCGAGATGGACGTGCGTCGCGGCCAGCACCTTCCCATGGTAATGATGCTGAGCCTCAATCAGTCTCTCGGAAAGTTTTGGCCGGTGGTGGTCATAGACGACGGTCAGGGTGGCGACCACCACCTTGTTCTGGGCTACATCCGTCGCCACCGCTTGCTCCCGGACCAAATCGCGAATCGCCTCCGATCGGCTTCCATAGCCTTTTTGGGCGATCACCCGATCGAATCTGGCCAGCAATTTGGATTCCAGCGAAATGCTTGTGCGCACAAGAGAGGACATAACGGGTGCCTCCCAACAAGATCGTGCGACCTGGCCGCGCCAGGAAGGGGTCCGCGGCGTGCGACATCGAGCGACCCACCGGCCCCGGCGGTGCACGTTTCCCTATGTTACCAGCGAACGGGCCGGCTGCGCCAATGGCAGTGTGCGGGCCGCCCACGGGTACATTGACAAGGGCCCTCGGCGGCGCTAGTATTACGTTCTGTAAAATCGTATTACTCCCCGTCGCGTGGAGAATCTATGTTGAGCCAGTTTGTGTTCTTCCTCGCCATAATCGTGCTCGCAATGCCGCTGGGGGCGGCGGACTGGCAACTGGAGATTGTTGATCTCCAGGGAGCGGCAATTCCCGCCGCACGGATCGAGGTGCGGGGCTTGGCCGCAAGCAAGACTACGGGCAGTGTCGTCACCGATGACGCGGGGCGGGCTAAGATTGCTGCCCCGTTGCCCGTTGAGGTCCGCGTCACGGCGTCAGGCTTTGATCCTCTCATGCAGCGCATCGAACCCGGCGCCGCCCGCGAGGTCGTCTTGCGGCTCCGGCCCGCCACGATCCGCACCACCTTGGATGTCGTTGTGAAGGAAGCGCCGGGTTCCGGGCCGCAAGTGGGCAGCGCCCTGGAAATCGAGGGGAGCGGCGCGCGCACGGTGTTCGACGCGGTGGAAAAGCTGGTGCCAAGCGCCTTTGTCACTCGGCGGGGCGTGATGGGCTACGGCATCGCCACCAACGGCACCGGCGTGGTTTCGATCCGGGGAATTGGGGAATCTCCCAACACCGGCGTACTCATCGTCGTGGATGGGCGGCCGGACTACCAGGGGCTCATGGGCCATCCGCTTCCGGATTTCTACACGCTTTCCGACGCCGGGAGTGTGACCATCACGCCGGGACCGGCGTCGGTGCTTTATGGCAGCAATGCCATGGGAGGCGCCATCGAGATCAAGCCTCCCCGTCCGCGCCCCGGGTTGCATACCCGGCTCAGTTCCAGTCTTGGGTCGTATCTAACGGGACAACACCGGCTGAACCACGGAGGCAAATTCGGGCGAACATATTATTCCCTCGCCGTAGGCGTGGCGCATACGCGGGGCGAACGCACCGGTTCGGCTTTTCGGAACCGAGACGCGTCCGTCTCCCTGGGCCGGGATCTTTCTGAGCATTGGAAGGCTTCCCTCCAGGGTCAGTTTGGACATTTTCACGTCGAGGATCCAGGTCCCATCCAGGCGCCGCTGGTCGGCAGTTACGCCCGCGTGGGCCGGGGTGGCTTCAGCATGAGCTTGGATAATACTTACGGCCGGAACTGGGGATATTGGCGCGTGTTTTCCAGCGTCGGGCATCACATTATCACCGACGGATTCCGTTCGGTGGACAGTACCATCGGTTTCCGCGGACATCAGAATTTTGCCCTCACTCCGAAGTTGACCGTGGACGGCGGAACGGATATCGTCCGGTACGGAGGCCGTGCCAACAATGTCATTTCCGGTCTGAACTACGGGGAACACCAACTGACCGATGCCGCCGGGTTTTCGCGCGTCCACTGGACGCCCCACGAACGCTGGCGTCTCAATGCCGGCTTCCGCTACGATTACAACTCACAATATGGCGGAATCGTGGTTCCGGAGTTTGGCGTTTCTTACCGCCTGACCGACAAGTACAGCATCTCCGCGGTGGTGGCCAAGGGCTTTCGCAATCCAACCATTCGCGAGTTGTATTTGTTTCCCGCGCCCAATCCGGTGCTCCAGCCGGAGCGACTATGGAATTACCAGGCCACGTTTCAAGCGAGCCCGCGTTCGGATCTCATGGTGTGGGTGACGGGGTACTACGCCGACCTCAGCAACTTGATTGTGACTACCGGACGATTGCCCAACTTACGACTCCTCAATATCGGCGCGGCGCTGAATCGCGGTCTTGAGGCCAATGTGCGCTGGCGAGCGAGGCGTCACATCCATTTCACTTCCGGCTATGCGTATCTGCGCTCGACCAATCTCGGGCCATCCATTCCGGGGCACAAAGTGAACTACGGGATCGATTGGGATCTGGGGAAGACGTGGCTGCACTTCGGCGGCGTCACCGTGGGGCCGATGTGGGCCAACCCGCAGCGAAATTGGCGTCTGGGAGGATTCACGCTCGTCACCTTGAAGTGGACGCTGCCGGTGGCGAAGCACTACAGTGTATTTGCGACGGTGGACAACCTGTTCAACCACCGCTACCAGGTCGTCGCTGGTTACCCGATGCCCGGCGTGAACGCGGCGGGCGGGTTTGATCTGCACTTCTGACGATGCGTACAGGCGCGGAACGATTGCGGGGAATGATTGCGAGCGCGGCAATGGCGGCGCTCGGATTGACGCTGCCCGTCGTGTTTCATGCGGTGGGACTGGGCAGCAAATTTGCGCCCATGATGCTTCCGCTCCTGCTCAACGGATTTCTTTCGCCTTTCTCGTGGGCCGTGCTGACCGGGGCGCTGGTGCCGCTGGTTTCTGCTTTGTTCACGGGCATGCCGCCGCTGTATCCTCCCGTGGCACTCTTGATGTCCTGTGAAGGCGCGTTGATGGCGGGTGTGGCGGCCGCCCTCTACCGCGTGAGTCGGCCGCGGATTTGGCCGGCGCTCATCGCGGCGATTATCTGCGGTCGGGCCGCTTATGTGGCGCTCGCCTGGTTTGCGGCCCGGTGGTTCGGGCTGCCGCCGGCGATGGCTTCCCTGGCGTCACTGATGCAGGGGTTGCCGGGAATTGCCCTGCAACTGGCGGTGATCCCACTGGTGGTGCGGGCGCTGGCCAGACGCCGCAGTATCCTCTTCCATCATGGCCATGAATCTGAAGCGACGTTACTTCAATGAGCTGGCGCCGCGCTGGGATGCCCTTCCTGCCCCGCTGGATGCTACCGATAAGGTGCGCCACTTTGTTGAGCGGGCCGTAGCGCCGGACGCGCGACTCGTGCTGGACATTGGCGGAGGTACGGGAATCCTGCTTCCGGTGCTCCTCGAGAAATTCGGCGCGGCGGCGCGACTGGTCGAGCTCGATCTGGCGGAAAACATGTTGGCGGAAAGTGCGCGGAAATTCTCCGCCCCCTGGGTGCTGCGCCTCTGCGCGGACGCGCGGTATTTGCCGCTTCGAGCGGAGAGTGCTGACCTCATCCTCTGTTTCGGCGTGCTCCCCCACCTGGGTGAGGCTGGGGAAGCGCTGCGCGGGTTGATGCAAGTGCTGCGTCCCGGCGGGGCCTTGGCCGTAGGTCACCTGATGGGCAGTCGTGAGCTTAATGCTCTCCACGCCTCGCTGGATGCCGCCGTGGCTGGTGACAGGCTGCCGTCGGCCGGGGCGCTGGCGGAAATCTTTCACGGCCTGGGGGCGACGGCCATTGTCGCGGAAGAATACCCGGACTGGTATTTCGTGCGAGCGGAGAAACAGACCCCGTGAAGATACTTCGGTGGGTGGGTGGGTTAGGCCTGCTGGTGACGACGGTGGCTGTCATCATCGTCAACCGGCCATCTTGGATAGTCGCCGCGCTGGTTCTGGGTTTCGTACTGCGAGCGGCCATCTGGAGGAACTTGTCAGCGTCGTTGCGGTCGGCTCTGCCGATGGTACTCTTCGCGGTGGTTCTAATGTTGATGCAGTGGCTAGCGGGAGTTCCCGTGACAAGCCTCGCCGCCAAGGCGCTCGCCGTCTTTCTGTTTTCGACGGCTGCCTTCCGCCTTCTGCCCTGGACGGCCGCGTTCGCCACGACCCGGCCCGGAACGACTCTCCATGGTTTCTTTCTTTACCTTCTCTTCGTGCGCCATTTCGTGATTATCTTGCAGAGCGAGGCGTCGCGCGTGCTGCACGCCCGAGCCCTCTGCATTGCGTGCCCGTACGGGCGGGGCGCCTTGGCGTCGCTGGTGTGGGGACTCGTCTCCTTATTCAGCCGATCACTGGTGAGGGCGGAACGCTTCTATGCCGCCCAGTTACTGCGCGGATTTGCCGAATGAGAACCGTGCTCGAAGTCCGGGGACTTACGTTCGGATATGATTCCGTGGAGCCGTGTTTGCACGACGTCAGTTTCTCTGTAGATGGGGGAGAATGTGTGGGCATCGTGGGGGCTAATGGGGCGGGGAAGAGCACGCTCCTGTGGTGCTTGCTGGGGCTGCTCAAGGCTAAGGGTGCGGTCCGCCTCTTCGGTGAGAAGCCGAGCCGGCGCAGCCTGGCACGGGTTGGCGTCGTGTTCCAGAATCCAGAGGACCAGTTGTTCATGCCCACCCTCTTGCAGGATGTCACGCTTCCTCTGCTGAACCGCGGTGCCGCAGCGGAGGCAGCCGCCGTACGCGCCCAAGCCGTGCTCGGCACGCTGGGCCTCGAGCATCTGGCGGGCCGCGCGGCGACGCGTCTCAGCCTGGGTGAACGGAAGCGGGCATCGATTGCCGCAGCGCTCGCCGGAGCGCCGGAAATCATCTTTCTCGATGAGCCGACCGCTGAGTTGGACGGCCGGTCGGTGCGCCAGCTTACACGCGTCTTGGCGGAGTTGCCCATCGCGCGGGTCATCACCGGCCACCATCTGGACTTTCTGGGAAGGCTGGCCGGCCGGCTGCTCGTTCTTTCGCAAGGAAGAATTATCGCCGAAGGTCCCACTCAACAGATTCTCTCCGAGACGGGTCTGCTGGAGTCGGCGGGGCTCATTTAGCAAGTAGAATTCACCCTGCCGGCTGGCCAGCGGCGGCCGATCCAACGCGATGAGTTTCCCTTTAGCCGGGTGCTGAAAAACCCAGCCTGTCATGCTGAGCCGATTCGCTCCGTTTCGAATCGCTCTGAGCGTAGCGAAGAGGCTCACGGTAAACTCCGCGAAGCATCTCTTTCGCTCTCTGAGAAGAAAAGGGTTAGATCCTTCGCGCAGTCTACCCTGAGCGAAGCGAATGGGCTCAGCATGACACCATCCACGACCTTTTTCAGCACCCTGTTAGATTGAATGCTCGTTCCTCTCTCCTCAACTCCCGCTTGCGCTTTGCGGCAAGTAAGATAGACTCTGGCCTGATGGCTTTCAGTTGATGTGGAGGGGAACCAATGGCGAAACCCAAAGAGGTAATCGTCGGCGTGGACATGGGGGGGACCAGCCTGCGCGCGCTGGTGGTGGATGCGGTGAACAGAATCCTGGCGGTGGAGGAGATTCCCACGCGGGTCGGGCAGAAACCGGAGGCCATCGTGGCGGATGTGGCGGCCATGGTGCGCCGGGCCGTGGCACGGGCGGGGATGAAGCGTGCCCACATCCGTGCCGTCAGCATTGGCGTGCCGGGAGCGGTTGATCCGCAACGCGGAATCGTCCACGCCGCTCCGAATCTGGGCTGGAAGAGTTTCCCGTTTGGTTCCAAGCTGAAGGCGTTGCTGCGTGTTCCGATTTTTGTCGAGAATGACGTCAACGTGGGAGTGGTGGGCGAGCACGCTCTGGGCGCGGGCAAGGGCTGCCGCGAACTGGTGGGGATCTTTCCGGGCACGGGGATAGGAGGAGGCCTTATCGTGGGCGGCAAGCTCTATGAAGGTTGCCGCGGAAGCGCCGGGGAAGTGGGGCACATAATTCTTCTGGCCGGTGGGCCGCGCTGCGGCTGCGGCCGGCGCGGCTGTGCGGAAGCCCTCGCCAGCCGTACCGCCATGGAGCGGGACGTACGCGCCGCCATCAAGGCGGGTCAGCCGAGTGTGGTGCTGAAAATCATGAAAGAACGCGGCAGGGAGCGCATGACCAGCAGCATCATCAACCGGGCCTTGAAGAAGAAGGATCTGGTTGTGCGGAAGGTGCTGAAGCGGGCGCAATATTACCTGGGTTTGCTGGTGGCGAACGTGGTGAACCTGCTGGATCCCGAGTGCGTGGTGATCGGCGGCGGCATTGCCGAGCGGCTGGGCGAGGACTACGTGAAACCAATCCGCGAGACGGCGTTTGAGTACTTTCTTAACCCGCGGGACAAAACCCGCATCAAAATCGTAGCAGGCCGGCTGGGTGATGACGCGGCCCCGCTGGGGGCGGTGGTGTTGGCGCGGCAGCGGCTGCGCGAGCGGACACACCGGGCGCGATAGAGACGGGGTACAGCCGGAGCGCTGCTTTTCCTGCAGGCGGACGAATGTCAGCCAAGACCCGCCGCGGCGCTGGTTGGTGAGCATGAGTGGTGGGCGAGGACTCGCGCGCGACGAGCACTTCAAAGACGAGGAATTGACCATAAGGCGGTGGC
>Ga0315280_10012808_pt1 | contig 10069 bp, 10 predicted proteins | sample YL17G06_40_MG_FD_203697 | JGI IMG/M metagenome (GOLD analysis project Ga0315280, IMG submission 203697) | Sediment microbial communities from Yellowstone Lake, YNP, Wyoming, USA - YL17G06_40 | ecosystem: Environmental > Aquatic > Freshwater > Lake > Sediment | place: USA: Wyoming | collected...
TAGTTCGCCTTCTGATCAGAAGCCTACTCGTTTATTCTATACCATCCCTGGCGTTTGGCAAGAGTTGGCATCGAGGGCTGCCAGTCGAGACCGCCGTACAGTCGAAATGCTAGACTCCGATGGCTTCTGCTACCTTGCCCCAGCTCCGGTCTTCCTGCCCCTCCAGCCGCCGCAGGTACACCGTTGTCACAGCCAGCGAGCTGTGGTCGAGGAAGCGGCTCACATCCTCGATTGACTCGCCGACGTCCCGTCGGAGCTTGGCCGCCGCGTGACGCAGTATGTGGACGCCTGCCGGCGGCAGCCCGGCCTTCCTGAAGTAGCGCCTCAGGTTGCCGTAGAAGGTGCCGCTTGTGATGCCGAGGCCGGCCCTGGCACGGTCGGGGTCGTCGGTGGGCCACAGCGACTCGTTCGGGTCCAGGGTGGCCAGGCTCTTGGCCCAGGCTGCTAGCGCTGTCTCGATTGCCTCGAAGGCCGGGCGGGGAAGCTCCCGCTTTCCCTGCTTGCCGCCCTTGCCGCGGTAGGTGTAGAAGAGGCCACCCGCCACTGAGATATCGCCCGCCTTCATGTTCATGACCTCGGAGCGCCTGCGGCCCGTCAGCGTCAACGTCAGGATGATGGCGCGATCTCGCAAGCCCACTGCCTTCTCTGGAATGACGGCCAGAAGGCGCTTGATCTCCTCTGCACTTAACCCGCGAGGCGGGCTCGGTGAGACCTTCGGCCGCTCCAGTTGGTCACAGGGGTTGGAGGCCACGATGTCCATGCGGATGAGAAACCGGTAGAACGAGCTGATGCACGCGATCCGGGCACCGATGGTCACCGGGGACGGTTCTCTGCCCGACAGCCCGACGCCGTGGGCGAAGGCGAAGACCTCCCGGCTCGTGACTTGGTCCGGCGGCTTGCCGAGCACGCCGAAGAAGTGCTGGAGCATGCGGGAGTAGCCCTCGACCGTGCGGCGGGAGCCGCTGCGGCGCTCCTTCTCGGCCAGGAAGGCGTAGAGGGCCCGCTCCCAGGCGGGCAGGGACTCATCGAAAGGCACTAACGTGGCGGTCATGGTCCTTTCCTCCTGTTCTTGGAGTCAGTGACCATGTTCGCTCGAAGTGCGACGAAGTCAAGGCATTATGGCGCAATAGTGCGCGTTCCCCTCCGTCTTGTTCGAGGGAAAACGTCTGCCACCTGAGCTTTCGGCAGCGGCTGGCAGACGTGGGGACGAACTAAGCGGCTCCGCTCAGCATGTTCTCAGGTTACCGCCCGAAAGCGTGATGGCCGCGTAGTTAGAGGGCGCTGGCCCCCGGCTTGCCCGCTGCTTCTCTCGCAACGACATCGCATGCTCAAAGCTACGCGCCTCTAAGAACTTCCTTTTCAGTCCTTCCGTCGGAGGCCAGGCGCCCGCATACCCCAGGACACGCCTTGCGTCAGCGATCATCTCGAGCTGGTCGGCTGTCCACTTCGGACCGATGTGCTGGTTCTTCTTCAAGCTGTTCAGCGGCTCAAAGCGCATAGGGTATGCGGTCACGTTCCAACTCATCAGGTCTTGGATACGCCTTAGGAAATCGTCCGGCGAGTCTCGAAAGTTAAAGAGAACGTACACGACGACCTTCTTCTTGCGGACCCCGGCTTCCGAGAGGTATTCAATCGCTCTCTGGACCGCCTCGCCTTCGCCTGGGGAGTCGTACGCCATCCTAATAAGCCTCTGCCGCACCCTTGTCAACTTCTCAGCGAGGAGCGGGGTAACCAGCCTGGCGTCAAGCCCCTGGTTGAAATCAACGGTCTTCCCCATCTCTGCCAACTCATCCAGGATGTCTGCAGCGAATGGCGAAGCCAAGAAGTTGTTGTCCCAGAGAATGATACGCCTGTGGGAAGACTCTACCAATCCAGCAACGCTAGGTCGGGGCAGGAAGTCCGGCTCTATTTTCGGGACGCTACAGAACCTGCAGTGTCGGATACAGCCCCGCGAGGAGAACAGGATGCTCGCGTCCCAGCCCGGCACGAGGCCGTAGTCGGGTGGCAATTCTTCCACCTCCGGAATGAGCCCGGTGTAAATTTGGGCCCCGGTCAATGCCGCGTGCTGGGGCATGAGAGAGGCATAAATGCCGCCAACCTGGACGCGAGCTCGAGGGAATAGAGACCGATAGTGGGAAACGGCCTCGTGGACTGCGCTCCACGAGTACGTAAACAGGCTGGTCACGCAGATAAGGTCGGGGGTCATTTCAGGCTGGCGCAGGCCTCGAACTAACTCTACGGTGTGTCCCCGCGCTTTGTGGTAACTGGACAGTTTCAGTAGGCCGAGGGGAGGGAAGCGGGTATAGTATGCTGGCTCCACTAGCAGTACGTGCACAGGCTGTTGGCCTCCTCAACATTCCTGCTAGCCAGAACGAAGCCGAAGAACTCGATGCCGTTGCGGCCGCACTGCCTGAGGGGCGCACCGATGCTAGGTAGGCCGTGGGGCTGTGACCACTCGGCCCAGTACCGAGCGCCATACACAGCAGGGCTGACAAATAGCGCAGATCTGCGCCGGCGTTCTCCGGGTAACGCCCGGGTAGTGAAGCGCTGCACAATGCGGTTCATATAGACCCGACCCGGACTCCGTCCAGCCCCCCGGCAAGAGGTTAGCACGTGCAGAGCCAGGCCGTCAAAAGGTTGCTGAGCCCTCCTCTGATATAATATGTGGGACTCGTATTTCCTTTGCTCGAGGCAACGCATGAACGACGATCTTGCGTCTCTGTCAACAGTTGACGCTCAGCGTGTAATAAGTTCGTTGCGAACTGGCACGGTTCCAGCGCGTCGCTTGGCGGAGTTTACAGTCGGGCGTCAGTCGCTATTGGATTCTCTAAAGGAAGACCTTGAGTTCATTTCGGCCGGGGGATCGAAGGTGCGCCTGTTGGCTGCCTCCTACGGCGGAGGAAAGACGCACCTGCTGACTCTTATTCGGGGACAGGCGCTGGCCAGCGGATTCTTGGTGTCTTACGTTCAGCTCGATTCTCGGGAAGCACCTTTCGACAAATTTGAAATCATTTACTCTAGATTGATGCAAGGCCTCCGGGGCACCACCTCAATCTCGGGTGTGGAGGAGGTTCTGGACAAGTGGACGCGGGCCAACCGACTATACGAAATGAAGGACCTTGAAAGCGCGCTAGCCAAGGTGACGTCGTTCCCTGATCTGAGGAATGCGGTGAAGACCTATATGTCCTATTCCGAGGGAAGCACTGAACTGCACTTGGAGTTCCGCAATGCGGCTCTCAGCTGGTTATACGGCGCGCGACTGCCCGCTGCTCTGGCCAGCAAGGTCGGCGTAAGGGGGCCCATTAGCATAGCCAATGTCTCAGATGTCCTGCGGTCGTTTCTTGCGCTCACTAGAGCTGCTGGGTTTCCAGGGGTAGTTTTGCTTCTGGATGAAGCCGAGGCAGTTACCTCGCTTGAGAGATCGCAGAGGCGCAACGATGCTAATCAGAACCTAAGGAAACTGCTGGACAATGCCGACAGCAACGAAGGCCTTTTCGTCGTTTTCGCTACTACCCCCCGCTTTCTAGAGGACCCCAAGAGGGGGGCCAAATCCTATCCCGCTCTGTGGGATCGCATTCGACCCGTTCTTCGACTTCCAGCCGGATTGGCGGAAAGCCGAGGACCGGTTATTCACCTGCAACCCCTCAATGAGGGTCAGCTGGCCGAGCTGGCGTCCAGGGTGCTGGCCGCCTATGCCACGGCGTATGGATGGGGTCAAGGATGGGACGCCAACCATGATGCGGTTTCGAAGTACGTGAGGAAGTTCTTGAGTTCCCCCGACCGGGATTCGGTCAGGGCCTTCGTTCGGGGGTGGGTGACTATTCTCGATTCCGTGGAAGTGCCAGAAAGCCTATCGGCTATCGACGGCCTTCTGGATCAGATGGGTTTTGACAATGGTGGAGAATCGGTCTGATTTTCGAAAAGCACTGGACCAAGTGCGAGTACGGATATCGATTTCGCAGTCTCGCCAGCCCACGAAGCAGGAAGCGCAAGCCATCCTATCGGCGCTGCGGGTCGGCGTGCCTCCGCAGCGGGGCGTGCTTGCGATATCTGTCAACAGGGAAAGAGAATTCCAAGCGATTCTTGCCGATATCGAGGAGGTCGCTTCCGGGAAATCGAAGCTGCTGTTCATCAATGGCTTGTATGGGGCGGGCAAGTCTCATTTGCTGTACGTCCTCAAGGAGTTCGCGCTATCCAAGAATCTAGCCGTCAGCCTAGTTTCACTTACCCACGGGGAGTGTCCCCTCCACGACCTCTTGACGGTGTACCAACGGCTTGTCCAGTCTCTGGAAGTCCCAGAAGCACCGAAAGGCCAAGCCCTGGAAGCAATATTGGCGCGATGGGCTACGTCCCTGCACGCCCACGCACGGGGCAGTACAGATGCCGCAAGGGCAAGCATTCGGCGCCTTCCGCGAGAGTTCCAAGCCGTGTTGGCAACCTTCTACTCTGCAACCCAGGCGCACGACTATGCTCTGAGGTCGCTGGCTCTCTCTTGGCTCCGAGGAGAGCTTCGAAGTCCGCGACAGGCACGTCGTCTGGGCGTTGCCGTGGTGCCAACGAACGATAACGCCCTGTGGATGCTAGGTAACCTCGCAAGGATGATTCGCTTTCTCACGCTCTCTGGACTCGTCATTCTGCTTGATGAGGCTGAAAGCATGGCCTCCGTCCGGCGGCTTCCGCAACGAGAGGCAGGATACCGAAATCTGCGCTCGCTAATGGAATCGGGGCGTACTCCCTTCTGCTACTTTGTTTATGCCACGACCCCTGATTTCATGGAGCACTCCGTGGAATTCTTGGGGGCTTTAACGCAGAAGCCGCGGGTCCTTGAGATTGCATCTCTCCGGCGCGATGATCTGATAGAATTGGGCCTGGTCATAAGGGATCTTCATTTGCAATCTTACACTTGGGCGAACGTCAGCCGGATCAAAGGCTCGAGGTGGCTTGGGTTTTTGCGCAAGCTCTTGGGGGGCAGCTGGGAACAGCTGACTAATAGGGACTTTGTACGGAGCATTGTTGCGGCCTTAGATGTCTGCCAATGTGACCCTGACCTCGCTCCCGAGACGACGTTGTCTGGACTGTGACGGTGGTTCGATCGCTTGATCCTTGGGAGGCACGCTATGTTACTGTGGTCAGGCAAGGTGGGCATCAACAATTCTTCGACCGGTTGTTGCAGGCAGTCGAGGTTACGTCGTTGGTCATCGTGAGTCCTTGGATCACAAGCCTAAGCGGAGAGATGCCGTTGAGCTCGATAGTGGAGTTCATAGATCGGTACAGGGTGCCAACAGTCACCGTAATGCGTCATCCAAGTAAGGAGCCAATGAACTCTGAAGCCGCGATGCTACTGCGACAAAGTGAGAATGTGATCATCTACTACAACAACGAACTTCACGCAAAGATCTACGTGTGCAGGTGCTCACCTTGCGGCTTTGCGCTTTTGGGCTCGGCTAACCTCTCCGGCAGGGCGACGAGAGCACACGAAGTGGGGCTGATGATTGAGGGGAAGGGCCCAGGGGAGGACATCGTCAAGGAACTTGAGGTTCTGGGTCGGTGCGACATACCCAATCGAGCTGGGACCTTCAAGGATCCGCAGTCCAAAGGTCTGTATCCCCTGATGTAGGAGGAAGAGAAATGCAGGTCCGGGAGATGGATCTTCGGCAGTACTGTGGCCTAAATCGACCACGCTTCGCAGTCGACCCAGAAGCCGACGCCGAGTTCTTTTTCGGCAATCAGCAAGTACAAGAACAACTCTTTAACAGGGTTCAGCGCGATTTCAACGTACGAGGTGCGCCCAAGTGCGGAGTCGTTGGCCGCTTTGGGGCTGGGAAGACGCACACCCTTTACCATCTCAAGTACATATTCAGCACTCGGGCAGATTTTGCCGGCCATGGAGTCTACGTTCGGATCGGGCCATATGACGAAGGCATACCTGGTATGGGAGGCTGGAGGTACCTGCAGACACTGGGTCTCGACGCAACTGGGGAAGCGACCATTCGCGAGTGGGTTCGAGCATTCGATACCAAGCCGGGAGACCGGACCGGGAGCCTGGGCGAAGGACTAGGAAAGGTCTTCCAGTTCGGAGACGAGAACCTCAAGCAATCCCTGGCCAACGTCTTGGCCGACTACTTCCTGCGAGACGGGAGACCAACATTGCACGTGTGGAATTGGCTAAAAGGGGGCAAGGCGGAGAAGGTTGAGTCATCTGTAGTGACAAAGACACTTGATACGGGACCCGAGCTTGTTAACGTTCTCCTCAATCTGGCGAATCTGTGTCGAGATGTTACCGGGAAGGCTTTGGTTCTTCTCTTAGATGAAGCCCAGCACTTGGCCGACGTTAAGAAACGAGAACACGAGATTCATGATGCTTTCCTACAGATGGCGGAGCCGACTAATCAGGACCTTGGCTTCGTTATCGGATACCACGGCTCAGGGCAAGAAGGACTCCCCAGGGTTCTATCGGCGCCACCAGATGTGCTGTCCCGCCTTGGAGTGACGAGTTCGAACCTCCAAGAAGCTTTCGTTGACCTGGCGCGACTCATCAACAGCAAAGATGCCCTTAAGGATTTCATGCTGCGGATTCTGGAAGGCATCAGAGACGTGGACGCCTCAGCCGGCGTTGTGAAAGAATTCAGCCTCGGGGGTGCAGACCCCTCGATCATCCCGTTCACAATGGATGCGTTGGATCGGTTGGTAGAGGTCCTCTGGCAGAAGGAGGAAAACCGGAATGCGCGAACGATAATAGGAACTCTCGCTGTACTGGCAGCCGACGCGTACCAACTTGCGAAGGCCAACAACAAGTATCAGATCGTGGACCGGGCGTTCGTTGATGCGAGCTCCTACATTCGCACCCTCTGAAATAAGGCGCCAACATGAAGACCTACGGACTCACACCTGACCTTCCGATCGATGGTGACTGGTGCATAGCGGGTTCCGAGCAAGGAGCACCCCAGGACTGGCTACTTCTTGGCCGCCTGGCTGAGTACGGACACAGGTACCTCGTGAAATTCGATGTAACGCAGGAAAAGGTCATAGCCATATTTGGCAAGAGAGGTCAGGGCAAATCCTATACACTGGGTTCCTTGATTGAACCACTAGTCACGACACAGGAAGCCACTTCGATTGGATTCACAACTCGGCAGCGTTCTGTTTTGATATTCGACACACTCAACATCTTTCAGTGGATGAACGTGCCATTGACGGAAGGACCGGAGAAGAACTACCCGGAGATTGGCCGGCAACGCAAGGCCCTCTATGGATGGGACGTTGACCCGGAGCCCCTCGATGTGCAGATGTGGGTTCCAGCTGGATACCGCTATTCTTTGTCATCTCCGAGCTTTATGGACCTCTATCTGAACGTGAGCGACTTCGATATCGCTGATTGGGGGGCTCTGTTCGATATCGATATAGTGAAAGACATCAAGGGTCAATTCCTAAACGAGGTCTTTGAGAAGGTTGTCCTGCTGGGTTGGACCAATGCAAGCGGTGAAACGGTCCATCCTCAGAGAGACTACACAATTGAAGACTTAAGCGATTGCATCGAAAACGATAACGACTATCAAGACGGCATATTCCGGGCGGAGACCCGTCGAGCCGTATTGCAGCAGCTAAAGGCTTATCAGCGGCATCCTGTCTTCAGTGGGACAGGAACCCCTCTAAACAGACTCCTGGAGCCGGGTAAAGCCTCCGTGGTGCTTCTGGGGCGGCTTCCGCCTGATCTTCGAAGCGTCATCGTGGGCACTCTAGTGCGGCGAATCATAGATGAGCGGGCGGGGGCCTCGGAGAATATCAAGGACCTTGCCGTCAATCCGGCACTGGATGAGGAGACACGCCGGCGAAAGCAAGAGCTTGTGAAATCAGCCATTCCGAAGACCTGGATCGTGATAGATGAAGCCCAAAATGTCTTGCCTTCGGACAAGAAAACGTCGGCCACAGAGGCGCTGGTTAGGCTCGTAAAGGAAGGAAGGAACTTCGGCCTTTCGTTTGTTGTTACGACCCAACAGCCAAGAGCTTTGGATATTCGGGTGATGTCACAAGTGGAAACGTTTATAACGCACAAGCTAGTAGCACAGTCTGATATTGACTGTGTGCTTGAGAACCTCAAATGCCCTCTGCCTGCGCAAATTACAGATCACGACAAAACTCTAACACCTCGAGACCTGCTAAGAGACATCAGCGTTGGCCAAGCTTTTGTATCCGATGCCAGTACGAAGAGATGTTTTCTGATGGCGGTGCGTCCCCGGGTCAGCGTCCATGGGGGGTTTGAAGCGTAGCGATGATTCGATGGCTCACGCGTTCACGACTATCGATGCAACGCTTGGGCTTTTGCAAGGCTGCTGTCTTGCTGTCCGGTTCGGTTTCCAGCTCTGGGGAGCTCGCGCAACTAATGCGAGAGAAGCTCCAAGCCCGCACAGTAGAGGTTCCAGGCTCGCCCGAGTTGGACGCATGGTTGGCAAGCCGGCGCAACCAGGTTCGAGTGGAAATGAACGAAGGGCCCTCCAGAGCCATTCCGCTTCAACGCTACTATGTCCTACACCATCCATCACGGACCGGCTGGCTTTCGAGAGAAGCGTTCAATGAATATGCCGAGTATCTCGCTCGTCGCCTAGGTTTCCTAGACGATGCCTTTCGAAGGACCGAAGCGGGCGACCTGCTCGTAGATGTCTTCATGCGGAGCGACGAGCGGGAGGGGTTTGAGCAAGGCGAACCGCACGGAAACATACTAGTATTAGACACAAGGCAGCGGGTCTTGTTTCTCTACCGGTTGCTCGCGGCTGACGGAGATTTCCTTCTCCCGTATGCTCGTTCTATCGCTTCCCAGTTTGGCACCTCCCGGTTCACCTATCTCGAGGCTGGAGGACTCTTGCCGGGAGTTTGCCGGGAAGTAGCCCGAACATTCAGTGGCTACGCTTACACGGCAGACGATCGAGAGATGTTGGATAAGCTCGATTCCACTGCAACAAGGATAGAAAAGCAAATCGCAGAGTCGATCGAAACGAAGGGCTCGGGCTCGAGGCGGGAGCAGACCAGCATTCCCAGGCTAGAGTGGCTGATCGACCTCGGGTTGGCGCAGCGACAGCCGACGGAAGACAGTACTCGGGTGTTCGCGCTGACAGAAGAAGGGCGCAGATTTGCTCTACAGGCCTTCTCCCAATATGAACAATACCTGTCAAGAGGAGTCTATGCGGACAATGCCTTGACGTCGGTTCTCGACGATCACTTCTATGATCTAGTGAGCCAACTGTACTTCGGTGGAGAGGCAAAGCAGTGGGACGAAGGCGATCCAGTCGACTTTCTCCGTCCAGCCTTCGATGCATTGTCGAAGATGAGGGGCTACTACCTACTAAGGCCGCTCCTTCTTCTCGCGAATTTGAACGCGCTGCAGTCGGAGCTTCCGCGCTTCTTGGAGTATTCAAAGGTTCGAGATCTCCTCGAGACTGCATATCAGGCAGCGCCAGACCGGTTCAGCTATACCATCGACCGTTTCGCGACTGACTATCAACTGCGAATCCTTGACTAAAGGCCCTGCCTGGACGAAGACGCAGGGCAGAACAGAGCGCGGAAACGCACTTCCTTGGACGATCTCCCCCGTGTTTCCGCAAAAACAAGGGGAGACAGCATCTCCAATGTAGAAGCCCAGCAAGGGCCTGTTATTATTGCGGAAAAGCAGGCTGTCCCCCTCACCTAGTGCTTGACCCAGAATCCAGCGGACGCCAGGAGCGTGGGTGGTCACCAGCTTGCGGAAGCTGCACAAGCAGTTCCTAGTCATACCTGAAGAGTTGCTCTTGCCCCTCAGACCAGCGGCAAGGGATCGGCCAGAAGACCTTATGGAGCAACACCTCCAGGCAAACGCTCTGTGACCGGCAATGCATTCAATCTTCGTTATCGGCAATTGAGGGGTTGATCAAACTTGCGACTGTGGCCTAGCCCCCGACCATTGGCCACTATCCCCACATAGTGTCGCCACCGGCAGGAAGGTCGGCGGCACCGTCAGCTATGAAGCGCGGCGCAGCCCTCTACTCGCACGTCTCCCCGATCCTGCCCACGTACATGAACACGTCGCCGGTCACGCTGA
>Ga0315280_10012809_pt1 | contig 10069 bp, 10 predicted proteins | sample YL17G06_40_MG_FD_203697 | JGI IMG/M metagenome (GOLD analysis project Ga0315280, IMG submission 203697) | Sediment microbial communities from Yellowstone Lake, YNP, Wyoming, USA - YL17G06_40 | ecosystem: Environmental > Aquatic > Freshwater > Lake > Sediment | place: USA: Wyoming | collected...
AGCGTGCCGGCAAAGAGTGGATGGGATGATTGGTGGCAAAGAGCTTTCTATCCAATTCTGCCGAATTCCTTTTCCAGCTGGCGTGAGCTTAAGTGAATCATGGTAGGCCTGCCGTGGGGGCAGGTGTGGGGTTGGTTGGTCTGTTCCAGTTGTTTTATCAGTTCTCTCATCTCCTCGGCGTTTAGCGACTGCCCGGCTTTGATGGCGCTGTGGCAGGCCATGGACTGAGCTATGTTTTCCTCCCGCTTAGATGGCTCTTCTTCGGCGGCTATAGAGTCCAGCAGTGTCCTCACTGCTTCGGCTAGGTTTCCTTCCTTCATTATTGCTGGTACAGCTCTTAGCAGGTAGCTCCTCACTCCAAAGGGCTCGAGGTTGAAGCCGAACTCGGTGAGCAGATCACCCCTTGTTTTTAAAACCTCTTCTTGCTTGGGGGTTAATTCTATGTTTACCGGCTCAAGCAGTCCTTGAATTTCTATTTTCTGCTGAGAGCGCTGGGCCAGGATTTTTTCGAACAGAACACGCTCGTGAGCGGCGTGCTGGTCGATAAGATAAAGCCCTTCAGGCCCCTCAGCCATGATGTAGTTGCTGGCTAACTGTCCCACCACCCTGAGTATAGGCAGGGTGAGTGTCTCAGCGCCTTTCATTGCCCACAGGCTTGGTGGTGGTGTAAATGACGGGGCGTCAGTCTTAATTTTAGGCGGTGGTGCTTTAACCAGCACCTTCCCTATTAACTTTTGTACCGATGTATAGACAGTCTGGCTATTGCGGAATTTCACTTCTGTTTTAGTAGGATGGACGTTGACATCAATTTCTTGCGGCGGTAAAGAGATATTTAAGACCACGATAGGGTGCTTGCCGGTCATAAGCAAGCCTTGATAGGCATCTTCGGCGGCTCGGGCCAGGAGACTGCTCCGCACCCAGCGGCGGTTGACGAAGAAGCTGAGGTAGCCCCGGCTGGAGCGGGCTAGGGAAGGGGGGCTTACTAGGCCAGCCACACCGGGAACCTGGTCAGCTCCATCTATCTCCAGCATCTGTCGAGCTACTTCAAGACCATAGACTTCGGCGACGATATCGCGCAGGCTGCCGTTGCCCGGGGCATGTAAGGTTAGTCGCCCATCGAGGACAAGGTTGAATTTTACCTCAGGGAAAGCCAATGCATACTGGCTTAAAAGGTTGGCGATGTGGCCATTTTCGGTAGTTGCTGACTTTAGGAATTTCAGCCGCGCCGGGAAGTTACGGAAAAGGTGATGTGCGGTGATGGTAGTGCCTCGAGGCCGGCTGCGTTTCTCCCTCTTAACTACGTTGCCGTTTCTTAGGTAAAGGTAGGTGCTGGCGGCATCATCGTCGGCTTTAGTCAGGATTTCCACCTCAGCCGCAGCAGCTATACTGGGCAGAGCTTCGCCGCGGAAGCCGAGCGTGGTGATTTTTTCCAGGTCGGTTAACGTGTCAATCTTGCTGGTAGCGTAGCGGTGGAAGGCGAGCTCCACATCGCTTGCCGGGATGCCGCTGCCATTGTCGGTGACCCTGATAAGGCTGATGCCGCCGCCCTGCGCCTCAACGGATATATGTGTGGCGCCGGCATCCAGTGAGTTCTCCACCAGCTCCTTCACCGCCGAAGCCGGCCTCTCCATCACCTCACCAGCCGCAATCTTGGAGATAACTTCGCGGGCTAGAATTTTGATGGGCATGTCGGCTTATTTTACTCGCTGATGTGTGGAATGGCAAAGCTAGTGCTAACGTGGGATTTGGAGAGAACTTAACTTTTGCTACTTTTTAGCCTTTTACTAGCAAACGAACATTAGTATCTGCTAATATGAATAAAACACTTTGAGCTGAATGGTTTGATCTGGAGGAATTCAAATTGGCTGAACTTAGGCACGTCAAATCACCAAAAGACCTTGTTACCCCTATTGATGTAACCCAGTCTGGTTTTCTGCAGCAAGCCCTTCGCAAGACTAAGGAAGTTAATCCATACGTAGATCGTGCGAAGTATCTTCTTAACAAACTACAGTTTGTTAAGAAACCTCAAGACTTAATAAATATGAAAGAAATACGCGGTGACCTCATTACTGCAGCTGGTTTCTCGGATAAGGCCACGAACTATTTTTCTCCCTCCGAACTTGAGGACGCACTTTTAAAAGTACTACAAGAAATTGAGAACAAAGCCGGCTCTGACTGGCAAACAGAGATTGTATATCGTTTTCTTCTTACCAGGGGAGACACACTTGGTGGTGTCATGCGCAACATTTTAGGTACCGAAGCGAAGGATAAATTTACGGAGGCTATTCTAGCAGCATTATGCGAAGGAGGAATTCAGCCTAGAGCAGGTTATTCCAGAAAGGGTAAGGTGCAGCAAATTTCATGGCCTGGTCGCGTATTACTTTTCGATAAAAAACCAAAACTAATCGGTAAGAACGTCGACGCAATTTTACTACGTCAAGATGATGAGAAATTACCAGTGACTTTGTTGCTTGATGAGGAGGCAAATTACATTGCTTGCGGAGAAGTTAAAGGTGGGATAGACCCAGCAGGTGCTGATGAGCATTGGAAGACCGCGTATGGAGCATTAGCTAGGATACGCGAGAAATTTCGAAAAAATCAACCCCACCTATTCTTCATTGGTGCGGCTATTGAAAACTCTATGGCTATGGAAATTTTCTCTCAATTGCAATCCGGGATGCTGAATCATGTGGCAAATCTTAATGTGTCTAACCAGGTTTCTGATTTGGCTTCGTGGCTGGTCTCTTTTTGACGACTCCAGACGTAAACACACTTCCTCAGCTCTTCTCGACCATGTTCCTTCATCTGTTGGCTGCTATTACCTTTCCCCGTTGGCAAGACCCAAATCACCTCGACATCAAAGCCTGCTTGTTGAGCGATTTCAGACAAAATTAAATCAACAGGGACAGCTACGCCCTGATAACGCACATTGTCATTCACCATGACGAAACGTGCGCCTGGTTTTAACAATCTAAAGCATTCAAAGATAACTATTGCTAGTTCTTTAAAGTAGTTACGCACCATCCTTGGCACACCATTATTGTTTAATAAGCCTTCTGTACGACATTTGTCTAGATAGCTGAGTATAAGCCCAATTAATTCTTGCGATTCAAAAGCTTTTGTAGCCTGTACCAATAGCCCTTGATCAATTATCTTGTCGAGGTTCTCCTTTTCGCGATTTTCCACGGTACAACTTAGCATAGCTTGGCGCAGGACGCGGATCTCGTGTTCACCAATGCCCATCATAGCAAGTTCAAGAGCATAGGTTCTTGTGTAATCATAACGATTACAATATGGTGGCGACGTGATAATGCCATCGAACGACCTCTCCTTTAAATTCGGTAATATCTCCAAGCACGATCCCCCTAGTAGCTCTATCTTACCCATTTCAGCTTGTGTAGGTAGCAGTGGTAGTTGTAACTGGTCTCCCTGTATATCAGTTGCAATTTGGTTGAGTTTTGTGCATATTGCTAGCGTAAATGGCTTTATTATTCCTTTACAGAATTGCTTTTTACCTTGTCTCCTACCGGAACGATAATCCCAACGCAGGTACTGCCCATCTTTTCTGGTATAGCTCACATCCTCAAGTACGCATAAAGCAGCGAAGGATAGAACGCGCTTCAGGTTATCGTCGTTAACTCTGTCCGCCTCAAACAAGTATCGCCCCAGTTCCGACTCTGTCTCTGGCGGGAAAGCTCCTTCTGTGATGCGAATATGAGAGAAGCTTCTTTTGGGTCCTGGTTTTTGCCATATACGACTTTCCTTAAATTGAAGTATTTTTTTGGCTATCTGCGCGGCATTTGCAGTTCGAAGTATTCGCCGAACCTCAATAATTTCTACACTACTGGTCAGAAGTTCAATGCCAACAGAGTCAATGCCAAGTTCGCTAGCTGTAAAAAGCGTTGCGCCAGAACCCGCGAATGGGTCCAAAATACATCCAGATTTAAGACCAAGTCTGTCTATAATGTATCGAATAAGATCAGAGGAAAACCCTTCTTTATATTTGTACCATCTATGACCATTTTTGCTTTTATTAGCTTGAAAGCTCACCAAAGTACGATCAAGATCATAATTAACTTGGAGCTTGTCTAAAAATTTTAAGTGAAGTTTCTCATCAACAGCTCCGATTTCTTGTAGGATTCCTGGATGATCACTCACTATCACTTTTTATCTCCCGTGTCATTTGGTGCAATATGGTTTAGTAAGTCGTTACTATCCATATTTCTTACCCTAAACATATTCATCCAGATAGACGCCAATGGTGTCCCATGTGATGCCCATAGTAGCATCTGTTTGTGGTCTATCTCATCGATAATCTCCCGGGCGCGCTTGCGGCTACACTTAATGCCTTCTTCCATAGCCAGTTCCAGCACGTCATCTTCGCACCAAATAGCAACTGCAACGTGTTGATTCTTTAACCACCCGAAGCGCTCAATGACTTCTGACACCGCTGGCATTTGGAAGCCCTACCTTGTTGTTTATGAGACTATCAAATCCTATTATTATTTTACACGGTTTCGTGTATATTGTCAATGGTTTTTGACTAAAAATCTTCAACTTTTTCCACCTTTTCCAAAGATGCCAGGCTGAGGAGCAGTCTTTTGACTCCGGCGGTGGTGAAGGCGACGGTTATCTCTTGGTCGTCTTTGCTTGGCGAGCAATTTATGACCACGCCCTCGCCGAAAACGCGGTGTTGAACATGGTCACCAATTTCTAATTTCGGGGTGCTGAACGGCTTGAGTGCCGGCTTGGAATAAAGGGTAGTTACCGGGGTGAATTCTTCTTCCTTTTCCTCTTCCTCCCACAGGCCTTTGCGGGTTACCAGATTGGGTGGGATATCTTCAAGGAATCGGGAACGCTTAGCTTCTGAGCTGCCGCCGAATAAGCTACGATGTGAGGTATATAAGAGATAGGCTCGCTTTTGCGCTCGGGTCACGCCCACGTAGCACAGGCGGCGTTCCTCCTCCAATTCCTCAGGGTCGTCCAGCGACCTTCGATGGGGCAACAGGCCTTCTTCCATGCCGACGATGAAGACCACGGGGAATTCCAAACCCTTGGCTTGATGTAGAGTGATTAAGGTGGTGGCATCGACATGTTCATCGAGCTCGTCTATATCTGATACCAGGCTTACCTTCTCGAGAAAGGTAGCTAGTGCCTCATCGGGGCTAAGCTCGTTGTAGTCTCTGGCTACGGTGTATAGCTCTTGGATGTTTTCCCAGCGCTCCTCGCCATCTTCTTCGTTAAGGATATGTTCTTTGTAGCCTGTCCCTTCCAGTACTGCGTTAAGCAAACCTGTAAGACTCAGCTCCTGGCTTTTGGCGATGAGTTCATCAATCAGGTTAAGGAAGCTGGTCAAGGCATAATTGGCACGTGGGGTTAAAGCCGGTCCTTTCTTCTCTGCTACCATCTTCAGCGCTGAATATAAAGGCATACCCTGATTTTTTGCCCAGCCTGATAGCTCGGCTAAGGTGCGCTGGCCGATGCCTCTACCGGGGACGTTTATTATGCGGGCGAGGCTGATATTGTCGTTTGGATTGTGATTTAGCCTCAGGTAGGCGATTATGTCCTTAATCTCGCGCCTTTGGTAGAAGCGGGTGCCGCCGACGAGCTTATATGGTACGCCATAGCGCATGAAAGCTTCCTCCAAGGCTCGTGATTGGGCATTGACCCGGTACATCACGGCACAGCTGCCCGGCGAGACAAAGTTTTGTTCAACCAGCCTTTCTATTTCACTGATGACAAACTGGGACTCCTCATCTTCGCTGTAAGCCTCAATTACGGCAATTGGAATGCCAGCCTCATTCTCTGTCCACAGGCGTTTCGGTTTACGCCGTGAGTTGACTGAGATGATGCTGGAAGCTACATCCAGTATGGTCTTGGTAGAGCGATAGTTCTGCTCCAGAAGGACGACCCTGGCATCTGGGTAGTCCTTTTCGAAGCTGAGGATGTTGCGCAGGTCAGCGAACCTCCACGAGTAGATGGACTGGTCAGGGTCGCCGACAACGCAGACATTGCGGTATTTTCCGGCTAGCTGCCTTATCAGCATGTACTGAGTGATGTTAGTATCTTGAAACTCGTCAACAAGTATATGCAGATAGCGTGACTGATATTTGGACAGAACCTTGGGATGGTCGTTGAAGAGCTGGACTGTTTTCATCAGCAGGTCATCGAAGTCAACCCCATGGCTCTGAGTGAGGGATTGCTGGTATCTCTCGTAGACACGCTGGACTACCCCCTCGAAATAATTGCTGGTCTGCTGGGCGTAATCTGTGGGAGTCAGCAGCCGGCTCTTGGCGTACTTGATGGCCGATTGAATAGCTCTGGGTGTGTATTGCTTGGGGTCGAGGTTAAGTTCCTGCAGGGCCTGCTTTATCAGGTTTAACTGGTCTTCCTCGTCATAGATGACGAATCTGGAGTCGAGTCCGATGGCTTTGCCCTCTTGGCGCAGGATGCGGGCGCAGATGGCGTGGAAGGTGCCCAGAGTTAAGGCCTTTGCTGTCTGTCCCAGCAGCCTTTCCAGCCTCTCCGCCATCTCCCTGGCCGCCTTGTTGGTGAAGGTGACCGCGATGATGTGGTGAGGGTTGATGCCGCAGACCTTTATCAGGTAGGCAACCCGGTGGGTGATGACCCTGGTCTTGCCGCTGCCGGGGCCGGCGACGATGAGCAAAGGCCCTTCAATGGTTTCTACAGCCTGTTTCTGGGCCGGGTTCAGTTCAGCTAAAACATCCATAAATTCTTCTAGTTACTCCGTGCCCTGCCACTTAATTTCTACCTGTTCCGGCTTGACGCCGGTGAAGCTTATGCCATTCGGGCCGGTGACTATGGTGGCATTCGAGGGGCTTAATTTAATGGTAGTCTGCCCGTCGGCCGTGCTTATGTTTATCTGTTTGGCATCAACCTTCAGGACAATGTTCACTGTCTGCGACGGCAGCCCGGAAACCGGTTTTCCCTCGACAGTTACCGAACCGATGGATACTCCTTCCAGGTAAACATCGGCGCCGCTAGAGCTGCAGCTAAGATTAGCAAACAATCCCAGAGTGATAAGCCCTAAAACGGCAAGCGTGACGGCCAGGTTTGATTTCATCTTGTATCCTCCTAAATTTGTGGTTAATCTTCGGCGGAAATTGGCTCGATTGTGGATGTTCATGAGGCTTTGGAATCATTATAGCATTGGGGAGACAGGGCTTCAAAGGTTCAACGATTCGCTGTCATTGCGAGCGAAGCGAAGCAATCTCAGTGCCTTTCCCAGCCATCCCGAGATCGCCACGGGGCTTGGGCCCCTCGCGATGACAGAACAGAAGGCGGGATTGCCACGGCACTCCATGCCTCGAAATGACAAAACCGCTCTTCTTTGCTAAAGCAGAGCGTTTTTCCCTATAATGTGGAGACAATTTTAAGCTGGAAGTAAGTGAGAAATGAAGGTGGCATCGATTGTTGGTATGGCTGGTTCGGGCAAGTCCGAGGTGGCCAGGGTCTTTGCGAGGAACGGCTTCAAGAAGGTAAGGTTTGGAGATGTCACGGATGAGGAAATCAAGAAAAGGGGGCTGGAGCTGAACGAAGAAAGCGAACGCTACGTCAGGCAGCAGTTGAGGAAAGAGCATGGGATGGCGGCCTACGCTGAATTGAACCTGCCGAGGATTGATGTCCTGCTGAAATCGTCAGATGTTGTCGTCGATGGGCTCTATTCGTGGGAAGAATATACACTACTCAAGAGCCGCTATGGTGATGATTTTCACGTGGTCGCTGTCTGGGCGTCACCTAAGACGAGGCATAATAGAGTGGGAAAAAGACAGATTCGGCCTCTAACGGTGGAGGAAGCTGCCAGCCGGGACATCGCCGAACTGGAGAATACCAACAAAGGTGGCCCTATCGCCATAGCGGACTTCACCATCATAAACGAGACCTCCTTGGAAGACTTAGAAAGGGAAACAGAAAAGGTTATCTCAGCATTGAGATGAAAGAAGTAACCAGGCCGGATATTGATGAATATTTTCTAAAGATAGCTTCCGTGGTAGCGGAGCGCTCGACGTGCCGTCGGCATCATGTCGGAGCCGTGGCGGCAAAGGACAAACACATACTAGCCACCGGTTACAATGGTGCTGCTGCCGGGCTTAAGGACTGCCTTGAACTCGGCTGCCTCAGAGATGAGATGAAAATACCATCGGGGACGAGGCATGAGATATGCCGGGGCATTCATGCCGAGCAGAACGTCATCATACAGGCATCGCTGCATGGGGTAAGCCTTGAGGGCGCCACGGTCTATGTCACCCATACGCCGTGCATACTCTGTGCCAAGATGTTGGTCAACGCCAAGATAAAGCGATTTGTCACCTTCGGCAAATACGCTGATGATTCGTTTCTGGAGCTATTCAACGAAGCTGGAGTAGAGTTCGAAGTGCGGGAGCGGCCACCTTCGCAGATAACCTATTTGGACTAGAACTGCTGATATCCAAGCTTCCTCTTGTTAGATATATTAATAGAAGGCTCTAGACAGTTCATAGGCTGGTCTATCGTTGCAGAGTCAATGTTCTGTGCGTTATCTGTTTCTCAAAATAACTTGGCTATGTATGCGAGTCGAGACCGCTAGTCGCTAAGTGGAACAAGTAAATCAACTTGCAGTTTATCTCAATATCTTCCCGAACGCTGCTGGAAGACTCGGTTACCACGAAAGGTTTCACTAGCCTGCTATCAAAAATCGCCTGTGGGAATACCTCTCGGAGTTTCAGAACGAGGGTACCAAAGTTTGTTAGAGAGGATACAGCTATCTTTGCTCCTAAGAAGGAATAATTCATGTGATGTTGGAGGATGTCTATACTAGGCTCTGATGATTTTCGACCATAGAGCCTGGCGAAATACTCAGCCTCAATAGACCGAGCTGTGGCTTTCTCATCAACTTTGCGCCAGATTGGGATGCCGCCTGTGAGCAACGTCCCGGTCAAGCTAAACTTAATCTTGGACTTCGTAGTCTCCACCTCCACGCAAGTTCGTATCCTCCCCTCGAGAATAAGGAAGACATTATTTTCTCCTATCCTTTTATCGCTACCGGCACCGTCTCGGAATAAAACTTCTTTATCCCTGAATTCCAGGGTTTGCGCCTTGAAGCTTTGTGGAGACTGGCGAAGCTCAGAATCCTTACACGCAATTGCAACAATGCCCAGGTCTCGCAGATTCTGGATTCTGGATTCTGCTATTTGTATGCTGTTGTAGTGAGCAATGATTTTAGGAATCTCACCGGCCAGTAGAAGACGTGTATCATAAGGGCTTTTGTTGATAACAGCGGCCACACTTTTTACGAGATTTGCATTAAGTGTAGCTGGAGGAGCTACTGCAACATGAATTACCTCGTAGTCAGCCATGAGCGTTTCCCATGTAAGTTAGTAGCTTTTCGCAACAATATACACCTTTGTTTATTATAGCCTTTCGTGGGCAACAAAGCATCGTTTCGTTCAGACGGTTTGACATCTGCCACGTAAATACTGTAAGATTAGTTGCAAATGATTTGCATTAGCATCACTGGCTACAAAAGGTCGAAAAAGACTCCGTCTAAAAGCAAGTTTGGTACTAGAAGATGGTTAATATAATCAAACAAAAGGGTAGCGCTCGTCAGATACTGGATCGTTCAAGCCAGAGGGTTACAGCTCAGCGTACCCTGCTATTTGACCTGCTCTGTCGGAGCGGCGGACATGTCGATGCCGATGAGCTGTATCGCCGGGCACGAAAGAAGAACTTTCGGATTAGCCTGTCCACAGTCTACCGAAACTTGCAGCTTTTTAAGAAGCTGGGGCTCGTAGAAGAGCACCACTTCGATGAGGAGCACCATCATTATGAGGTGAAGTCAGGGGCAGAACATCAGCATCTTTTGTGCATCAATTGCGGCAAAGTCGTCGAATTTGCCTGTCCCGTGAGCCGGAAGTTCAGAGAGGATATCGGCGATAAATATGACTTCGATATCACCGATGTCGAAGTTCGCATGATAGGCTTGTGCTCAAGCTGCCGTGCCAAGGAAAGTAAATCAATACCAGATAGGAGTTAACGTACGTTTATGTCTCAAAATATGCAACTCACTTTA
>Ga0315280_10012810_pt1 | contig 10068 bp, 10 predicted proteins | sample YL17G06_40_MG_FD_203697 | JGI IMG/M metagenome (GOLD analysis project Ga0315280, IMG submission 203697) | Sediment microbial communities from Yellowstone Lake, YNP, Wyoming, USA - YL17G06_40 | ecosystem: Environmental > Aquatic > Freshwater > Lake > Sediment | place: USA: Wyoming | collected...
GCGCAGATGAGCTTGCTTTTGTAAATTTCGGTCAGTTTCTTGACGAGCCTTTGGCCCAGGTCCATATCCGCCGCATTGATATAGCTCAAACCTTTGGTTCCTTCCTGCAAAATCTCCAGGGTCGCCAGGTTGGGGCCTGAAGCGCCTCCCTCCTGGTAAAAAGCAGCCGGGTATCCTGGGTTTTCTCCATATCTCATGGAAAGCTTTTTGATGAATCGCTGGTCGCCGAATTGAAAGGACTCAGGGAATTCTTCTTTAATTTTGGTCGAATATTGCCTCCGCGTTTCTTTATCTATTTTTTCCATGGTTATTCCTCATTATTTGTTTCGATTGATGATTTTAATGTCATATTCGTTCAAAATCAGGTCTCTGGAAAAGATGCAGGCTACGGCAACCCTAAAATCTTTTTCGTGGTCCACGGGTTCAAGGACCTCATAGGTCGCTTCCGCCATAGCTCTGGCTGAATATTCCTCAATCTTTAGATCCAGAGGTTTGCCGGCAAAAGGAAGCAATGGGTCTCTGTTTTCTCCATTATAAGTGCAGATCATGTGGCCTGCTCCTGGAGTCATCAATAGCTGGAAAATTTCTCTTGTGGAGGAGCCGTCTTTGGCTCGTTTAATGATGCCCAACGCAGCCTCTCCTCTTGGAGCCACGCAGCCGCTGATCCTGGGAGTAAAGATTGGAGCATCAGGTTCGTAGTCCCAATTTTTTAGGGCTGAACTCAGGATTTCAGCGGGATTTTGGCCTCGGATAAAATAATCCTTTATATCCGATGTCTGTTGGCCGTTGCTCACAGCTATTCCCCCTCGGAAGAGAAGGATAGAAGGATAGATCAGCAAGTCGACATTTCCTCTTCTAACGACATCAATATTTGTGGGCTTCGTTAAGACCGCATCCTGCTTCCACTCCAGTTTTCGGGCCTGGCTGGAAGGAGATCTCCCGGTTAGGACATAAATCACCACACTTTGTTTCCCAGATGGGTCTTGTCCGATGATGATCACTCTCCCGGGATATTCCATTCTGGAGAGATTTTCGAGAGCTTTCTTCATTGAAGATCCTAAAGCTTTCTATAGATAGCACAGGGAGGAGGTGAAGTCAAAACCAGAATGCATCACGAAGACGGGTCTCTCAGGCCGCCGATCGGAGCGGGGAGCTAAGCCCTTTTCAAAGCCCCAATTCAATCATCACAGAGAAAAAAAGTTGCTTACTTTCTAAATACATTCCGGCTCTGTTGCGAAAAGTGGCGTAAAGCAAAAAAGGGCGCAAAAATCCGATAATAGATGGGGCCAGGCCAATCCCTGTGTGTTCGAAGACCTAGGGGGGTGGGTGGGCTTGGTCAAGAACATACAGGGACTGGCCTGGCCACCAACTGGGAAATCATTATCTTGACCTAAAACAATTATCCCGCTTTTCGCAACAGAGCCGTACATTCCTTGAGTTTAGTCTCCAATTCAGATAGAATTTTCTCTCAAAAAGAAAATGAGGCCATAATGAAGAAAAGAATTTTTCAAGAAAAAGCTTATGATAACCCGCAGTTTTTAAAATCTCCCGAAGCCCGCACTCTGAGAATGCTCAGCGAGTATCTAGAACCTTTATCCAGGCTGGAAAAATTGAAAGTGAACAGCACCGTGCTTTTTCTTGGCTCATCCCGAGCAAATCCTCATCAGAAAAGTTCCATCCTGGCCAAGTACTACTGGGAAGCTGAGGAGCTGGCTTATCAGCTTACAAATTGGGCGATCCCGCTAAAGCCCAAAGGCAAAAATTTTGTCATCTGCACCGGCGCCGGGCCAGGGATCATGGAGGCTGCCAACCGGGGAGCCGCACGAGCTGGAGGGAAATCCATCGGGATGAATATCTCGCTGCCCCATGAACAGCATCCCAATTCCTATATTTCTCCTGAACTCTCTTTTGTCTTCCACTATTTTTTCATGCGGAAATTCTGGCTCATCTACAAAGCCAAAGCTGTGGTGGCTTTTCCTGGTGGCTATGGGACTCTGGACGAAGTCTTTGAGACCTTGACTTTAGTTCAGACAGGTAAAATTTTTAAAAAAGACCTGTGCCTCATTCTTTATGGCGAAGACTATTGGCGAAAAATCATAGACTTTGACACGCTCGTTGAATTTAAAACCATTTCCCCCGAAGACGTGAATCTTTTTAGTTTCTCCTCCACCCCCCGAGAAGCTTTTTCTTTTCTGAAAAAAAGACTGGCGAAATACCTTTAGACCCGACCTCTTTCTTGAGAAGCTTTCTTCTTTTTTTGGTCAAAGTAACAATAAACCAGAATGCCCAGCCCGATTCCCGCGGCATCGGCCAGGCCATCCAAGATATCGCTATAACGGCTTGGCACAAAATATTGGTGGATTTCATCCAAAATTCCCAACAAAATACCTATCGCCAAGGTTAAGAGAACTTTTATTCTGAGAGACGTCTTGAGCGTTTTAAAAAAACCAAACGAAAGCAAGAATCCCAGAAGAGCAAACTCAAAAACATGAGCCCATTTATCAGAGGAAGGGATAGGCAGCCCTACTCTTAACGCCTTTGAGGACAAATAGAAAACCAAAGCATAATCCAGGGCCGCCGGGAGAAACGCGAGATATTTCTTCATGGAGAGTTTATTCTATAAAAAATAACCAGCGGTATCCAGCCCCATGACCCAAAATTGATAGAACTCAAAAATTCCCCTAAATTTATTCGTGCGCCCAAGATGGAAAAGCACAAGCATCACTCGATGGGTGGCCAGGCCGGTCCCTGTGCGTTCTCGACCAAGCCCACCCACTCCCCTAGGTCTTCGAACGCACCCGCACCGGCCTGGGCTCATCTTAATTTTCTTTCAGCAATTTTGGGCATGATTATTATGTTGAATTCCTTTCATATTCTTGGCATTATGGAATAAGAAAACAATAGATGAAGAGAAAAAAACTCCTCTCGCTTCTGAGCTTCGCTCTTTTTTTAGCATCCTGTGCTCATATAGAATATTTTCCCCCAGGCAATGTCCAGACTGGGTTCGCTTCCTGGTATGGTCCTGAGTTTCACGGCAAACTAACTTCCAATAAAGAAATCTTCGATATGAATGACCTCACAGCAGCCCACAGGACCATCCCCTTTGGAACTTATGTCATGGTTACAAACCTGGACAATGGAAAATCAGTCACAGTCAGGATCAATGACCGAGGACCCTTTGTCGAAGACAGAATTATCGACCTATCCTATGCGGCCGCAAAAGTTTTAGACATGGTCGGCACAGGCACTGCTCGAGTTAGAATTGAGGTCCTTGAAAACCTTTCGTTCCAAAAATCATCCCGGAAATTCTCTGTCCAAGTCGGCTCGTTTATCATCAAAAACAATGCGGTGATGCTCAAAAATCAACTCCAAAACAAGTATGAAGATGTCTACATTTCACTTTTCATAACTCCCCATCAAGTCTATTATCGGGTGAGGATCCAAGCCAAGAACAGAGATTCAGCCAGAAAATTAGCTCAAGAACTCGTTGAGGACGGATACACAGTGATTATCCTTGAAGACCAATAATCTCCCCCAAGCCTATGGATTTTATCTGAAAATTGTCTAATCTAGAGGAAAAAAGAGCATGAATTGAGATAAGGGAGAAAGAATATGAAAAAGACAATATGGCTTGTTTTCTTCGGATTTTTCTTGATATTCTTAACAAGTTGCATCGTCTCAGAGCCTAAGATGGCTCCTCCCCCGCCTAAAACAGAAATCATACCCGTGGCACCCCAAGCCAGCTACCTTTGGGTCTCTGGACACTGGAAATGGTCAGCCGGAAGGTACATTTGGGTCCCTGGCTATTGGGCCAGACCGCATCCTGGCTATGTTTGGGTACCCGGGCACTGGGAAAAAAGAGGAAGGCATTGGTTATGGAGACCAGGACGCTGGAGAAGAATCTAAAATCATTTGATATTTTTAATCTTTTTTTGTATTTTCAATCATAAACAATCATTCAAAATTTTTAAAAAATGAAAGGAAAGTTTTATGAAATCGTATCGAAAATTTTTTCTAACGGCAATTCTTATTCTTTGTCTCCTCTCCGTCGCAAAAAATTCCTTTTCTCAAGAAAAATATGACAAAGAGTTTAATTGTTTTTCTATTATCGTTGGCAAACAGGCTTCAGCCGATGGCTCAGTGTTAGTCGCTCATAATGAAGATGATTATGGTCCGCAGTTGGTCAATTATTATAAGGTTCCACGGATTAAACATGCCCTCAGCGAAACCATTATTTGTGAAACTGGAGCTGTGATCCCACAGCTGGCGGAAAGCAATAGTTATTTCTGGCTCGAAATGCCAGGAATGGAATTTTCCGATAGTTATATCAATGAATGGGGCGTCGTGATTGCTTCGAATGCCTGTGACTCCCGTGAGAAAAAAGGTGAATTAACAGATGGGGGAATTAAGTATTGGCTTAGAAGGCTCGTGGCTGAAAGAGCTCAGAGTGCAAGAGAAGGTGTTAAAATAGCAGGTCAATTTATTCAGAAATTCGGCTATGCATCATCAGGGAGGACCTATATCATTGCCGATGCTGACGAAGGCTGGATGTTTGCGGCAGTCTATGGTAAGCACTGGGTTGCACAACGAGTACCTGATGATATGGTTGCGGTCGTTCCTAATTATTATACTATCGCTGAAGTTGATTTGGCGGATACCAGCAAATTCCTGGGTTCTCCTGATCTTATTGACTATGCCATACAGCAAGGCTGGTACGATCCCAATCGAGATGGAAAATTTCATTTTGCCAAAGTCTATTCAAGTCCTGGAAATCTAAAAAGCCCCGGAAATATCCAAAGAATGTGGCGAGGAGTAAATCTTCTCGCAGATTTAACCTTTGCCCTTGATAACGAATTCCCATTTGCATTCAAGCCAAGGAAGAAAGTCACCGTTCAGGAATTGATGGCAGTGCTGCGGGATCATTATATTGGCACGCAATTTGATAAAACAAATGGCTATAAATTGGGAAATCCCTATAAATTGAATGGTTCAACAATCTGTGCCAGGTCGACCCAATACGGTTTCGTTGCCCAACTTCGAAACTGGCTGCCGGTGGAAATTGGGGCGGTTTTGTGGCTGGCTCAGCATCGTCCCGATTCTCAGGCTTTCATACCCTGGTATCTGGGGATTGAGAACATGCCTGGTGGATATGCGTATGGTGATTTTCAAACGGCGTTGGATCAGCACTTTAATCCCCCCCCAAATATTCACGAAAAGACAGATACCCATGCCTTCTGGGCATTTGTGAACCTTGCTGAATGGGTGGATAAAGATTATGGTCTAAGAATCAAGAAAATTCAAGAAAAATGGAATGGAATCGAGGCGGCGGTACTTAACAATCAAAAAGATTTTGAGAATAAAGTTTTAAAGATTCATCAGGAGAACCCATTAAAGACAAAAAAACTATTAACAGATTATACCGGAGAGTATGCTGCAAAAATATGGCAGATTGCTAAAGATTTGAGATAAAGAATTCAGACCAAAGCCCTGAGAATACAGAAATATCTTTGAGATAGCAGGGGCAAATTTTAAATTGCACTTTTTATTTTGGCGCAGGTTGAAGCCCGCACCTGTCAGAGTAAATCCCCTAAAAAAAGGGACAAAGGTGGCAAATTGACAAGGCCTGTGGCCTGGGGTATAAATCGTTTTTCAAAAAAATGAGAAAAAAAATTCTTCTCTCCGCTTCCCTCTTCCATGCTTTCGACGATGCTGCCTCGGTCATTGTCCCCATGGCTTTTCCCATTCTCTACAGCCAGCAATTCCTCATTTTGAAATATTCCCATATCGGAATTCTCTCCAACCTCGAGCTTCTGACGACCTTTATCTTTCAAATTGTAATCGCCCATTTTTCTGACCGATTTGAATATAAATCTATGCTTTTTCTCAGCTACACAGGGATTTGCCTTTTTTTGGTCCTAACCACTTTTCCCACAAATTTTGCCTCTTTCCTTTTCCTTTATGTGATCTTAAGAGTATTCACCAGTTTCTACCATCCATTGGGTATCGCCTGGGTTTCAAAAACACAGCCCAGCCAGGGCATTGATTTCGCCATGGGGATCCAAAGTGGGTCAGGAAACCTTGGGGTTTTTTTGGCTTTCATCTCCGCTGGTTTTTTAGCTCAAAAATATAACTGGAAGCTTCCCTTCCTTGTCTGGTCTGCCTTGGGGATCTTCTTAGGAACGGCCAGTGTTTTAGCGGTTCGAAAAGTCTCTTCAAAAAGGAGGGAAAATCTCAAACTTGATTTATCATCCTGGCTCCAAACACTCTCGAAGATGCGCCACTCTATCTTAGGTTTAATTTTTGGCGGAGCTTGCTGGTCCACAACTGTCTATTTTGCGCCCTCTTTGCTCCATCATAAATTTCACGTCCCTATGGGACAAACAGGTGCCTTTCTAGCCTCCTGGATCGGCCTGGGAACCGTGATCAGCTATTTTTTCGGAGCCCTTGCCCGGCGCTTCGGCAGGTCTAAAATCTGTCTGACCGCTTTCTCAGGTTCGGCTCTCTCGCTCTGCTTGCTGGGGATGGCTTCAGTCAAAGAACTGGCCGTTGTCGGGCTCTTCCTGTTCGGGACCTTCTTGTTTCTTGTTTATCCTGCTTTGCAGGCTTTTGTCGGAGGTCAAGTGGCTGAAAAAAATCAAACTCAGGCCTTTGGCCTGGTGGCCAATATTCAATTGATTGCAGGCGCGACGATGGTTCTTATTTCTGGATTTGTTTCAGATAGATTCGGAATAAGCTCTCCGTTTCTCATCTTGGCCGCATTAGGGCTCCTTGTGACTTTATCGTATGGGACCAGACTCTTCAAGCTTTCGGGATAGATTTTTTTATGGATCGTTCATGAAAAAAGGGATTCAAAAGATATTCTCTGAAGTTTCTGAGACTTATGAGCTGGTAAACCATATCTTGACCTTAGGAATGGACAGGAGATGGCGCCAAAAGGCTGCGCTGGAAGCTTCTCAAGCCAATGGGTCTCTCTGGCTGGATGTCTGCAGCGGCACGGGAGAAATGGCAGAGTGTCTTTGGTCTCTGTCCGGCGGAAAAGTTAGGATCGTGCCTGTTGATTTTTCGCCTCAAATGTTCGCTAGGGCTGGGCAAAAACCTCAGTTTAGAAAGTTGTTACTCACCCAAGCCGAGGCAGACAAATTGCCTTTTTTAGATGAGACTTTCGACTTGGTGACTATTTCTTTTGCGACCCGAAATATCAATGTTTCACGAGAGATATTAATCCAGACTTTTAAAGAATTTCACAGGGTCCTTAAGTTCGGGAGCCGGTTTGTAAATTTGGAGACAAGTCAGCCGCGCTCGAAACTTTTCCGAAAGCTTTTTCACTCCTATGTGATCCTTGCTGTAAAGCCTGTGGGATTTTTGATTTCAGGTTCGAAGGCCGGCTACTCTTATCTCTCCCAGACCATTCCCCGCTTTTACGATGCCGAAGGGCTTACCGGAATTCTCCAAGAGGCAGGATTCAGGCGAGTAACATATAAGCGTTTATTCTTCGGAGTTGCTGCGATACATACAGGGATAAAATCACCTGAGGGACAAATATAAATCAGAAGAAGATGGAGACTATTCTTCACCTTCTAAAAGCAAGATCAAAACCGAATGTTCCCCTTCTGAAATTTCAAATTTTATCGACTTCCCTTTGAAGATATCTCTCTCAAGGTTGTCGATTAAAAGCTGGTATTTGCCTTTTTTTAAAAATGGGATCTTTATCTTTCTCTTCTCTAAAGATTTTATTTCAAACGAAATCTCGCCCTCCGAATAAAGAAAATGGCGCACAACGACACCGCCATCCGCTCTAAAGATTTCCTTGCCTTCTTCCGTGAGTTTAGTCTCAGAATCTGAAACTTCCACATCATAGTGCCTGCCCTGAATGGATATTCGCGAAAGCTTACCATCATCCTCAGGCTGCAGCATTCCAAACCGAAAACCTTCCCAAGGGGTGAAATCGAGATATTCTTCGAGGGCGATGAGGGCAAACAATGGCCCCCAGCTCTGGTATCTCTGCCCTCCTGCTTCTCCCGTGCGAGAATCATAGTTCTCGGGACAGAGCTGAAAATTTTCCCAGCTTCTCAAGAACAGGGCAGAACTCTTGGTTGCGTAGTCAGAAGCCACGGCATCAAAGCCGTAAGCCTTCAATCCTTGATAAACCAGATAATTGGTGGGAGGCCAGATTGTTCCCCTCCAATACTGCTGGTCTTTAAAAGCGGGATCATCGCGGGAAATGGAAGGAATGACATAATCTCCCCAAAATTCCCGGGGATTAAGAAGATGTTTGAGCATCCGCAAAGCCTTGTTTTCATCGGGAATTCGCGCCAGGAGCGGATAAAAACTAGAAGCCGCTTTTTTCGTGGAAAATCGGCCATCCCAGTAGCGGTCAAAATAAAAGCCTTCGCTCTCATTCCAGAGATTTTTGTTGATTAGTTCCTTCATCTTCTCGTATTCACCCAGATATTTTTCATAATCAGACTTATTGTGGAGAATATTGGCGATCTGAGCCAAGCACCAAGCATCAAAAGCATAGAGGCTGCTGAGGTCAACGCAGTTCATGGTTAAAGTGCCTGTTTCTGGGCTAAAACTGGCCTCATCCCAGTTCGGCAAATCATCCTGGCCTGACTCCCACGCCGCACGCGTTTTTTTCTCCACATTTTCTTCCCAGGGAGGAACCTTTTTGGAAATAAGTTCCTCATCCGACCCCCACTCTAAAAGGCCATCGCCGTTTCCATCTCGCCGCGCCTGGCCATTCTCTTTTTTTGCTTTCCAGAAAGAGTGCCATCTCTCAAGATAAGGATAAGCAAATTTTAATGAATCCAAATTTCCCAATTTTTGGAATAATTTCAGGACGACATAAGAACCTAGCGGCGGCTGCGAACGGTCAGGAGTTCCGCCAAAACGACCACGCCAGTTGGGTATATTCCCATTCGGATATTGTGTTTCCAAAACAGCCCTGGCAATGTCTAAGGCATGCTTGGAGCTTTCTATAGAAACTTCTAAAGCGCTAAAAAACGAATCCCATTCAAAAATCGTCCAGTGGTCAGCCGTCCCATCAGGTCTGGGGAAAATCCAGCTTCGACCCGCCGGCGTATAAAGCTGATGATTTCCGGGTTTATAAAGAATCATCCAGAAAAGATTGTTGGTGATGGCCTCCGGCACTCCTTTATAAAGCCCCTCGATTTTGACCCTCTTCTTTGCATACGTGTATGCTTCCTCTTCAAGAATGGAATCTATAGTCTTTCGATTTTTGTAGCGGTAAATATGGTTTTTCAGGGCTTTACTATCGTCCCCGACCCCTGCGACAAAATAGAGGTCCCTTTGCTCTTCCATGGGAAAACCAAGGATGACTTCTTCCCCGGCAACGGATGAAAGCAATTCTCCAGGGCGGTCCGTCCAGAGCAAGTAGTCAATCTTTTTTGAATCACCGCTTTTTCCTTGGATTTGCCTGTCTGGAAGGAGAGTGTAGCTCCCCTTAAAATCCCACGGAAAATAATGGGCTAATTGAAGCTTAACATATTTCGGGCACTGGATTCGGCCGATAACAGTCTTCTCATCCTGCCGGGACCATTCCAGCACCAGAGTGTCGGACTTAGAAGAAGGTTTGATGAAAATCGGGGTTTTGTCACCTTGATTGAAAGGAAGGTTTAAATCAAATTTTACCCGCGCATACTGCTCATCGGGAGAATGGGGCCCTACTTCTGAGACAAGGTAGAAAAGGTCAAGGCCATCAGCCGCCTGACCATTTTTCTCGACTTTAAAACGAAAGGCAAAAGCACTTTCCCGGCTCGGCGCAAAAACAAGACCGGACCATGCTTTGCCCTCCAGCGCTCCAATGTAGACCTCTTTCCAAGGATAATAGATTTCAGCCTGAACACCCTGGGATAGAAGGCAAAATAAACAGAAGATGAAGACACAACGGCTGATTCTTTTCGTCAAAAATACTCTCCTAGCTCTGATTCTCTTTTAAGATGAGTAATTTACGGCAAATCTCGAATAAAATCAATTTTATTGAGGAAGGCCATTTTTGACATAAGAGGTCACCGCTTCAATAAATAAATCCAATTCACGAAGCGTGGT
>Ga0315280_10012811_pt1 | contig 10068 bp, 9 predicted proteins | sample YL17G06_40_MG_FD_203697 | JGI IMG/M metagenome (GOLD analysis project Ga0315280, IMG submission 203697) | Sediment microbial communities from Yellowstone Lake, YNP, Wyoming, USA - YL17G06_40 | ecosystem: Environmental > Aquatic > Freshwater > Lake > Sediment | place: USA: Wyoming | collected...
GCTACGACCATCGGCAACCTCGTTGAGAGAAGGATCGCTAGGCTCCTTGATCCCAAGCTGAACTCTGGGTTGCCTGCGTTCCTTATTCCTCGCAGCGCGAAACCAGGAGTGAGTTCAGGCCTGATGGCTATCCAATACACCGCAGCTGCACTGGCCTCTGAGAACAAAGTCATGGCGCATCCGGCAAGCGTGGACTCGATACCGACATCTGCTGACTTCGAGGACTTCGTCAGCATGGGTCCGACGGCAGGACTCAAGTTGATGCGCATCGAAGAGAACGTCCGTATAATCGTTGCGATCGAGCTCCTGTGCGCTGCTGAAGCCGCAGAGACTCGGGGAATCGAGAACCTAAGTCCAGCGAACATGGAGACATGCGGATTTGTGAGGAAGGTTGTTCCTAAACTCCAAGAAGACAGAGAGATCTCGAAGGATATCAACAACTTGGCGAACGTTCTGAAGCATGACGCCTTTCAACGAACCGGATAGGACGTGGTGACTGAGACGGTGGATACGTTAGAGTCCTCTTATCAGCTCGCCTGACTCGGACCTTTCGTAGTCGAACATAACTGCTGCGAACTCGCCAAGAGACCAATAGTCATTCCCGCCAAGGTGCGGGCTCATGTGCGTCGGAGCCTTTCAAACGGCCTCGGTCGAGTGACTATTATAAACAGACTCAACCACGCATCACTGTCGGCAATTGTCATCCTATTCTAGTTCGATCCGTAGAGGATTGTTGATTGCAGCAGTTCTCTTTCTCGCTGACTCGGCAGTCGCAGGTGTGCTGGTGTTTACTGATTTCTCCCCGCTAGGAACCATAGGAGACCTACTGCTAGTAGAGGTGGGCCTTCTTGCAATTGTCGGCGGACTTGGCGAGATCTCACGGTCAAGAGAAGCCTACGAGTTTCGCCGTCTGGCGCTGGGCTCGAAAAAGGAATTCTCGACGGCAAAGTATACGGAGACTTCAAAAAGGGCTGTGGTGTTGATCTCGACGGCGGGAACCTTGTTCTTGTTGTTGGTCGGTTTGGCCTTTCTGCGATAGGTATGGCTCTTTTGTCGACCTTGATTGATGAGGAGGAAGCGGGTAGGTGCCGTATCAGGCGCAGTGAGAATCTAAAGGGCCTCAAGAAATTGGCGCAGACATTCAGTTGAGACAGATTAGACGCGACTGCTGCGACCCTAGACGTTCCGTTGCAGATGCAAGTACTGTGAATAGGCCCTATAGTCTCAGAACAAGCACTAGGAAGATGAGGAGAAGAGCTGTCACAACGATTGGCAGAAGAGTGGTCTCTAAGGACGCTATTGCTATCGCGACGTAATCGCGCCACTCCAAGTGTAAGCTCTTCTGTTGCGTCTTTTCTTTTTCGCCTGACATTATGTACTGCTCACTGCATGCGCTAGTTGGGCTTGATGCCGAATATAAGACCCGTTGATACGGCCTGAGAGAATCTTTTCGAAGTTGCAGTGACTCCGACCGCCCGCCGCGGGTGACGTTTGTCGTTCGACGTGACAAGACAGAAACCCGGCAAGTTCAAAAGTCAACAAGAATTCTAGGCCCGCAGAGAACGCTCTCGCCTGTAGGACAACGCTAGGCCCACTGAAACGGCAGCACACACAGGACCTAGTAACCAAGGCAGGCATGCGTTGCCCGCGACTTGTCAGGTAACCCCGCCCAGCAGGGGAGAAACCTTCGCACCAATGGACAGAAAGAGACTCGATGCCCCCACATGTATGCCTAGTTCCGCTTCAGGCGCCATCTCCGTGACGAGAGCCGAGGCGATCGGGAAGAACATGTTTTCTACAACAGTCATGATGATCACGCGCCCCCTAGCAAATGAACGTCCGGCGCCAACGCAAAACCAGTGATTCCTAGCGTCATGATCACCACACCCAAAATCTATCCGGTCTGTTTGGGCATCTTCTCCAACCAGCTCGAGGCGGGATATTCTGAAGATTTGGATTTGCGGTACGATTGGACAATGCAGAGCGCAAACGTTATCAAAACTTCATGTCGCATGAGCAACAACAGCACACTTGCATGACATTAATCTGATTGTAGAGTGGACTCTGTCGCAGCAAGGATGGGGCAATTTGGAAAGGGTCGTCGCACCAACTTCAATCGGAATTCTGCTACTCGGGTTGCTGTTCGTCGCCGGAGGCTTCGGGACTTTCGTGGCAGGGCACATGGAGGGGTTACTTGTGGTCTTCATTGGTGTGGCGATGCTCTGGGCAGGTTGGATTGGCAGCCAGGCGAAGGGGCTTTCATGCCTGATTGCTTCATTCCTGAATACTCTTGACGCCTCCATCACCCTTGCAAGCTGGAACTACGAAGTCAATCCGCTCGTCCTAGCTTCGGGTCCGACCCTATTCATCGTGGCAAAGATGATCTGTTCCGTTGCGATAGTCTTGTTCGCAAGAACAGCGCAAGATCCCCGCAGGGGCGGTCGTATGTTAGTGGCGGCCTTTGCGCTTATTCTTGCTTGGAACCTTAGCCAGCTCGCTCTATCCAACCTCCAGTCCGGATCGCTATCCAGCGCCCTCTTCTGGGGGACTGCATCGAGCATGGCAGTAGCCCTCGTCACCCTCATGACACTTGCATTACGACGGGGCCCTGCTGCCCTTTCCTGACGCATGAAGAACTTGCTTCGAAAGGTAAGATGCCAACCAATCTGGTCTCGCAGGCGTGGATTTGCTCACTTAGACTTTGGCGTCTGGTCGGAGAACTGAGGTCCCCGCTTCGAAATCGATGGAGTAGTGACAGGCGACATGGTGGTCAGCCGATGATCCTGGGTAGAATGGCACTTCACCTGTTCGGCACTTTTCGGTTGCGTATGGGCATCGTGGGTGAAAGCGGCATCCAGGCGGAACATTGACTGGGCTCGGAACGTCGCCGCTTAGCAGTCTTGGGACCTTCTTAAACTCCGGGTCGGGTATCGGGATCGCCGCCATAAGGTAGAAACTGTATGGGTGCTCTGGGGACTTGTAAAGTACATCACGACTAGCATCTTCCACGATCTTTCCTAGGTACATTACGCCGACTCTGTCGCTCATATATTGAACAACGCTCAGGTTGTGAGAGATGAATACGTACGTGAGACCCAGTTTTTTCTGCAGATCCTTCAGCAGATCTAAGATCTGAGCTTGGACGGAGACGTCGAGGAAGGACGTGGGCTCATCTAAGATTATGAACTCGGGCTCCACAGCTAGTGCTCTCGCAACTGCTATTCTCTGCCTCTGACCGCCACTGAACTCGTGAGGGAAACGATACGCGTGTTCTTCATTCAAGCCGACCATCAGCAAAAGCTCCGTTGCTCGCCTAGTCGCTTCCGCCCTCGATGAGACTAGCTTATGCGTTCTCATGGGCTCGGTCAGGAGCGAACGAACGGTCTGCCTTGGGTCCAGCGACGCATATGGGTCCTGGTAGATTATTTGCATGCGACGACGAAGCTTCCGAAGCTCCCTCTTGGTTGCCTTCGTAACGTCGAAGCCATCGAAGAATACCCTGCCAGCAGTTGGCTCGATGAGTCGCAGGACGCTCTTTGCGAGTGTTGTCTTCCCTGATCCTGATTCGCCCACTAAGCCATGGCTTTCTCCTCTCCCGACTGTTAGGCTTACTCCGTCAACAGCCTTCACGTGTGCTACGGTCCTCTGTACGACCCCAGCTTTGATGGGGAACCATGTTTCCAGATCTTCAACCACTAGCAACTCTTCTGACAAGTTCTCGCCTCAGTAGAGGTGACAGTGCACCAAATGATCATCGCTTGCCTCTTTCAGGACTGGCTTCTCTACGTGGCAGATTTCCATCACGAACGGACATCTCGGGTGAAATCTGCAGCCCGCAGGCGGCTCAATCAAGTCGGGCACACTGCCGGCAATTGACTCAAGTCGTATTACGGGTTTCCTCACATCAGGGATGCATTTCATCAACAGCTGAGTATACGGATGCAACGGTTTCCTAAACAACTCCTTCGTCGAAGCGACCTCGACTACGTTGCCAGCATACATCACCACGATCCTGTCTGCGGTCTCTGCGGCTATAGACAGATCGTGCGTTATCAGCAACGTTGAAGCGTCTATCGTATCTCTCAGCTCCTTCAAAAGAGTGAGAATTTGTGCCTGGACGGTAACGTCGAGGGCAGTTGTGATCTCGTCTGCAATGAGGATGGAGGGGCGTCTCGCCAGCGCCATTGCTATCATACATCTCTGACGCATTCCCCCGGACAATTCATGTGGGTACTGTGTGAGAATTCTTTCAGGATCGGCAAGACGAACTAGCTTCAGTATGTCCTTGGACAGCTCCTCAGCCATCTTCTCGTTCTTCCTCCCCGACACTTTGATGGCGCTTTCTGCGTTAGGCACATCCTTTTTCAGGAGGAACTTCCTTATGTCGTGGTCTTCTGTGGCGTTTTCCGTTTGATCCTCTGAGGCCTCAACAGACAGGGGCCTTTTTTGAACCAGGAATGCTTCCTTCAGTTGAGTGTCAATCGTCAGAACTGGATTGAGGAAGGTCACTGGATCTTGAAAGATCGCGGCGATTTCCTCGGCACGCACGGTCCTCATCTCGTCCGCCGATTTCTTGAGAAGATCCTCACCCTTGAACAGTACCTCTCCGCCCAGCACGTACGCATTCTGAGGAAGGAGGCCGAGAATTGTCAGTGCAGTAACGGATTTTCCGCAGCCAGATTCACCGACTAGAGCGAGAACCTCATGTGCGAAGAGGCTGAGCTCTACCCGGTCTAGCGCCTTGACTTCACCGCGGTATGTTCGAAAATTCACCGTGAGGTCCCGTGTTTCTAGGACGGTCTCGTATTCGCTGGCGCCCATGCGGCTATCTCCTTAGTCTTGGGTCAAGCACGTCTCTGAGACCGTCGCCTATGAGGTTGAACGATATCGCGATGAGAAGGATGGTGAGGCCGGGGAAGATGATAAGCCATGGCGCGGTGAAGACGTGGCCAATACCGTCGGAGGCAAGATTCCCTAACTCGGGCAGTGCAGGGCTCGGGGAGAAACCGAGGAACATTAGGGCAGAAAAAGTCAGTATGACGCCACCAATGTCCAGCGTGCTGTTGACGAGTATAGGATAAATTGAATTGGGGATGACATGTACGAGTAGTATTCTCACGGGGCTTACGCCTATGGCCCTTAACGCCTCCACATACGTCTTTTCTTTCTCTACCAGAACTTGGCCACGCGTCAGCCGGACGTAGGTTGGCCACCATACCAACAGAACCGCGATGGTGAGAGTATCAATTGTTCTCCCAAACAACGCGGCAAACACTAGAGCCAGCACCAGCCCGGGAAAGGCAAAGAAGATATCTGTAATCCTGAGAACCGCCTCGTCAAACTTTCCTCCCACCCACCCCGCGATAGCACCGAGAGATACGCCAAATGCTGTTGCGGCCGCGACGATTACAATTGCTATGGTGATATCGAGAGGTATCGCCAGAATCATCATACCGAGAAGATCTCTTCCGAAGCCGTCGGTGCCGAGGATATAGTTGGTTCCTGCAGGGCACGCAGCACCCTGAGGACCCCATGATATGATCGGGTTGCTCCAGCAATAGCTTTGGGAGAAATCGAACGTGTATGTCTTCTCTGGGCTTACTATCAACGTCGCAGTGGCGGATAGAATGATGAAGAAAACCACCAGGATTGAACCGCCGAGGACGAGCGGATTCTGACGCATCAGGTAAAGCCCGTACTTGAGTTCAGCGATACGCGCCTGGGTCTCGCTCTGTCTAGCATCCTTCCGATCAGATCTGTCTCCCATATACCACACCTAATACTTTATTCTCGGGTCGAGAAACGCGTACATGACATCAACGACTAGATTTGAAACCACGATTATGAACGCGGTCACAAGGCTGAAGAGGAGAAGGAAGTTACTATCACCTTGAAAGACGGCCCGCAGCGAAACGCTGCCAACGCCGGGCCAGGAGAAGACGGTCTCGGTAATTATCGCGCCGCCCAGTAGTCCTGCAAAGAAAAGCCCTGTCAATGTCAGCGCGGGGATGAGCGCGTTTCTTAGCGCATGTCTATAGACAACTGTGCGTTCGGAGAGCCCCTTCGATCTTGCCATTATTATGTAGTCTTGTCTCAGAACTTCCAGCATGCTGGCCCTGACAATTCTGGCGAGATAGCCGAGACTAATGAAGGCGAGACTAAAAGCGGGAAGAATAACATGCCAAAGTGCGTCGCCTGTGTACCTGAGGTTGCCCGCGATAAGCCCGTCCAAGATCGGCATTCCCGTCACGGTAGGCACTGTGCCTGCAAGACCCTGAGTGATGACGCCCCCGCTTGGAAGGTTCGGCAGCCCCCACATGTAGAAGTAATAGAAGAACACCAGTTGGAGTATGTACGCAAACCAGTAAACAGGAGTCGAATACCCAGTTAGGGCGATGATTCTGGCTGCATGATCAGCTGCGGTGTTGTTCTTTAGAGCAGAGAGTATTCCGAGCGGAATTCCAATCGCCATTACGAGGATAGTGGCCGCTATCGTCAGTTCGACGGTGTATGGAAAACGAGAAGCGAAGACTTCGAACGTCGGGAGGCCGTTCGCCCAGTTCGAAAAGCCCCAGTCTCCGTGGAACACGTCTTGGAGCCAATACCAATATTGGATGTAGAGGGGCTTATCGAATCCATGTTGCTTTATGATCGCATCGATCTGGCTCGGCTTCATCCGGAAAGTGATGTACTGAGCCCAAGGAGAGAACGCGGATGGGAAACCACGAGCCAAGTAGAAGACTATGACGCTCACTCCGAACAAGACGAATATCATGAGACCTAGGCGTCTGATGATGTATTCGTATAATTTCAACCCGAGTCTCCTTGTCTTTTCGGTCTTGCTATAGGGCCCGGTAGTGCCGCCTCTATATCTTTCGATCGATCACATAAAAAAAGAAAAGAAAAGGGGGAGGTTACGAGGTTGCGTAGGAATAGCAGGCAAAGTAGTAGACCGCGGTCGCGGCGTTCCAGTAGTATCCTTGGAGGAACGATGTTCTGACGGCGTAGTTGAGCTCATAGAACGTGTACATGTAGATGACTTGCTGGTTGGCGAAGTTTTCCATGTCATTATTGGCTTTGAGTAGCCCTTGAACATCACCGCGTGCGTCGGCGTCAACGGCTTGCTTGTAGAGATCATTAAGCGTTGTGAAGTTCATGTTGTTCCATGCAGGGTAAGCGCCAGCAGGCTGAAGCATTGGACCCAGCCAGTCGATCAGGTGGTTGTAGTCCGCTACCCACCCGCCCCAGTACAAGTAGATTTGGTGTTTCGAGGCCATTGTGTAGTATGCTCCTCCGGGAACTGGGACTATCGTGAACGTTAGACCGAGCTTGTTCCTTGAAGAGATTTGGTTTAGGTTTGCTGCCATGGTGGATAGTATCCTTTGGTCAAGCACGTCTCCAGCGCCCACATACATCTCGACGGTGTGAGGCTTGTCCGGACCGAGCGAGTTATCGATGGTTCCGGCCTTGTACGGGTGGCCGTTCACGTCTACGAACTGCGTGAGCGGGTGATCTCTTGCGTCTACGAGCAACGCCTCGACTTTCTTTAGGTCGAAACTATAGATGGTTTTGATGTTCGCATTGTATGAACCCTCGGGTGCTGTCCCTGGAGGTATCAGGTTATCAGCAACCGCACCAAGCCTGTTGTGAATGTTGATGTTGGCATCGGTTAGGTTGACGCTGCATGCCACGGCCAGCCTGAACCGGAGGTCCGCAAACGGCTGGAACGTTCGCAGCTTCCCTGATGTGTCGGTCACGTTGGTGATGAAGTTGTACCAGTCAGTGACAAATTGTGGGAACGGCCCGTACATAGTTACTCCTGGTATTACTGAGGTGAGTTTCCCATTGGTAAGCCATTGATCTCTGTCAGCGACCGAATAGATATCGGATGCACTTACTGCGATAGCGCTGGCCTTTCCTGCTTTGATGTCAAGTATCCTGGTCGCTAGGTCGGGCACGTACAGGTAATCTACGGTCTTTATTGCTAGTGATATCGGGGGGCCGTTCCAGTTCTTTGGTCCGCCCCAATAGTTGGCGTTCGCTTTGAGGACTATTTCGTATGTCGTGGCGTCTACGCTCTCGATGTAGTAAGGTCCAGTACCCGCCTTCGAACCTTTGGTTGGAAGGTCGAGATAGTTCATCTCCACCTCTCCGTGTCCTGCTATGTGATTGAAGTAGGCCGTATAGTCTATGTCGTCTGGAGCGCAGGCGGAAGTCTTGCAGGCAGACGGGAAGTCGTGTGATACAACGAATGACGGCGAGACGATGTCTGCCCATTCATTCGCTAGCAAGTACTCGAACTGGGTGGTCGGGTTCTTGATGTTCACATTGATTGTGTATGGATCGACGATCTCAACGAAATTCTGCGCAAGCACATTCTGGACCCAAGCCGCATCGTAGGTTTGAGTGCCGCCGAAATAGGTGCTGAGGCTCGTGTCGAGCATCTGTTGTACAATCCATGCTGCCTGGGTGCCATGGTCACCTGTACCAGAGGTGCCGTCCATGATCAGAAGCCTATTCAAGCTGAACCAAACGGCCTTCGCATTGAACGGCGTTCCATCTTGGAACGTGATGCCCTGTCGCAGCTTGAACTGGTACTGGGTCGTCGAAAGTTTCTGATAACTCTCAGCTAGCCAGGGAATGATTTCGGTGCTGCTCGCGCCGTTGTACCACAGTAGCTTCTCGTGTACGTTGTTCAGAACCTCGTAGTCAAACTGATAGTACGAGACAGCCGGGTCAAGCCACTGAAACTGATTCCCGCTTTCCGTAACATACGTACCCGACTTGACGAAGTCCGGAACTGGGACACCTGCCCCAGTAGTTGTCGCGGTCCCTGTAGTCGTGACTCCCGTTGGCACTTGGCTGTAGTATGAGATTGCCCCGATGAGGCCCGCTGCTAGGATGATCACAATTATGACCAATGCTGAAGTACTTCTTGCCATAGCTTTAGTGTTCATATACAATCTTCTCCTGTACCCTGAAGAAACGCTCGGGTTTGTTCATAAGGTTTACGACAAAACAGGCATCGAACGTAGTGCTGAAAGGAGATTTTTCAAGCCCTGTGAATCCTCCTTCCAGCTGTGGTTTCCACCCCGGATGCCCTAGTCATCGGAAGATGCTCAAAAGAAGAACCTGAACTGATCGAGCATGGTTCCACAGGCCATCTGGCCGCTTGCCACTGAGCTTGTCAACAAATCTAGGATAAGCGCATCGATACGGAGGCATTTGCAGTCAGACGAGGATAAGCAATTCAAGCCTCCAGCTGGGCCTTCTCCTACGCTGCAATGGAGAGACTATGTCGCATTGACGATAGCCGCACTCGAGTCAACATTCCTGCCAATCCTTCTCATCATGCTGGCTGTCATCGTATTGACAATGGTCATCATCCATTTCTTGATGGCCTAGCCGTCGCCTAGAGAGCTCCAAAATGCCAAGTCGGAGCAACTAACGTGCGTATCTTGAGAAAGACACCGTTCCTCGAGCTTCTGACAACCGCCGTGATCGTCAGCTTTCATGCTCTCATCGCGCCGAAACCAAGGATCGCCTCAGACGCTCTCTTCATCGAGGGGGTCGTGTTTTCAGTCATTGGGACAATCATGGCTCTCAGGATCTCCGATCAGGTCACGGTCCCTTCACTACTCAAGAAACAACATGCAACAACGCGGCCAACAGGCTCAATCGAGATCCGGACTGCTGACATCGATACTGATGAGGAGAAATGGTCTGAGGATTCTACTGATCGGCTTGATTCTCATGACTGCGGCCATTGTCATCGGCGAGCTGCTCGTTAGGTCTGCAACCTGATTTCTGGCTTGTCCGATTCCGACACCTTTTTCTCCGTAGGAGAACGCGATGTACTTGGGCGATGATGAGAGCTGGTATTGGAGAAGCTTGTGATCGTTGAAACCAGAACCGAGCCCTATCTTATGTGACATCTTGATTAACCGCAACGTTTATTTTGGGTCCGAAGGGTGACATCGAAAGACTCTGCTACCGGTCCTCTGGAGCAAGCTACGGCTCGCAGCCAAGAAGGTACAGGTCGTCTTGAGGAAAAGTGGATGGGCCTAC
>Ga0315280_10012812_pt1 | contig 10067 bp, 8 predicted proteins | sample YL17G06_40_MG_FD_203697 | JGI IMG/M metagenome (GOLD analysis project Ga0315280, IMG submission 203697) | Sediment microbial communities from Yellowstone Lake, YNP, Wyoming, USA - YL17G06_40 | ecosystem: Environmental > Aquatic > Freshwater > Lake > Sediment | place: USA: Wyoming | collected...
TTCACCGTCTCGATGGTCTGAAACGGCAGGGCAATGCGCACCGGCCCCTGCTTTTTGCCGTCCTTGTACTTCCCTTCCCAGATGAGTTCCGTCATGGTTGGGGCGGGTCAGCGACCCTCCCTGGCTATCCTATAAGCGTTTATATATCAGTATACGCCCCCGATGCAAGTACGCATTGTAGGGGCAGGCCCCTGCGCCTGCCCGGTGGGGCAACCACGGGGGGGTGGCCCCTACATCTAGGCGCTGGGTGATGGGCGCTAAGTACCAACTGAAGGGCCGCGGACGGTAAGGGTCCGCGAGCTGGGCGGGCGACAGGGACCGGACAGTGAGAGGCCAGAGCGATAGCGTACATATCACCCGCCGAGCCAAGAGCGAGGCAAAATGCCACATACGAATCCCGGAAATCGTAGGCCAAAGACAGGATGTGGACAGTCAGAAAGTCGGCGCCAACGACCAGCCAGTGGAGTCGCGGCAACGTGTTGTGCACGCTTGAGTTGGGCGTAATCAAGGGAGGTTCTTCGGGGGCGTGTGCCCACCAAGGACGGACAAAATGCCCTAGCTGTTCGATACCCTCGCTCCCCTGAATTAGGATGCTGCTGCCAGGGGTTGGAATTGCGGGACGGTCCGCGCGCGGCCTAACAGGCCAAGTCGGCTCGGGTGAGGTGCAGGCCATCGAGAGGGCCGAGGACGGTGACGGCCAGGCGGTCGGAGCCGAAGAACTCGCGAGCCACTGCTTGCACCTGGTCGGCGGTGACGGTGTCCACGCTGCGGGCGATCTCGTCGAGCGAGATGTAGCGGCCGAAGTACAGTTCCTGCCGGGCGAGATTGGACATCCGGCTAGTGGTGGACTCCAGGCTTAGCAGCAGGCTGCCTTTCAGGTAATCTTTGGCGCGCTGGAGTTCTTCTTCACTGATGGGCGTGGACTTCAACTGCCGCAACTCTTCCAGGACCAGTTCAATCACCTGACGAGCATGCGCCGTGGCGGTGCCAGCATAAACGCTCAGGCAGCCGGCATCCCTGAAACTGCAGAGCCCGGAGAAGACCGCATACGCCAGGCCGCGCTTTTCGCGGATGTTCTGGAAGAGCCGCGAACTCATCCCGCCTCCCAGCACGGTATTCAGGATGTAGCTGGCGAAACGCTTCTCGTGCGATTGGGAATAAGCGGGTGATCCGAGGCAAATGTGGACCTGTTCGAGGTTCTTCTTGCGGCGATGGTTGATGTGGGGGTGAGCGATGGGAGTTGGCCCGTCGGTCAGGGGAAGGCCGGCGGGAAGATCTCCGAATGCCTTCACCGCCAGGTCTACCACGGCAGCGTGCTCCACGTGGCCAGCCGCGGCGATGAGCATATTGCTAGGGGTGTAGTGCCCGTGGAAGTAATCGAAAAGCCGCCGCTGGCTGAAACTGCCTACCGTGCGCTGCGTCCCCAGAATGGGCCGGCCGAGCGAGTGGCCGCGCCAGTAGGTCTGCGTGAAGATCTCGTGAACCAAGTCGTCCGGCGTATCTTCCACCATCTTGATCTCTTCCTGGATTACCTGACACTCCTTGGCAATGTGCTCGGGAAGAAAGAGAGGATTCTTGACCAGATCAGTCAGGATATCCCAGGCCTGCGGGAGGTGCTCATCCAGAACCTTGATGGAGAAGCTGGCGCATTCTTTGGCTGTGAAGGCGTCCAGGTGACCGCCAATGGAGTCGGCCGAGCGAGCAATCTCCTCGGCCGTGCGATTCTTGGTGCCCTTGAAAACCATGTGCTCGAGGAAATGCGAGATCCCATTCTCCTCCTGGCGCTCCTGACGAGACCCCGTCCGCAGCCAGATGCCCACCGAGACGGAGCGCATCGCGGGCATCGTCTCAGTGAGGATGATGAGGCCATTCGGGAGAACGTCTTTGTGAACGCTCGACATCAATGCTTCCTGGAAGTGCGGAAAACTCGCCCCACGCGTGACTAGTAAACTGGAAAGGCGCCCTGCGCTCCAATCCTTCTTTCTACCACAAGCCTGGCGAAAAGGCCACGCGATGAACCCCCAAGGGGATTCTGCTTGCGCGGGATTGACCCTGCGGCCTATACTTGTAAGTCCGCGGTCAGGATGGCTAGTCTCCCCGTGAGCGCTTGCCCGCGAGGGGGAATTGGGCCTGTAGCTCAGGTGGCTAGAGCGCACCCCTGATAAGGGTGAGGTCGGTAGTTCAACTCTACCCAGGCCCACCACCTTTTTGGACGGGGAAGCCCTTCTACCGCTCGCCTTAGCCACTTACGCTGTGCAAAAGCCCCCTCTCGAATCCTGCCAGCGTCCAATCGTGGACACCCCACCCCCAGGGCACAGTTACCGCTTGCCGGCTTCCTCACCCTTCCGCGCCGCCTCGCCTACCGCCCTCTCGCCTTCCCGCCGATGATCATTACGAAAGGAGCCCCCTGACATGGCCTTCTACCAGACTGCAGAAGGCACCTGGGGAGTAGATTACTATGACGAGTGGCGGCCGCTCGTTAAGTTGGAACGGTTCGCAGTTCCTGGAGGCATGAGTACAGGCTGCCGCCCTGTTCCGTCCGGGATTCGCCGTTGACAAGGATTGAATTCGTAAGGGGAGTACCCATCTGAACCGAACTTGCGTTTAGGTGGGCAAATCGGGGTTCGGCTTGGCGTACGAACCAGGCAGATAGGGGAACTTCTTGCCTATGCCCTCGATCACCTCGATGCCGAACCCAGGCTTGTTCGGCAGATCCATGTAGCCGTTCCTCACAACCAGAGGTTCTTTGAAGATCTCTTCCTTTGTTTTCCAGATCACCATCTTCCCGGTAACCCACTGTTTGTCCCGTGGCAGTTCATACGACATGAGGGTGACTTTGACATCGGTGATGCTGATGTTCTCCCGAGCTACCCCCTCCAGCGGATGGACTCGCCTATGGACGTTGCGCCCTGAGCGGTCCGGTCTGGATAGCGCCGCTGCCATTGTTGGTAGGGCGGCAGCCAAGCCCAAGATCGATCGGCGCGAATAGGTTGGCATGGAGTGAAAGACCTCTCAAATGCGATTGAAGATCTGAAGAGCTTTTTGCAGTGACTTGAATTCATTGATGAGCGGGACCATCTTACTTTCCTTCTCATCGATCTCTTGGGCTTTTTTCAGGACTTCCTCGGCCTTCTCCTTGGGGACTCGCACCACGCCGTCTTCGCCTGCCACAATGATGTCTCCGGGTCTAACGGTGACTCCGGCGCATTGCACGGGAACGCCCTTAGCTACACTGGCGTAACGGCCCACGGCGGTGGCTGGTGTGACGCTGCGCGCGCACACGGCCAGGCCCAGAGCGCGGAGCTCCGCGACATCTCGTACGCCGCCATCCACCACGACGCCGGCCACGCCTCGCGCTTTGGCTGCGGTGCCCATCAGTCCGCCAATGCCCGCCACGTTCAAGCCGTCTTCCACCACGATTACCGCCACTTCGCCAGGTTTAGCCTCGTCGATTATTTCCACGGAGTGTTTCACGGCCAATTGCGGTGTAGCTTTTTCTGGCGGCGCGGGTTTCACCAGCGCGGTCACTGCTCGCCCTGCGAACCGACCGCCGACTATAGGCCGCATATCGTGGGTCATGAATCCGGGTTCCCTCACCACGATGTCCACGGCGTCTGATACCGAAGCCATGGCCACCTTTTGAAAGCCGTCGACTAAAGTATCACCGGAGCCAGTTTCTTGACCCCGAGGTAAGGCCTGTAGAACCACGCCCAGGCAGGCCGTTGCCAGGAAAAGAATCCCAACCAGTCTCCAGTTTCTGCCTCTCATTTTTCTCTCCTTGCTTGATTCCTTGGGCTACTGCGGTTTGCCCTTTCGTTCTGCCTCAAACTTCTTGTGCAACGCTGGATTCAATGGATAGACATCGCGGAAACGGTACTTCTTCTGGCGTACCAGCTTCCGCTCGTATTCCTCCTGCTCCACAATTCGCTTGGCCCCCTTGAGCACCTCTGCGGTGAGCTGTGGCGGGAAAAACAGCACTGCCTCCCCTTCGGCCACCACCACGTCACCCGGCAGTACAGTCGCGCCTCCCACGCGGATAGGCACATTCCAATCCACGCCGAGCTGCGTGGCCACGTTGGGATCGAAGCCCACCGCGAAGACGGGAAAACCCTCCATTTGCCGAAGCTCGGGGAGGTCACGGCTGGAACCGTAAATCACCGCACCGCGCGCGCCCGACGTTTGTGCGCCCAGAGCCGAAATGTCACCAAAGAACACGCCGCTGGCTAGTTCCCCGCCCAGATCCACCACCAGAACGTCGCCGGGCTTGGCTTCTTCTGCCGCGCGCACATTGTAGCTCACCGCCCAATCCCCTTCTTGGGCCAGCGTCGCCATCGCCTCCTGCAGATCGGGCCGACTCGGCAAGTACCGAATCGTCAAGGCGCGGCCCACCAAGCGCGCACCAGGCCGCGTGGCCTTGAGCCCACTATAGTAGTTGTTATACCCGCGCTCCTTCAGAACGCCCCATATCGCCTCCAGTGGCAGCTTCTTTAGGTCCTCCAACTGCTCGTCGGTTGCTGGGGCGTGTTTAGCCTTCAAGACCTCCATCACGGGGTGGTAGGTGTTGCGGTTCTTGCGGAGCGCCGGGTCTGGCGCCACGTCCCCAGCCATCGCTTCCGTCATCCATAACACCATCACTAAGCAGGTCAAATATCGCATATGCACCATCCTCAAGCTTCGAACCACGGTGTGCCCGGAGCCTGGGCGCTGCGGGCTGCTTCTTCGTTCATCTCCACCCCAATTCCAGGGCGGTCAGGAACCCGGACAAACCCGTTCTCAATAATCTCGCCTTCTTTGACGAAGTTTCTCCACAGTTGTCGCTGGCCGATCCAGTGCCACTCGAGAATTAGGAAGTTCGGAATCGCAGCGCAAACATGACAGGAGGCCATCGTGCCAGTAGGCGAAACCACGCAGTGCGGCGCTACCGGCACGTAATAGGTATGGGCCATATCTGCAATCTTGCGCGCTTCGAGCAGCCCGCCACACTTCTGCATGTCCGGCTCGATGATGTCGGCGGCACGCTTTTCCAGGATCTCCCTAAACCCGTGCCGCAGGAAAAGGTTTTCACCGCAGGCGATGGGCGTCTTCGTGGATTCCCGAATGTCGCGCATGGCGTCAACGTTTTCGGGTGGGACGGGCTCTTCCAAGAAAAGAAGCTTGAAGACTTCCAGCTCACTGGCCACTCGCTTGCCGGTTGTCCTGTCGTACTGGCCATGCAAATCGGCAGCCAGGTCCACGCGTTTGTCGAAGGACTCTCGCACAAGGGCAACTTTCTTGACCATAGATTCAATCTCGCTGTTGCTGGCCGTCGCATTCACCTTGTCCCAGCGCAAGGGATCACTCGGATCGTCTATATCGATTTTCACCGCGGTAAACGTGAGATCCTTGACCTGCTGAATCATCTCTTGACCACGCGGTTCACCTGGCCTGGGTGCTTGGAGGTCGCAGTACAACCGGATCTGGTCCCGCATCCTGCCACCCAAGAGTTGGTAAACAGGGAGGCCGAGGGCCTTGCCCGCCAGGTCCCACAATGCGATCTCCACGCCGCTCAGCGCGGTCACATATTGGCCAGCTTGCGCTCCCGCGAAGATGCCACTGCGACGAAGACTTTCACAAACGTAGTCAACGTTCAGCGGGTCCTGCCCGATCAGAAGGTGTTTGAAGCTTTGAATCAACGGCACTGCACCGACGGCTGCGTCGGTGGCTTCTCCCTGCCCGTAGACACCTTGATCCGTATAGATCCGGACGTGCACCTGATGGCCGTGAACCTTGACCTGCGCCGTGCGGACATCCGTGATTTTCAGTCTTGGCCGCCGATATGGCGATGTGGTGCTCTGAATGGCGGCAGACAAACTGCGCAGACCGAAGGCACTTACCAAGGCCGTGCCGCCGACTGACAAGAAATGTCTCCTGGTCACTCTCATCATCCCCGCTCTCCTTTTCCCCTGGAAATCGCAAGAGAGATAACGTGGCACCCGGTGCGAATAGAATGCGAAGCCCCTTCTCTAACCCTTGACCTGTGCAGGCTGCGTACGACCACTGGAGTCAAAGCCACTTGATCGAGTCAGAAGGTTGCGGTCGATCTTCGGACGAAGAATACCAGCCTGAGGAGGAAAAGCAACAGGATCTACCTGGATGGGGAACTCCATCGGGGCAGGGACTCTTTGAGGAGATGCGCGAGCGTCGTGTCAATGTGAAATTGGCACAGCCGGGCTGATTGCTATAGGGCTTTGGGATGCACTGCGTCGGCCAAGCCACGCCCGGTCGGCTGGAAGGCCAAACGCTGGGTTTTCGGTCGCCCGCCTCTTGACGATTCGACGATTCGCGGCCACTATGGACTAGGTAGACCGTGGGCCTGTAGCTCAGTTGGGAGAGCACATGGTTTGCAACCATGGGGTCAGGGGTTCGAACCCCCTCAGGTCCACCAAATCTTCCTCCTACCTTCCCATGCGCAACCCTTCCTCCACTGGCACAGGGCCCCGGCTCGCGGGCAGCAAGGTTCCGCAGCAGACTGCTCACCTCAGTGCCGAGCGCATGTAGGGGCCTGCCAGCGTGGAGCCCGGGGAGCCACTGGCCTGAAGTCTACGGCAGCCGAATCAACTCCCGGAAGTCAAGATTTGGCCGCGTGCCGGTTTCCGTGCCGACGATGGTTCCGCGCTGGTCAATCCAGTAATAGTTCGAGCCGCTTTCAATTTTGCATTCCCGTCCGGTCGTCGGATCGATCACGTCTTCGACTCCGAGAGTTGCATTAGATCGTCGGCGGGCCAGTTCGTCCATTACACCTTGGCGTCGCCAATAGGTATCGTTCATCAGGTTGGAGATTTCCTGGTTCGTCTGATTCGCTATTCTGGAAGTTTCGCCAGTAAGGTGTGACTGCATGGCGGCCCACTGCGGATTTACCTCGACCGAGCTAAGCATATGTTGCGCCACCGCCTGGGCCTGCCCAACCTTTTCGGGAGTGGCGATGTAGCCGAAGAGATGCGGCGCGTGCCACAAGCCGAAGCCTTGCCCTGCGGTTATCTGGGTGGCAGCGAAGTAGTAGCCCATCATGGGCTGGCCGCCCCGGTGACAAGTGAAGGCCACCTCGCCGGCTGTCAGCCGCACCAACATGCCCAACTGGCCGAAGCGCGCATAGATGGTGTTCATGGCTTCGACGGCATCCGGTCGGTCGCGAGTTTCGGTCGGCGAAAGCTCGGAGCATCCCCGGGCGAGCTTGTTCCGTGCCTGTTCGAGGGCAAATGCTCTGCCAGCTGCATAACGCCGGACGAACATTTGAACCCCGTAGCCAGGCGAGTACCAGGTTCCTTCTCGAAAGCCTGCCATCTGCAGCGTGGGATTTGGCTCGGTAAAGGGAGGGACTTCCGCGTCGCCGAAGAGGATGCGGATCTGACCGTCAGGCGAGACCGTTTCCACCGCCGAGCGGGTATCCACCGAGGCAAAACGGAACAACCCACCACTAATCTGCCACCCGCTGGGGACGTCGAGGCTGAAAGCGTTCTCCCGGGGGTCCCGCCAGCGCACATAGCGGAGACCCGGCTCCTGCGGCTGGACGGGGGCGCCTGCCACTCGAAAGCTCCGCAGAATCTGAGCGAAGGTCTGCTCAAGGTTCTGGAAACGTGATTCTGGAGCCGCTGTCGCATAGAGGTACGCGGCGGTTCCTTTGGGGCTCGTAAACCAGGTGAGAATGGCCACCGCGTGACGGTCCCCCACACGGCCGCGTTGGCGAAGGGCCACTGCACCAGCAGGCTCTTGCGCCTCCCACACGGCATCCGGCCAGAGCCTTGCGGTGAGCCTGTGGAGTACCGCCGCGGCCGTGCCCTCATCAAAGCTGCTACCCGCAGCCCTGAAAGCCAGCCGCTGAATCTGCGCGTTCATCACGCGCTGTGTCCTCGGCGTGGAAGTGAGAATAAACACCGGCCATATGATCACTTGCTCCCGCGGCGCCCCCTGGATGTCTATCCGCCCGGATGCGCGGTCAGCACGAATTTCCCAGCGGGGAGGAAGGGAAACCGAAAACCCCGTGGGATCCTGGTGAGTGTGCCATCCCTGGGACGCCTGTCCACGAGCGGCTAGGGCAGTGAGCATAAAGCTGCTGCCGCTGGCTAGACAGACCGCTCCAGCGAGCAGAGCGAATTCAAGTGTTGCTACCTGCCAGCGTTTTTGACTTCTCACGAACCATCCCTCCCGCCGCGACGGATTCTGCGGAGCGACACGCCTACACTTCACTGAAAGAATCGGCAAGGATAGCGCCTCGCTTTATGTGATCCAGCTGTCATTGCCAGCCGCGACGGGAGATATCTGTCGGCGGATGTAACAGCCTTGCCATTCGATCTGGGCCTGAGGGGTTTCCTCCACCGCGCGCTATTCATGAAGCCGCCGACCGACCGTTCTTGAGGTAGTCCATCAGCCAGCTCAGGTTCGCACAGCTCTTCCAACTGATTCTCAGCGGAACTCTAAGATGGCAGTCTCCCTGGGCGAAAGGGCCACCTCGCGCCGGCTGAGAACTGTCTCAGTGCGGCGGTCGAGGATTTGCGAAAAGGCGAACTTTGGTTCAAAGCTGAATCGGATCTCCAGGTCTGAGTTGTTATAGAAATAAGCCAAGCGGCCCTTCTCGTATTCGGTCACACGGTACTCGAGTTCCGAAATGTGGCGACGTCCGCTTCCGGAAACGCGCAGATCCGGCTTCAGGCCAGACCTCTCGGCGACAACGGAAAGGAACAAGCCCCAACTCTCAGGCTCCAGAGGAGCCGTCAGCCAATGGATCGTGCCACGACCTCGCGGCAGGCGAAGCAGGGCCGGGGAACCGTCCGGAAATCGCGCCATCACCAGGCTGGGGTCACATTCGACCACCTGCCTTCCACCAGCGGCTCGGAGATGAATACCTTGCTCCTCCGCGAGAACATCGCGGCCCTCGTTCAACAACGGCAGCCGTGGCAGATCCGCCAGGTTATACTCGGTCATGAAACGTTCCCCGCGCTTGAGTTGAGGAGGTTCCTGGCGGACCAGGCGTAAGCCCAGCGACTGAAGTGTTCCTGTTGGCCGTGCGTATTCATCGGCGAGCAGGGAGTCCGGCGAGACGATCAAGGTTCCTCCCTGTTCAACCCAGGCAAGGATTTCCTTCGCCACGCGCTCCGGAACAAATTCCGCGCCGGGCAATACCAGAACCTTGCGCTGCTTCAGGTCACTCGCCAGTATCTTCTTCTCCGTGGTCAGACCCACATAGAATCCCGTGGATTGGGAGGCGTTGTAGAGTTGGCGCAGAGAGGCGAGGTAGGGGAAGCTGTCCATTTCCCGCGATTTCTCGGGCACCTGCTGAAGCATCGAGGTCTTTGAGTAGAGCAGCACGATTGGCCGCGGGGCACTGCCGAGGGTCGCAATTTCGCGGCTCAAGCGGCGAAGGTCCAGAGCGTCGCGCATGGCCTTCGCGATGTCGCGCAGCGGTATCGTGTAGCTCTGGGGAAAAGAGGAGGCCCACTCGTTGATAGGTTCGTTGGGAGTCCAGCGTTTTTGCTCATTCCACCACCACATGGAGATAGCAGCGTCACCGTGCAAGAAGCTGGGCAAGATCTGGTGAATCACGCCGTGATATTCAAAGTCGACCACCGGCTGACCGCCAGCCAGGGCATGCAGGTACTCCGGCATCAGCGTGTCGAGCGCGTAGTTCTCTTCCAACACAACACCCGTGATCCCTGCGTCTGTCAGCTCTTCTTCGTCCACGGCGGTCCAAAAGCTGGGGGTGAAGGCATGGTAAGGTGAGCCCACCGTTAGAGGCTTGGAAGGTTCGCAGCGCCGGATCTGGTCGCGTGTCCAACGGATTTGCTCCAGGAAGCGATAGAGATTGAAGCTGGACCAGTCAAACCACAGCGCGCGGCGCGACGCGGCGTCTTCGGGTCGGGGCATCAGTACCCCAGCAAAATCCTCAAAGCGTGTCCCCCAGATCCGGTTGGCCGTTCCGATGTCGGTGTGCCTGCCCCGCAACCAGTCCTGCCACATTTGCCTTGTGTAATCGCAATAGCAGACATAGGAGTATTCATACCCCATGTTCTGGACCAGGTGGGTGCGGTCACCAG
>Ga0315280_10012813_pt1 | contig 10067 bp, 7 predicted proteins | sample YL17G06_40_MG_FD_203697 | JGI IMG/M metagenome (GOLD analysis project Ga0315280, IMG submission 203697) | Sediment microbial communities from Yellowstone Lake, YNP, Wyoming, USA - YL17G06_40 | ecosystem: Environmental > Aquatic > Freshwater > Lake > Sediment | place: USA: Wyoming | collected...
AATTACGAAAATTTAATACAAAGAAAAAATCCTTCGTTTACTTTATTATTATGACGAACTCAAAAAATACGTGCTTTTTCGAAGTCAGCCATTTGGATATGAATTTTGGTTCCATGGAAGCCCTTAAAAATGTCAATTTTGAGGTTGAAAAGGGGATGATCTTCGGTATTGCAGGTCCGAATGGTGCGGGGAAAACGACCTTATTGAATGTCATCTCTGGAGCCCTAAAACCGACAAGAGGAGAAGTCTATTTGGGCGGTGAAAACATCGCCTCTCTCAAACCTATGAGTGTTTGCCACAAGGGGATAGCAAGGACGTTCCAAATTCCTACGATTTTTCCAACTCTAACGGTACTGGATAATGTGAGAGTTGGAAAGACGTTTGGGCATGCCCCTGGGAAGAAAGGTTCGAAGGATTTCTTAGAGATCATCGATTTTGTGGGACTTCGAGGCAAAGAAGATCAATTGGCTGCAAATGTTGACTTGTACACCCGAAAACTGCTGATCCTTGCTGCGGCTCTCGCTACGGAGCCCAAAATCCTTCTTCTGGATGAGCCTCTAGGTGGATTAAATTTTCGTGAGATCGATGCGTACTTGAAATTGGTTAGAGAAGTGAACCAAGGGATGGGAGTCACTTTACTTGTTGTTGAGCACCTCTTTGATAAACTTGTGGAGATATCACAGAGGATTATGATCTTATACTTTGGCGAGCAAACCTATCTGGGGCCCTCTGACAAAGTTGGAGAAGACAAAAAAGTAATCGAAGTTTACCTGGGGATGAAGCGACATGCTTGAAGTATATAATGTAAATACTTACTACGGAAAATTTCACGTTTTGAAAGATATTTCATTCAAGATCGAAGAGGGAGAAGTTGTCGTCTTCCTGGGAGCGAACGGACATGGTAAAAGCACCCTTCTGAAGACCATCTGTGGGTTAATCCCTTCTTCAACGGGTTATATAAAGTTCAATGGCGTCGCGATCAATCATTTGCCCATGCATAAAATCGTTGAGATAGGTGTCGTCTATATACCGGAAGAGAAGCATCTCTTTCCCGATTTGATGGTAAAAGAGAACCTCCTGTTGGGCGCCTATAATGCCCGAGCGAAAAAAGAGAAAGAAAGAAACTATAAACTCGTTTTTGAATTATTCCCTCGTTTGGAAGAGAGGCAAAATCAGATTGCCTCGACATTAAGTGGCGGCGAAAGGCAGATGTTAGCTATTGGTAGGGGGTTGATGTCCCATGCGAAGCTGATGGCGATCGATGAGCCTTCTGTGGGTTTGGCACCCAGGCTCAAGATGGAGGTTTTTGAAAAAATTAAGGAGATCAATGAACAACAAGGGTTGACCATTCTTTTGGTGGAACAGGAGGTCGAGTCTTCTTTAGTAATCAGTGATAAAGGGTATATCATGAAGGATGGGCGAATTGTCCATGAAGATGAAAGTAAAAACCTGACGATTGAACTCATACAAAAACAGTATTTGGTTTGATTTGAAGAAGCATCGTCTTCATAAAAAACCATGCAGATATTAACCCCTATCATTAATGCCGTCATCAGTGGAGTCATATTGGGGGCTCTCTATGCTGTGATGTCGATGGGTTTGACCCTCATATATGGCGTGGGAAGGATGTTCAATTTCGCCCATGGAGCCTTTATTCTTTGGGGAGGATATTTTACCTGGTTTTTCTATTCTAAATCGCACCTGAATTATTACGTCTCGATTGTTCTCGGGATCATTATTTTGTTCGTGTTGGGTCTGATTATTGATCGGATCATGCTCTATTCATTAAGGAAGAAGCCCGATTTTGGGATTATCTCCGTCCTTGTTACTCTGGGTCTTGCAATCATCTTGGGAAATGCAGGGGATGTTATTTTTGGTTCGAGAATCAAGACCATACCGAAAATCATTGATGGTTTTTTAAAAGTAGGCGACTTTACAATCACCTACCATGACATCGCTACGTTAGTCATTTCTGTGGCTATCCTCCTTTTTCTTGAACTGTTTCTTAGGAAGACTACGGTGGGGACGGCCCTCAGAGCCATTTCTCAAGATAACATTGGAGCAAAAATTGTTGGAATCAATTTGGACAGACTCTTTGCTTTTACTCTTGCTCTCTCTGCTGCTCTGGGAGGGATCAGCGGCGTCCTCCTTGCCCCCAGGTTTTTCATAGCCCCTTTTGTCGGCTGGGAAATATTGTTTAAAGCTGTGATCATCGTCATTTTTGGTGGCCTTGGGAGCGTCAAGGGAACGCTCATCAGTGCCTTTATTCTTGGGATATTGGAGGCTTTTGTCTCAATGTACATGGGAATGTTCTGGGTGCAGCCCATGTGGTTCATTTTACTAGTGGCCGTCTTATTCTTAAGGCCGAGGGGGCTGTTTGGAGAATGGGCCTGATTTTTAGAAGGAGCAAGGATGGATATCAAGGATTATAAGAATGGAATCGGTCTTCTGCTTCTTCTTTTCTTGCTCGTGTGTCCTTGGTTCAGCGGTTCGTATTATGCGCATTTACTGATTATATGTTTCATTTGGGCCGTCGTTGCCTCCGCCTGGAACCTTATCATGGGATATGCCGGTATTTTTTCTTTCGCCCAGTTGGCTTTTTTTACAGTAGGGTCTTATGCATCAGGATTGGCAGAGGTATGGTTAGGAGTATCCCCCTGGTTTGGTTTGTTCATTGGAGGCCTTATTTCAGCATTTGCAGGCTTTGTCATCGGTTTCCCTTGTTTGAGACTGAAAGGATTATACATCTGTCTTGTGACCATTGCCTTCCATCAAGTCATACCTATTTTTATCAAACTGGGAGCAAAATGGACAGGAGGCGACGTGGGCCTGATGGGAATGCCTCATTACCATCTCTTCGGGTATAATTTTGGAGGTTCAAAAATAGGTTACTACTATCTGGGTTTTTTTCTCTTTCTTTTATTCAATGTGGTCATTCATAAAATCATTAATTCAAATGTCGGGTTGGCCTTTGTTGCCCTAAGAGATTCTGAAAACTTTGCTGAAAGTCTCGGTGTGAACCGTCAGAAATATAATATGATTGTCTTTGTTATCTCTGCATTCATTACCGGTGTCATGGGCGCCTTCTATATCCATTATCTGAAGGTTGCGACCCCGAGGACGCTGGAGATTGAGATTTTTGCGGCCGCCATCATGATGGTCGTTATTGGCGGATTGGGGAAATTTCCGGGAGCGATCATGGGTGCATTCTTTGTTACCTTTTTAGATGAATGGCTGAGAACGGCCGGATTAATACGTCCGATCATATTTGGTGTGATCATCATCGGGGCCATTATGCTGTTTTCGAGAGGGCTGAGCGGATTGATCGAATCATTTTTCGAATGGTTGGACAAGATGTTGGGGAAAAATACAAAGATCAATTTGGGGGATAATCATTAGGAGGACATGACGTTAGTATTGCAAAACGCATGCGATTCCAGATTGCATTTCCCAATCCCGTGATACACCAGGCAACGAGCCTCACCTTCAAAGGCGAGTCACAGATCCTATGACCTAAAAACGGAGGTTCAAAAAAGAATGTATCAACTTGGTATTGATACGGGAGGCACATTTACTGACTTTGTTTTGATCCATGAGGAGAGTGGAGAATTGCTTACCTACAAAGAATTATCCACTCCAGAGGACCCGTCGATTGCTGTGATGAATGGGATCAAGACCGCTGAAAGAAAATACGGCGTCAAGCCGTCTCAAATCAACCGGATTGTCTATGGAACGACCGTGGCGACCAATGCGGTATTGGAACATAAGGGAGCCAAGACCGGTCTCTTGACAACGAAAGGGTTTCGCGATGTTTTAGAAATTCGAAGGCAATGGAGGCCCCGGCTGTTCGACCTTCATTATGTGAAACCGGAACCGCTGGTCCCACGGTATCTACGGTTAGAAGTGGCTGAGAGAATCGATGCGAAGGGTGAGGTGTTACAGGCGATCAATTTGGAGGAAGTGGGCAATCTTATTCGAACGCTGATTGCCGAAGGGGTGGAAACGATCGCGGTTTCGTTCCTCTTCTCTTTTTTAAATCCCTCCCATGAAAAACTTGTGGAGGAACTGATCGAAAAAGAATTTCCCCAAATCTATGTCTCCATCTCCTCTTCCATCTGTCCCGAATTTAGAGAATACGAACGGACCGCGACGACCGTACTGAACGCCTATCTGATGACCATCACTTCGAAGTATCTGAAGAATTTAAGAAGACGTTTGAAAGAAACAGGCGTCACGAAGCCACTGAGGATCATGCAGTCGAATGGAGGGCTGATGAGGGCCGAGGATATCGAGGAGGCCCCTGTAAATACACTGCTTTCCGGTCCCGTCGGCGGGGTCGTAGGAGGCATTAAAATCGCCAACGCTTTGGGCCTAAGAAACATCATCACGATCGACATGGGCGGCACCAGCACAGACATAAGCCTTATCCAGGATGGGAACATCGAATTGATCACAGAGGCCGAGATTGCTTACAATCCCGTTAAAGTCTCGCAGGTGAATATCAATACGATTGGGGCTGGCGGAGGAAGTATTGTTAGCCTATTTGGCAAAGGGCTGAAGGTGGGCCCCCAGTCTGCTGGAGCGAATCCAGGGCCTGTTTGTTATGGAAGAGGGGGCCAAAGGCCGACGACCACAGATGCGGCCCTGCAGTTGGGTTATATTGATCCGGACTATTTCTTGGGTGGGGAGATGAAACTGCATCATCAAAACTCCCGGCGTGTCTTGGAAAAAGAGATTGCCAAACCCTTAAACATGAGTGTGGAAGAGGCTTCTCATGCCATTCTGTTGGTCCAATCTGCAAATATCGAGAGCGGCATCCGGGCCGTTTCACTCGAAAAAGGTTATGACCCCCGTGAGTTTACCCTTGTCTCATTTGGAGGCGCAAGCGCCTTACTCGTGGGAGGGGTGGCTGAGTCCCTTTCCATTTCGAGAGTCCTGATCCCGGCACAGGCGAGCGTCTTTTCTGCCCTTGGCCTGCTCATGGCTGATATTCGACGGACCCGTTCCTTGACGCGAATTATGCCGGTAGAAAAATTGGGTTTGAAGGAAGTGGAAGGGATTTACAACCACCTAGAAGATGAGATCAAACAGGCACTGATCCTTGAAGGAGGATCGATCGAACACGCGATCATTCAAAAATCGTGCGATTTGCGATATATCGGTCAAGCTTATGAGATCAATGTTCCCTTTCCTGAACATTCCGGGCCCATCAATTCTCAGACCATCGAAGAACTTTGTAACCTATTTCATCTTCACCACCGGAAGAGATTTGGACACTCTGCCGAAGAGGAACCCGTGGAATTGGTTTGCTTCCGGGTGCTGGGGATCTTATTAGTCAAAGAGATGCGATTTCTCCCAAAAAAGGAAACGAAAGAATCTCCCCTCAAGGGACATCGACTAGCCTATTTTGGGAGAGAAAAAGGTTTTATGAGTTGTCCGATCTATGACCGGGCTCGTATGAATCAAGGTTACCAGATCCAAGGCCCTGCGATCATCGAAGATCCGATAACGACGATTGTGGTTTACCCGGAGCATCAAGCCGAGGTTGACGGGATGGGAAATATCATCTTAAAGATAGAAAAATAACCAAACGGAGGGCCCTCTTTTGAAAGTCGACGCTGTCACCCTGGAAATCATAGGAAGCATCCTGGAGTCCATTGCCCGAGAAATGGGAATCGCTCTCATGCAGACCGCCTATTCAACGATTATTCGAGAGGAGAAAGATTTCTCCACAGCCATTTACGATCGGCATGCCCGGCTGCTCGGACAGGCAGAACATTGTCCTGGCCACCAGGGAACGCTTTCTTATTGTGCGAAATATATTGTGAGTGAGTTGAAGATGAAATTAGATCCTGAAGACATCGTCATCCAGAACCACCCTTATCTAAAGGGAACGCATCACCCGGATATCATGATTTTCAAGCCCATCTTTTTCACAGATGAATTCGTCGGGCTCGCTGGATCAACAGGGCATCACCTTGATGTGGGCGGCAATGCCCCAGGAAGCATGGCCTCCCATTCCACCGATGTCTGGCAGGAGGGGTTATTGATTCCCCCTCTTAAGCTTTATGAGCGAGGGAAACCAAATGAGGCGCTCCACGCGATGATCAAAAATAATATTCGGGTGCCTGAGAAGACGATGGGGGATATCCGGGCTCAAATATCGGCTGCCTCGATTGGAGAAAGGCGTCTCTGGGGAGTTTTAAACCGTTACGGCATTCAAGAATTCTATGAGATCATTGAAGAGTATTTTAACAATTCTGAGAGGCTCATGAGGGAAGATCTTTCCAAGATTCCTCCAGGAGATTATGAAGAGGAAGGATTTCTGGATAGCGACGGATTTTCGGATGAACCCATCCGAATCAAGGTGAAACTCACCTTTAAAGATGGAGGTGTAACCGTTGATTTCACGGGGACCAGTCCTCAGACCGAGGGCCCCTTTAACTGTTCCGAATCCTCTGTCTTCAATGCGGTCTTCTGTGGCATTCGATATCTGGTCAACCCTCTCATTTTTCAAAACGAAGGTTGTTATCGGACTGTCCGTATCATCGCTCCTGAGGGGACCGTCGTCAATCCGATCTTCCCGGCTCCTTTAAGCGGGCGCATTCATACGCTTGAAAGAATTGTCAATACGATTCTTCTTGCCTTCAGCAAGGCAAGCCCAGAGAAAGCGGTAGGGAGCTCCCATGCCCATTTGACCGCGAATGCCATCGGTGGCCGTACTCCGGACAAACGAAAGCAGTATGTCTTCTTCGAGATCCATGGGGGAGGTTGGGGAGCGACGCCGGAACATGATGGGAATAGCGCCGTGTATTGTAATTTAGGGAATTGTCTGGATCTACCCGTGGAGGGGATTGAACTGGAATATCCGGATATCCGGGTTGAAAAGTATGAATTGATCACCGATTCTGGAGGGCCGGGGAAGTACCGTGGAGGCTTAGGGATCCGACGGGACCTCCGATTCCTCAGAGGGCCGGGATATCTGACCACCCGCTCGGATGCTCAGAAATTTCCTCCAAGAGGAGTTAGGAGTGGTAAAGATGGTGCTCCGGCTCGTTACTTTCTCCACAGGGGAGGTCAGATCAGAAGGCTTCCGGCTAAAAACACGAACTTCCGGCTTGAATCTGGAGACTATCTGAGCTTTGAAACGCCGGGCGCGGGAGGTTATGGAGATCCTAAGGAGCGGGACATTGAAAAGGTGAAAGAGGATGTGAAACAGGGTTATGTGTCCCGAGAGGCAGCCGAGAGAGAGTATCAAGTAAAAATTGATTAGTTCTTTAAGCTTCTCCGCTGGACGAATGGGTGAAACAGTTCTAAGGGTAAGTTATGACCAAACTTAAGCTTTTGTTTTCACCGATCCAGGTGGGCCCCATGGAGGTTCGGAATCGAATCGTCATGTCGCCCATGATCACGAATTATGCCGATGAGAGGGGGTACGTCAGCAATCAGACTTTAGCCTATTATACGGGGAGGGCGCGGGGTGGGGTAGGATGGATCATTGTAGAATCCGCCTACGTTCATCGGGCTGGCATTATGTATGCCCGGCAACTGGGTTTGGACGATGACAAGTATATCGGAGGGCTCAGACAGTTAGCCAAAAGCATCAGGAATGAAGGAGCTCGTGTCAGCATCCAGCTCTATCATGGTGGGCGAAGGGCACAACCTGATCTGTCCGGTTATCCTGTGGAAGCTCCTTCTAGTATACCTCTTTATGAGGGAGGACCTTTTCCCCGGGAATTAACTCGGGAAGAGATTGAAGATAGAATCGAGGCCTATGTTCAGGCAGCCCAACGGGCCAAGGAGGCCGGTTTTGATGGGGTTGACATCCACGCCGGGCACGGTTATCTGATCTGTTCTTTTTTAGCAAAGTTTACCAACCAACGTACTGATGAATTTGGCGGAGACCTCAAAGGCCGGGCGAAGTTTTTGGAAGAGGTGGTCAAGAGGATTCGGAAGCAGGTAGGCAAAGAATTTGTGATTACAACTCGAAATAACGGAAGCGATTTCGTCATCGGTGGCTTAACCCATGAAGAAGCAAAAAGAGTGGCCAAAATGGTGGAAGAAAGCGGAGCCAACGCCATCCAGGTCACCGGCGGACACGGCGGTTTGGTCATGAGGGAGATCGGTGAAATTATCAAGTTCAAAGAGAAAGCGGGTGTTCGTTCTCTAAAAGAAGTCCCATTAAAACTGCATGATCAGATTGACTTTGACCTCCATCAGCCCATTACCTTCATGCGTGCTCTGCCTATGGGAGTTCCTCGAGGATGTTTCGCCCACCTGGCACGGGGGATTAAAGAGTCAATCAGTCTGCCTGTCCTCGTGGTAGGCCGCATCAACCGCCCTGAGATCGCAGAGGAGATCTTGAGACGTGGCGATGCGGATATGACGGTGATTGGTCGGGCTTTATTGGCTGATCCAGAGTTTCCCAAGAAGGTTCATGAGGGAGATTTCGTGGGAATCCGTCCCTGCATTGGTTGCAACTATGGTTGTTTTCAGAATCTTTTCAACCGTAGGGCTGTTCGTTGTGCCGTTAACCCTTATACAGGACAGGAGGCCGTGCTGAAAAAGACTTCACCCATCGCTCAAAAAAAGGTAATGGTTATCGGGGCTGGGCCAGGTGGGTTGGAAGCGGCATGCACCGCGGCGAAGAGGGGACATATGGTTACTCTCTACGAAAAGGAGGGGAGAATTGGAGGACAGTTGAATGTGGCCCATATACCTCCAGATCGGGACGATATCAAAGATTTGATCCCTTATTACGAGGATCAGATCAAGCGGATAGGTGTAAATATGGTCCTTGGAAAGGATTTAACCTGGGATGATGTCAAGAGAGAAAAACCGGAGGTCATCATTATGGCCACTGGGATGGTGCCAAAGTCACTTATTATAGAGGGGGATGAGAGTCAAAATGTGGTTCAGGCTGTGGACTTGTTGGCTGGTAAAGTGACAGCAAAAGGTAAGGTTCTCGTTGTCGGGGCAGGCTCAGTAGGTTGTGAAACGGTTGATTTCTTGGCAAAGAAAGGGTTTTCAGTCATCTTGGTCGAGATACTGGATAAGATTGCCTTGGATATGCATCCAGATGACAGGACTTTTCTTTCTCAAAAAATGATCGAGTATGGTGTGGAGATTCACCTCAATTCAACGGTAAAACGGATCATTCCAGGCAAAGGTGTGGTTGTGAGGAAAGAGGATAGGGACGAGCCGATTGAGGTGGATACAGTTGTCCTTGCCATTGGCTTCGAACCGAATAGGACTTTGATCAAACATTTGAATATCAGAGATCATAGAATTTCCATCGATGGAAGGGAAACGGAAATCTATCTGGTGGGAGATTGTAAGGAACCCAGAAAGATTCTGGAGGCAATTCACGAAGGCGCTGAAGTCGGGCTGAGGATATGAGATCTGCTCGCTTCACCGTATGATTCGACGGGCTCACCACGGGAATGTTCATCCTGAGCCTGTTGAAGGACGCTCACTAAGAATTGTTACCGAAAAAATCTTATTCACGACTCAGAGCAGCTTTTTCTGAGGTTTCAGAGGCCTCAATAAGAAAATCGCTTGCCAGGGGAGTTTATGCTGAGTTTAAAGGATAAGGTTGCCATTGTGACAGGTTCTTCACGAGGCATTGGTCTCGCCATTGCTAAGGCTTTTGCCAGGGAAGGAGCCCATGTCGTCCTGAATGGAAGGAGAACTTCCTCGAAAATGCTCCTGAAGGTGACAAGAGGCCTGGAGTCCCATGGCATTAAGACCTTAATCGTGAAGGGGGATGTCGGGAAGGCTGAGACGGCCCGTCGGCTCATTGAGAAAACTTTGGGTGAGTTTGGAAGGATTGACATTCTGGTCAACAATGTGGGAATCAGCCCATTGGCCTTGATCGAGCAGATTACAGAAAGAGAATGGGACGAGGTTTTCAGAATAAACTTAAAGAGCACTTTTCTTTGCTCAAAGATGGTCCTCCCATACATGAAGAAGCAACGGTCTGGGGTTATTCTCAATATCTCATCAGGATCTGCTAAATCTGGAGGCGTCGGGGCACACTATGCCGCATCAAAAGCTGGGGTGAGCAC
>Ga0315280_10012814_pt1 | contig 10067 bp, 9 predicted proteins | sample YL17G06_40_MG_FD_203697 | JGI IMG/M metagenome (GOLD analysis project Ga0315280, IMG submission 203697) | Sediment microbial communities from Yellowstone Lake, YNP, Wyoming, USA - YL17G06_40 | ecosystem: Environmental > Aquatic > Freshwater > Lake > Sediment | place: USA: Wyoming | collected...
ATCCCTTTCTGGAAGAAACCCCTAAACTACCTTCCTCCGAAAGTCGTAGAGATGCCTCCTCCCTGCCTGCTTTGAAAGACTACCAAATGGAGCAAATAACCAAGAAGTCTTCTTTACAAGATGTGCTCCTTAGGCAGCTGGGAATGTTCACCAATAGCGATGAGGAGTTTAGGCTCGGCCAGGAAATAATCGGAAACATTGATGATAACGGGTATTTAAAAGTAGGTTTAGAGGAGATTGCCAAGACCTTAAATGTGGCTGTCAATGAGGTAGAAAATGTCCTTAAACTTATCCAGAAATTCGAGCCTGCGGGTGTGGCTGCCAGGACAGTTTCCGAGTGCCTGCTCATCCAGTTAGATTTAGCCAATGAAAATGACCCCTTGATGAGAAAAATTGTCGAATTGCACCTGGATGATGTGGCCAAGAAAAACTACAGCGTGATTGCCAAAAACCTTAAACAGCCGTTAGAGAAGATTGAGCCGCTGATAAAAAGAATACTAAAACTCGACCCCAAGCCCGGTAGAAATTATTCCACCGAAGAAATCCAGCGGGTTATCCCGGATGTTATCATTGAGGAAAAAGGCGAAGATTTAGAAATAAGTATCAACAATGAAGATCTGCCGAATTTAAACATCAGTAAAACCTATCGAGAGATGCTGAAAAAAAATGATATTGACCCCAAAACTAAAGAATTTCTTACGGAGAAGCTGCGTAGTGCCATGGAATTATTAAATGCCATCGCTAAAAGGCGGGACACCCTAAGAAAAGTCGCGGAAACCGTGGTTGAGGTTCAGCAAGAGGCAATCAGGCAGGACCTCTCCTGCCTTAAGCCGCTTACCTTTAAAGAAGTGGCGCAGAAAATCAATATGCACGAATCTACGGTCTGCCGGGTAGTAATGAATAAATACGTGAAAACGCCGCTGGGGGTAATTGCCTTAAAAGATTTCTTTAGCAGCCATATCCACGATAAAAACGGACAAACTATATCATCCACCCATGTTAAGAAAGTGATTAAAGAATTTATTGACCAGGAAGACAAAAAACACCCTTTAAGCGACCAGGATATCTGCCGTATGCTTTCGGAGAAAGATAATCTGAACGTTTCCAGACGCACAGTGGCTAAGTACCGCGAGGAACTTAAAATCCTTTCTACTACCTATAGGAAAATCCGTTAAATAAACAACAAATAAAAAAGCCAATGTTTAAAACACTCTAAAACGTTGGCTTTTTAAATTTATGCCCTATTTTATTCGTGCAATGCCACGGTTGTCAGGTCTATAAGCTTGTTCATTAATTTCAGATTATTGCTATTAAATTTCACGGACGAAGTCCTTAAGGTTCCCAGATTAACTACGCCCATTACTTTCTCTTTTACATTAATCGGAAGAACCATAGAAGAGTTGATATAGGGACGATTAAGATACGGCTTAATTCTATTGTCCCTTACCTCGTCATCTATTAAAAAAGACGTCCTTTCAGCTGCCGCGATGCCGGAAATGCCGTTTCCTAACTTTACTTTTGTGTTTCTTACGACGTCTTCGGGAATACCCTTTGATGCGCGGATGGTCATCTCATTATGCCCTTTCTCAAAAAACATTATTGAACCGATATCCGCTCCGGTTACCTGAAATGCCACTTCCAATAATGCATTCAAAAGCCGGTTTAATTTAGGTGAATCGGCTGCCATCATCATCTCCTTTCCCTGGATTATGTTTTGATAAGCCAGTTTTATTGTATACTCACCTACATCCTTCATTAATTCTACTAATGACTGCATCCCCTGAAACGATACTACCTTTATCTCCAGAATCGCATTCCAAAAATCTTCTAATTCAAGGCTTAATTCCTCTGCGCTCTTGCGGTATTGTTCTTTGGGTTTACGCATCACTAAAATTACCGGGCCAAGTATGAGGTACCCTAAGACCAAGCCTTCAAACCTTAAAGGAATAACATAATTAGACAGCCCCGGGCAGCAAATAAAACTTAGGTTTCTATCCACCACTCCCCTGCCGCCTAAAAATGTGGGAGAACAGCCGGCGCATAGTTTTTCTTTCAGAGGAGAACTTTTCACTAATTCAGTGCATAATCGAGGCTCTCCGCTGGGAGTGGTTATAATTTTACCTTTAGGGTCAACGGTACGCAGGCCGACATCCGTTATCACGGAAAAATCATTCTGGATTTTTTGCCACGCCTTTATGTCTATTAAATCCCTTAAAGATAAGTCCTGGCCTTTAGGGCTCGGCTTAATTCTTTTTTCCATTTGCCTTGCTATTTTTTAATAATCCGAACAGATTCATCTTTTTATAAAGAGTGGTGCGGTTGATACCTAATGCCCGCGCCGCCTCATTTCTATTCCAGCTTACAGACTCCAGCGCCTTTAATATTAAATCCTTTTCAGGTGAGCGCAAAGCATCCTTTAATTTCAATCCATTATTACCTAAGCATTCTTCTTGGGGTTTAAGATTATTTAAAAATTCAGGGAAGTCCGCAGGAGTAATCATTGGCCCTTTAGTTAATATAATCGCTCTTTCAATAACATTTTCCAATTCCCTGATATTGCCCGGCCAATTATAATCCATTAACATGGAAAGCGCCTCACTGGATAAACCTTCTATTTTTTTGCTGGTGTGTTTTGAGTGTTTTTTTACGAAATCTTCAATCAGAAGCGGAATGTCTTCTTTGCGGTCCCTTAAGGGCGGCACCTCAATAGAAATAATATTCAAACGGTAATATAAGTCCTTGCGGAATTTACCTTGTGCGATTAAATCTTGCAGATTCTGATTGCTGGCGGCAATTACCCGGACATCCACTTTTATTGTCTTGGTATCCCCTACCCGCTCGAATTCGCCTTCTTGCAAAACTCTTAATAACTTTACTTGCAAAGCCGGAGAAAATGCGTCTATCTCATCCAGAAATATTGTTCCGCCATCGGCTAATTCAAAACGGCCGATTCTGTCCTTTATTGCTCCGGTAAAAGCGCCCTTTGCATGGCCAAATAACTCGCTTTCCAGCAATGTCTCGGTCAATGCCCCGCAACTTACCTCAACAAACGGCTTTCCCCGCTCGTGCTCGTTATATTTGTGAATTGCATGGGCAATCAGGCGTTTCCCGGTTCCGCTTTCTCCGTAGATTAAAACCGTTGCCCTGGTTTGGGTTACTGCTTCAATCAGGGTATAGATTTTCTGCATCTTCTGGCTTTTGCCGATAATATTATGAAACCGTTCTTTTTGCGAAACCGAAAGCTGCTCTTTTAGCCGGATGTTCTCCTCTAACAACTGGCGTTGCTTAATCAGCCTTTCAATAACAATCTTTATCTCGCTATCCACAATCGGTTTGGTAATATAGTCATAGGCGCCTTCTTTTATCGCATCCACAGCATTCTCTATGCTACCGTAGCCGGTAATAAGTATAACCGGTATATCAGGATAATCGGTCTTTATCTGCTTTAATAAGTGCATCCCATCCATTTCCGGCATCTTCATATCAGTAATAATTATATCTGTGGTATAGCTTTTTAATAAATCTAACGCCTCACGACCATTACTGGCAGCGCTGACCACATAACCCGATAAGGTCAGTAATTCACTCAATGAGCGCCTTACCAGTGGCTCATCGTCAACGATTAATATATGCCTGCCGTTATTAGAGTCCGAATTATGCATTTTTTAAGTGCCTTTTGGGGATTAAAACCGTAAACTTGCTGCCTTTACCGGCTAAACTTTGCACCTCAATCCTGCCTTCATACTTACTGATAATTTCATTGCATATTGCTAACCCTAAGCCCGCCCCCTTGTCTATACTCTTGGTCGTAAAGAACGGCTCAAAGATACGTTCTCTAATATCATCGGTTATCCCCAAGCCGGTATCCTTAAAACTAATTTCCACCATTGAATCATTTATCTCTGTAGAAATCTTTAATCTCCCTCCGCTTGGCATAGCATCCAGGGCATTTTTTATAACATTGATAAATACGTGGGAAAGGCCGATATCTAATATGTGTGGCAGGTTCTCTTTGTATCTCTTCTCTAACTGAATATCGCCGTTGATTCTCTCACGGAGGACATCCAAAGACTCATCGATTAACTTATGCAAATCCGTATATTTTTTTATAGATGAGGCATTAAGATTAACCCGATGGGAAAATTCAAGAAGAGATTTTGTAATATTGGCAATGCGGTTTAATCCTTTCTTTGCCTCTAATAGATACTCCCGGGCAACGGAATTATTGTCTAACTGTTGAAGTAGTATATTTGCATATCTAATAACTCCGTCAAGCGGATTATTAATCTCATGGACAACCCCCGCAGCCAACTTCCCTACCGAGGCATATTTTTCTAATAACGCCTTTTGCTTATCTAACGTATCCTTTTCCTGTTTTAATTCTGTGTAGTTATTGAAACTATCTATGGTCAGACAAACATATCGGCATATGGTAACCGTAAACTCCAGGTCTTTTTCAGAAAAATACTCTCCCGAAGATTTATCGGCTAAATTTATTAATCCCAATAGGCCCTGGGAAGTAAAAAGCGGGATACAGATAAATGAGTTTGTCCGGTAGTGGCTAAAGCCATTCTTTCTGAAACGGGAATCCGCACCTATGTCTTTAACTAAAATCGGTATTTTGATAGCCGCGACCTTACCCGCAATCCCCTCCCCTATTTTTTGCCTTAAGCCCTGAAGTTGAATATTTCCTCTATTGTAAAATGAATTCAAAACCAATTCTTTGTTGCCAGAGTCAAATAGAAAGAGCGAGCCGCACTCGGCATTGATTACGGACATTATCTCTTTAAGGGTGCTGTTTAAGAAACTTCTTAAAATATCGCTTGCCTCATTACTGCTACCCGTCTTTACCTCATTCATTTCTTTTCCAACTCCTTTAATAAAGCTTGAGCGGTTTTTACAAATTGACTCTTGGGATACTCCTTAATCAGTTTCTCTAAGGTTTCTTTTGTTTTAACCTTATCTTTTAATTCTCGGTTGTAGATTATCGCTATATCCAGCAGGATTCCATCCATCTTGACCTTATCTTTATAATTATCTATTACGGTGTTAAAACTGCTTATGGCATTGGGCCAGTCCTTAAGGGCAATGTAGCATTCCGCCACCAAAGTATGGGCCTTAAGGCTAAGCGGCGACTTCGGATATCTACTCGCTAATGTTCTATAATGGCCAATTGTCTCTTCAAGGGCACTAACCATCTTATCCGGCTGATATTTAACTTTATAATGCTGGGCAATATATATGGGAATATCCAGGCCTCTGAGTGTGATAGGATATACCTGCATAATCTTTTTGTATTGCTCAAGGGCCAAATTCCATTTATCTTCTATCTCATAGGAATTGCCAATTAAGAATACTGCCTCTGAACAGATAGCCTCAGATTTAGCATACTTATTCAATATTGTTCTTAATTGCGTCCTTGCTTTATCGTATTCTTCTTTGACAATATAAAGGCGGGCAATATTAAACTCAGCATCAAGGGCTAAGTTGGTCTTGGGGTGTTTCTCTATGAACCTATTCAGGAGCTTGACTACTCTTTCTAATTCCCTGGGTGGGGTAGCGTGGGGATTTTTGAATATCTTCTCTGCCTGTTTTTGCGCCTGCCAGTATTGCTTCTCAATAGCGTATTGGTCATTTCCGCATCCTGCCAAAACTGCAAATAGACAGCTCAAGATTAATGTGAAAAAAACTCTTTTCATATTATTTTCTAAATTATCTGACAACTAAAAACCGACAACCAACAACTAAACTACTTTTCCTTATTCATTAAATATAAAACCGTAGTTGAGATAGTAACTATCGGGTCTATAACTAATGAACCTATAATAATACCCAAAATCGAAATAAACAGAACAAACTCAGGAAAAACTCTGTTAATTAGGAAACTGCCATTATACTGTAGAATTAGCACGGGGATATAAATAAGCATCGGCACCCCTACTAAGATAATTGTAGGAATGAATAATTTTTTAAATAACACAAATGATTTAATTATTGATTTGATCAGTTTTTCTTTTTCTATAATCAATATCGGAATAGCATAAATAAACGCTGACTGAACTAAAAGGGCGAGTAAAAAATTTATTACGAATAAAACCGGCCCCATCCAAACACCAGCCCCCAAAAATAAAAGCCGGCTGTGTCCGGCTATAAAATATTTGATTAAGCCAATGGTTACGAGCTTTACCAAAATATAAAATAAAAGAGTAAAAATAAAAACAACCGTAAAAAGGTAAATGTATTTTTTTAATGCGGATTTAAAAGACGCTCCTAACTTGATAGGTTTTTTATTATATATATCACAAATTATTACCACTGCCATGCCGGTTAACAAAGAACCAAAAATAATAGTTAAACCCATTCTGACAAGAGAGGCTAACTTGGGAAGTAAAAGAAAGTTTAATGGATAATGCAAGAACCTCTCTCCCCAGAATGTCCTTATAAGCGGACCAAAAAATAATCTTAGGGGCATACGCGGAGCAAGAGAGATAATTATTAAACTGATAAACTCAAAAATAGCGAAGATTATAAAAGGGACAAAAAGGGCGGGGTTTTCTTTAAGGGATTTTGCAGTGGTATTATATACTTTCTTTACTGAAGTTATGCCGGTTTTTTGGGAATCCATTTAGGCTTGTTGGTGAAGTGTTGATTTTTATAAACAAGATGGTAAAGTATAGCATTTTACCGGCTTTATGTCAAGAGCAAAATTCATTAATTTTCTTATAGTTACGTAAAAACCGGCTTATTTTTTGCCCTTGCCTTTAAGCCTTGCTCTGGCATAAATAGCCATTCCAATCAGGCCGCTGGTAAGAAGAATTATACTGCTGGGTTCAGGACTATGGATTGATGCTAAAGAAGATGAGCCGCCGGCAAAACTGCCGCCACCAGTACTTCCGCCACCAAGACTTCCACCGATACCGCCAGCAACATCTCCTAAAAACCCTAACGACCCTCCTCCTCTACCACCGCCACAGCCAGAAATAATTAGTGTGGCAAAAGTCAAGAAGGATAAATTGTAAATTTTGTTTATTAATTTATTCATTAAAATTAACCTTTAGAAAAAAAGGGGCAAATCTTTATCAGATCTGCCCCCTCTCTTTTGCACTTTCGAAAATGCACCATAAGGGGGCATTTCGGTTATTTGGTCTAAAGAAAGGTTAGTTTAAGCCTTAGCTAAACTCAGCCTCGACCTAAACCTTAACCTTTCTTTTTAAACCAAATACTCCCAAAATACCCATACCTAACAACATCATGCTGGTTGGTTCGGGAACCGGTGCAACCTTGCTCACTTGGAGTACAAAGTCCTGGAAGTCCTTGTCAGTTCCATCCTCGAAGCCAATTAAGTATGTAGGATCACTTGGAACAGAGTAACCCAAGCTGTGGTTCGTAGGGTCGCTGTATATCCCGTTAATCCGGAACGAGACCATGTTGTCCATTCCTCCGGGATTCAACGCCTGACGGCTGTACTTCGTTACAGCACCGCCAATAACCCAGACGAACGCATCACTATTGGGGACGATGTCAAAGGTGCTAGTTTCGCCCACTGTATCCAAGTTACCACCTCCGCTACCAATAAGCCAGGTTATCGGCGAACCTGTATTCTCATTCGTCGAATAGCCTAGTTTGAGGTAATTACTGGTATAGATAGCTTTGACCAAGGCACCGCCGTCCAAATCAAACCACAGCTGGTCAAGAGAGTCATCAATGCGCGTCCAACCGCTGTAATAGAAATCCAATAGGTCGTTCGCACCATTCATGCTTCCGCCGGGGCTGGGAGCTCCTGGTAATGTAGGCAATCCGGATACCAAGTCCCACTCATGGTATATTCCAGCATTCCACGTGGTGTCGTAAACGGTTGTCAATGCTGCCTGAGCGGATGTTAATAATCCTAGAACCAAACCCAATGTAAGCACTAATATTAACTTCTTCATCTTTTTGTTTTCACCTCCTTCTTTATTTAATTTTCTATTTTTATCGCGTTCCGTGGCTTTTACGCGTTATAGAACTAATTTATTAAAACTAAACTTTCTTTTTCCTAAATCTTAACAGCCCTAATAATCCCAACCCTAAAAGCGACAAAGTTGCGGGTTCAGGAGTAGGAATAACATCAAAGGTAAAAGATTCGGGTGAAAATATACTCGAAGCAAAAGCGCCATTTGTTAAAGCCGAAGTCTGCAATTCAGCAAGAAGTAAATATTGCTTCCCAAGTTTAGTATTAATCATTGTGGTTTTGTCCTCATCAACTGAAACATAACCACTACCAAGCAAGCTCTCAGAAAATTCGATTTTTTCATTGCCATTGATGAAAATTCTTGCCGAAACATTACTATTTGAATAACCGTTAAATCCGTTTGAAAGCGCACCGGTTAAATTAGCAATAAGATAGCTGGGAACAACTTGATTTAACGGCCCACCGACAACACTAAAGGTATTCCAGACAGAGACAACACCCACTCCTGCCGCATATCGATCCGGAATAGACCATGCCTGAGAAGTAGATTTTAGCTCATTTGGGCTACCTTGTGCTTCCGCATAACCATGCGCCACCCAATTCGCATTTATATATCGATCGGCAGAAGAACTTATAAATGAAGAATCGTGGGTATGGTCGAGATCTGTCTGGTTAACGGTGGCAAGGGCAGAAGTAACGGAAAGATAACTCCAAGTCCCCCACTCAACCGTATAGGCCAATGCATCCAATTGTAATAACGTAACAAGACTACATAAAATGCCTATTACTAAAATCAGTCGTTTCATTATTTTGTTCCTCCTTTTTTATTTCTCCTTATAGTTCTAAATAATCCCAATAATCCCAACCCTAAAAGTGATAAGGTTGCGGGTTCGGGAACCGGAGAAACACCACTGACCTCAACCACTAAATCATTGTAATCTTTATCTCCTAAATTCAAATCTTCCCAGCAGATAATATAGTTTCCTATTACATTATTTGGTTTGTCTACGTTCTTTATAATTTTCCAGGTTACCATATGGTCATATTGACCCTCAGAATTTTCTATGGGGTTCGAGCTCCAGGTCGGTGGCCAACTCGAGCCTCTTGCATTGTTGTAGAAAGAAAAAATTCCCGCTGTGTCGATATCTACAGGATTTGTTGGCGATACTGTAGGCGAATATCCCGATGGGCCAGCTACTAAGCTAAAAAGTTCTTCAGAACCTGCATATCCAGAACCCGCATATAGAGACTGTGAATAAGATGCAACTTTTGCTTTTACTGTAGCTTTCCCCTGCCCAGAACCAGACCAAAGTCGGTCGAAATCATCATCAATTCGGCTTATATTATTTAATCCATAGAGGGTATCCAAAATTCCCCCCGGATTTATCAAACTCTGAGTAGCAGGATCCGTATCCCAGCCAACCGGATTTATAGATGTAAAAACAGCTAAAGCAGGAGTTGGTCTAAGTATAGTTAAGATTAGCGAAATGCTAAATAAAATAACTAATAGTTTTAATTTATACATTTTTTATCTTGCCCCTTTTCCAGTCAAGACCACCACAAATGTATTCGCCATAATCCTTAAATCCGCCAGCAGGCACATCCGCTTAATATATAAAAGGTCATATTTGACCTTTTTCTTGACGTCCTCTATTGTTTCGTCATATTTATGCCAAACTTGGGCAAGGCCAGTAATACCGGGTTTTATCTGAAGGCGTTTTTCATAATCGTGAATAAGTGTTTTCAGGTCCCTGACCAGCTCCGGCCTTTCAGGGCGAGGCCCCACAATACTCATTTCGCCTTTTAAGACATTGATTAACTGCGGGATTTCATCAATGTGCGCCTTTCTTAAGACCCTGCCAACAGAGGTAATACGCGGGTCATTCTCCTTTGCCCAGACCGCACCCGTTGCTTTTTCTGCGTCAAGGCACATTGTCCTGAGTTTATAAATCTGGAAAGTCTTTCCCTTCTGGCCGACTCTACTCTGTTTATAAATAACCGAGCCTTTGGAATTTAACTTGATTAAAATGGCAGCAAAGATAAGGATGGGTGAAGCAATGGTCAGGCATAAGATAGATAAACAAATGTCGGAGATACGTTTAAATTTATCAAAACT